>JAEEGL016801595.1_pt1 | contig 14224 bp, 10 predicted proteins | sample 9134231 | NCBI WGS metagenome assembly JAEEGL01 (sample SAMN16246548, study PRJNA631951) | gut metagenome | biome: gut microbiome; feature: rumen; material: fiber-attached | host: Bos | place: Iran: Karaj | collected 2018-10 | reverse complement strand
TGAAATATCTGTAATTTATAGTAGAAGCAGTACTAATTGTGTCTTTAAGTTCAGTGAAACTTTCACCATCTTTTTCACCAGAAGTAATACTAGCTGTATCAGTTTTTCCAAGTGATAAACTGTTTAAACCATCAAATTCAAATTTTAGTTCATCTTTGCTCTTAATGTTAAGAATTGGAAGTTTGGAAGCTAAAATATGATGTGCAGTTCCATTTTCTGGGTCGTAATAGACATCAGTATTTTGTAATGTACCAGCAGCAATTTTTTGTTCTCTTTGCATACTGGTTGATTCAATTACATTTGGTTTGTGGTTATTTGATTTACTAAAGTCATCAGCTTCTAACATAATTCCTTGTCCTTCATCAGCAAGTTGATATAAACCATAGTGATAAAGTTCAGGCGAATAATGGAATTTATTAAAAGGTGTGAGATAATTGACATCAGCTTCATAGCCTTTTTCAAAATTATTCTTAATTTCACCAAATGGGTGTATATTAGTTAAATAAAAACAGTGCGCATAATTTTCCAACAAGGAATCAAGTTTTGCGGACGTGTCACCAAAAAGACTACCAGGGATGCTTGAAAATCCTTTTTCTAATTTTTTGCCTTCTTCGTTGAGGTCAACATAGTGTGATTTAAGCCACATTTTATAACAATATCTTTCAAATTGATTACCGTTTACTTGTTTTTGATATGAACCGCCGTAAGTTTCGCCGTCCGCAACAAAATTATTATCAAAAGCTGTCAAAGCCATTGAGATAATTTCTTTTGTATTATCAAATACAGCGTTGTCGAGCGGTGTAAGTTCACCAGACTTTAGTGTTGAATAGCCTTTTTCTGACGCTTCAGCACCATTTTTTTGGTCATATGTCTTTTCATTGGTTACAGGAATAATATTTCCAATATCAGGTACTATTGAGTGGTCAATATCTGTATAAAAAATACTATTGTGTGATTCAACGTCATAAACATATCTTTCAACAAGTGATGGATTCTTTTTATTTAAAAATTCTTTTGCTTTTGCATATTCTATTTTAGCTTCACTGGTACTAGACTCAGGTGTTTCGTATTCGGCTTTAACACCGTTAATAAATGAAATTACAAATCTATCAGGTGTGGAAACATCTTCGCCCTTGGATGTTACCCTTTCTTCTGCTTTATGAGTTACAACGGAAACTTTACCAGCATCAAATTTGATAGCTTTGCCTAGTGCTGTGGAATCACCTATTTCTCCTTCAAAGTTACCGCTGTCAATAGCTTCTTCCATAGCAGCCACATCTTCTTCTGTCATACCAAGGTCATCATCACCAGTTGCATTATAATTTAAAGTGCCTTGCATTTCAACAGTGAAAGGCTCTTTAATTGACATTGTATTCTCGCCCTCCATTGATTTTGTGATTTCTTCCTCAAGACCACGCTTACAAATATATTCGTAGTTTCTAGCAAGATAAGCGTCAAGAATATACATTGTCTCTGCGCCATACGATTCATCTGGATTATTTGTTACTTTGTCTTCAATATTAATTGTGAAAGGTGTTCCAGTTGAAAATAGGTCGTTAATACCACATGAACACATCAAACATACAATGAACGCTATCGCAGCTATGATAGCCATTACGATATAACCGATGCCACCAGTGCTAACACCAATAGTATTTGCTATTCCTACAAGTCCTTGTCCAATAGCAGTATTAGCTAGGAACTTAGCAACAGTCTTTTTTGCTACATTTTCTGAAACTTTTTTAACGGCTGCAAGTTGACTACCACTTGCACCAGCGTTTGCAGCTGTACTAGCAGCTTGTACTGCATTTTTGCCTACACTTCTGGTTGATTTTCCAGAAAAAGCACCACCTTTTTTATTTTTTAACATTTTTCCGTGTTTATTATCAACGGTTCTTTGATGTCCAATTGAAGGTGTTTCGCTTGCACGAGCTGCGCCTTGCATATCGCCGCCAGACATTGAACTGGTTTTAAGGTTTTTCTTTTTCGCGCTTGCTTTTTGTGGATTAAGAACAGATTGGAATGTTTCAACAGGATTAGCTTCCCTCTTGTGAAGTTTTCTCCCTAATCTTTCAGAAAATGTTTCTTTCCCTACTGGTCCAATACCATGTGCTTGACGCATGTATCCTTCGGTAGCTTTCGCAAAACGCTTGTTTACGGCTTCTTTAATATATTTGCCAGAATCTTTAGCTATTCTTCTGCTTAAGCTTATAGGTGTTGCGCCTTTCATTGTTCTGTAACCACTAAAAAATTCACTATTACCTGTTGCTTGCTTAAGTTGATTTTCATAAAGACTAGCCGCACCTTTTGCTGCACTATAAAGATTTGTAGGTTTATCAGGTAAAAATTTTTCAGTATCTCTTACTGCTTTTAAGTAATCAGCTACAAGTTTTTGTTCTTTACCTTGTTTTGCAAAATCCTTTAACTGCCAAGACGTTAATTTTGTGATATCTTGACCGTATTTAGAAGCTGTGAAATCGCCGATATGCGATTTAATCTGCTCAAGTTCTTTTTTACTTTTAACACTAGTAGAGAGGCTGTGAATTTTTTGGTCTTTATCACCAAGGATTTCACCTATTCCATAAAATCTTCTATCTGCCAGTTTATTTCTTGCTACTTTTGCAGCTGCAATATTTCTCACAGTTGAGCCTAAAACAGCTTTTGTAGAATTTCTTGCACTTCTAAAATCACTAGTTAATTCATTATTTTTATCGTCTGAAACATCTGCTGCATAACCAGTTATAGCTTTTTTGGTACTTTCACCTACACTTCTACGCGCGTTAACAAGGATTTCTTCATGTGAACGATGAAGAAGTTTTTTATTAGAATTTTTTTCATTATTTTTGTTTACATCTTTGTAGTCGTCGCCAATTTTTTCGCGGTCAGTATTTTTTTCATTTGCAATATTATTGCCAATTTTTGAACCAGCTTGACGAAGTGCTTCACGGTTTTTTCTATTTGTAGATTCAACCGTATTTTCTTGTATATCTTCTGCTGTTCCAACTGGTTTTCTTTTTGCAATACTATCATATTCATTTTCTTTTAGATAATTAGCAAAATCTTCATTTCTTTTCATCTCATCCCTGTCAAGAATATTTCCAGCAGGGTTGTATCTTTTCATTGCATTAGTAACATCTACAATATTATTTTTAAGGGCTTTGTAAGATGTAAGTGATTTGAAAACCGTTTTATCTGTTTTTGCAGCAGCAGTTAAACCTTGACCGTTTCCTATTGGTGTGTAGTCTTCTTTTTTGTTACCTTCGTCATTGTTTTCTGATATTGATTCGTTAGAAATATCAGAAGAATCTGAACTAGACGTTTGTTGTGGTGTATCATCTTCAAATTCTGCTGGCTTATCTATACGCTCAAAATCTTCATCACCAAATTCTTCTTGGCTTGAAGATTTTTTATTAATATCTTCATATTCTTCTTCACGTTTTTTGTCGCGTTTTGTTTTTGCACGTGAACCATCAAGAAGTGTAGACATTTCATCGGCTGCAAAATTTACCATGTCTGCATAGGTTGTATGCAAACTTCTATCTGAAATTTTTGAAGTTTTATCTTTTACTTCGCCGTCTTTACCAGTTCCAGTAATTCGTCTGTTACCATGAACTTCTTTATAAACGTCATGGTCTTTTATTTTTTTAATGATTTTATCTTTATCATTAGCCATTTTTTATACTCCTTCAATTAGTTCTTGAATAAAAGATTCATCGAATTGAAAAGCTGAACTGTTTTTAAGATATCTTTTGGCAATGCTTAAAGCGTCGCCGTGCAATCTATCTCTATATGGCATACCGTCTATTAAAATTCTACTATTTATGTATTGTTCAAAATCATCTTCATGGTCTAAAAACATTGCATAAAATATAGCAGAAATTTGTTCTTTTAAAGGTCTATATCCAAGTTCATCTTCTAATTTTTTTAAGAATTCTTCATTTTCATAAATTTTATTATTCATAATTTTCTCCTAAATTTTATTCTAAAAATAGTATGACATTTATAATTACTAGCATATCTTAAAAAAATAAGCGGCTTAAACCGCTTATAAAAAATTATTCGGCGTCTTGTCTTAATTTATAAAATATTAAGAAACCACCACATCCAAGAAGAAGGATTAAGAATACAACATTATTCTTTAATAAATCAAGCCAGAAATTTGTTTCTTTTTCTTCTTTAACTTCTTCTATTACTTCTGGTTCATCAGTAGTACTGGAAGTGATATCACCTTTTATTGTGAAATGAATATCAGTGTTTTCTGTAAACATCAAATTATCTTCTTCATTATCAATAATAAGATGCGCTTTTGAAGGTTCACCTTTTATCATCGCATAAGAAGTAATTAGATATTCGTCAGCAGGAAGCTCAACACTAGCTGCAAAATTATGGTCCATATCAAGTGTTACTGATTTGCTCCAATTGGAAAGTGTATTACTTTCAAAAGTAACAACGAATTTAGTTCCTTTTGTAAGGGAGCTTTCTTTATCGGAAGATGTGGTAATATTAACCCATACAGTTTTATCAATTACTTCGCCATCAATCATAATACCACCATTTTTTTCAGTTGAAGTAGTTGTAAAAATAGCATCTGTATCAATACTGTTTTCAGAAGTAGATTCTGTATTTTCTTCAATATTTGTTTCTACACTTTCTGCTTCTACAGCTTCATCTGTATTTTCTATAATTTCATCAGAAACTTCTGATGTGTCTAGCGTATCATCATTTTCTACATCTGATACATCATCACTTGTATTTTCTTCAATAGAAATGTCTGTATTTTCAGCAGCAAAACTTGTAACACTTGGAAAAGCTAGACAAGATATACATAAACTTGTTAAAATTAAATTTAAAAATTTTTTCTTCATAAAATTCTCCTTTGCAATAAAAATGTTATAGTTATAATATGACTGTTAGAAACCAAAAAAAATAAAAAAAGCAAAGTTTAAAACTTTGCTTCAAAATTTAATATTATCTTGCATCATCGTCACGTTTTTTGTTACCAAAAAATGGTATTCTTCTAACAGTTTTTTGTGCAATTTTTGCTGATTCTTCTCTATAATTTCCAAGAAGTTCTCTTTCTTTGTCTGGTTTTGTAATTTTAAGTTCTGTCTGAATTTTCATAGCTTCTTTTAATGCGCTTATGATTTTTTCCGCATCAGATTGCGTGGTTGCGATAAGACCGAACGTAGTATATGAAGAAGGTACATATGTGCCTTTAACATCAAATATAATATCCTTACTTCCAAGCGATTCAAGCACACTTACTACTTGATGAATCCAAAGTTCTGGAATTGAAAATGGATAATATTTAAAATCTGAATCATATCTAAGCGCCTTTGCATGTTTTGCAAGAAAATCGTTTTCTTTTGAACGTTTAAAACCGTTTACTAATCCTTCATATTTACTGTCAAACATTACTGTATGCATTTTACGTGGTTTAGCTTCCATATATTCATAAAAATCATCGTCTGGAAGGTCTGATTCACCAAAATCATTACAAATAAATGCTTCTGGGTCAATATAATAATGGATTTCTTCTTTATTCATCATATCTTCAAATTCTTCAAGATATTTTTCTTCAATAGGCGTTGAACTTATGGTTCTGTTTGGTCTATAAAGTCTTGACTCATCAGTGTAATATTCTCTATCGGATGTCCAAACTTTTCCTTTTATTGAATGAATAAGCGTGCTCTCTGTATCGTATTCTGAATGGTTTTTATAAAATTCTTCAAAAGATACATTTTCGTGAAACATTTCCATATGTTTTCTTACTACATCATAAAAAGATTTTCTATCTTCTGGTTTTCTTTTTGCGTTAATGCTTTCGTTATAAGCAACTTCAATATCACTAAGAACCGAATTCTTGATTACTCTACTATTAATTTTAAGACCAAAATCAGCAGCTTTTTCACGCAGAAAATCAAAAACAATGAAATTATCAAGAATCATTGCAGCTGTTTCCAAATTATTTATGTCAGTGATTTTTGTTACTGTACATTGTGGGTAAGCAAGTGTTAAATCATCTTCTTGCTTATTACAAAATTTATAAAGCGCAGCATCATCAAGTCTTGAAATGCTTCCTACGTCTTCTTGATTAATGCCATATATACAATAAACACCGTTTTGCTGTGCAAGTGCGCCATTGTTAATTTGTCTTACAGCAAATGGTATATTATGAAACTGTGCTGCTTTTGCCATTTTGTTTGATTGTTGAATTGCAACTTCGTTCATCTAAAAATTCCTCCGTTTTTAAATTATAAAAATTAAGACGGTTAAAAAACCGTCCTAATAATAGTATTATTTTTAAGATTACTCATTGTCCTGTTTTTCTTTAAGCTCTAAATCTTTTTTATCGTAGTAATCTGATTCCATTTGAATACGTTTCTGTTTATTTGTAATTTCTTCTGTATATTCGTCAGCTTTATCATAATTATAGCCTTCATAAAACATAACATCTTCTGCTCTAAAAAGTGCACGAATAATATTTGGTGACATACCAGGTTTTTCGCTGGTAAGTGCCCAGAAAATAGGATTAGTAAGTGTAATTACGTTATCAAGCCCTTTAATAGCTGTAAGCGTAATAACAAGATAAGGAATTCTTGGGTCTTCTTGGTCAAGTTCTTCACTAGAAATCTTATCCATACTTGCACCGTATAAATTAAATACGTCGTTAACATCCCTTAAATCCTGTGAAAAGGCGGAAACGTATTGAAGGTCACAAACTACGAAGTCTTCGTGTCTTTCAATTTTAGCGACAGGATTAATGACACTTACTTCTTGAATTTCTTTGCTATCTTCTGTTTTCATAATATATATGCCTGTTGTTACATTTGTAGCACAATTAGGCAGATTAGAATTTTCTTGTTTACCAACTATTGATTTTAAAATTTCTTCTATTGTCATTATTTTTCCCTTTCTTTAAAAGAATAATTAAAATTACTAAAAATAGTATGACAGATTATAAATAAAAAAGTAAGGTTTTTATTTTTTATTTAAATATAACAAAAGAACCGATAAAAATCGGTTCTTAATATTTTAAAATTATTATTTATTAATACCAGGAATATCTACTTCATCAGGTTTTGTTGTCATAACCTTATAAAGCTGTGTATTTGTAGGGAATTTATCTACAAATGGAACAACGGTTCTACCTGTATACATAAGTCCATGTCCAGGTTCTGCATTTGTAATATAAGTTTCCTGTGCAGCACTTATATTAAGCATATCACAAAGCTGACGTCTATCCATAGGAGCTTGGTTAAGCATGTATACAAAGTCACTGTTCTGAATAATAGTACGTGATTCAGGTGAACGAAGAAGGTCTTCTACGTTCTGTGTAATACCAGTAGGAATTCCACCCCACTTACGTGCACGTTTCCAAATCTGTTGTAAGAATTTTGCAGAGCTTTCTTTCTGTGTCATAAGATAAAATTCGTCGATATAGAACCAAGTTCTCTTACCACGTTTCTTGTTTGAAATCATTTTATTCCAAACACTGTCAAGACAGATTTGAAGACCCATTTCTTTCATACCAGCACCGATATCTTTGATGTCGTAAACTACGAAACGTTTTGAAGTTCTAACATTCGATTTATGTGCAAATGTATCAAGGGAACCAGTTACATAAAGCTCTAATGAAAGTGCAATATTCTGTGCTTCTGGTTCAGGCTGTTCAAGAAGAAGACTATAAAAGTCTACAAGTGTAGGCATATATTCAGGTGCAATTGTAATACGTTCATTACTTACAGAGTTAAGCTGTGCCATGTGTTCCATATAAGGCTGATAAACAAGTCTTACGCAACGGTCAATAATAGCTTTTTGGATAGGTGTAAGACCATATCTACCACCGATAACTGTTTCGCAAAGTGAACCAATAAAGTCAGATTTAAGTGTGATAGGATCATCATCGTCAGCATAGTCAAGGTCCATGTCAAGAGGATTGAGGTAATTTCTTGAACCAGCTGCAATTCTTATACATTCACCATCAAGAAGTGCTGCAAGCGGTGCATATTCACGTTCAGGGTCAAGGATATATACGTCATCATTTGTATTTAAAATAACGTTTATAATTTCACGCTTAGCGCTAAATGATTTACCAGCACCAGGCGTACCAAGAATAACACCGTTCATGTTTCTAGAATTAAGTCTGTTGAAAAGAATCATATTCTTAGAAACAGCGTTAAGACCGTAATACATACCATTTTTCTGTGTAAGTTCTTGTGAAGCGTATGGGATAAATACAGAAGCAGATTCTGTTGTAAGCATACGTTTTACAAATACTTTATTGTTTGCAAAAGGAAGAACTGATGCAAGACCAGCTTCTTGCTGATAATTAAATTTTCTAAGTGTGCAAAGGTTTCTTGAAGCACATGTTTCAAGAATTTTTGTGTCACGGTTGAGTGAATCAAGGTCATCTGCAAAGTGTACAATAAGAATTGTAGCAAGGAAAAGTTTCTGGTTACGTTTTGTCATATCTTCAAGAAGCTTATTTGCTTCACGTTGTGCCTGAATAAGGTCAGGTGAAATAAGGTCTGAAGAATAACCAGCCTTTGCAGCACGTTTTTGTGCGTCAATAACGTTTGAGTTAATATTAACTATCTGGTTTCTAATAAGTTTAAGTGACTTATCCTGTGCGAGTGACTGGAAAAATACTGAAATAAGCATATTACAAGGTGATTCAGTAAAGTCATTTAAAATATTAGTTGTAAGAAAGTTTGGTAGGTTATCTAAGAAGCAAACTCTTGCGAACTTATCACCAATTTTGATATAGTTTGAAGCAAATTCAAGTGAATCAGGTCCAATAAGGTCTTTTGTCGTAATACCCATATCAACCATATGTTCAAAATTAAAGCTTTCAACTTCTTTCTTTTCAATTTGCGCTTTTCTATAAAACGCATCTTCAAGACCTGGGTTGTAAAGGTCATGAATGACTGAAAGCCTTTCAATTGTGCTCATGGGTTCTGTTGGCTGCTGTGTAATTTTCTTGATTGCTTCACTAATTTGCGAATCAAGTACTGCAAATTTAGTAACAGCTTCTTCAATAGAAGGAGCATTAATTGAAAGTGTAATGTATTTTTCACGAACGATATTATTTCTACCTTCTTGCATTTTGTTAATAAGCATCTGGTTATATTCTTCACGAAGGTAGTTAAGATTATCGTCTTGTGGACTAATCATAACTTTTTTCTGGAATTCAGCTACGTCAATGTTTCTGTTGTTAATAGAAATTTGAATATCAACGTCCTGTCCAAATGTATTTAAAAGGTCACTATAAGCAAGGAAGATATTTTCCTGTTCTTCCTGTGAAGCAATCTGGAAATTAACGTCTTCTAAGAGATAAGATTTGGAATATTTATTTTTTTCTACTTCAATAATTCCATTTTCAAAAACTCTTATATAAGGAATAGATTCTTGAACAGTCTTTGGAATATGAATACCGTCTGATATGAAAGTCTTCTTTCCAAATAAGCCTTTCTTTTCCTTAACATTAGTTTCTTTTTTTGCTACTACATTTTTTTCTTTGGTCTTCTTCATTTAAAATATCCTCCATTATACATAATACTTATATTTAGTATTGATTTTTGTATTCATTTCTTTACGCATTTCTTTTGGTGTCATAAGCTTACGCTTTTTATCCATATATTCTGAATTAAATTCTGGATTTTCATATTCATAAACGTTTGTTGTAACATATTTACGTTTTTTTGGCGATAAAACATTACTAATAAATGCTGTTCTAACAAAAAGTTCGAACGTCATTCCGTAAGGTTTAACCCATCCGAGTAAAACCTCTGGAAGCGCTAAAATCATAATAATAAGTGTTACAACATCGCGTGGCAATATATCTTTAAGTAAAAAATATATTGGAACACATATTACTGCAGCAACTGCAAGGCAACCAACCTGTCTTGTAGTAAAAGCGCCTACGAGCTTAGCCTCATATTTTCGTATGTCTTTTGGTACTTCAATTTCTATCATATATCCTCCTTTTAAGAAACTCCAAGCATTTGGTCTGCTCTTTGTTCACTACTTTTTATTGCCTTTTTAACCATTGAAACACAGAAGAAAAGGCTTATGATTCCTGAAAAATAACTACCCGTATTTGCTGTTGAAACCGAGTAACTTGTTAATCGCATCATTATTAATATGAGAGGTCCCTGCAAGAAAAGTGATAAAATTTTCTTAAAATGGTTTACAGCTTTTGTAGTACTAATATTATCATCAAAAATTGATGCAAATGCAACAGGTGCGAATGACATGTGTACTGCAAGTTTAATAGCGCGCATAGAAAGTGCAACATTAAAGGATACCATAATAAGAACACTTGCAATAAGACTAAATACTGGACTAATTAAAATCCAAGGGAGTCTAGTTATTGAGTTAATAAATTCACCAAAAATTTCTTGAATTGCGTCCCAAGCTTCTACTGGATCAAGCCAATTAATGTCTTCTGGTATAGTGAATTGGAATCCTGCTGACGGGTCGTAAATCTGTGAAACAGGGAAATCTGCCTTTAGTGTATCGGATAATGCCTTCCCTATACCATCGTTGCTACTACATATTGCTTCATAGCATTTCATCATTAGCATATAGCCGTTATCCAAAACTAAAAGCATTAAAATCATATATCCAAAAAGTTTCGCAAAACTTTCTACATTTACTTCTTGATTCATAGCAAGGTCTACAAGTCGCATTCCAAAGAAAACCATCATGAGTGTTACACCAATAGGTATCATTGACTCGTATACCTTATAAGCAATACTTCCTTGATAATCAGAAACACCGCTTCCTATTAAAGCTTCTGCTGCTTTGTTAATATCACGCAATAAATCATCAGACAAAAAAGTAATATCTATTGTTTCATCAACGAAGTCAAAAATTGATGAAATTATATCAAAAATATCTTTAAAAAAATCAACTACTGCTTCTAAACCGTACTCTAGCACGGCATCTAATAATCCACCATCAAATTCCATATCTTACACTCCTATCATAGTCTTTATTGTATCGTGCGGACTCATAATAACTGTTACCAGAACAATAAGAAATGAAAATGAAACAGTGCCAAATACATCCGCTTCATTTAATTGAAAAGCTAGGTAACATGAATAATAAATTATAGGATATTCTAGAAAAGCTTTTAATAAATTAAATATATATTTTACAGCTCTCATTGAAGAATATCCTCTTCCTACTGTATCTGAAATGGCAAATGGCGCAAGTAAACAATAAACGCCAATTTTAACAGCCCTTTGATATGCAACTATTGGTATTAAAAATACAAATACCAATATTATTAATAAATCCGAAATTGACGCAATCAAAACTGGTGGGAAGAAAACAGCGAGTAAAAATCTTATTATACCCCATATTGTCTTCATTGTATCAATAGTGTCTATTTCAGGATTATTTATCGGGATAGAACCAATATTACTACTAATCCCAAGTGCACCGTTTATTGTATCTACAAACCATGTGGATACACCATTTAATCCCTCAAAAATAAGTATACCGTTATTTACAAGCGCTGCGCCTATAACTACTTTGAAAAGTGTAAGTACAATGGTTTCTATTGAAACTTGTTCCATAGCTATTTTTTCCATGAGGTCCATAGAAAGATAAAGCATGACAAGTGTTACGCCAATAGGTATCATTACATTATACATATTAATAAAGTCTGGGTGTGTTAATACCCTATCAATGGCTTCTGGAAAATATGTTTGAAGAAGTTCAAGACTTGCTTCATTGCTACCAATCATTTGAAAAAATTGTGTAAGTACACTCCAGAGGTCAGCAAAAAATCTACCAAATTCACTTAACATTTAATCACCTCTTAAAATTATGTAAATATTTCTTCTGACATTTTTTTGGCGCCTCGTATGAAAGCAATCATTGCCAGTACAAAAATAAATTGTAACCAAGGTATAATTGCATCATTTCCAGATACTATATCTCCTGGACTAGATGCAAAAACTATATAAGCTTTTATGCCAACTACAACAAAAATAGGTTCTGCAATTAATGCTAATAATTTTCTCATATAATTAACTGCGCCTGACCTTGCGTCAAGTCTATAACAATCTGATAAGCCTATCGGTGCATACATAAAAGTTTGTGTTATGGCAATTGAACGGCTCCAACCATGTACATATAATATAAATGTTATTATAAGTGATATTATAGGTTGGAGATAAGCAGCCATTATAGCAGTAATTACGCCTATTAATCCAGTTGTTGTGGAATCTCCTTCTGCATTTTCTGCAAGTTCAGCTAAATCTTTGAAAGCATCACTCAAACCAAATTCAAGTTCTCCGACTGATTCGCTCACTAACCCAAATAATGCATCGCCAAATTGCACAGTACCTTGCGCTAGTTTTATTGAATTAGTAACAATTATAGCTGCTATTACAAGTCGCATTAAACTTCTTACGATAACTTCTATATCAAAATCTTTTGTAAGTATATCTTGCATCAAGGCTATCGCCCACCTTATTGCCAAAAGCGATATAGCTATCGGGATAAAGCTTTCGGCAATAGATACAATTCCAGCTTTCTCTATAAATTTACTACCAACTGCATAAGAGTTTTCAATTATTGTGCCATAGTTAACACTACTATTAAGAGCATTACCTACTAATTCGCTAATAATTTCTAATAGAAACTCTAATAAAGTATCTTGTTCCATTTAAACATTCCTTTCTATATTTTATTATCCAAATATTTTTTGGAGCATTTGTTTTGAACTTCCAACAGTTTTAAGAACTGCAATTAAAACTAAAACCGTCACAAATATTGCAGAACCAGATTGAGAGACATCCAAAACACCTTTTATTATCAAATCGCCAAAACTAACGGCAAGCATTACAAAAGGAAGCTCCATAAAAACGGCTAATATTCCTTTAAATTTTTCAACAACACCAATTACGCGTCCCGAAAAGATATCGGCAAAAGCAATTGGTGATAATATATAATAAGCTACAAGTTCAATAGCACGCTTGATAGAAAGTGTCCAAATAACTACGTAAATTGCAATCTTCATTGCCCAAACAATAGCTGATATTGCCCAAAGACTAGGGCTTTCTGATGCAGCTACTGGCATACCAGAAGATTGGTATCTAGTCGCAATATTTTCTACTTTTACAAAGTCTGATGACAAAGTAAATTCTAGTACGCCATTAAAGTCTTCCGCGAGCGCTATTACGAATTCATTAGCACCAAGAATTAGAGCACCTATATTTCCGACTATTGCAATTCCTATGATAAGTTTTATAAAATTTCTAAATAAAATCTCAATATCAAAATTTTTATCCAACACATAATTTTGAAGATCAATAAAGAAAAATATTACCATTATTACAATACCGATGACACTAACTAAATCATATACTGGCTTAAATGTGTCTAATATTGCATTAAAGGGTAATTGAAACATTTCCACTATTGGCAGACTCTCTGAATTCCAAGTCTCTTCTGCCAGTTCTTTCATAATGTCTAAATTTTGACTCATAATTATCCCCTTTTTTTTGTTAATTTACATAACCTTCCATAGCAGAACTAATATATTGACCTGCTTTTTGTACAGAACCTATTAGTACTATAGAAACGATTATACCAGAAACAAGCGTTTCTACTGCCAAAAATGCTATGCTACTGTGACCAGTTACCGTAGTATCACCGCCAAAAGCTACTATACAAGACATTTCAACCAGGAAAATTACAGCAGTTGTTTCTGCATAATCAGCAAATAATCCTTTTAAGAATTTCATACCTGATGAATTCATTCCATTATTAAACATATCTGGAATAATAAGTGGTGCTAATGCACCTTTTACGCCAATGGTAACGGCACGTTGAACACCAAGCGAAATTGTCGTAAACTGCAATATAACATTGAACATTAATGCTATTCCAGAATTTATAAATGCGATGAGACCTCCAGTTGAATTTTCCCTTATAGCATTTGATGTAGTAATTAAGTCGTTATTGCTTTCTATATAGGCAGCAAGTCCATCTGTTGCGGTTAAGCCACTCATAATTTCTTCATTTAAAGCACTAATAAAGTCATTAACACCTGTAAGAAGCGATGGAATGTTAACTATTACCACATATACAAATAAGAATCTAGCAAATCTTCTGACAAGTGTTTCTATATTAAAATTAACGTTTGCAACTCTATCCATTATATCAACACAAAAATATATAACACATAAAATTACGCCAATAG
>JAEEGL013727990.1_pt1 | contig 14224 bp, 10 predicted proteins | sample 9134231 | NCBI WGS metagenome assembly JAEEGL01 (sample SAMN16246548, study PRJNA631951) | gut metagenome | biome: gut microbiome; feature: rumen; material: fiber-attached | host: Bos | place: Iran: Karaj | collected 2018-10 | reverse complement strand
TTGGTTTCCATCATCAGGCGGTGAGCCAGCTGTTCGGCGATGCCGTTGACGCAGCCGACGGTCGGCACGATCCATATCTCGTTACGCACGCCGACGTCGCCGTTCTTGCGTACATATCCTTTGAAGGTACGATTGTCGTTCTTGATTTTCAGCGGCTCATCGACAGGCTGGTAGGTGTATTCTAGTGTACCTGAGAGGTTGGTCTTCAGGTTGTTCTCGTTCACCCAGTCGCCAGCCTTCAGGTCCTGACGGGCATGACCGATGGGGTAGCCGTACTTGATGATGTCCTCACCCTCCTTGACATCCTTGATGAGTACTTTGTGACCGGCGGGTGTGTCCTGGTTCACCGTGATTTGCTTGCCATCGACCTCAATGATGTCACCCTTCTTCTTGGGGGCCAGACATACCACGACGCTGTCGGCAGGATTAATTTTCAGAAATGTAGCTTGTTCCATAAATCGTATTGTTTTAGTATTTAATTTTTAATTTATCATTTTTAATTATCAATTGTCAATTATCCTATGTTTTTCCTGCGGTAGAAGTCGATGTTCTCCCTGGTCAGGAACTCAATGGGCATGTAGTTCACGGGTTCCACCTCTTTCTTCAGTACAATGGCACGGAACAGGGTGTCGATGCAGGCATAGCCCTGCATGTAGGCATGCTGTGCGATGAGGCACGAGATGCTGCCCTGTCGGACGCATTCCGCATTCTTCGGCACCATGTCGTAGCCCATAATCTGGATGTTGCGCCGATTGCTCTTCAGCAGGTAGTCGCCCACCAGGTGTGCCTTGGAGTTGAAGGTGATGCAGTGGTGTACCAGCGGGTGGTCGGCAAAGAACTGCTCCAGAATCTGGTCGTACTTCTCGCGTTTCTCGTCGAGTGACAGGTTCACCTCGTGGATGACGACTGACGGGAAGTGGTCGTGCATGTAGTGGCGGAATCCCGTCTCGCGGTTTTCCTGCTGTTTTGATGCCACGTTGCCGTTGCGCATCTGTTTCATCAGCATGATTTCCTTCTCCTTGGGAGCCAGCAGCATCAGCATGCGTGCCGCAAAGTAGCCGCTGGAGAAGGAGTCCTGTCCGAAGAATGCCAGCGGTTTCAGGTCGGGCATGTATGAGTCGAGGAGTATGAATGGGATGTTGCGCTCGTGCATGAGGTCCGTATAGCGTCGTGTCACCTCTATTTTCGATGGTACCACGATGATGCCGTCCGGTTCCAGTTTCAGCGTGTCGTTCACGAGTTTGGCGAAGGTCTCCGGCGAGAAACGGTTGTAGTACAGCACCTTGACTGAGACGCGGAAGTCGCGGTAGCGTTCGCAAGCGTCATTGGCACCTTCCTCCACCTCTTCCCAGTAGGCCTCGCTCTCGTGTTTGGGCAGCAGCATGTAGAAGGTGTAATCCTTGTTGTAGGCCAGTGCCGAGGCATACATGTTGGGCTTGTAGTCCATCTCTTCCAGTGCCTTCTGCACCTTTTCCAATGCTTTCGGCGACACGTTGGGACGGTTGTGCAGTACACGGTCCACGGTACCTACCGACACGCCGGCTCGGGCGGCAATATCCTTGATTCTTGTCTTCTCTATTCCCATAATCCGTGCAAAAGTACAAAGAAAAAGAGAAACTGCCAAATTTTGGGAGCGGAAAAATGATCCTGTCGCTCCTCATCCTCATTTTTAGGTATTTCTCATCAAAAACATTCTCCGTATGAGATTTTTTTATTACCTTTGCACTTGTTATGACAAAACTCTCGGAATTGAATACCGGCGAACGGGCTACCATCGTCAAGGTAAGGGGGCATGGCGGCTTCCGTAAGCGCATTGTTGAGATGGGCTTTGTGAAGGGTCAGACTGTTGACGTGCTGCTCAGCGCCCCCTTGCAGGACCCTGTAAAATATAAGGTGATGGGCTATGAGGTTAGCCTGCGCCGTCAGGAGGCAGAGAAAATCGAGGTTGTCAGCGGCGACCAGTCTTCCGATGCCGTCAGCGAGCCTCAGTCAGTTTCTACGCCTGCCCATTTTGCCGCCCATTCTGCCCGTCATACCATTAACGTGGCACTGGTGGGTAATCCCAATTGTGGAAAGACGTCGCTGTTCAACTTTGCCTCCGGAGCCCACGAACGTGTGGGCAACTACTCTGGCGTCACCGTCGATGCCAAGGAGGGCTATACCGACTTTGAGGGATACCGCATCAAGCTCATCGACCTGCCTGGCACCTATTCGCTGTCAGCCTATTCCCCTGAGGAACTGTATGTCCGCAAGCAGTTGCTGGACGATACCCCTGACGTCATCATCAACGTCATCGACGCCTCCAACATTGAGCGCAACCTCTATCTCACCACCCAGCTCATGGATATGCACCTGCGGGTGGTGTGTGCCCTGAACATGTACGATGAACTGGAGCGCCGTGGCGACCGTCTCGACATCGACACGCTGAGCTCTCTGATGGGTATGCCGATGGTTCCCACCTCGTTCAAGACGGGTAGGGGACTGGAGCGCCTGCTGCAGGAGGTGATACATATTTTTGAAAGCCGCGAGGGCCACGATCTCTACTACCGTCACATTCACATCAACCACGGCCACGAAATCGAGGACGGCATCAGCCGCATCCAGCGCTACCTGAAAGGTAACGACCTGTTGCGGCTGCGCTACAGCACCCGCTGGCTGGCCATCAAACTGTTGGAGAAGGACTACGAGGCCGAACGTGTGGTGGCGACACTGCCTGAGGCTGCCGACATCATCAGCGACCGCGATGTGGCTGCGCGTCGTGTCAAGGAGGAAACTGGCGACGATTCCGAGACAGCCATCATGGATGCCAAGTACGGTTTCATTCGGGGTGCCCTCCACGAGGCCGGCTATCAGGTTGGTCAGCGGTCGGGCATCTACCATGTCACCCACCGTCTCGACTGGCTCATCACGAACCGCTGGCTGGGTTTCCCCATCTTTTTCCTGTTGCTCTTCCTGATGTTCGAGGCCACCTTTGTGCTGGGTCAGTACCCCATGGACTGGATAGAGCTGGGTGTTGACCGCTTAGGCACCTTCATCGGCGATACCATGAACGACGGTCCGCTGAAGGCCATGCTCGTCGATGGCATCATAGGCGGTGTCGGCTCCGTCATCGTATTCCTGCCCCAGATACTTATTCTCTATACCTTTATTTCTATTATGGAGGACTCTGGCTACATGGCACGTGCCGCATTCATTATGGATAAGCTCATGCACGGCATGGGTCTGCACGGCAAGTCGTTCATTCCGCTGATTATGGGTTTCGGCTGCAACGTGCCTGCCGTGATGGCCACGCGCACCATCGAGAGTCGCCGTTCGCGGCTGATCACCATGCTGGTGTTGCCCATGATGTCGTGTTCGGCGCGTCTGCCCATCTACATCATGATAACTGGAGCCTTCTTCACGCAGCGCTATCAGAGCCTGGTCATGGTGTCGCTCTATCTGATTGGCATCCTCCTTTCTATCGTCATGGCCCGAGTGCTCAGCACGTGGGTCATCCGTGGCGACGACACGCCGTTTGTCATGGAACTGCCGCCCTACCGTTTCCCCACGGTGAAGGCCATTTTCCGCCATACCTGGGAGAAGGGCAAGCAGTATCTGAAGAAGATGGGTGGAGTCATCCTCGTGGCATCCATCATCGTCTGGGCGTTGGGCTATTTCGGCACGATGGGTGTGGCGCCCACTATGGAGCAGAGCTTTATCGGACTGCTGGGCAAGACCGTTGAGCCCCTCTTCCAGTTGCAGGGCTTCGACTGGCGTTTGGACGTCAGCCTCATTGCTGGTGTAGGTGCCAAGGAGATTGTCGCCTCTACGATGGGTGTGCTCTATGGCTCTGGCGACTATAATTTCTCGCCGCTGACGGCCTATTGCTTCCTGCTTTTTGTGCTGATTTATTTTCCCTGCATTGCCACCATCGTCGCCATCCGTCATGAGAGCGGTTCCTGGCGTTGGGCGTTCTTTGCAGCCGTCTATACCACTTGTCTGGCGTGGCTCGTCTCTGCCACTGTCTCTCTGGTGGGAAGCATGTTGATGTGAGATGTGAGATGTAAGATGGATGATGGTTGATGTGAGAGGTATGAAGAGAATATTTTTGGCATTGTGCCTGTTGTCCTATGTAACATGCGTTTTTGCCCAGGACTTTAATAAGTGGTTCGTTGACCGTACCCTGCGGCTCGACTATGTGTTTGCCGGCGACGTGTCGCATCAGGAGATCTATGTAGATCAGTTGGTGCAGCTGCCCCGTTGGTATGGCCGTCGCTCGCGGCTGGCTGAACTGCCTTTGGCTGGCAGCGGCAGGATTACCGTCTTCAGCAGTCGTACTGGCGATGTCATCTATCGTCATTCCTTCTCTACGCTCTTTCAGGAATGGCTGTCAACCGACGAGGCCAAGCATACGCGTCGCGCTTTCGAGAACGTTTTCCTGGTACCCTTTCCGCGTGACACTGTTAACATCACCGTCCAGCTGTTCGACTATCATGGCAAGGAACAGGCGTCGCTGACCCATACCGTCGCGCCTTCCGACATACTGATTAGCCGTCAGGGCTCTCGTCATGTCACGCCGTACGTCACCTTGCAGGAGGCTGCCGACACCACGCGGTGCATTCACATTGCCTATGTTCCTGAGGGCTATTCGGCTGACGCTCTGCCCACTTTCCAGGCCCATTGCCGTCAGGCGATGGAGGCCCTTTTCCGCCATGAACCCTTCAAGTCGTTGCGCTCCCGATTCCATATCGTCGCCCTCATGGCACCTTCTGCCGACAGCGGTGTCAGTGCCCCTGGCGAGCATCGTTGGCTCAACACCGTGCTGGGTTCCCATTTCGATACGTTCTATTCGCAGCGTTATCTCACCACCCTGCATCTCAAGCGGTTGCACGACCTGCTGGCAGGAACACCCTACGAACACATCATCATTCTGGCCAACACGTCCCACTACGGCGGAGGCGGCATCTACAACTCCTACAACCTGAGCTACACGGGTGGCAAACAGTTCGAACCGGTGGTGGTCCATGAGTTCGGCCACTCCTTTGGTGGTCTTGGTGACGAGTATCCCTACGGCGACAGCGACCCCATGTACTTTGCAGATACGGAGCCTTGGGAGCCCAACCTGACCACCCGTCACGACTTTCGCCACAAGTGGCAGAACCTCATTGACGAGGGACGTGCAGGGCTTATAGAGGGTGGTGGCTACCTGTCGAAGGGCGTTTGGCGCGGACAGGAGAACTGCCGCATGCGCACCAACGAAGAGCCTGACTTCTGCGTTGTCTGTCAGCAGGCCCTACGTCGGATGATCGCATTCTATACCGAATAGTTTTTTTACTTTACCGCACGGATGCAGCGGCCGCTGAAGCGGTTGCTGGAAAGGTCACCGTAGTGCACCTCAAAGTTCTGGAAATTGAATTCCAGACACCATGCCTTGTTGGGATTCGTCGTATAGAGCGATGACGTCCAGTAGATGCCGCTGATGGCACGGAACTGAACGTCCTTGTAGAAACGGAAACCCGTGATGGGCAGGAAGATGGAGTTGCCCGTCTTCTTGCCAGTAACCTTATATCCGTTGACACCATCCCGTGTAGTCCATTCCCACGTACAGTTGTCTGGGTTTACCAATTCGTCGAACTCCTCCATGGTGGGCATGCGCCAGTCGCTGCCCCAGTTAGCGCGGGCGGCATCGTCCGATGGTGCCAGTTTGCTCATCCTGTCTTGGGTAGAGTATTTGGTCAGTAACTGTGTGTCGCCCTTGCTCCATACGTAGGTGTTCCACGAATAGTAGTCCTTCGGTTTGGTCTCCCCCCATGCGAAGTAGGTGCCGTAGCCAGACGACTTCTTGGCACCCACATTCATGTTAGCCCATTTGACACTAAGACCCAAATCCACAGCCTCCACTTTCTCTGCAGATTTAGCGTCGTCTTCCGTGACATTATTCTTGGCATAGCCTGCTGTACCCACAAAAAGGAAGATCAGTGCCATCAGAAAGCTATTCTTCATCAATTTCATTGTCTATATAATTAATGTGTAATTTACAGTTTCCTTTTCAATGCTGCAAAAATACAACATTTCACGCTAACAGCAAAATAATTATAGAGCCGAAAAACTTAAAAGATATTAAATCTTCGCCCCCACCATCCGTTTCTCGAACGAGTATCTCCTCTGTTCCATAATCAACAATCAAGTGCGGCACGTGGATACGATTCTAGACAGACACCCCGCCCAGTTGGACAACCTCAAGTTTTCGGCGTTTTTCCCCAACCGTTCCAATGTCATTGTCGCGTCGATTTCTCCACGCGCTGCACAAAGCAAGCGTATTCATTATTCTTCTTTATTGTTCTATTCTTAATAACCGGTTATTGCTGCAGCATGATGATATCATCTCTCCCGATGTTCACAAATCACTCCCCTTCCATCAAGGGGAGGGGCAGGGGTGGGGTCTCAATTTAGGCTTGAATGTAGGCAGTGTAGGTATATGTTTTTGCTGCCAAATTAGGGCCTATACCGTGAAGCGGATGTAGGAACGGTCGTCGAAGGAGTTGAAATCGGGGTGGAAGCCTTTGGTGGCCTGGAATTCGGGACCGATATTGAGTGGGTCGCTTTCGCGCTGTTGGCGGAGGCGGCTTTCGCTTTCTTCCAGGGTGGGGCAGAGGAACGGGTAGCCGTCGGAAGCCAGAATGAGTTCCCAGGGGCGGAGGTCGAGAGTGATGATGCGGACGTGGCGGCGGTCAATGGGGAAGCCGTCGATGACGCTATAGGAAATGTTCTGCTGGCGCATGGTTTCCAGCATGCGGGGGATGATGGTCGGACGGGCTGTGTCGTTGCGCAGCAGCTCGTCAGCGGTTTTGCCAGCGGCCATCTGGCGCTGCACTTCCTCGGCACGCATGGCGGCCAGTTCGGCCTCGTAGGGCTTAGGGTTGTCGTAATAGATGGAGGAGGGGGAGGTCAACGCCTCCTGGTGAGAGGTCAACGCCCCCTGGCCCCCTCTAATCTTAGGGGGGGGATTGAGCAGACAGTGGCAGTCGCCAATCATCCAGATTTCGCGGCACACACGGCTGAAGATGACTGCCGAACAGGTCAGGCGGTCCTCAGGATGCTCAACGAGACGGGGGAGCATGGACTTCTTGTAGTGCTTGCGGATATAGGCCGTGACGCCACGCATGAAGGCTTCGCTGTTGGTGGTCTTGGGCATGCGGCGGATGTAGCGGCTTACGAGCTGCATGGCATAGCGGCCGTTGGAGCGGAACAGCGAATGGCGGTACTGCGACTTGGAGGTGCTGCCGTCGATGACGGCCACGAAGTCAGGGGTGACGACGATGCCGTCCTCGCTTTTCTTTTTTGGATTCTTTGGAATCAGGTTCTGTTCGATGATTTGCATGGGGACATAATTCTTTGATCAGGTCTGCACGGCCTATGCGCCGCAGGCTCTGTTCGATGCCGCGCCGCTCTTCGGGCTTGTACCAGAAGAAATACTGGCGCTGCGCCAGCTTTTCCTGTTGGCTGTGGGCACTGCGGACGGGCTGTAAGGTGTATGGATCGTAGCCCGTGTACCACATCTCCGTGGAGACGGTCATGGGGGTGGGCGTGAAGTCCTGCACCTGTTCCAGCTGGAAGTCCAGGTGCTTGGTGATGACGGCCAGCTCGGCCATGTCGGCTTCCGAACAGCCTGGATGGCTGGAGATGAAGTAGGGAATAATCTGCTGTTTGAGGTTCTCTTCGCGGCAGATGCGGTCGAAGAGGCGCTTGAAGTCATAAAACTGCGAAAACGACGGCTTGCGCATCAGTTGCAGCACGCGGTCGCTGGTGTGCTCAGGGGCCACCTTCAGTCGTCCGCTGACGTGGTGCTTGATGAGTTCGCGGGCGTACTCCATAGCCGCACGGTTGGCGGCCTCGTCCTTGCTGCGATGGAGCAGCAGGTCGTAGCGCACCCCACTGCCGATGAAGCTTTTGCGCACTTCGGGCAGTGCATCGACGGCACGGTAGATGTCCAGCAGTTTGGAGTGGTCGGTGTTGAGGTTGGGGCATATCTGCGGATGGATGCAACTGGGGCGGCGGCACTTCTCGCAGGCTGCGTGGTTGCGGCCGTGCATGCCGTACATGTTTGCCGACGGACCGCCGAGGTCGCTGATGTAGCCTTTGAAATCGTCCATCTGCGTGACTTGCCTGACCTCTTTGAGGATGCTCTCCTTGGAGCGGCAGGTGATGAATTTGCCCTGATGGGCGGAGATGGTGCAGAAGGCACATCCGCCGAAGCATCCGCGGTGGATGTTGACGCTGTGGCGGATCATCTCGTAGGCAGGAATGCGCTTTCCCTTATATTTTAAATGAGGTACGCGCGTATAGGGCAGGTCGTAGGAGGCATCGAGCTCCTGCGTGGTCATGGGCGGATAGGGTGGGTTGACGACAACGAAACGGTCGCCAACGGCCTGTATCAGGCGCTTGGCGTGCATCATGTTCGACTGTTCCTCGATGTGGCGGAAGTTCTCAGCCTGGGCACGCTTGTCATGCAGGCATTCCTCGTGGCTGTGCAGCACGATGTCACCCTCCTGAGGGGTTACGTCGTCGGCGAGATAGACGGTCTGGGGGATGTCGTGGGGGATGCTAACGATGGAATCGTTAGCCACGAGGGAAGGGGACCGAGCGGGGGTGGAATCGTTAGCCACGAGGGAAGGGGATAGGCGGCGGGCTATTTCGACTATGGGTTTTTCGCCCATGCCGTAGATGATGAGGTCGGCAGGTGCGTCGCAGAGTATGCAGGGGCGCAGCTGGTCCTGCCAGTAGTCGTAGTGGGTAAGCCGGCGCAGCGAGGCCTCGATGCCGCCCAGGATGATGGGGACATCGGGGTACAGCTGACGGAGAATCTTTGAATAGACGATGGTGGGGTATTCCGGGCGCAGGTCGTGGCGACCGTCGGGGCTGTAGGCATCCTCAGAGCGTAGCCTGCGGTTGGCGGTGTATTTGTTGACCATCGAGTCCATGCAGCCGGGGGCGATGCCGAAGAACAGGCGCGGACGCCCCAGTTTGCTGAAGTCGCGGTAGTCGCCATGCCAGTCGGGCTGTGGAACGATGGCCACGCGGAAACCTGCCGCCTCCAGCGTACGCCCGATGACAGCGGCTCCGAAGGACGGGTGGTCAACGTAAGCGTCAGCTGAGAACAGAATGACATCTACGTAGTCCCATCCTCGCAGTTCCAATTCCTTCTTAGTCGTCGGCAGAAAGTCCGTCAGCCTGTATTCCCTCATTTTTCATTTCTCATTTCTCATTTCTCATTTCTCATTTCTCATTTCTCATTTCTCATTTCTCATTTAATTAAACGGCGTTCCCTGGAATGCGCGTGTTGTCATGCCGAGGTTGTCGTTGCCACGGTTCTTCCAGTTGATGAAGAGCAGTACCAGTTGCTGCAGTCCGTAGGCTTTCATGTTTGGATGATAGATGACATCTAAGCAGAGGTCGAGCAGGTTCTTGTCCTTGCCGGCATCAGACTCCAGCATGGAACGGACGTTTAGTTTTAGTTTGTCGAGTACCTGTTCATCTACATAGCCGTTCGAGTCTATCAAGTCTCTGAACAACTGATACTGTTCTAAAGTCTGAAGGTGTTCCTCACTGATGTCGATGCTGCGTGTGCCGCTGCTGTTGGTTTGAATCTTGTACATAGTTATAGTTATTAGTTATTTTAATAAATAGTTGAGTATTCCACGCATGATGGCTCCCCGCTTCTGTGCATTGGTGATGCACTCGAAGGGGAATCCCATGGTAAAGGCACGGTATTTGCCCTTGTAGGCGATGGCGGCATCCTGGCCGTCGGCATATTGCAGGGCGGTGAAGGCCGGCTGCACCGGCTGTAGGATGTCGGCAGAGGTGGCGGCGTAGTGCTCCTCGTTCAGCGTGTTCCAATAGTCGAACGTGGTTCCCATGCCTTTAATCTGGCCGGTTTCTGCCATGCTGCGTCCGGCGTAGCGGCATTTCAGCAGTGAGGCGATGAACTGCTGTTCTTCGGCAGTCATCATGTCGCTGCCCACGTAGGCGCCGCTGACCAGCAGTGCACCGCCATGGACGGTGAAGTTCTGCAAGGTCTGTTGCATGACGGGAGCGAAGGTTTTGTAGCTGACCAGACTGTGACCGTCGTTGCGTTCCAGTCCTAACAGCAAGTCCACCATCGCGTAGGGATGGAGGTTGACCTTGGAACGCTCGATGGCACTGCTGGAACAGCTGGCGATGCTGTATTGGGCGGCAGAAGCGATGGCCTCGGCATGTGTCCTGACGTAGTTGAAGTCGTTGCCGGCAATGAGCATTCCTGCCAGTTCATTGCCACAGCTGCCCAGTCCGCCGTTCAGGTTGCCCATCTGCTTGCGGTCGAAATTCGTCTGGCGGCCAGCCCATCCGTAGGTGGGACCGTAGGTGATGCCAGGGTCTTCATCAATGTCGAAGCCCTGTTCCTGGTCTGTGTTGCGGACGGCCGGCGATGACAGCCGGTGGAAGCCGTTGACTATCATCACCTTCTGCTTGGCCTTGGGGTGGTAGAGGGCCGACAGCACTTCCGTGGGGAAGCTCTGTCCGCCACGGTTGGCAGCAGCCACCTTGAAATGATAGAGCAGGTCGGGTTTCAGCTTTACGCGATGGGACGTCTTGCCATTGATGTAGGTGCCGTTGTCGAAGTCGGCACTGCCCACTGCCGTATAGACGATGTAGCCGGTGGCCTTGGAAGTGACTTCCTGTGGGTCGTTGACGGCACTCCAGTTCAGCTCCACCTCGTCGTCGCCCTTGAATTCCACGCGGAACTCGTCAGGGGTCAGCGGGGTGACGATGAACGGACGGTCGTGCTGGTCGTTGACGTAGCGCAGAATGCTCTTGTAGATAGAGCGGGCCAGCGTGAAGCGGAAATTGGGATCCTGGCCATAGCGCATGTCAGGGAAACTCTGGTGCGACATGGTTTCGAGAATGGCACTGGGCACTTCTGGCACGCGCGACTCGGAGTAGTTGCGGTCGAAGAGTTCGCGGCGGTTCCACTCGCCGTATTTGTATTTCAGGTCAAGGATCTCGTTGGAGAGCAGGGCGTCCGCCAAGTCGCGTGAAGCCATGCGCGAGATGCCTGCATTGAGCTTGCCGTCGTTGTGAGACGTGGTGCAGACGGACAGGGCGCCAATCAGCGACGTGCCGTCCTTGGCAAAGCCGGCATCGCTGTGGATGGCCAGCGAGAGTTCGATGGGTACCCGCTTTCCCTCCACGCTGGGCATGAACGGCGAGCCACCGCCCAAGTAGTTGGTCATGAAGGAGCGCACGTTGATGTCGTCGGCATAGTCGTCAGTGCCCTGTCGTCCGCTATATACCGTATAGGGCATGCCAGCCCACTGGGCCGAGTAGCGTGCCCCCTCCAAGGCTCGCGGCAGTCCGCTGACACTTCCTTCGCGCTGGATGTTGCCCATGCCGCCGCCAAAGCGTACTGCATCGGTGGTCACCACACCGTTCTGACTGCTCTGGTTGGAGACGGTGACGCGGTTGAACTCGCTGTAGCCGGCATCGAAGTCGAACGTGCCCAGATAGACCCACGTGCCGCCACCCATCTGCTGGTTGACGTAGAAATCAGTACGCTCGCCACGGTGCCAGACGGTGTATTTCACCTTGTCGATGCTGTGGGGAAGCGTCTGGTAGCTGACATAGACTGCATAGCGGCCAGCCTTCTGGAAATCAGGCTGATAGGTGGCCAATGAGTAGCGCGACTTGCTGCTGGTGGTCTCCACCATGCGTACCGTGCCAGCGGTGAAAGGATTCTCGCCGTCCTCGTAGGCACCCTCGTGCCAGGCAAAGCCAGGCTCTGCCGATGTTGCCCAGCGACTGCGTGCCGTCACCTCTATGTAGTTGCGGCTGTTGCCGTCGTTATCGACAATGATTTCCTGTTTCTGCCAGTCACGCTCACGGGGCGTAAACACGATGGCACCGGCATTCTCCAGCATGGGAATCAGGTAGGGAATGACAATGGTCTGCGTGAACAGGTCCTCGGTAGTGCCGAAGAGGTTGGGGCGCTGCCATTTCCATTCCGACTTCTTCAGGTCGTAGTAGCGGCCGTGGCTGGCCCATAGCGAGAGGTGGCGCCCCTGCAGGCCATGCGTAGTCTTGTGCGGTTGCGAGATATTTTTTACCCACGGCTCACCGTCGTAGTCAATGTCGCCCCACAGCCGCGACTTGTCGGCATTGCCAGAGAGACGGTTGGGAATCAGTTCGTCAATGGTCATGCCCAGTGTCTTGACGGTAATCTTATACTGGTCGTAGGGCTTGGGCAGTTCACTCTTGATTTTCTTGTAGATGTTGGCAGTGATGTCAGGGGTAAACTCCTGTGCAGCAAAGAACTCGTCGGCAGTAATGAGCAGTTCCTCGTTGTCGTAATCAACTTCGTAGCCCACCATGCGTGGCTGTTGCGTCAGTTTGGTGCCCTTGGGCTTGTACTTAGAGAAGTACTGTTTCAGCCGTTCAGCCATCTTTGCCTCGTCCTTGGCTGACTGGGCTGCTGCATCAGTAATGAAGAATGAAAACTGGGAAATGAGCAATGCCATGAGTATGCTGACGGCCTTTCCTTTCACTCCCATGTTATGAATTGTCTGTGTCACTTTATATATAATAATGTATAGCGTTTACATTGAATGTTGTTCATCAATATTTGAAGTTCTCAGGATGGCGCCCCTTGAAGTCCTTGAAGTACATCTTGATTTCCTGCATCTGACGGTCGATGTCACCATCAGGCACGATGGTCTTGGTGCAGCGTATCAGTTTCTTCTCGTAATCGACGCCGTAGAGCAGGATGGGTATTCCGGCTTTCTGGGCAATGTAGTAGAAACCCTTCTTCCAGTCAGGGTTGGGCGAACGGGTTCCCTCAGGCGTGATGCACAGCTGGAAAATGTCCAGCTGACGGGCTGTCTCCGCCAGGTTGTCCGTCATGCTCGATTTCTTGGAGCGCCAGACGGGTATGCCCCCCAGTCTTTTGAACAGGGGACCCAATGGCCAGAAGAACCATTCTTTCTTCATCAGGAAATTACTCTTCATCTTCCTGCTGCCACTGTACAACTGCCCGATCAGGAAGTCCCAGTTGCTGGTGTGTGGTGCCAGGCAGATTATATATTTGTCGGGATGTTCTTCAGTTACCTCGGCGGTCCATCCCATTCGTTTAAACAAAAGCCACCGACAAAAAGATTGCCACATAGATACTGGTTATAAGTTGTTAATCTGGTCAACGATTTCACTGGCCTCAGCTGCAAACTTCTCCCTCAGGTCCTTGTAGTAGAGACGTGGCGGCATGCCAGGCTCCGGATGTGATATACGCCTGATGAAGTTGTCCTGCATTCTGATGGTGCTGTAGATGAGCGCCTCGGCACTCTGACGGTTGTTGCCATAGAGCGAAGCAGCTACGCATTCAGCAAAAATCTCTTCGCAGATGATGGTGATAGAACGTTTTAAAGATCGTTTGTTTGCCATAATGTTTGTCCTCCTAATATGTTTGTTATGTTTGTTTCATTGGTCAAAGATACAAAAAAAATCCAATATGTCAAGGTTTTCATCACAAAAAAATATTAAAAAGGTGCATTTTCTTTCCGTTTCTCGCAGAAAAAGCGTATTTTTGCAACTCGAAATTTCAATTATTCATCATTATAACAAAAAAAGACAATGGAAAAAAGTGCGTTGCAGATAGCAAGAGCCGCCTATCAGCCCAAGTTGCCAAAGGCACTTCAGGGCGCAGTGAAAATCAAGGAGGGTGCTCCCACCCAGAGTGTCGGTGACCAGGAGGAAATCAAGAAGCTTTTCCCCAACACCTATGGAATGCCTATCGTGGAGTTTGAACCCGCTACAGAGGCCAACACCAAGAAGATGAATGTTGGTATCATTCTCTCTGGCGGTCAGGCACCTGGTGGACACAATGTCATCACCGGTCTGTTCGACCAGATTAAGAAACTGAACCCTGAGAACCGTCTCTACGGTTTCATACTGGGTCCTGGCGGTCTGGTAGATCACAACTATATGGAACTGACCAAGGAGATTGTTGACGAGTACCGTAACACGGGTGGTTTCGACATGATTGGCTCTGGCCGTACCAAGCTGGAGAAGGTGGAGCAGTTTGAGAAGGGTCTTGAGATTATCCGCGAGCTGGACATCAAGGCTATCGTCATCATCGGTGGCGACGACTCCAACACCAATGCCTGCGTGCTGGCCGAGTACTATGCCGCCAAGAATTACGGCGTCCAGGTCATCGGCTGCC
>JAEEGL013723856.1_pt1 | contig 14224 bp, 15 predicted proteins | sample 9134231 | NCBI WGS metagenome assembly JAEEGL01 (sample SAMN16246548, study PRJNA631951) | gut metagenome | biome: gut microbiome; feature: rumen; material: fiber-attached | host: Bos | place: Iran: Karaj | collected 2018-10 | reverse complement strand
TTTCGCATAGCGGTTCTTCATAGCCACAATGGCAGCACGGGCATGACCAGGTGTCTCGATTTCAGGAATCACCTTAATGCCGTGAGCATCGGCATACTTGAGCAGTTCAATCATCTGCTCACGAGTCAGGTAACCATTTGCGCTCTGTGTCAGGTCGTCGGGGTTGCCGTTGCCGTCAAAAATCTGAGCAAGGTATCCCTGTTCGGTGAGAGTGCATCCGCGGCGCGAGGCCACCTCGGTGAGTTCTGGTATGCTGGGCATCTCCACACGCCATGCCTCGTCGTCGGTGAAGTGAAACTGCAGACGATTAATCTTATAGTACGACAGCAAGTCGATAAACCGTTTCAACTCGTCAAGGCGGGTAAAGTTGCGGGCAATATCGAGCATAAAGCCACGATAGGCCAAGTCAGGGGCATCTTTCACCTTTGCATGGTTCAGCTTGTGACCAGCGCTGTGGTCAAGAGCCGCAACCAGCGTCTTCACAGCGTTCATCAGCCCCGCCTCCGAAGCACCCGTGAGCACGATGGTGTCTTTTTTCACCAGCAGTTCATAGTATTCGCCATTGTTATTCAGCTTTTTATTGACATCGAGCCAAATCTTTGTACGCTGACCGCCAGTCTCATAGATACCGCGCTGGGCCAGTTCACTCAGAAGCAACTTCTTGGCCTTGCGCACGCCTCCCTTGAGAAACTTCGATTTGATGGTCACAAGATTGCCCACTTCGGTCGTTCCTGTGCCATATTCCACTGTCTTGGGGGTCGGGAAAATGTCGAACGAGCGGAACTCGGCCTGGCAACATCCCTCGCCCTTGAGACGGGCATTGAAGGCGTACATATAGTTACCATCAGGGTAATCGTGCTGGCGTTTCACCCATTGCTTGGGGTCCTTGAGTTCAGGAATTGCTATTTTTGCTGCCAGAGGATGAGCATAGTCGCCGTTCATCACCACATGACCGCCTTGCGGCGTGTAGCAGATGTTCACCATGGTGCCACGCATGAGCATCTCCACCACCAGACTGTCGCCAGGCTTGAGCGGTTTATAGGCAGCATTGGGAGTCATGTGATAATAGGTGGTTGTCACTTCCTTGATGTCGACGGGACAACCGGCAGGCAGCTTGAGCGCACGCGAGAACTGATTAAAGAAGAATTCCCAGTTGCCGCGAAGCGTGTCACCACTCACATTTTTCATCACAAAGCGCGAACTGTAGTAACCAGGTTCGGCCTCGTTCTGGCCCATCTCCCAGCGCACTGCCAATGGCGATTGCGCCATCATGGGCATAGCCATGAGGGTAGCTACCATCACGACCATCAGTTTGTGTTTCAGTGTAATTTTCATTGTTTATCGTTGTTGTTGTTTTGTTCTTTGAGTTTGGCGAGGATTTCATTGAGCAACTGCACACAGGCATCTTCCAGCAGGTCTAATGCCAGCTCAAAGCCTTCGCTGCCTTCGTAGTATGGGTCAGGCACATAATCGTAGTGAGGATTCTGCGTGATATAATCGCCTATCATCACAATCTTTTGCACCTCCTCGGGAGTACGGGCAAGCCTCACAAGGTCGGCACGATTGGCATCGTCCATCGCCACAATCATGTCAAAGTCGCCCATGTCATAGCCTGTGATGCGACGGGCACGGTGCGTGAGTTCATATCCGCGTCGACGGGCATGCACACGCATGCGCTGGTCAGGCAACTGACCGCTGTGGCCGCCATAGGTGCCGGCCGAGTCAATCTCAAACAAGTGAGCCACACCGCGCTCTTCCACAAGGCGTTGCATCACACCCTCGGCGGCCGGTGAGCGGCAAATGTTACCCAGGCACACCATCAATATCTTGTATTTCTTTTCTTCCATCTCTATATCTAACTACGCCACCAATCTGGTGCTTGTGATTGCAAAGTTAGTGAATATTTTGCTACTTCCCTTTATTCTTTAGTCTTTTTCCCGCATCCACAAAAGCACAGCACGGTGATATCTTGCAATAGCACAAAAAATGTTCTTCTCAGTATTTGCTCACTTGAAAAAAAACACTTACATTTGTAGCAACGATTTATAACCGGAATTATTCTTTATCACAATGAAAATAACAAATCTCATTATGGCAAGCATCTTATTTGCTACCAGCGGCTTAGCAAGTGCCGAAATTCTTCCCGAACCTCAAACCATGGGCGGACAGCCTCTCATGAAAGTGATGAACGAACGCAAGTCGAGCCGTGACATCGACCCGCAATCCACTGTCACTAAGCAAGATTTGAGCAACATGCTGTGGGCAGCCTGGGGCATCACCCACGACGGCAAGCGCACTATTGGCACCGCTATGAATCGTCAGGAACTGGAGATCTATGTGATTACCGCCACCGAAATCAGCAAATATAGTGCTGAAGACAACACCCTTACCGTGGTGAATACCGGCGACTTCCGCGACATCTCGGCCATGCAAGACTTTGCCAAGACCGCACCCATCAACATCGTGCTTGTTGGCAACAATGAGAAACAAAAAATGGCTGAATTCCAGCACTATGCTGCAGGCGCTGCCTCGCAGAACATCTACCTCTACTGCGCTCAGGCAGGTCTCAAGACCGTAGTGAGGGCCGGTTGCGACCGCGAGAAACTGGCGCAAGCCATGAAACTCGACCCCGCCAAATTCAACATTCTCTATGTGCAGACGGTGGGTAAATAATAAATTGACCATTGCTTTTCTTCTATTTGGCTGGGTGACTATGCTGCTCGGCAGCAGTGCTTGCGGCAACTCACGCGATGAAAGGGTCGTCTATGTCAAGAAAAGCAGCGAATTGCCCCCCATCAGCAAGACAGCATCGCCCGTCAGCGACGATGCTCAGGTGCAGCGCATCACCACGCACATCATTCCAGGAAGCCTTAAGGAGATTTTCAACGACAGCAATCACATCCAACTCCCTGCTGCCGAGGCCAATGGAATTGTGCCTATTACCGACTTCAAGACAGCCTACTTTACCAAGAAGCCGCTGGTGCGTCTCTCCACCAGCAACATCTATTTCATCGATTCGCTCCAGCACTCCATGCCCTACCTTGTGCCCAAAGCTGCCGCATTGCTCAAGGAGATAGCCACTGCGTTTTCCGACACCATCAAGGCGCGCGGTCATGCCGACTACCGCATTCGTGTTACCAGCCTGCTCAGGACCGATTTCTCGGTTTCACGACTGCAGAAACGCAATCGCGCTGCCACCTCGCAGTCGTGCCACCTCTATGGCACCACTTTCGACATCAGTTGGGTAAAATTTGACTGTCTCGATCCCAACAAACCCATCTCGCTCGAGGACCTCAAGAATGTGCTCGCCGAGATTGTTTACAACTTCAGGGAACAAGGGCGCTGCTACGCCATATTTGAGCGCAAGCAGGGCTGTTTCCACATAACCGTACGATAACCAAATCCATTCAAACAAAACCACTTTATATATAAAATGATAGGACAAACTGCAATTGCCAATTATCTGAAATTTTCAGGGCACAAATCTATCGACCTCAAGGTCGCTCTCATCGACTGTGATGGAATACTTTACGACTCAATGAAAAACCACACCCGCGCATGGGTCAAACTCATGAAGAAGAACGGCATCAAGTGCACACGCGACGAGTTCTACCTCTATGAGGGCATGACTGGCGCTGGCATCATCAAACTCATGTTCAAGAAAGGCGTCGGCAAGAACATTACCGACGACGAGGCATGGGAACTCTACAAAGTGAAAGGCCGCTACCTCAAAGAACTGGGCGAGATTCCCGTTATGCCGGGAGCCTTGGAGATGCTCACCAAACTCAAAGAGGCTGGCATTGAGCGTGTGCTTGTCACAGGATCAAGAGAACCCTCGGTGCTTGAACGCATCGACAACGACTTCCCGGAACTTTTCTCTGAAAAGCGCGTCACGGCCCACGACACCCGTCACGGCAAGCCCAACCCCGAGCCCTACCTCAAAGGCATGGCAAAGGCCGAGGCCAAACCTAACCAGTGCATCGTCATCGAAAATGCTCTGCTTGGTGTGCAGGCAGGTCACACTGCCGGTTGCTTCACCATTGGCATCACCACAGGCCCCATCTCAGAGAAAGAGCTTACCAAGGCAGGTGCCGACATCGTATTCAAATCGATGGAAGACTTCGTTGCCGCACTGCCCGAACTCATCGCTGATTTTAAGGAAACAACCCGATAACTTTTGACACAAGGCATCACATACAATAACCGCGTGGGCGAGGCGCTCGACAGCGTTCTGGCTGGCATCGACCACACCCGGCTGGTGGTGATTGCCGACGAAAACACAGCACAACTGGTGGTGCCGCGCTTGGGCAGCACAGCGCTTGCCCAAGCGCCTGTCATCACCATTGCTGCAGGCGAAGAAAACAAGAATCTCGACACACTCGCACAAGTGTGGAGGCAACTCGGCGAACTGGGCGCCACACGCAACAGTATGGTTGTGAATGTGGGTGGCGGCATGGTAACCGACCTGGGTGGCTTTGCCGCAGCCACTTTCAAGCGGGGTATGGGATTCATCAACTGCCCCACCTCACTGCTGGCAGCAGTCGATGCCTCGGTGGGCGGCAAGACGGGCATCGACTTCAACGGACTCAAGAACGAGGTGGGAGTTTTCGCAATGCCAAGGCACACCATCATCTCGTCGTGCTTTCTCGACACACTGCCCAAGCCTGAAATCAAGGCAGGCTATGCCGAGATGCTCAAGCATGCCATGCTACACAGCCACGAGCTTTTCACGCAGTTGCTCCATGCCGACTTTGATGCCGCATTCAACACCCTTGAGTTTCTCAAACTCATCGAGCAGTCGGTGGCCATCAAGCAGCATTTTGTGGAACAGGATCCACACGACAATGGCGCACGACATGCCCTCAACTTGGGGCACACCGTGGCTCATGCCTTCGAGAGTCTGGCATTGAAACGCGGCAAACCCATTCATCACGGTTATGCCGTTGCCTGGGGACTTGTTGCCGAGACCTACCTGTCGCACAAGCTCTTTGCCTTCCCGTCGGCCGACCTTTATGCCCTGGCCACATTCGTGCTCAACAACTATGGAGCCTTCCACATCACCTGCGACGACTACGACGATCTCATCGCCTTCATGACACACGACAAGAAAAGCTGCAACGGCGAAATCAATTGTGCACTGCTCTCGATCTGTGGACAAGTGCACTGCGATGCGACCATTTCACCCGACCACATGAAAGAGGCGCTCGACATCTATCGCGATCTCATGCACATTTGAGGCTTTTTTTCATCTAATTTCACCCAAAATAATCACATTTAGGGATAAAAAACACCAAATTCCCCAAAATGAGCGATTGCCGAGCAGCCATTGCAGCGGTAATTTTGCAGTGTCGATAGTTGAAAACACTCGGCTCTCGGCTTTTCATTAGAAAGTGAATTAGTTATTGGTTGAATTATCATACACTGCACACAGTGTTTTACTGGCTCACAAATAGCCACTTAGTAGTAAACTATTAAACTCCGTTTCTGACCGATGTGAATCGCTCTCGAAACGGAGTCTTAATTTTATCTGTATCAAGTATCTACAAACTAACGGACGCCACTGCCGCCGCCACCGCTGTGGCCACCGCCACCGCCCCACGACGAACGGCCGCCACCACCCGAACTGCGCTCACGCTGCAAACGCGCCGCACGCTCGCTCGGGGTTTCGTAGGTGTGCACATAGGTCATACCCCACAAAGCCGAGCGGGCAAATGTGGAGCAGAACGAGGGCCGCACCTCCAGTTGCGCGGCTATCGGGTCGATCTGCGTATAGTCGGGCCATATCTGCTTCAGGTCGTTGCGCACCTGGTCGGCGATGCCATAGAGTGTGGCATGGACAAGATACTCTTTCCATAGCGACACCTCCCTCACGGTGCGCTCATCAAGCAATGTGAATTCCTGCAAGTATTTCTTGAGCCCAAACACCTGCTCGGCATCACTGCGTTGCACCGTCTTGAGATTGATATCAGATGTCTCCAAAAGTGAGAACAGCACCTTTACCACGGGACGGTTCTCTACCGGTTTCGCCTTCATGTACTTCTCCAGTTCTTTAGACTGCAGCACATGGTCTTCACCTGCTGCATCATACATGAGTCGTTGCAGGTAGTAGAGCAGCACATTGCCCCTTTCGCTCTTGTCATAGGGGCACTGGTCGGCAGGTCTGGTTACTGCGAGCATCTCCACGGGATTACCCCTCTGGTCCATGGCATACTGCAACTGTAATGTGTTCTGGTACATCATGCGCATCACGCACGCTGCCACCAGGTTGGCGTTGGTTGCTTGCTTGGGTTCCACTGCCTTGAGCACGCCATAGGTCTTGTTCAGGTCACCGTTGTAGGGGATGTCGCGGTACCACACTTCCACCTCATGACGGTTGTTGCCAAACAGGCTCTTCAGTTTCTTTTCGCGTTTGAAACTGGTGTAGACGCTCGATATGCCCCACAGGGCTATTATTGCCAACAAGCACCACCCTATCAGAATAAACAATGCCTGAAACGATTCTGCAAGTTCCGACATAGTGCCGCCATTGTTTCCTCCCATCACATTGCTGCTGCCCATCAGCGACGATTTCATGGCCAAGTCACCGTTTTCACCTTCGGTAAACTTGCCTTCTTTCATCGCGGCCAGCGTTTCTACACAGTCTTTCAGGTCATAGTCGCTGCCCTCTAAAGCAGGTTTCGCGAGCAGTTCTACCAAACTGCCCTTCACATCGGTCACAGGATGAAACAGCCCTTTGTTGAACACTGCCATAACGATGATTCCATCGCCTTTGCTTGTCATAGGGCGGTCGGTTGTCGCAACAATCTTGCCATCTTCAAGCACTATCTCGCCATAGTAGCGAAATGCCCACATCCTTGTATCAGCCGGCGTGAATGCGCCGTTTTCTCGCTCGATTGTCACTTTGGTTTCTTCGGCATAGGGGTCATCGGCCTCATAGAACATGAAGTTGAAACCATCGAAGTCGTCATACGATTTCACCATTCGAGTCAGTGTATAACGGACCGTGTACACACGACGCCCGCCTTGGCCTATGCCCCAGCACAGTTCCACTCCCTCGTCGGTCTTGTGGTAACCGCAACGATGCGTCTTGGCCGAACGCGGCCGGTCGATATCCCATTTTTTCTCCACTTCATAGTCCGCGCCTGTCTCATCGGTCACGCTAAACTCGCCCACTTCCATCACACCCATGTTAAACATCTTGATGAAAGCCTCGGTGCCGTCATCGTCATCAATGTCCATAGTGCGGGTCTCAACAACGCGGGCGTGCCCCTTGTCGTTTAACAGCACACGAATATCGAGGTCAACCAAGCGATGGCCCTCAACAGGCAATGCCGCCAGCAGTGCCAGCATCAGCATGAAACCATATTTCATGAACTTTCTCATACCAGACGCCTCATTCCTTTTATTGCTAACATGAACAACAGCCACACCACCAAGCACAAGGCAAAAAGCGATGTCACAGGATATTCCTTAACTAGGCCCCAAGCGCGGCCAAATAATGACTGCGAAGCAGCCGAGCCTTGATTCTGACCGTCGGCAGCGGCCACCTGATGCTCACCGTCCTGCATCATAGGGCTATTAAGTTCGGCAGCGTCAAATGTCACATCGCCCTGTTTGCTCGATGATGACACATAGCCCGCTCCGCCGCGCGACTGTGTCGCAGCAGCACACGGCGCTGTGGTCGCCATAGCCAACGCAACAGCACACAGCATCAATTGCAACAGCAATTTCATGGGCAATTATTTTTCCCCGAACAGGTCGGGCATCTGAGACTTCTGCTCCTGGTCCACTTTCAGGTATTCACGCTCGGTGAAGTGCAGCATGCTTGCAACAAACGACGACGGCCACTGACGCACGGCACGGTTCATCTTCGTTGCCGAGTCGTTATACACCATGCGGCTCATGCGTACATTCTCCTCATACGAGTTTACGCTGTCCATGGTCTTGTTAAACATCTCGTTGGCCTTCAGGTTAGGATAAGCCTCACCTATGGCAATCAGCCTGCCAAGCACCTGATTCAGTTCACCTTGCTGGCGATTCACCGCTTCGGCGCTGTTCACATCCTCGCCACGACGCTGCTGAATCACTTTGATCAAAGTTTCGCTCTCGTGTAGAGCATACTGGCTTGCCGTCTTTGCCAGTGCCAGCAAGGCATCCCAGCGCGAATTCAGCTGAACCTGTATCTGACTTAGCGCATTCTTGCAGTTCTCGTCAAGTTTCACCAGTGAACGCTGCGTGTTTACAATATACAAACCAATGGCCAATGCAATGACCACAATCAGTGCTAATAATACTAAAACAATTGTCATAATCTCCGCCTTTAAATAATATGTGACATTAAATATAATTTGTGCTAAATTACAATATTATTGTCAAATTGCAACACAATTCCTAAAGTTTTTTGTTTTTACAATTCTTTTTCTAAATGAAATCATTAATTTTGCATCATAATAATATAATAAATATCTACTATGAAAAGATTTCTTTTGTTCACGCTTATCGTCGTAGGCGCTATTTGTGCCAACGCTCAACTCTTGTGGAAGGTTTCAGGCAACGGACTCGAGAAACCATCGTACCTCTTCGGTACGCACCACTTCATCTCGGGCGATTTCATCGACAGCATCCCCAATCTTTCCCAAGTGATTAACGACATCGATGAGGTGTATGTTGAAATCCAGAACGATGCTATGACTTCGCCTGAAGCATTACAATTGATGACAAAGGCCATGATGGCTCCACAAGATAGCACGCTCGACAAGCTCTACTCGCCCGAAGGGCTCAAAATCATCGACGAGGTGGTCCGTAAATATTATGGAGTGTTCGGCATCGGAATTGATAAATTCTACACCATGAAGCCAGCCACGGTCATGATGCAGTTACAGGTCATTCAGTCGTCTTCAGCAATTCCTGGATTCAACCCCAACAACCTCATCGACAAGGCGGTGGAAAAACGCTGCACTGGCAGTGGCAAGAAAGCCAACAGTCTCGAATCTATCGAGTTCCAGACCGGTCTGCTGTTCAATGCCCCACTCAACAAGCAGGCCAGCGACCTGCTCGAGATGTGCAAGAACGACAGCAAGATGGAAGAAATGGCAAAGGAACTTGTCGACGACTATAAGCATCAGCGCATCGAGAAACTGCTCGAAATCATGAGCGACAAGGAGTTGGGCGGCAGCGATGCCGAGGATCTGGAACGACTCGTCTTTGCCCGCAACCGCAACTGGATTCCCACCATTGTCGAAGCCATGAAGAAGGGAAGCATTCTCGTCTCGGTGGGCGCCGGTCATCTCCCGGGTGAAAATGGCGTCATCTCTCTGCTGCGCGCACAAGGTTACACCGTTTCTCCAATTTCTCAATAATTCCAAAATTCCCAAATTTCCCAAATTTCCCAGAATTCCCAACATTCCCAACATTCCCAAAAGAACCAAAAATTCAAACGAATATGAAAAAGATCACATTTCTCACAGCTGCTTTTGCTATAGCAGCAAGTGCCCTTATGGCAACCACCTCTTGCAACAAGGCACAGAACGACAAGAGCGAGGCAAGTCAAGCCTCAACTGCCTCGCAAGAAGAGACTTACCTCACCGCTGTCGATCGCTACCTGACCGACGAGATTGGCAAATCTTATGCTCCTGGCGAGATTTGCATCCCCTGCGCCCGAATTGTCGATGTCGACGAGCAAAATCCCCAAGACATTCAAGTTTGGGGCGATTTTTGGATCTTCAACTACAATGTGTCGGGCGACACGCTCAAGACCGTTTCGGGAGGCAGCCACCCGGGACTTATGCACATCAGCAAGACTGGCAACACCTTCAAAGTAACCGCTTTTGATCAGGTAGATGCCGGTGCCGGCAATCTCGAGAGCGCCAAAAAGATTTTTGGCGACCGTTTCGAGAAATTCCAGACAATGAACTCCGACGAAAAGGCCCGTGAAGAAGACCGCGCACGCCTCATTGCCGACTATGTGAAAAGCAACAACCTTGCAGTGAAGTGCTACCAAGACTTCGGCTGGACTGCAGTCAATCTGAAATAATACTTTTTTTCACCACCATCACCTAAACTGGCCAAGTCACCAGTTTGGGTCATAAATTTTATCACTATGAATAATAAATTATTCCTCGCATTAGCATTACTGTGCTCCATGATGTGTCTCACTTCATGCGGCGACAAAACCGTTGACCCCGCTCAACTTCCTCAGCAAATCCAGTCGTTTGTCAAGCAGACTTTCCCCGGACAGACCATCTCGTTTGCCCAGAAAGACTGCGACTTTCTGTGCTCACACTACAAAATCACGCTGACCGACGGAACTCAGGTGAGCTTCGACTCCGACGATGTGTGGGACAAGATCGAGAGCCCCATGCAAGGAGTGCCGGCATCGGTTGTTCCCGCCCCCGTCGCAACCTATGTCAACACCAGTTTCCCGGGCATTGGCATCAAGAAAATCGACAAGGAGCGCAACGGCTATGAAGTGGACTTGCTCAATGGCATTGAAGTCAAACTCAACCAGCAAGGCGCTCTCATGGAAATGGACGACTAATCATTCTGCCTCGCATTCACGCATAATCATCGCACGCGCGATTTTAGCAAGGAATGAGCACATTAGCAGATACACTAAAACAAAAATATCAGCACTTCAAGCAATGGCAGCTCGACCCGTTTAACTATAACGACGACAGCTCCCAGGAGTTGCACCATTGCATCAATTGCGGCAAAGAGTTTGTGGGCAATTTCTGTCCCACATGTTCGCAGAAGAAAAACCTGGGGCCCATCACCTGGAAGAGTGTCGCCCGGAGCATTGCCGAGGTATGGGGCATGCACAACCGTTCACTCACCTACTCGGTGTTGCAGATTTTTCTGCGCCCGGGCTACTTCATCAGCGACTACATCAGCGGCAAACGCCAGGTGAGCTTCCCGCCCGTCAAAATGCTGGCCATTGTCTCAGTGATTGGCATCCTCGTCGATATCTTGACAGGCACCAGAGATGTCTTAGGTGTTTTCAATTCCGATTTCGACTTCGAAGGCGATAAAATGTTGTTTCTCGACAATGCCTTCGAGTGGATGAATGTTCATCCCGACTTGATGTCGATAATTATCCTGTCCTACCTGATTATTCCCAACTACTTTATTTTCAGGTTTGCGCCACGCAACACACGCCACACGCTGCCCCAAGGTTTTTTCATCCAAGTGTTCTGTTCTGTAGCATTTCTGGTGCTGAATATGATTTATGACATCACTGGGATAGGCAGGTTTGTATCTGTTTTGACAGCAATACTGCTCTATTTCACCTACAAGCAACTATTCGGTTACGGCATTTGGGGAACTATATGGCGCTTGATTGCCGCATTTACTGCCGCCCTTGTCCTGGCCTCGATCATGTTATGGCTCGACTTCTGCATCCACCTGTTTGAAGTTGGGAAAACCGAAAATGCCAAGGAATTTATTCTCTTCGAACTGCTTTCAATCATCGCATTCATTGCCATTTTGTGGATCAGTTACCTCATTAGCAAACCCCGCACCAAACCCCGCACCCCAAACCCTCAACCTATCCCCAATTCCACCCACGATGAGCCATTAGGCAACAAGGCAGATGCACATCACCACGGCTTATCGCAACAAGAACTTGATGCCATTGAAAAAGTTCAGGGCGAACAGCATGCCTCAGGCAACGAAGACTAAACCATCCACAACGACGCCACACCCCGACAAACTCGCCGCCGACCTCAAAGAATTAGGAATATTGAAATAAGGGCTATTATAGTGCAAAATAAACCATTGCCACTATTACCAGCATGTGTAGCAATTGGTCAAGGCCATATAGTATCCAGAAAGGTTTTTGTTGATTGTCGGCTAATGAAGTAAACTGCCTGCCAGCAAAGCCTTTCATATAATCAATCACGAAATGTGAACACAATTCAAAAGCGAACAGCAGCAATACGGTTTTCCATGAAACACTGAAAGCAAAGAAAACAAGTCCCATTAAAATCGCATGAACACAGCTATGAAAAAAGATGTGTTGTAACTTTTTGCCACTTGCTTTCGCCTTAATCATCTGAGGTGTTGTAAGGCAATAATCAGCAAGAAAGTGGCAAACGAGAAGCGATATTAAAAGTGCAAACTGCATTATCCTTTGAATTAGGCTACAAAATTAAATATTTCCCTTGAAACGCACCGCAGACATATCAGATTTTTTGAAACCGATACGTGAAAACCATATCAGGCTCATCTCTCCAACGCATTGCAGGTGGCGGACGTGCTCGACTGGGTGCTGCTACAACTCGGCAAGCCCAAGGTGTGGCAGACATCGTTCTCAATCTGTGAGGAGTTCATTCGCCGATTGTTCTTCATCGAGAAGTCCGGGCTCGTCACTCGCTTCAACCTCGTGCTCGACCACAAGGCTTCCATTGAAAGAGATAAGCGAAGCGCAAGCGCTTGAGGAAAGGAAAAAATTTGTTTCCGCTTTCAATGACACAATGATAAAGATTTGGCAGGAGCAAATCACATTGTTGGGAGTCATTGATACCGGGGCACTGCTGGCTTCGCCCAAAGGCATTGCCATGCGTGCCGACGGCAGGTTTTTCGAGGTGTCGCTCTCACAAGCCTTCCTCGAATACGGCTTGTGGCAGGACTACGGCACTGGTCGTGAAACGCCCCGTGGCAACAGCGGCGACATCGGCAGAGCCAAGGTGCGGCAACGCCGCAAGTGGTTCAGCCGAAAATATTACGCTTCGGTCATGAACATCAAAGAGTTCTACGAAACGAACATTGGAAAGGCGTTCACTGGCATTTTGAGCGATTTCGCAAGGCGATGTAATTATCAAAAGTGAAAAACACTTGACATTGCGAAATTTATTGTATCTTTGCACCTAGAAATAATAACCGCATAAACTTAAACGTATGAAAAAAATATCTATAACACTACTCCTAGCCGTACTGTGTATATCTGCTTATGCTCAAAACGGAACAATAGCCTTTATGGGAATCCCCATTGAAGGTTCATTTGATGATTTTTGCAAGGAACTTGTTGTAAAAAAGAACCTAACCCCATTAGCTAAAGACCCTTCCTATCAAGGTTTGGTGACAAAAGGGTTTAAAGGGGATTTTTGGAAGTTCAATGGTTGTACAATCTGCGTTAGAAGATTGGTAGGCAGTGAGAATGTTTCATCTGTATCAGTAGACAGAACAATGGGAGGCATTACACCTGAGATCTTCGCTCAATTCATTAGCAAATATGATGAATTGTATGGATTACACCAAGAAGAACCAAATGCTTTAGGTATAGAATATATTTGGAATTTCGATGGAGGCAGGATAACTGTTTTCCATATGACCGAATATGGAGAAAAAATTGTTATAGTCTACTCAAATCCTGAAGCTGTTGCAGTACTAGACAAAGACAAAAAAAATGTAGATGATGACTTGTAAATAATATCTATATGAAATAAAGGCTCACCGAACAATCATCGGTGAGTTTTTTTGTGTCTTTTAGTGGGTTGGGCAATCAATGTAGTTTTGCACAAGAAATCGCAAAACTACATTTTTTATGATTGACATCAGACAACTCACCTCGCTTATCTCGGCTTTCCGTGTCGAGACAGAAAAGGAGTCCATCTCGCCAGAAACTGTCGGCAAACTGCTGCAAGATATTGTCAACCTGCTCGCCACTGCATCGACGGACGCGGAACGTCAAATCCTCGATGACTGGAAAACCATGCTCTCGCAATACGTCGTCGTTTATGATGTCGCCCACGCTACCGGCATGGTCGACATGGAGCACATGTTCCTCACACTAAAAGGCAGAAGTCTGCGCAACGGCGCGACCTTCACCTCGTCGGTGCCGCTGTCGGCGGCAACCGACATGCAAGCCGGTGTGATGTCAGCAAGCCATGTGCAAGCCATCATGTCCTTGCAGTCCTCGCTGCCGCAGGTGCGCTCGGCGGTAACCGCCTTGCAGTCCACCGCTCAACAGCACGGATGGCAGTTGGCGGCGATTCAAGCGGCTGGCTATGTCGTGACCGACATTCGCCAAGGCACAGGCCATGCCTCGAAGATTAACCTTTCCCTCACCAAGCACGATGTGCGAACTGGTGAGGACTTCGCAGGGCTGGGCACCTGCTCAATCGCTGCTGCCAACTCCAGCCAAGCGGGAGCGATGACCGTGGCGCACGTCACGTCGCTCGCCAATGCCAAGACCGACATCACATCCCTGCAAGCCAAGATGCGCACC
>JAEEGL013567671.1_pt1 | contig 14224 bp, 12 predicted proteins | sample 9134231 | NCBI WGS metagenome assembly JAEEGL01 (sample SAMN16246548, study PRJNA631951) | gut metagenome | biome: gut microbiome; feature: rumen; material: fiber-attached | host: Bos | place: Iran: Karaj | collected 2018-10 | reverse complement strand
TTTTTTACTTTTACCCTCGATTTTCCTCCGTTTTTCCTCCGTTTTTCCTCCGTCTTTGGCTTTTCACAATCTTACTTCCACGAATTTCTCATAGTAATTTCCACCGCTTTCCTACTGTGGAATTTACTTTGGGAATTCACGGATTTTCATTCTCTTTTTTTCAACCTTTTTTACGACTCTCGATTATACCCGTTGATTGGGATAAAAAAACAGTGTATAATAAAATATACGGCGGGACCCGCCGAAGAACCGAAAAAACACGCAAGCGGCTCCGGACGGGGCCGGGGGGAGCTGCAATGAACAGAAAGATAAGGATACTGACGGTCAGCTCGGCCAACATGGACTTCGTAATGAACGTGCGGAGACTGCCGGCCGCAGGCGAGACGATGTCCGAGAGCGGGTCGTACTCGTTCGTCCCGGGCGGAAAAGGGGCCAACTCCGCCGTCGCCGTCCAGCGCCTGGGCGGCGAGAGCGTCTTCTGCGCCAGGCTCGGGAACGACGCGAACGGAAACGCGCTGAAGAATCTGTACATCGCCGAGGGGATCGACACCCGCTTCATAGTCATGGACGGAAAGCTCCCGACGGGGCTGGCGGCCATCTTCGTCGAGCCGTCAGGGCAGAACAGGATCATAGTCTACCCCGGCTCCAACACGGGCCTCACCGAAAGGGATATAACCGCGTCCATGATGTGCCGCCCGGACGCCCTCCTTATGCAGACGGAGATCGCCGCCGTTACGGTGCTTGCCGCGGCCAGACACGCCGCCTCGCGGGGCATACCGGTGTTCCTCGACGCCGGGCCGGCGGATCCGGACTTCCCGCTCGAGGAGCTGCCTCCGCTGGAGCTCTTCTCGCCGAACGAGCAGGAGACGCTCGTCTATTCCGGCATCGACCCCTCAAACCCCCAGAACTGCCTGCGGGCCTGCATGAGGCTGTCGGAAAGGGTCAGGGCCAGATTCATCGTGCTCAAACTCGGCGGCCGCGGCTGCTACATCTACGACGGAAAATACTACCACTGCCTGCCGACCTACGACGTCCCCTGCGAGGACACCACGGGAGCCGGCGACACCTTCACGGCGGCCCTCACCCTCGAGTATCTCCGGACGGGCGACATTGTCCACGCCGGAAAATACGCCAACGCCGCCGCCTCGATCTCCGTGAGCCGGGCTGGCGCCATGCCGTCGATACCCACGGCAGAGGAGGTCGCCGCCTTCGTGTCTTACAACGGCGTGGAACTTTGAAATGACTCTGTACGAGTACAGACCTCCCTCGTCGACGAGGGCGGAGAAGCTGGCCGTGGCGCTGATCCTGCTGCTGTCCTGCGCGATGGCGGTCATTGGGGCGATACTTGACATCCGGCTGCTCGGCGCAGCAGCAGCGGCCACCGTCCTCGCCGGCGTGCTGGTCTGCGCCCGCGCGGTGCTCACCGCCTACGTCTACGCCGTCGAGCTGAGGGACGACGGGGGCGCCGATCTTGTCATATACGAGATCCGCGGCGGCCGCGGCAGAGCGGTCTGCCGCGTGTCAGCCGGCGACGGCAGACTCACCGACGCCTCCAAAGGCAGGCGACCCGAAGGCAGGTTTTTCAACTGCTGCCCCGGCTTCCGCCGCCCCGGACGCTGTTATTTTCTTCCGTCCGAGGCCGAGGGCGGAGGGGTGATCTCGTTCATCCCGGACGATACTATGAAAAAGCTCCTGAAGGACCGCGGGGCCGGATGAAGGCCGGGGCGCGCCGACGCGCACCGGCAGCGCCTCCTGCGGCCGCCCCCCGCCTGACGTTTTGAAAAACAGCCGCGGGGCCGGATTTCCGGCTCCGCGGTTCTTATGCTGCGCCGCCGGCGTCTCCGGCCGCTCGGGTGCTGTGCCGGGGCGGTCTAGTCCGCCGCGGCCATCCGTTCGGATATTATGGCTATCGCCGCCGAGGCGGCTTTCTCCCTGGCCGACAGGTCCTTGTCCGAGGTCAGTTCGGTGTAGGATCTGCCGGACGCGGCGGCGCCGGCGATGAACTCGCCGAGATCGCCCCAGCCGTACCACACCGCGGTCTCGGCCGTCTGGCCGTCGACCACGAGCTTCAGCATCCCGTCGCCGTCAAAGTCCTCCGGCACCCCGGATACTATGCGGTCGAGCGCCGCCTCCCGGACGCCGTCCGAGCAGGAGCACAGCAGCGACATAAGGCCGGCGAGCCTTCTCCCTCGGACCACCCCCGAAGGAGCGGCAAACGCGGCGCAGCCGGACAGGTCGGTGTAGGACACATATCTCGACACGGCGTCTGCCTTGGGAAGCGGAAGCAGGGCCGAGCCTTTCTTGACATTTCCGGCCGGGACGGCCCTTGCCGGGCCCTCCTCCTTTCCGCCGGCGGCGCAAAGGGCGGAGAGCGTCTCGTACGCCGTTCTGAACGACGCGGTGCGAACGCTGACGCCGGGTACTCCGAGCGTGCTCAGCGTGAAGATCCTGCCTCCCGCCGCGGCAAGCAGGGAGGCTGCGGTGCCGACGTCCGGCACGGAGAAAAAGTCCGAGACTCCCGCGGCGGCCGCAAGCTCCTTCTGAGCGGCGATGAAGGCCCCGGCCGTGAAGCCGCCCGACGAGGCCAGGCCGCACAGGGCGGCGACGCCTTCGGTCAGCTCCTGCGTGGCGCCGTCCGGGATACGCACCTCGAGGCAGTAAGACGAGCCTATGTCGGAAGTCAGCGCGTCGCAGAAGAGCATGCAGACCCTGCCGCCGAAAGACAGGTCCCTTGTCAGCCTGGTCCTGACGCCCTCTGAGGCCTCGCCGAGGCCGATACCCGTGACGGAAAGGTCCTGGAGCAGGCCGGAGTGCATGAGGCCGATCAATTCGGTCGCCGCGGCAAGCATGATGTCGGCGCCGTCCGAGCCGGAGAGCGCGCCTCTGCTCACAAAGTCGGCGACGCTCAGCGACGTCCTGCGCGCCAGAGTGACGCCGTATTCGGCCAGCAGCCGCTCCTGCCTCAGGCGGAGCGGATCGTCCGTCCCGGCCCCCTGCTCCGCGACCAGGCCGTCGAGCTTCAGCGCGTCGGCTCCGCAAAGCACGGTGAACACGTCGGGCTCGTCAGGCGTGGCTATGAAATCCGTCTCGACGACGGCCGGCTCCGTGCCCGTGTCCGGGGGTTCGGTGCGGGCGGGACCGGGATCCGGAAGCGTTTCGGTCGGAGCCGGGGACGTGTCCGGCGGCTCGACCGGTCCTGTGCAGGCCTGAAGCGGCGGCAGGCACAGCAGAGCGGTCAGTGCAAGCGCGGCAGCGGCCGCTATCGTTTTTCTTCTGTTTCTCATTGTCTGGGTATCCTCGGGACCCTTCCGGAGATCCCGCAGAACAGCTCGTTCGGTATGGTCTTAGCGCGGGCGCAAAGGTCCTCGAGCTGGCCGGGCAGGCCGAGGATCGTCACGGGGTCTCCCTCGCGGACACCGAGATCCGTGACGTCGACGACGCACGCGTCCATGCAGACCCTGCCTATCACCGTGGCAGGCACGTCGGCTCCGTCCCGGCGGGTTATTACGAGCCGGGCGCCGCTGAGCGATCTCGAGAAGCCGTCGGCGTAGCCGGCAGGGATCGTGGCGACGGTCATGTCGCGCGGAGCAGTGAACGTTCCTCCGTAGCTGACGGACTCGCCCTTCAGCACCCTGTGCACGAGGCCGACCTCGCTGCGCAGGGTCATCACGGGGCGCAGCCCGGTCCTGCCGTCCGTGTAAGCGTCGACCCCGACAAGCGATATGCCGAACCGGCAGCCGTCCATGTAATACTCGGGGTACAGGATCCCGGCGAAGCTCGCGCTTATGTGCTTCATCCCGAAGACGACTCCGCGCGCCTCGGCGGCCGCGACCGCCGCAAGGAAGCGCCCGGCCTGGCGGCGGGTAGCCGCAAGTCCTTCGGCGCCGGTCTCGTCGGCCCTGGCAAAGTGAGAGAAGACGCCGTCCACGCGCAGGCCGGGCAGCGCGGCTATCCTCTCCGCGGCCATTCCTGTCTCTTCTATCTCCTCTTCCGTATGCGCCGGCAGGCCTACGCGGTTCATGCCGGTGTCGATCTTTATGTGCACCCTTACGCGTCCGTTCCCGGCCGCCCGGGACAGCCTGACGGCATAGTCCTCGGACAGGCAGGCCTGGATCACGTCGAGCTCCGAAAGGAGGGGGGCGTCGGCTGTCGCGGTGTAGCCAAGTATAAGTATGTCCGGATGTGCGCCGGCCTCGCGGGCGATCTTTCTCACCCCGGCGGCCTCGGCGAGCGATGACACGGCAAAGAAGCCGCAGCCCTCGTCGATCAGCACCGGCACGCATATGTCCACCGAATGGCCGTAGAAATCCGCCTTGACGACCCCGATGTTCCTGGCCGACGGGACGGCGGCGAGCACCGGCCCCGTCAGAGCCCTGTAATTGTGTCTCAGAGCGGCGGTATCGATCTCTGCCGTCACTTTGGGCGTCGCCCTCCCGTCGAGGGACGAATACATTCTGTACGCGGTTCTCATAACAGTTTCCTCTGATGCGGTCGAAAGCGGCCGCCGCGGCGCCGGAACGTCGCTCCGGACCGCGGCGGCCTGTTTTTGCTATATTATACCATCGCCGCGGGGCCGTGTCAACCGAAAAAGCCTCCGGAGCCATATCTGCGGCGCCGCGCCGCGGCGGCGATTTTTTCTTTCTACGGCCCTCTTTTTTTGGCCCCCGTTATTGACAAAGGCGCCCTTATCATGATACAATATATTGTATTCAAAACGGCTATTCGCATGTTTTGACCACAAAATATGTGATTAAGGATGCAATATGTCATACAACAGAAGAACTCTCTCGCCGGACTCTCCTTTTGCTGTAATATCGGCGCTGCTGATGTTTCTGTCCGCCGCCGTTCTGACCGTATACTACGCCTGGTATTCCTTTGCCGCCGTCCGGATACCCGGCGCGCCGGTCATTGAGCTCGCGGTGCTCTACATCCTGCCGGTGTCCTGCTGCATCATCTTCGCCATAATGCTCGTTACAAGGAAGAACAACCTCATGCCCACCATTCTTCCGATGATGATGGGCGTGGTGTTCTTTGCGCTGAAAGCGGCCTTCACGCTCGGTACGCTTCACTGCGTTCTTTGCTGCGTGCTGTACGCCGCGTACGCCTCGGTATACATCCTCACCGTGTCTGGGATAATGAGTACCCGGTCGCTGCTGCTGCTTCTGTCCGGGCTGCCCTTCCTCTATCATCTTTTCGTCGAGGACCTCTTCCTCACCGACTTCCCGACCTTTGCCGACTTCCTTCCCGAGCTGTCCGTGCTGCTGATAATGCTCGGCCTGTTCGTCGAGACCGTCGGAATGCGCCGCGGAAGGGTCTACTGACGGCATTTATTCACAACAGAAGGATATTCGCCAAATGAACAAGACAGGCTGCGCCGTGATCGGTTACGGCGGCATGGGCGGCTGGCACACCCGAAATCTTCTTGCCAGCGACGTCTGCGAGCTTCGCGGCATCTACGACATCGATCCCGCAAAGGCCGAACTGGCCGAAAGAAACGGGATCAGGGCATACGGCTCCAGGGAGGAGCTCCTGGCCGACCGTTCGGTCGAGCTGGTCACCATTGTCACACCCAACGACAGCCACGAGGAGATAGCCGTGGCGGCGCTCGGGGCCGGAAAGAACGTCATCTGCGAAAAGCCGGTGACCCTGTCGTCAGAATCGCTCGACCGTATGACGGCAGCGGCCGAAAAGGCCGGCAGGCTCTTCACCGTACATCAGAACCGCCGCTGGGACTGCGACTATCTCATGATGAAGGAGGCCTACCGCTCGGGCAGGTTCGGCACCGTCTTCCAGATCGAATCGAGGATCCAGGGCTCCCGTGGCGTGCCGGGCGACTGGCGCTCCCGCGCCGCGAACGGCGGGGGGATGATCTTCGACTGGGGAGTCCACCTAATAGACCAGATGCTGGGCATCGTCCCTGACAGGAAGATCGTTTCGGTCTTCTGCAGGTGCGAGCACGTCACGTGCGCCGAGGTCGACGACGGCTTCCGCCTCGACATCGGCTTCGAGGGCGGCCTTGTCGGGCACATCGAGGTCGGCACCCACAACTTCTACGCCCTGCCGCGCTTTTATCTGACCGGCACCGCCGGCTCCGCCGTCATCAACGACTGGCGGGACCGCTGCCAGTGCACCATCCTCCGCAAGGCGGAGGGCGGCGACGCGAGACCGGTGATAACCGCCGCCGGCATGACCAAGACCATGGCGCCGCGCGACCTGAGCACGCTCGAGACATATTACATAGAGCGGCCGGACCCCGACGTCCACGACTTTTACCGCAACTTCACCGCCGCCATGCGGGGCAAGGCCGTCCAGTACGTCACCCACCCGCAGATGAGGCGCGTCATGGCGCTCATGGAGGCGGCGTTCCGCTCGGACAGACTCTCCCGCACGCTGCGCTTCGACGACGTCCATTACACGCCGGACAGGTGAGACCGCGCCGGTCTCCCGGCGACCGAACGGCGACCGCTCCGGAGAAACAATAACACCGCGTCCCCCGCCGGGGATGCGGTGTTATTGTTTACTCATGCGCCGGGCCGTGCCCGGCAGATCGCGAAAAACTTATTTCTTGAGTTCCTTTTCGAGGGCGGCCAGCAGGGCCTTAGCCTCGGCCTCGTTGAGGGAAATGCCCTTTACGGGGACGCCGTTTCTCCACTTGCGGATGTCATAAAGGGGCTCCATGTCTCCCCATTTTACACGGTTGAATTCGACTCCGTACTTCTCGTCACCGCTGAGGACGGCGATCTTCTTTGTGATCCTGAATTTGAATTCTGCCATTTTGATCAATCTCCTTGAATGAATATTTGGGGGCGCATGTTATTTTGTCTATAATAGACAAGATTATTGTAACATAGCGGAAAACGATTGTCAACGGAAAAATGGACAAATCGGCGACAAATTCATAACAAATCGCCCCGCCGGGCGCGATAAAACGCCATTCCCCGGACTTTGCTCAGTCCCTGACCCTCAGAGACTCTATAACGACGGGATCCCTGGGCACATCGCCGAACCAGCCGTATCTCCCGGTCGGGACGGAGGCGATGGCGTCCAGCACGTCGAAGCCGTCCGTGAGGCGGCCGAAAGCGGCGTACTGGGCGTCGAGATGAGGCGCGTCCTTATGCATGATGAAGAACTGCGACGAGGCCGAATCCGGATCTGAGGTCCTGGCCATGGACAGCACTCCCCTCTCGTGGCGGATCCGGTTCTCCGGGAAGCCGTTGGCGGCAAACTCGCCCCGGATGGACTTCGCGCTCTTTTCGCCGAAGCCCTCGTCGTAGCCTCCGCCCTGGATCATGAAACCTTTTATGACCCTGTGGAATATCAGCCCGTCGAAGAAGCCCTCTCCGGCAAGTGTAACGAAGTTCCTGACCGTCAGCGGGGCGGAGTCCGGATAAAGCTCGGCCGTCATGGTGCCGAAGCCCTTCACTTTGATCTCGACAACAGGTTTTTTGCGTTCCATAGCACAACTCTCCGTTCTGACCGCGGCCGGCCCGCGGCCGCCGCGTGAAAATGCCGTGCGCGCGCGATCCCGCGCGCCGCCCGTATATATTATTATACACGCCGGCGCCGATTATGCAAGCATTTCTTGAAATGGCGCCCGGGATATGGTATAATACATAATACGCGGCGCGGAGCCGGGCCGCCCGGACAGACGGAGCGGCGCCCCGCGCTCAAATCCTGCAGGAAAGGTGTCAACACATGGGTATTCTCAGTACTGCCTTGACCATCCTGGTCCTTGTCTCCCAGGGCATGGTGCTAAAAAAGGCGGGGCGCCCCTGGTGGGCGGTCCTCATCCCGTACTACGGGACTTACGAGCTGTTCAATATCTCCGGAAAGAGGAAGCTGTTCTGGGTGAAGCTGGCCGTGGACGTGCTCATTATCATCGCAGCCACCGTGGCGGTCTTTTCCCTTCTCGGGATGATCGTGTCAAATGTCGGGTTTCCCCTCGATTTCGACCGGCTGAATGACTTCAGTTTCGACCTCGAGTATCAAGATATCGACATGACGGCCCTGCTCGTCGGCGTCTGCTCCATCGTCCTTTACTCCATTCTCTCGCTGGTCGATATGATAATCACGGGAGTGGCCTACTGGAACCTGTCCCTCTCCTTTGGCTACGAGGGCGCCTTCGGCTTCGGTCTGCTCTTCCTGCCCTACGTCTTCTTCGCCATCATCGCCTTCGGCGACAAGTCCTACATCGGAGGAGGCCCCGCGCCCGCGTCCGGCCCCGACTCCGGGACGTACTTCACCGACGTCCGCTGAGGCGGTCCCGACATCCTGACGTTATGACCGGATCCGCGAAAAGAGCAGGAGCGGGCTCGCAGCGCAAGGGAGCGGCGGCCGGCCGGCCGGAACCCGGCAAAGAAAAGCTGTCGGACCTCCGTCTTATAAAGAGGTTCACGGCCTACTACAAACCGCACCGCGTCATGTTCGCCCTTGACATGGCGGCGTCCATAATGATCTCCCTGATCGGCATGGTGTACCCGAGGGTCACCAACCTCATGATGAAGGATCTCATCCCCAATCAGAAGCTGCGGGGGATCGTTATCGCCGGCATCGCGGTACTTGTCCTGTATCTGCTTCGGCTGTTTCTGCGGTATTTCGTTCAGTATTACGGGCACATGATCGGCACCGGCATGCAGGCCCAGATGAGAAGAGATCTGTTCTCCCATCTTCAGAGGATGCCGTTTTCGTTCTACGACGACAACGAGACCGGAAAGATCATGAGCCGCATGACGTCCGACCTGTTCGACGTCAGCGAGCTTGCCCACCACGGCCCCGAGAACATCCTGACCAGCGTCACCATGTTCGCGGCCGCCTTCATCTACCTCTGCACGCTCAACGTCTGGCTGACGCTCATCATCTTCTCCTGCGTGCCGATACTGATCCTGGTGGCGGTGCGCTACCGCAGGGACATGCGCGAGGCCTTCACCGCGCGCCGGGTCTCAACAGCCGAGATCAACGCCTCTCTGGAGAGCAGCATATCCGGCATCCGCGTCACCAAGGCCTTCACGAACTCCGAAAAGGAGCAGGAGAAGTTCGAGGAGGGCAACAGCCGCTTCGTCGAGGCCAGCCGCAGGTCCTTCATGGCCATGGGCAAGTTCCACGCCGGCTCCAGCTTCATCACGGACTTCTTCAACGTCGTGATCCTGCTGGCCGGAGGAGTGTTTCTCTATAAGGGCCTCATCGACGCGGCGGGCTACGCCACCTTCATAGTGTCGGTCAACCTGTTCATCTCGCCCATCACCACGCTCATCGGCTTCATGGAGTCGTATCAGAACGGCGTCAGCGGCTTCCGCAGGTACGTCGAGATCATGGACCTCCCCGAGGAGGAGGACGAGCCCGGAGCCAGCGACCCCGGCGTGCTGAACGGCGACATCGAACTGCGCGGCGTGCACTTCAGCTACGAGAAGTCCGGCGAGATCCTCCACGGCATCGACCTCGGCGTCGAGGCCGGAGGGACGCTGGCCCTCGTGGGGCCGTCCGGCGGCGGAAAGACCACCATCTGCCACCTCATCCCCCGCTTCTACAGGCTCGACTCGGGCGACATCACCATCGGCGGGAAGAGCATATCCGGGATGACGGCGGAGTCGCTCAGGCGCAACATCGGTATCGTGCAGCAGGACGTGTTCCTGTTCAACGGCTCCATCTACGACAACATCCTGTACGGCAGGCTCGACGCGACGCCCGAGGAGGTCTATGAGGCCGCCAGGCGCGCCAGCATCGACGAGTGGGTGAGGACGCTCGAGAACGGCTACGACACCCAGATCGGCGAGCGCGGCGTCAAGCTCTCCGGCGGACAGAAGCAGCGGCTCAGCATCGCCAGGGTCTTTCTGAAGGATCCGCCGATACTCATCCTGGACGAGGCCACCTCGTCCCTCGACAACACCACGGAGATACTCATCCAGCGCTCGCTCGACGAGCTGACCGTCGGAAGGACCACCATTGTAGTGGCGCACCGGCTGTCCACCGTAAGGAGGGCCTCGCGGATCGCCGTGATCTCCTCCGGCCGGGTGGCGGAACTCGGAACGCACGAGGAGCTGCTGGCCGTCCCGGACGGCATCTACGCCCGCCTGTACCGGCTGCAGTTCCGCGAATCCGACGCGGACACGGCCGGGCTGTCGGCCAGGGCCGGCTTCTGAAGGCCGACCGGAATTCGCCTCACGTTACATATGGAACGAAGCTGCCGGCCCGCGGGCCGGCAGCTTCGTTCCTTCATTGCCGCCCCGAAGGGCGGCACTTCATTTGCGCGCGCAGCGCGCAACTTCATTAGCCCGCGAAGCGGGCGTCTTCATTGCCGGCCGCAGGCCGGCACTTTCTTATGTGTTCTCGAACTGGAGCCTGTAAAGCTTCCAGTAGTAGCCGCGGTTGGCAAGGAGCTCCTGGTGGTTGCCCTGCTCTATTATCTCTCCGTTCTGCAGCACTATGATCCTGTCGGCGTGCTGGATGGTCGACAGCCGGTGCGCGACGACGAGCATCGTGCCTATGCTGCGGATCTTCTCCAGGGACTCCTGGATCAGGACCTCCGTCTCGGTGTCGATGTTTGCCGTGGCCTCGTCGAGGATGAGGATCTGCGGCCTGTGGAGCACGGTCCTGGCGAAGGAGAGCAGCTGGCGCTGGCCCTGCGAGAAGTTCTCGCCGCGCTCTATGACCTCCTCCTCGTAGCCGCCCGGCAGCTTTTCTATGAACGACGAGGCGTTGACGTAGCGGCAGGCCTCGATAATGTCTTCGTCGGGCACGCTGTCGTCGTTGAGCGATACGTTCGTCTTGACCGTTCCGCTGAACAGGAACACGTCCTGCAGCATCTGGCCCACCGCCCTGCGCAGGGACTTGATCTTTATCCCGGAGATGTCCATCCCGTCTATCAGGATCTGGCCCTTCTGTATCTCGTAGTTCCTTACGATAAGGCTCAGTATGGTCGTCTTTCCGGCGCCGGTCGCTCCGACGAAGGCGCAGGTCTGGCGAGGCTCGACGGTGAACGACACGTCCTTGAGGATCCAGTTCTCGCCCTCGTAGGCGAACCATACGTTGCGGAACTCGATGCGGCCCTCGAAGCTGTCGATGTCGACGGCGTCGGGCCTGTCGCGGACCTCGGGCATGACGTCCATCAGGTTGAACAGCCTTTCCGACGCAGACAGCGCCTTCTCGACGTTGTTTAGCTGGTCGGCCAGCTGCTGGATCGGGTTGAAGAACTTCCCGAGGTACAGGTAGAAGGCGACTATCTCGCCGCCGCCGAGGCCCAGGCCCACGCCCGCGCGGAACATGAGCGCCACCGCGGAGATGTAGACGAAGGTCACGAACGGACGGTACAGACCGAAGCCCATTATGCCGGCGAACCTCTGCCTGCGCAGCGCCTCGTTCTTCCCGTCGAACTCGCAAAGCTTACCCTCCTGGCGGTTGAAAATCTGCGTGATCTTCATTCCGGACAGGTTCTCGTTCAGGAAGGCGTTGAGGTCCGAGAGCATCTTGCGCTCCTTCTTGAAGACCTTGCTTATGTACTTGCGGAAGATGAGCGACGACACGAAGATGACCGTCATGGGTATGAGCAGGATGAGCGACAGGACCGGAGATATGAACATCATTATGGCCATGACGCCGACGACCGTCACCACGTTGCGAATAACGCTGACGATGACGTTCGTGAACAGGTCGCTCATCGACTGGGTGTAGTTGGTCACGCGGGTGACGAGCGACCCCACCGGCATCTCGGTGAACTGGTTCTGGCTCATCTCCTCGATGTGCGAGAACACGTCCGTCCTGAGGCTGAGGATGATGCTCTGACCGGACTTCTGCAGTATGACCGACTCAACGTACAGGAAGGCGTTGTTGACGACCGCTATGACCATCGACAGGACGGCCAGGGTGATAATGTATCGCAGGTCGATGCTGTCCGAGATCAGGTTGTCGGTGATGCTCTTCATGAAGTACGGCATGATCACGTCGAGCCCGACGTTGACAAGTATCAGCAGGCCGGCCAGGATGAAGCCTCCGAGCTCGGGCCTCACATAAGCGAGCGTGCGCCGCAGCAGCTGTGCGGTCGGTATCTTGACGTCGCCCTTCAGCTTTTCCTTTTCGTCGAAGAATTCGGGATCCATCAGACACCGCCTCCTTTCACTTCGGCCTCCAGCTCCTGGAGGAGGACCATCTTGCGGTAGGTCGGGGAGATCTCGGCCAGCCGCTCGGGCGTGTCGAATGCCTCGACCCGGCCCTCGTCGAGGACAAGGACCCGGCTCATGTGCTGAACGGTCGAAACGCGCGAGGCTATGACGATGGTAGTCCTGCCTGCCCGCTTCTCCCTTATGTTGCGGAGTATCGTCTCCTCGGTCTTCACGTCGACGGCGGAGACGGAGTCGTCCAGGATCATTATGGGGGCGTCCTTGAGATAGGCGCGCGCCAGCGACACCCTCTGCTTCTGTCCGCCCGAGAGCGTCACTCCGCGCTCGCCGGTGACGGTGGCGTAGCCGTCCGGGAAGGCCTCGATGTTCCCGGCGACGTCGGCAAACTCCGCGGCCGCCCTGATCCTCTCCTCCGTGGCGCCGGGGTCGGCAAAGGCGATGTTGCCGCTGAGCGTGTCGGAGAACAGGAAGCTGTCCTGCGGGACGAGCGCCACGGCCGCCCTGACCGAGGCCAGGGTGCAGTCCATGACGTCCCGGCCGTCTATGAAGAGCGTTCCGGGCTCGAGGTTGTACAGCCTTGTAAGCAGGGCCGCCACCGTGCTCTTCCCGGAGCCGATGCGGCCGACTATGCCGACGGTCTCGCCGGCCCTTACGGAGAAGGACACTCCGTCAAGGACGGTGACGCCAGGCTTCGAGGGATAGGAGAAGGTGCAGTTCCGGAACTCGATCTCGCCCCTGACGTTCCCGAGAGCGACGGCGTTCTCCGGATCGGAGACGTCCTCCTCGGCATCCATATAGGAGGCGATGCGCTTCATGGACGTGCGGGCGCGGCTGAACATCGTCACCAGCATGCCGGTGGCGATGAGGGGCCATATGAGGACGTCGAAATAGCCGATGAACGTGACGAGGTTGCCGGCGGTGAGGTCGACCTCATGGCCGAACAGCACCACGGGCGAGCCCCCGGCGAACGAGGCGACGAACCACGCGCCGAAGCCGATGACCATGGCCAGGATGGAGGCTATTATGACCTCGATCACCGCGTCGAAGAACACGGAGACCTTGACGAACGAGATGTTGGCGTCGCGGTTCTTTTTCGCGACCTTCACGAACTGGCGCAGCTCGGCGGTCTCCTTGACGAAGGCCTTGATGACGCGGATGCCGGTGAAGTTCTCCTGGGTGAAGTCGTACAGGCTGTCGTACTCCTTCTGCCTCTGCTCCCACTTCATGGCCATCCACTTCTCGACGAGGGCCCCCCAGACCACTATGAGCAGCATGGGGACGAAGGCGAACAGCGACAGCACCCAGTCCATCCTGATCATCCTGATGACGACCATGACACCGAGGAAGATGGCGTCGATCATCGAGACGGTCCCGAAGCCGAGGTACTCCTCGATGGTCTCAAGGTCGGTCGTGAACCAGGACATTATGGCTCCGACCTTGGTCTCGTGGTAGTACTTCTGCGACAGGCGCTCGCTCTTTTGGAACATCTCGCGGCGAAGGCCGGCCTCGGTCCGCTGCGATGCGTTGAACAGCGTGAATCGCCAGACCATCCTGCCGGTGAACATCACCGCGGCGATCACCAGCAGTCTGAGGCACCTGTCCGAGACGAAGGCGAAGCCGTCGCTGACGGTATCGCCGGACAGATAGTCGACGATCTGTCCCAGGTATTCCGGCTCGTACAGCTGGGCGGCGTCGACCGCTACGAGCGCGATGATGCCCAGCACGTAGAAGTACCAGAATCTCAGATAATATTTGTTAAGATACTTGTTTAACAGCATTTTCCTATTATTTCCAACAACAGTTAATGATAAAGACGGTGATCGTTCATCTTCACAACGGTCGCGATCCGGACGGATCGGACCGGGAATATCTTTCTCCCTCCGCGGCGGCGCCCGCACCGGTCGGCCACGCGGCACGGTAACGCTGACTATTATAACACGGTTTGCCCCTGCACGCAACACTTTTTTGTCCCGGGATCGTGTCAAGTTGTTGTGGGAGAATTAAGAGACGAGTTCTGAACATAAGTGGGAATAGGCGTTGAGAATGGTGGTGGTACCAACGGATCTCCCATCAGTCAGGCCGGGCAGAATGTGCTCGCGTTCGAAGATGCTCCA
>JAEEGL013153037.1_pt1 | contig 14224 bp, 11 predicted proteins | sample 9134231 | NCBI WGS metagenome assembly JAEEGL01 (sample SAMN16246548, study PRJNA631951) | gut metagenome | biome: gut microbiome; feature: rumen; material: fiber-attached | host: Bos | place: Iran: Karaj | collected 2018-10 | reverse complement strand
GCAATGTCGCTGACCTTCATACCGCCGTAGATGTGGAGCCGATAGATGCGTGCACAAGCTTCTGGCAGACGTGCCAATGAGCGTTCCATGCGTTCCATGAGCAAGCGGGCTGAGACTACAGACTCCATGTTTTCAGTATTGTCGCCTCGTTGGATGTAGTGCTCATACTCTTCGTATACACGGCGATGGCGGAAGTGGTCTACCACTTCGTGGCGTGCCATGGTATAGACAAGGCTGGGCAGGGTGATGGGAGTAATGAGCTGATGCCTACGAAGCAACTGCAGGAATATGTCTTGCACCCTGTCTTGCGCCTCGTCGGCATCAGCAATGCGCACCGCAATGAAACTGACGATTTCATCGCGATGCTGAGCATAATAGTTAGATATAAGTTGTTGATTATTCATTGATGACTTTCTGAATCGTACCATCCTCGTTGTAGAACAGCCGTTGGGCTTTCAGAGAACGCAGGTGGGTGATGTCGTTGCTGGGCACGCAGTCGTGATAGCACAGATACCACTGTCCTTTGAATTCGACTATGCTGTGGTGGGTAGTCCAGCCTACGACGGGGTCGAGCAACACGCCTTGATAGGTAAACGGTCCGTAGGGGTTGTCGCCGATGGCATAGCACAGGAAGTGGCTGTCACCAGTTGAGTAAGAGAAATAGTATTTGCCCTGATACTTGTGCATCCACGAAGCCTCGAAGAATCGGTGGGGGTCACCAGCCTTCAGGGGTTCGCCGTTCTTGTCGAGAATGACAACAGGGCGTGGAGCCTCTGCAAACTGCTTTACATCGTCACTCAGACGTACTACACAGCTGGGCAGTGCCGGTACGTCGGCAGGAGCATAGAGCTGAGTCTTCCTGTCAGGAGCCGGACCGAGGTCAATGCCTCCCTTTACCAGCTTTCCGGGTGTATGATACCACTGCAGCTGTCCTCCCCAGAGTCCACCGAAGTAGCAGTATATCTGGCCGTCGTCATCCTTGAACACACAAGGGTCGATGGAGAACGAGCCACGCATGGGCTGCTTCTCGGGGATGAACGGACCTTCAGGACGGTCGGCAACAGCTACACCCAGGTGGAACACACCATTATAGTCCTTGGCAGAGAAGATGAGGTAGTACTTGCCGTCCTTCTCTACACAGTCGTTGTCCCACATCTGTTTCTCTGCCCATTCCACTTGCTCTACATCGAGGATGACACCATGGTCTGTGACATCGCCTTGTTCCAGGTCTTCGAACGACAGCACATGGTAGTCTTTCATCTGGAAGTGTCCTCCGTCATCGTCGAAGGCATGTCCAGCCTCACGGTCGTGGCTGGGGTAGATATACAACTTGCCGTTAAACACATTGGCTGAAGGATCAGCCATATAGTCGCTGGGGAATAGATAACGTGGTTTCATATGCTTTGGTTTTTTATTTATTGTTCTGATAGAGTTTGACGATTTTCTGTACTATGGCCTTCGGTTGGTAATTGCGGTCGAAGAGCAGCGGATAGTTGGTGCGTCCTGCTATGGGCCAGTCGTTGAGCCATGAGTCTGCGTCGCTGACACCCCACAGGTTGATTCTGCCTATCTGGTTACGATGACGCTGGTAGATCTTGAAGAACTCCATGTAGCGCTGTTCTATCTCCTTGGCTTTTGCCTCAGGCAGTCCGTCCTTATAGGGGTTCATCTTTGCCTGATATTCATAGTTCTGACTAATCTCGGCTCCACCGAAGTTCTCTGGGTTAGGCAGCACGTTGAGGTCCAGTTCTGTCATGTTGACCTTCACGCCCAAGGCTGCGAACGCGTCAATGGACTTCTCGTACTCTTTGAGGTCGGGGTAGTCCATCCCGTTATGGCTCTGCATGCCGACAGCATCAATGCGCAGTCCCTTTGCCTTTAGTTTCTTGACCAGCCGGCATATTGCCTCGCGCTTGCCAGACTTTGCCATGGAGTAGTCGTTATAGTAGAGTTCGACATCCGGGTCTGCTTCGTGGGCATAGCGGAAGGCCAGTTCGATGAAATCCTCGCCCAGTATCTGGTAGTAGTAGGAGTTGCGGAAGGAGCCATCGTCCTCAATGGCTTCGTTCACCACATCCCAGCCACGTATCTTGCCGCGGAAGTGGGCAACGACCGTATAGATATGCTTACGCATGCGTTCCTTCATCACCTCTGGCTTGACCAGCTTGCCCTCCTTGTCGTGGAAGAACCACTTCGGGGCTTGTGAGTGCCAGACGAGACAGTGCCCCATAGCCACCAGCTGGTGCTGTTGACAGTAGTCTATAAAGCGGTCGGCATCGGCAAAGTCAAATTTTCCTTCTTCAGGTTGCACCACTTCAGCTTTCATGCAGTTTTCAGGTACTGCGGTGTTGAAATGCTTGTCTACGATGGCATCGGTCTGTGGGCTCATGCCGTTAGACTGTGTCACGTTGAGTGACGCACCGATGAGGCTGTACTTGCCTACAACTTCTCGCAAGCTCTGTGCAAGCACAGTCTCAGATGCAAACACTACTAATATTAAAACTACTAACCTAAAAATTTTCATATTCTAATCTTACTTGTTACGCTTTTCAATTTCCATGTTGATCTTGTCTATCACCTCGTCAGTCAGCTCGTAGCGAGAGATAATGAACATAGCCAGTCCCAGTAGCATGGCAGGAATGACGCATACCAGCCACAGGATGCCCTGCTCGGCAAACGGAGTCTGAACGGTCTCCTTGGCATTGAAGCCCACATAGGCCAGCACCAGTCCGGGTACAACACCACCCAGGGCCATGCCTGCCTTGAAGAAGATACCCGTCAGGGCGTTTACGATACCCGAGATGCGCTTGCCGGTGGTGTACTCTCCGTACGAGATGACCTCAGGCACCAAGGCCCACATGTAACCCGTAGCCACGATGACACCAGTAGACTTGATGAACTGTGCTACATAGACAATCCACATCTGCGACTTCAGAGAAGGAACGACGCTCACTACATAGAGGATGCCCATGCCCACGATAGCAATGGTCAGGAAGATGTTGAACATGCCACGCTTGCCCACAGCCTTCTTGATGGCAGGCACCAGTGGCATAAAGATGAAGGCGGGTACGGAGCCCAGACCCATAAAGATGGCCAGCTGGTCGCTTGTTGCCTGCAGATTGCAAGTCATATAGTATGAGCCGGCAGCATTGCCCACCGACATCATGGCGAAAGCCGTGATGAAGAAGAAAGCCAGGATGCGCAGGGGACGGTTACGCACAAACTCCGTCCACAGGTCTGACACCTTCACGTCCTCCATGTCCTTGGCGTCCATCACCACACGCTCCTTGGTCTGTGTGAAGCAGAAGAAGAGCAACAACATTCCGATGACGGCATAGATGCCCATGGTGGTAAACCAGGCACCTGCAGCTTCGGGGGTGTTGATGATGGCTTCGCCGTCGGCATCCTTCGGGGCAAACAGGGCAACGACAAGGGGGATGCCACTGGCTACACACAGTCCACCGACATTAGCCAGGAACATACGGACGGAGGTCAGTGTGGTGATCTCGTCTGTGTCGCGGGTCAGCGATGAGTTCAGTGCGCCATAGGGTACATTAATTAATGTATATAGCATCGACATGCCCACATAGGTCACATAGGCATAGACCAGCGAGGGTGCAAAGCCGTTCCAGAAACACAGGATGGCAAAACCTGTCAGGGGGATGCCGCCAAATACCAAGTATGAACGATATTTACCCAACTTAGGGCTATGCTTGTCGACATAGGTTCCTACCAAGGGGTCCCAGAGCACGTCCACCAGACGCACCACAAGGAACATGGTGGCAGCGTCTGCTGGGTCAAGGCCGTAAATGTTGGTGTAGAAAAACAGCAAGTACATGCTGATGGTTTGGTAAATCAGGTTCTGTGCCAGGTCACCGGAACCAAAGCCGATGCGCTGCACCCAGGAGAGCTTGTAGAAACCTTTCGTTTCTTGAGTTTCGTTTGTTGCCATTGTCGTTATAGGTTTTGTTTTCTGCTGCAAAGTTAGTGGTTTCCGTTGAAACCGACATTTTCACATGTTACAAAAAATATCTTCATTTGTTTCATGTCTTAAGAAAGTACACTTTTTTGATGGCTGTAAAGAAAAAAAAACTTAATTTTGCAGAAAATCTAAAGCGTATGAAACGATATTTCTTTTTTTTACTTTTTGCGACTCTTTCTCTTGTTGTGGAGGCCAAGGTCGAACTGCCCCAGCTGTTCCAGTCGGGGATGGTGTTACAGCGTGGCAAAGTCATCCCCGTGTGGGGCAAGGCTGATGCGGGCGAAAAGGTCATGATCCGTTGGCAGAAGCGGCAGTATGCTACGATGGCTGACGCACAGGGCCGCTGGCGCATTGACCTGCCTAAGATGAAGGCAGGTGGTCCCTATACGATGACCATCAATGATCGGGTGCTGACCGATGTGCTGGTAGGCGATGTATGGCTTTGTTCCGGACAGTCCAACATCGATGTCACCATCGAGCGTGTCTACCCGCGATATACCGATGAAATCGACCATTTTGACAATAATCAGGTACGTTTGTTCCGTGTGCAGAACGAGACCAATACGAAGGGTGTGCAGGATGACATCCGCCCCACCAGCATCAACTGGAAACCACTGAACAAGCAGAATGCCTGGCTCTTTTCCGCCATCGGCTCTTTTCTGGGCAAGCGTATGCAGGAGCACAGAGGTGTCCCTCAGGGCATCATTGTCAACAGCTGGGGTGGCACACCCATCGAGGCTTGGATATCGGCAGACTCGCTGCAGCGCGACTATCCCCTGCAGGTTGGGAAAACCCAGCTCTACCAGGACGAGGCGATGGTCAAGGCCCAGCAACAGGCTAACCAGTTGGCTGACCAGCGCTGGCGTCAGCTCTTGGATGCCAAGGACCCTGGTGTGGCTCAGCACTTCGCCGCCCTCGACTATGATGACAACTCATGGGCCGAGGTCAATCAGTACAAGAACGACTGGGCTAAGTCTGGTGGTCGTGGCATCGTGGGCAGCATCTGGCTCCGTCAGCATGTCCACATTGACAAGGCTCATGCCGGACAGCCCGCCCGACTGCTGTTAGGTACGCTGTTTGATGCCGACTTCACCTATGTCAACGGACAGGAGGTGGGACGCACCTACTACCAGTATCCTCCTCGCCGCTACGACATTCCCGAAGGACAGCTCCGCGAGGGTGACAATGTCATCACCGTCCGGTTTGTCAACAAGTACGGCACCGTCCACTTCATTCAGGACAAGCCCTATCTGCTTGCCTTTGGTGCCGACCGCTACAGCCAGAATCCCATGCCCAAGGACATCATCCCGCTGAGTCCCCAGTGGCGCCATCATGCCGGAGCCGAGATGCCTGCCTGCCCCAGTGGCGATGTGTCGTTGCAGAACATGGCGTCCACCCTCTACAATGCCGTGCTCTATCCCCTGGCTCCCTATGCCCTCAGTGGCGTGGTGTGGTATCAGGGCGAGTCCAATTCGGGCAATCCCGGACCCTATGCCGACCTGCTGCGCAAACTGATGGGCAACTGGCGCACGCTGTGGAACGACCCCACCTTGCTGTTCTGCATCGTCCAGCTGGCAAAATATATGTATCCCACCGACCCCGGCTATCAGAACTGGCTCCGTCTGCGCGACCAGCAACGTCTGGTGGCAGAGGGCGATGCCTATGCAGAGGCTGCCGACATCTTCGACCTGGGTGAGGAGAACGACATCCATCCCCTGCGCAAGAAAGAAGCCGCCGAGCGCATAGCCCAGTGCTTTGACAAACTGAAGTAATAATAAATGGAGAGAACACTTGGTTTTCTCCATTTTTTGTCGTACCTTCGCAGGCATGAACAAAAAGTGGGATGATATTCGCGTCATAGCCTTTGATGCCGACGATACGTTGTGGGACTGCCAGTCGTGGTTTGACGAGGTCGAACGGAAGTGTTGCCAGTTGCTCAGCCCGTGGGCTACGGCTCGCGAGGTAAGCGAAGGGCTGTTTTCCACGGAGCGCAAGAATCTGCCTCTGACGGGTTATGGCACCAAGGCTTTTACACTGTCGCTGATAGAGAATGCCGTGCGTGTGAGCCGCCAACAGTTGTCGGGCGACATCGTGATGAGACTGCTGGAGCTGGGGCAGGAACTGTTGACGTTCCCCACGACACCACTGCCCGAGGTGAAGGAGACCCTGGAGCAGCTGTCGCAGTTGCGGCGCTACCAACTGGTGGTGTTCACCAAGGGTGAGCTGCTGGATCAGGAGAACAAGTTGCAGCGCTCCGGACTGGAGCAGTTTTTCTCGCACATGGAGACAGTGTCCAACAAGACCGAGAAGGAGTATCGCCAGTTGTGTGAGAACCTTGGTGTTGCCCCGGAGCAGACCCTGATGGTAGGCAACTCTTTCCGTTCAGACATTGCCCCTGCCCTGGCAGTAGGAGCCAAAGCCGTACACATACCTTTCCATGTGGTGTGGGAACTGGAGAAGTCGGAGGAGTATCCCCACGAGCGGTTGCAGAAGATCACGCACTTTGGCGAGCTCCTGCAAATCGTAGGCTGAGCAACACCCAGCCACTACCTATTATAATATATATAAAGACTACCTGCAGTAATGATGGCTGCAGGCCTTCGATGGTGCAGAAGGGCAACCGTGCGATGCCCTCCAGCAGGTGGTTCATGCCTACTACCACGGCAGACAGTGCCACCACCATGAGGTGCTGCAGCCACACCCACCAGCTGGTCAGGATGCAGGCCAGTGTCAGGTACAGAATGATGGTGGCAAGGGGTATGACCACATAGTTGCTCAGCAGAAACCAGGTAGAGAACCGTCCGAAGTAGTAGGCAACGATGGGTGCCGTCCCCAGTTGGGCAGACAGTGACACGGCAGTCATGCCCCACCAGACTTTCAGCCACCGGTGACGCTGCTGGATGTGGAGGGGTATCACTTGGTTGAACAATGGATTGAACAGCAGGATGGCCAGCACCGCCATAAAGGACAGCTGGAAGCTGATGTCGTAGAGCGACTGCGGGTTGACCACCAGCATGACGATGGCGGTCAGCGAGAGCGTGTTGACAGACATGCGCTCCCGATAACCCAGCGAGAGCAAGGCATAGAGGCTGATCATGAACGCCGAGCGCACCACACTCGGTGACATGCCTACCAGATAGGCAAAGGCCCACAAGGCCGCAATGATGACCACCTGCGACACCATGCGGAAGCGCCGCCAGGCTATGAAGAGTGAGATGAAGGCATAGATAATCATCAGGTGCAGTCCGCTCAATGCCAGGACGTGCGAGGCACCCACCTTCGAGTAGGTATCCTTCAGTCCCTTGTCCAGTTGCGACTTCTCACCCAGTGTCATCGCTGCCACCACACCTATGGCCTCGTCGCTGATGCCCCATTGCCGGTAGCGGTCTGTCATCAGCTGGCGCAGATGGTAGGACTGCTGGTTGATGACTTTCCTGTTGTCTTGATGCTGAACTCTTGTTCCCAAGGTTGCTCCCAGCACCACCATACAAGTCCAGAGTGCTGCTGTCTGCCAACGGGGAAAGCGCGACAACAGGCTGGTGACCATGACAAGCGGAATGAGCACAGCCAACCCCGTAGTCCAGTCTTCCAGCCACCTCCCTGCTGCGATGCCTGCCATCAGGCACAAGGCCAGGGGAAACAGAGGTGCATGTAGTTTCATGGGGGACAAAATTACAAAATATATTTGGGATTTCGCTCACTTATTTGTACCTTTGCAGCCAAAACATAAAAGAAAACGCAAAAATGAAGAAAATTTTCATATGGGCTATAGCCGCTCTGGCTTTGACTGGTTGTAACGAAAAGAAGTTCCATGTAGAAGGCACCATCAGCAACGCCAAGGACTCGGTACTCTATTTTGAGAACATTGGACTGGCAGGTCCTGAGAAATTAGACTCTGTCAAGTTGGACGATGACGGTAGCTTCAGCTTCAGCGGACAGCAGCCCGAAGCCCCTGAGTTCTATCGCCTGCGCATCAAAGACCAGATTATCTCACTCTCCATCGACTCTACGGAGACGGTCACCGTGAAGGCACAGTGGCCTCAGATGGCCTCGCAGTATGAGGTCAGCGGCTCAGCCGACTGTCAGACCATCAAGGAATTGGCTTTGAAGCAGATGGACCTGCAGCAGCGTGCCATTAATGTCAGCCGTAACGAGGCTCTGACCATCGACCAGGTCAACGACAGCATCCTCTCCATGGTACGCCAGTACAAGGACGAGGTGAAGCGTCAGTACATCTTCCCTGCCCCCGGCAAGCCGTCAGCCTATTTCGCCCTGTTCCAGACACTGGGCAACATGCTGCTCTTCAATCCACAGAGCGACCGAGACGATATCAAGGTGTTTGCTGCCGTAGCCACCAGCTGGGACAACAACTGGCCGACGGCAGAGCGTGGCAAGAACCTGCACAATATTGCCATCGAGGGTATGAAGAATGTGCGCATCTCCGATGCCGACAGAGCCCGTACCATTGACGCCAGCAAGGTGAAGGAAGCTGGACTCATTGACATTGCCCTGCAGGACAACAAGGGACAGACACGCCATCTGGAAGACCTTAAGGGCAAGGTGGTGCTCCTCGACTTCCACGTCTTTGCCACCAACGAGTCGCCGGCGCGCATCCTGCTGTTGCGCGAACTCTATAACAAGTTTCACGACCAGGGCTTCGAGATCTATCAGGTCAGCCTCGACCCCGATGAGCACTTCTGGAAGCAGCAGACGGCAGCCCTGCCTTGGATCAGTGTCCGCGAGACCAATGCCAACTCGACCACCCTCACCATCTACAATGTGCAGGCCGTGCCCGAGTTCTTCCTGATAGACAGGGGCAACAACATCGTTGGACGCTCGCAGACCATCAAGGATGTCGAGCAAGCCATCAGGAACCTGCTGTAGAAAACGCGAAAAAGGAACACCCAAAAAGCCTCTCCCAAGCGGAGGGGCTTTTTGGTGTTCGAAAGACATTAATACGTCGTTCTCCCCTTTGGGTAGTGTGGCTTCGCCATTCTCCCTTTAGGGCGTGTGGCATGTGGCTTCGCCATGCCCTCTTAGAAGCTTCTCAGCCAGGCCTTCAGCGCGAGCATCATCTCCAGGTGGTAGGCAAACGACTGGCGGATGCCGAAGCCGTGGCCTCCGGTGGGATAGATATGCATCGAGGCAGGTACGCCATGCGCGTACAGCTCTTCGTAGTAGTTGATGCTGTTCAGTGGCGGCACCGAACGGTCGTCGTGTGCCAGAGCCAGGAAGCAGCGCGGCGTGTGCTTGTTGATGTGCTGCTCGTTGCTGTACTGGTTGACCAGTTTGCGCTTGGGCGACTTGCCCAGCAGGTTGTTGCGCGAGCCTTGGTGCGTGGTGCCCTGTTCCATGGAGATGACCGGATAGAACAGTATCTGGAAGTTCGGTGCTGCCTGTCCTGCGGCATGGGTAGCCACCGTCGAAGCCAGGTGTCCGCCTGCCGAGAAGCCCATGATGCCTACATCGTCAGGATTGATGTGCCACTCCTGGGCATGCCGGCGAACCAGTCTGACAGCCTCTTCGGCATCCTCTGCCGGAACGGTATAGTGACCGTGGGGCATGCGGTATTTCAGCACGATGAGGGCAATGCCCTGTCCGTTGAAGAACGGAGCCCAGTCGAAGCCTTCGTGCTGCATGGCCAGATGCTGGTAGCCACCACCGGGGCAGCACACCACGGCACGCCCTGTGGCTTTCTTCTCGTCAGGCAGAAAGACGGTCACCTTCGCCATGTCGTTCGGGTCGCCGTTATCGGTACTTGGGCCCTCAGGCCACAGATTCATCTCCGTACCCTTCTGGGCAAAAGCCAGCATGGGTATCATCATCAGCAGGAAAAGTAGTGTTTTTTTCATTATTCTTGTAGTTTATGCTTGCAAAGATAAGAAAAAATCGTATCTTTGCAGCAAGAAAACGATAAAAACTTTAAGACTATGAATAGAAAATTTCTTTTTACGGCTGTCCTGATGGCACTGGCCGTGGGATTGCAGGCAAAGGTGAGACTCCCTCATCTGGTGAGTGACAACATGATTATCCAGCAGCAGACGGACGTCCGCCTGTGGGGCTGGGCCAAGGCAGGCAGCAAGGTAGTGGCTACGACGTCGTGGTCCGACCAGCGCAGCGAGACCAAGGCCGACCGGCAGGGCCGCTGGCTGTTGACGGTGAAGTCGCCCAAGGCCAGCTACACGCCCCTTTCCATCACCTTCGACGACGGCGACGGACAGTTGACCATCAGCAACGTGCTGGCTGGCGAGGTATGGGTATGTGCCGGACAGTCTAACATGGAGATGCCCGTCAAGGGCTTTGGCAACTGCCCTGTGCTGAACTACAACCAAGAAGTCATCAACGCTGCAGGCAAGTGTCAGGTACGCTCTGCCAAGATACCCAGCATCATGCGCATGAAGCCTCAGGACGATGCCGACACCTATTGGCGCGAGTGCTCGCCCCAGACCGTCGGCGAGTTCTCGGCAACGGGCTATTTCTTTGCCAAGCTGGTCAACCGTGCCCTGGACATCCCCGTCGGACTCATCGAGGCCAACAAGGGTGGCAGCCGTGTGGAAAGCTGGCTGACCAAGGAGAACCTGGAGCGCTATACCAAGGAGCCCACCGACACCATGGGCATTGTCAATTTCAAGAAGGAGTGGGACTACCACCGTGCCCTGGTATGGGGCAACGGCACCTTCAACCCCATTCTGAACTATACCGTCAAGGGCATCCTGTTCTATCAGGGCTGTTCGAATGTCGGCGACCCCGGCGACCAGTATGCCCAGCGGCTGAAGCTGTTGGTCGAGCAGTGGCGCTCGCAATTCAAGCTGGGCGACATTCCCTTCTACTTCGTCCAGATAGCACCTTATGCCAGCGGCGACGTGAACGGCACATGGAACGCCCTGTTGCAGGAGCAGCAGTACAAGGCCTCCAAGCAGATTCCCAACAGCGGACTGGTATGCACCAACGATGCCGTCTATCCCTACGAGGGCACGCAGATTCACCCCGCCCAGAAGCAGAAGGTGGGCGAGCGGCTGGCATTCCTGGCACTGAACAAGACCTATGGCATGCAGTCCGTCATCTGCGAGAGCCTGTCCTACCGCGACATGCAGGTGAAGGGCGACACGGTGATGATACACTTCGACAACGAGTGTGGCGGTATCAGCCGGTTCGAGGACATCCAGGGCTTCGAGGTGGCTGGAGCAGACCGTGTGTTCCATCCTGCCAAGGCCAGCCACTTCTGGAAGCCCGGTGGCGCCTACTGGGACGAGTGTGTGGTCGTCAGCAGCCCTGAGGTCAAGCAGCCCGTAGCTGTCCGCTACTGCTTCCGCAACTGGCAGCTGGGCAATCTGGCCAATGCCGGCGGACTGCCCCTGTTCCCCTTCCGAACGGATAACTGGTAAGACACATGGAGCATCCCTTAGAGTTATTCCGCTTCTGTCCGGTCTGTGGCAGTGCGCGCTTCGAGGTCAACAACTTCAAGAGCAAGCAGTGCCGCGACTGTGGCTTCTCCTACTATGCCAACCCCTGTTCGGCAACGGCAGCATTCATCGTCAACGACCTCGACGAGATGCTGGTGGTGCGTCGTGCCAAGCAGCCTGCCAAGGGCACGCTCGACCTGCCGGGAGGATTCGTCGACATGGGCGAGACGGTCGAGGAGGGCATGTGCCGCGAAATCAAGGAAGAGACAGGGCTCGATGTTCACGACATCCAGTACCTCTTCTCCTCACCCAATGTCTACCTCTATAGCGGTATGGGCGTACATACGCTCGACATGGACTTCCTGGTGCCTCTGCATGGCGACCCCGATGTCTTCAAGGCTGTCGTGCGTGCGGCCGACGATGCTGCCGAGGCGCTCTGGATACCCGTCAGTCAGGTCAACCCCGACGAGTTCGGACTCACCAGCATCCGCCATGCCGTCATCCGCTATCTTCAGTCCAGACACTTGCTGAACAGGTAGAGTTGTGCAAACGATTTTGCAGCCACGGAGCACGATTCTCTGGGAATATGTTGTACCGACGCGCGAAAAAGCGTAACTTTGTGGCAAACAATAGCTAAATAGAGACTATGAAACGATTATTTTTCCTGATGGCCCTTGTGGCACAAGTAATGACAATGAGTGCAGCCAAAAGCAAAGTAGTGATTGATCGCATTGACCCCACCGACTGGTTTGTAGGGCTCAAGAACCCCCAGGTGCAGCTGATGGTCTATGGCAAGAACATTGCTGCCGTGCAGCGTGTGGCTACCGACTATCCCGGCGTGGTCGTCGACAGTGTGGTGCGCCTCGACTCGCCCAACTACCTCTTCGTCTATCTCAACCTGCGCCAGGCCAAGCCCGGCACCATGACCCTCCAGTTCGACAAGGTCAAGGTGCAGTACCAGCTGAAACAGCGCGAGATGGCTGGCGACAAGCGCATAGGCTTCGACAACAGCGACGTGCTCTACATGCTCATGCCCGACCGCTTTGCACAGGGGCAGGGGCACCAGCCGCAGGTGAAGGGGATGCGACCCTACAAGGAGGACCGCAGCCAGCCCTCGCTGCGACATGGAGGCGACCTGAACGGCATTCGCGAACACCTGGACTACTTCAACGAGCTGGGTGTCACGGCGCTGTGGCTCACACCGGTCTTGGAGAACGACTCGCCCGACTCCGACAACGGCTACTCCACCTATCACGGCTATGCCACTACCGACTACTATCGCGTAGATCCCCGCTTCGGCACCAACGACGACTATCGCCGGCTTTGCGACGAGGCACACCAGAAGGGGCTCAAGGTGGTCATGGACATGATCTTCAACCACTCCGGCTTCGAGCACCCCTGGACCCACGACATGCCTTCCCGCGACTGGCTCAACCTGCCCCAGTGGCTGGTGGAGTCCAAAGGCACGTCTGACGCACGAGGCACCAGTTTCCTGCAGACCTCCTACAAGCTGACACCTGTCAAGGACCCCTACGCCTCGCAGGTAGACCTGAAGGAGACCACCGAGGGATGGTTCGTACCCACCATGCCCGACCTCAACCAGCGCAACCCACACCTCATGCGTTACCTCATCCAGAACAGCATCTGGTGGATTGAGACCATTGGCATCGACGGCATCCGCATGGACACCTATCCCTACGCCTTTGCCGAGGGCATGGCACAGTGGATGAAGGAACTCGACGAGGAGTACCCCAACTTCAACACCGTGGGCGAGACATGGGTGACCGAGCCTGCCTATACGGCAGCCTGGCAGAAAGACTCACGCCTGTCGGAACACAACTCCTACCTCAAGACCGTCATGGACTTCTCCTTCTTCGACAAGCTCGCACAAGCCAAGAACGAAGAGACCGATGCCTGGTGGAAGGGACTGAACCGCCTGTACAACTCGTTTGTCTATGACTATCTCTACGAAGACCCCACCCATGTCATGGCATTCATCGACAACCACGACACAGACCGTTTCCTGGGCAACGGACACGATTCGCTGGCACTTAAGCAGGCACTGGCCCTGCTGCTCACCGTGCGTCGCATTCCGCAAATCTACTATGGCACAGAGATCATGATGAACGGCACCAAGGAGAAGACCGACGGTCATGTCCGCAAGGACTTCCCTGGCGGATTCCCCGGCGACAAGCACAATGCCTTCACCCGCGAAGGCCGCACCCGCGCCCAGCAGTCCATGTTCAACTGGCTCAGCCGACTGCTCCACTGGCGCCGTGGCAACGAGACCATCATCCGGGGCTACCAGACGCAGTTCATACCCTATAACGGCATCTACGTCGTCACCCGTCGCTGGCACCGCAACACCGTCATGACCATCCTCAACGGCACCACCCAGGACGCCGTCCTCGACATCAGCCGCTATCAGGAACTCTTCGACGACGGACAGGATGTCAGCCGCGTGCAGGACATCCCTACAGGCCGCTACTACGACCTCACCAAGAACCTCACCCTCAAGCCCCGCCAGACCCTGGTGCTCGAGTTTCAGTAAAAATGAGGGGGAGGTGATAAAAATGAAAGCACTGTCGCGATTTGCGACGGTGCTTTTGTGCTTCGCATCACACAGTGCCAGGCACGCTGTGACATGGCATAACTCCTGACTTCGGCGGTTTTAACATTTCAGTGAGGTAGACTCGCTTGAAATCCCTATAAACAGGAAATTCTGCATGGTGACTCGGGTGACTCGGAATATTGGTGTTCATTTACGGTATGAACCAATACAAGAAGTGATAAAGGACTGGTATTAATTGACTTTGCACAAAGCACATTAGTTTATTAG
>JAEEGL012578589.1_pt1 | contig 14224 bp, 15 predicted proteins | sample 9134231 | NCBI WGS metagenome assembly JAEEGL01 (sample SAMN16246548, study PRJNA631951) | gut metagenome | biome: gut microbiome; feature: rumen; material: fiber-attached | host: Bos | place: Iran: Karaj | collected 2018-10 | reverse complement strand
TTTTATTGAAGGAGATAATTATCCTGTCCTGAAAAAAATGGCGGATGAATTCTCCGGCAAAATCAATCTGATTTATATAGATCCGCCTTATAATACCGGGAACGATTTTACTTATAATGATGATTTTGCTTCCGGAGAGGACAGGCATTCGGCATGGCTAAGTTTTATGCAGCGACGTCTTGTTACGGCTCGACCTTTACTTGCCGACACCGGCTGTATCTTCATTGCAATAGACCAGAGTGAATTATATACTCTCAAACTTCTCTGCGACCAGATTTTTGGAGAAGAAAATTTTGTAAATGATTTTATGTGGCTGCATGGCAAGGGTAAAAAAGATACCTGGTCGCGAACCCTACAGCAGCATACACTTTGTTATGCCCGAGATAAGCGCAAACTTCCTGCCTTCCGGGAGGTTGAAGAAACCGGCTGGGCAACCAAAAATGTTGATAATGATCCCCGCGGTAACTGGTTTTCGGGAAGTATTTCTTTTACGGAAACACGATCAAATCCTAATCATAAAAACTATTATTCAATAACTTCTCCAAGTGGTAAGGTTTGGACCCGGCAGTGGCAGACTGATGAAACACACATGAAAGAACTGATTGTCGATAATCGAATATTCTGGGGTTCAGCCCCTGCTTATGATAAAGTGCCTCGTATAAAAATATTTAATGAAGATACGACAGAAGTTATTCCTCGAAATATTATTGAAGAAGTTGAAACAACCCGCGCCGCACAAAATCATCTTGATGAACTTCTTGGTGTAAAGGGCGCTTTCGATAATCCAAAACCTGTAAACCTTATAAAGCATCTTATTCAGATTACCCGTCAGCCAGCCGACGCCCTTATCCTCGACTTCTTTGCCGGCAGCGGCACCACCTTTGAAGCAGTCTGTGAACTCAACCAGCAGGAAGATGCGAAACGACGCTGCATTCTTATACAAAAAAAAGAACCGGTGCAGAAGGCAGCCGGCTCTTTTAAGTTTATTTCAGATATTTGTATTGCTCGCTGTGAAAAAGTTAGAACAGCTTGCGGCACTCCAGATAAAATCTCTTTTCATCAGCTTCGCCCATAGAGAAACTCTTGCGAGGAAGAGGTCCACGGCCATTAATAGTTTCAAAGAAACTGTCTTTGGCGATAGGTGGAAGAAGAATTCCAACAGCATTATCGCGTTCTCCAAGCTTAAGAGTTTCTTCACTTCCGTGAATATAATCAATTTCAGACTTTTTTGCAGCAGAGTTTGATTTCAGAAAGTTATCAATTTCCGGCTGAAGTCTTGCAACAGCAAGTTCTTTAATTTCAGTCTTCAAAAGAACATATTTCTGATTACCGTTGTCTTTATACGCAAAACCAAAATCAGCCCAGGAAGCTTTAACTGCGGCATCAAGTTCAGCAGCACCAGTTACTTCACTTACAGAACCACCAAGCTTATCAGCAAGATGAGAAATAAGAGCTTTTACATCGCAGTCAAAAATAACACGGTGAATAGGTTCAAAGGTAAGACCAGAATCATAAATATTTACAATTTCTACAAGAGCATAGCGAACAGGACATTCAGAGAGAGCAGCTTCATCAGCACCATTTGCGACCAGAGTAGCTTTATGCTCATCCCAAACAGCTTTAGCAGTTGCAAGAGAGTGATTTCCATCTCCAACAGCAAAAAGGAAAGTAGAACCATCTGATGCTCTGTTAGCATCTGCAATTTTTGAAACAGCATTAGTTACATCTGCAATTTCAGAATCGCTTTCTACAGCCCAACCGGTGATAGAACCTCCATTACACATAAGAGGACCATCGTACAAGGGAGACTTATTCTTTACGCTTGCACCAGTTCCACCGACAAGAATATCATCTTTATCATTTACAAGCAGCATAATGTGTGGAAGCTCAAGTGGAGCTCCACGGCGGATTTCCATACGAGGAGGAATGCGTTCAACGATAGTAGCTTCTGTAGCACGGATATTTGCTTTACTGAAAGGTTTCCATTCATAGGTTTCAAGATCAATCTGAGCAATAAGACCTTTACGTACGCGGCCAAAGGCAGTCTTGCGTTCAATATAAATCATGCACTTTCTGGCTGGAGCGAATGTATCACCTTCAAGATAGTCTTTCATGGTTTTTCTGATTTTTTCAATACGCTGAGGCTTGTCTGGAGAATTGAGATAAACTTCAGGCAAAATCAGATTTAAAGTGGAAGGCTTTCCTGCCGCAGCAGCTTCAGCTCTTTTCCAATAATCAAGGTCTTGAGTGTACTGGTCACAGGCAATTACAGACCAGCTCGAAACATCAATGTTCTTCGGTAAAAGGATTTCCGGTATACGGATTCCAAAATCGTCAATCTTTTTCATAAATGCAAGTATACAGTTTGAAGGGGTTTTATGCTATAATCAAAATGATGAACAATTCTCTAACCTTAGAGCAGAAGCAGGTTCAACGACAGATACAGAGACTCTCGCAGGTACAGATAACGGCACTGCATTATCTGACAATGGGAAATGAAGCGCTCAAAAATGAAATTTACCGGATGGCCGGCGAGAATCCTGCACTGGAAATTGTAAAAGGAGATAAATACTATTCCGGATATGGAAGCACAGTAGATTCAGATAAATATCAGCAGATACTGGAAAATCAGGAAGCCTATGGCGAAACACTTCAGGCACATCTTTTACATCAATTAAATTCAATGAAAATATCTGATGAAGAAAATGAGCTTTGTACAAGACTGATATATAATCTGGATAAAAATGGATTTTATGGCTCAATGCTTTCTCCTGAATCATTTCTTCCGAAAAAAAATCCTGCTGCAGAGAAACTGTTGTTAGAGCGTTGTATAAAAATTGTTCAGGCACTGGATCCTGTGGGAACCTGCTGCCGTACACCAGAAGAAAGTCTTTTAGTTCAGGCAAAACTGTCTGATTCACCAGACCCGCTGGCTCTTTTTATACTCGATGGACATCTTGATTTTGTAAATCCGCCGGAGCCTGCCAAAATCAGCCGGAAGTTAAATGACTTTAAGGAAGCCTGGCACAAAAAAGCATTTGCCGGAACTACCGCGCTCGACACCCTCCCGCTCACCGAACAATCAGCCGCGGCCGCGCTGAAATTTATTCTCTCGCTTAATCCGCATCCGGCTCAGGGCTATAATACAGAAGCAGGTGCTGATACTACCCAGCCGGATGTAGTACTTATAGTTACAAAAGAGGCGGGTAGTGCAGAAGATGACTACAGCCGCGGAATAGTCAGTTGCAATGCAGATTATCATTTTCAGATAAAATATGCGTCTGGCGCTTTACCCGAATTACGTATTTCTCCAGAGTTTAAATTGGATAAGGAAAATGTTGCAAAAGCTCAGGCTTTTATTAATTCCCTTAAATTCCGCGAGTCAACAATCGTGCAGCAGGGTTGTGCAATAGTTCATGCACAGAAAAAGTTTTTCTTAAAAGGGCCGGGACATCTTAGTGTTCTTACGCGAAGACAGATTGCGGCAGAACTCGACATCCATGAATCGACCGTATCCAGGATGTCGGCAAAAAATGGAAGTAAATATATTCAAACGGAGTGGGGCCTGTTCCCCGCCTGGTATTTCTTTACATCCGGAGTTACCAGCAGCGACGGCCAAAAACAGATTTCTTCAGAAAGAATAAAACAGAAAATGCAGGCTATCTTGAGTAAGCCGGAAAATGAAAATCTTTCAGATCGCGAGCTTTGTGAACTTCTGAATCAGATGGGAGCAAAAATAGCCCGCCGTACAGTCGCAAAATATCGTGCTCAGCTGGGATTAAGCAATTCTTATAAGAGATAAAAAAAAGGACTGCCGGAGCAGTCCTCTGTTATATCCGGGCAAGCCGGAAAAGTAATATTATTACTTCTGCTGAATCTTATCCTTTTCCTTTTTGATCTTGTTGTCGAGCACATCCATCATCTTGTTCAATGCTGCTGCGAAATCAAAATCTTCTCCAGAAACGTGAGCCTGAGTTCCCCACTTAAAGTTTACTGTAGTATCGAAAACGTAAGTTTTGTCATGCTTGATTTTCATAAGTAAATCAACAATCAGATCATCACTATAAGAAATTCTCTTAAGCTTTGATTCAATCATGTCAGACTGCTTCTGCTCAAGTGTAAAACCTACTGCATTAATTGATGGTGTCATAGTAATCTCCTTAAAACCGATTATGCCGTACAGGAGGTACGGAATTACAGTTTTGGGAAGTAAATTTGCTTTACTTCGTCTGAAATTGATGTAATATCCACATACGCAGATAGATGATTGCTCATCAACTTAATAGTAACACGGGTTTTGCGAAAAAACAAATTCAGATTTGAAAAAAAATCTTCGGTATTGCTAAAATATCTTAAACTGTGTATAGTAAACTTATGGCAGATAAGAAATTCACAGTGTTGGATTTGCTTGACCTCGAACTTTCAGGACACGATGCCCTTGATTTAAAGTGCATCGCAGGACGCCGAGGTTTACCACGTGCTATTACAGTGCCTGAGTTAAACAGACCAGGACTTGCACTTTCCGGCTTCTATGAATCTTTTGCCAGTAACCGTGTTCAGGTTTTTGGCCGCGGTGAAACTGCTTATCTTCAAAAACTTCACAAAGAAAAGAATACCGACTCAATCAGAAACTTTTTCCGTTCACAGATGCCATGCTGTATTTTTACATATAATCTGGAACCTACAGAAGATTTCCGAAGCATTGCAGAAGAAAGCTATTGTCCGCTTCTTCAGACAAGTCTTACTTCTACAGAATTTTCAAACCGTATTATCCGTGTTTTTGCAAATCAGTTTGCGCCACATCAGACGCTGCACGGAGTTCTTGTTGAAGTTTATGGTATTGGTATTCTGCTTGCCGGTCACTCTGGTGTCGGTAAAAGTGAAACTGCACTTGAGCTTGTAGAACGCGGGCATCGTCTTGTTGCTGATGATATTATAGAAATCCGTTGTGTTAATGGTAATATTATTCTGGGGCGCGGTGCGAATACGGTTATCAGTCACCATATGGAAATTCGCGGTCTTGGAATCATCAATATTTCTCAGCTCTATGGAGTTGGTGCCATCCGTGATCAGAAGGAAGTTCAGCTTATTGTTCAGCTTGAAGACTGGAATTCTGCTAAGGCTTATGACCGCCTTGGAACAGAGCAGAATTACAAGGAACTGCTTGGTGTAAAAGTTCCGGTAATTGAGATTCCGGTTCGCCCTGGTCGAAACCTTCCAATCATTATTGAGGCCGCTGCTATGAATGAGCGTCTTAAGAAGATGGGATATAACTCAGCAAAGGACTTCAATCAGAACGTTCTTAAATGGATTGAAACAGGAGAAGCGCAGGCCGTTTATAACGGTAATGACGATTCTTACTAAAATAGAAAATCAGGCAGAGAGGCTGCCAAGGAAATTATTATGATAGAGAAGATTTTAACAGTTCAAAACAGAGCCGGTATTCACGCAAGACCAGCAGCAATTATCGCTCAGACATCAAACAAGTTTGAAAGCGAAATTACTCTTACACGTGATGGTGCAACCGTAAATGCAAAATCAATTATGGGTGTAATTGCCATGGGAGCAGGGTACAATACTCAGCTTACAATGCAGGTTGTAGGACCTGATGAATCAGAAGCTGCTTCTGTAATCGAAGAACTTTTCAATAGTCGTTTTGAAGAAGAGTAAAATATCAGCATAAAATTAAAAAAAAATCAGGAGGAAAAGATGAAGGGTATTACAGATCGTCAGAAAGAAGTTCTAAATTTTATTTCTTCATATACTGAAGAGAATTTTTATCCACCAACAGTTCGTGATATCAGTGAGCATTTTGACATTTCTTTACGTGCTGTTCAGGATCATATTCTTGCACTGCAGAAAAAAGGCTTCCTTTCTCAGAGTCAAAAAAAAGCCCGTTCTATTCGTGTTCTTTCTGATTGTCGTGATAAAGAGCCGGTTACTTATATAAGCAAGGTTCCTCTTCTTGGAACTGTAGCAGCCGGAAAACCTCTTTTAAGTGAAGAAAATCTTGATGGTTATGTAAATCTTACAGAGCCTTTTGTTCGTCCTGGAAAAAGTTATTTTGCTTTAAGAGTTCGTGGTCAGAGTATGATTAACGCCGGAATTCTGGACGGTGACCTTGCCGTTGTAGAGCAGGCTTCTACTGCTGTTGATGGTCAGATTATTGTTGCTGTAATAGATGATGCTATTACTCTTAAGCGTTATTATAAAGAAGCTGGAAGAATCCGTTTGCAGCCAGAGAATCCTCAGTTCCAGGCAATTTATTGTACTGATGTTCGCATCGTTGGAATCCTTTCAAATATCGTAAGAACATACTAATGGCAAAATCTACTCCTTTATATCTTTACACCGGGCCTGAATTTGGAAAACGTAACGAAGCTGTAGATACCGTAAAAGCGGCTCATAAAAAACAGTTTGGTGTAATCGATGAACATTCATTTTATCTTCTCGAAACTCCTTTCAGTGAAGTTATGACTATTCTTCAAAGCGGCACTCTTTTTTCTGATGGTGTTTGTGTAGTTTGTCGTAATGCTGAACTCATTAAAAAGAAGGATGAGATTCAGATGATTTCAGACTGGCTGGAAAATCCTGACCCTTCTGCTGTTCTTATTCTTGTATCTGATGAAGTTGCCGTTGATTCAAAACTCGAGAAACTTGTTCCTCCTTCAAATCGTAAAAAATTCTGGGAGATGTTTGAGAGTGATAAGCTTCCTTGGGTTACAAGTTATTTCAGTAAAAATGGTTATCGTATTGAGCAGTCTGCTGCAAAACTTATTCTCGAATTAATAGAAAATAATACTCAGTCGCTTGCGGCTGAATGTTCACGCTTTTTTGTTCTCTTCCCAAAAGATCATGAAATTACAGAGGCTGATGTTGATTCTGTGCTTACTCACAGTCGTGAAGAAAACGCTTTTTCTCTTTTCCGCGAATTAGCTAACAGCGCGGACCCCGCTACTGTGCGTCTGGAGAAGGGGCTTCAAATCCTTCAGAAAATCAGGCTTTCAAAAGAGAACTCTTCTGTGATGATTATTGCGGGGCTTGCTTCCTGCTTTAGAAAACTGCAGGACTGGCATAAGCGCGGCGAGGCAGCTATTCCTCAGACTATGCTTCAAAAGCAATATAGAAGTGCAGCCAAAGTCTGGACCATGGGGCAGTCTGCAGCAATTCTTGCAGTCCTTGCTTCAACAGACATGGAAATCCGTTCGGGTGGTTCTCAAATGGAGGATGTGTTACTTCAAAAAATGATTTACGAAATCGTGATTAAAAACGGCGCTCAGTTGTCATCATACGAGTGCTAAAGTTCAATCTTATCTAACAATTCTTTCAACGCCTTTAATTCATCAGCTGTGAATGTAGAGCCCTTTCCCATTTTCTGATGATCTGGAGACCAGCTTCTTAAATCATACTTTGCGGGTCTTCCGCCCCAGGAAACAAGGTTCAGCTCAAGATTCCAGCCGCCTTTTCCTTCTGCAACGGTTCCAAGATTTTTTACAATTTCAAAAGAAAAATCATCCATTTATCCGCGCCTCCGTAAGCTTTTTTTAACAAGAGATTTTGATATAAAATACTCTATATTCTTATAATTAAATTATCGTTGTAAGATTGATTAATATATAGTAAAATTATATCAAATATTTTAAACGTGAGGTAAATATGAAGAAAGTTAGTATTATTCTTCTTTCTCTTTTCACCCTTCTGTTCTTTATTTCCTGTGGTTCAAAGCCAGCTGCAGAAGATGAGGCGCCACAGGCTCCAGATGTAACAGAAGCAGTAGAAGATTTATCAGAAAATGTCGTTGATGAGAGTCTTTCAGAAGCTGCTAAGCTTGCAAAACTTTTGGAAGAAGTAAATGATGCCAGAAAGGCTGCAATTGAAGCCGGTGCAGATAGAAATTGTCCGGATCAGATGAATAAGCTTGATTACCTTCTTTCAGGTCTTAAAGATAGTGATGATCCAGAGAGTGCAGCAAAGTCTATAATTGACAGATACAATCTTCTTGCTAATTATAGTAAGGCTGTAGATACAAAGAAAGAAATTGATGACAGCGGTTTTGCACCTTATGCTCAGAACAATTATGACAGAGGTGTAGCTAACCTTAATAAAGTAGAGGCTGCTTTTGAAGCAGATACAGAAGATTTTAATAAGTCTGTTTTTGTTGATGCAGAAAATGCCTTGAAAGAATTCAATACTGTAATAAATGTTGCTTATAAGAAAATTGCAAAAGATGAACGCGAGTTTGCAATGGAAGCAAAGAAGAATGCAGACAGTGTAAAAGCTGGTGTTGCTCGTAAGGCAGAATATAATGAAGCTGCAGAACTGATTCAGTCAGGCGATTCACTTTATTCAATGCAGAACGCAAAGAAAGCTGCTGAAAAGTATAAGGATGCAAAAGTTAAGTTTACATACCTTTATGAAGACGTTTCAGAAAAGCGCGCTGCTGCTAAGGCTGCAATTGATGAGGCTAAGAAGCGTGTAGCAGAAAGTGAAAAGTTTGCTGAAGAAGCAGATATAAAGGCTCCTATTACAGAAAAGGTTGAAGGTATCGAAGATGAAGATGCTGTTCTTCTCGAAGCTGATAATTACGAGGATCCAGAAGCTGCTGAAGTAGAAATCGCTGAAAAAATTGAAGATATTGAAGAATCGGAGGCCGAGTAATTATGAAAAAGATTATTTCTATTATAACACTTGCTTTACTTGCTGCTTCTGTATTCGCAGTAAGCTATAAGAATAATACTTTCCAGAAACTTGCAGATGAATATACAAAAAAGGCTGAAATTGCACTTGATGCAGGTCAGTATGATGATGCTGTAGAGTATTCAAAGAAAGCAGAAGAAAATGCTGCTCTTTCTGAAGCTTATATCAAGATGATGATGGCTCGCGGTGAAGCAGAAAATAACATCAAGCTTGCTAAAAATCAGATTGCTTGGGCAGAAAAAATTGACGCTCCAAACACATATCCAATGGCATATACTTCAGCCAAGGATAATCTTGAAAAAGCAGAAACTTCTTTTGAAGGCGAAGACTGGGAAAAGGCTAATGCTTATGCAAAAGCTTCTCTCGCAGCTCTCGACGGAATCAGAGAAGTTACTCCTCTTCCAGAATTCTATGTTGTTAAGCCTTGGGCAGAAACAAAAGACTGTTACTGGAATATTTCTGGTCGTCCTTATGTTTATAACAATCCTTTGCTTTGGGAAAACCTTTATCAGGCAAATAAATCAAATATGCCTAAGCCTGAGGATCCAAACCTCATCCATCCTGGTATGAAGATGAAGATCCCAAGCCTTACTGGAGAATACAGAAAAGGAACTTACGATCCAAAGAAGACATATTCTACTTATGGTGAATAATTAAAAAAAATAGCGGTTAGATTTCTAACCGCTATTTTTTTATAGTTTTCCGCCATTGTGTTTAATATATAAACTCAGTGCCATGCCCATAATTGCATGCGGAAATTGTTCTGTTCCCATTCCATCAAGAACTTCTTTTTTCGATAATTCCATACAATTTATAAATTCGTCTTCATCAAGGCATTGCTTACCTGTTGCCTGTAAATCTTCTGCAAGGTAAAAATGTACATGATTACTGAATAATGCCGGATTCGGATTTACACTTCCAAGTTTTGTAAGTTTTCCGGCTTTATAGCCTGTTTCTTCTTCAAGTTCTCGTCTGGCTGCCTGTTCCGGATTTTCGCCTTTATCAATTACTCCGCCGGGAAATTCTATACTGAGTCCTGCTTCACCATGACGCCACTGCTTTACCATCAGAAAATTATCATTTAATTCAGCTATAACAATTACCCAGTCAGGTGCGTTCATTATAATGTAGTCGCCTTCAGTTCCATCGGAAGAGGTATTATGTCTTTTTGTAACTGAACAGACAACGGTTTTCAGCAGTTCTTCAGCTTTGCCTTCCTTCCATTTTAATTTTTCATCATCCGGCGAAAAATAATTTTTCATAAAAATCTCCGTAACTTTTTGACAGATTTATAAACTCGATTTATCATATTATAGAATTAAAAGGAAATATTTGAAATATTTTTTTAATTCAATATCTTATTTTTGAGGGGTGATCTTATGGCAGTAATTACAATTTCAAGACAGGTGGCAGCATTAGGTGATGAAGTAGCCGGAGAACTGGCTAAAAGACTCGGTTATAAGTTCATCACAAGAAAAGAGATTGAAAAGCGCATTGTGGAGCTTGGTTTTCCAGAGAACAAAATGCCTAAATTTGATGAGCGTAAGCCGGGATTCTTTGCTTCTCTTACAAAAGATAGAGATGAATATCTGAATTATGCTCAATATGCAATTCTTGAGGCTGCAGAAAAGAAGAATGTTGTTATTATTGGACGTGGTGCCTTTGCTGTTTTACAGGGTGTTCCAAACAATATTTCTATTCGTCTTATTGCAGATGAACAGACCCGCATTGAAAGACTTAGAAATGAATTTAACTGGGATGAAAAGCAGGCTCTCCAGCGCATTGAAGAAAGCGATGCAAACAGAGCGGGCTTCCATTCAAGTTTCTATAATGTTGATATTAATGATCCTGTAAATTATCATGCAGTTCTTAATACAGGGCTTATTTCTCTCGAAGTTGCAGTAGACGCTATTGCAGAACTTGTTGAGAAAAAAGTTACTGTAAAACAGGAAGAAGAAGGTAACAGGATTATTGATGATTTGCTGAAAGCTCAGACTGTTGTGAATAAACTTTCTATGGAAAGAAAACTCAATATTGAGTTTATGCATGCAACAATTCAGGGAAAAACGGTTGTGCTTCATGGTGTTTCTGATTCTCCTGCGGTAGTTGAGCAGGCATTGCAGTTTATTCGGGAAGAAATGCCGGGATATGATGCAAAGTCAGCAGTTAGCATCATCCACGACTTCAAGACATTCCAGTGAACTTGACTTTCCTTTCTATAAAGTAGAAGCCTATAATCGAAGAACCGTTAAAAACCAGGCTGCGACAGCGGACTGGTTTGGGTTCATCGAAAGAATGGCTCAGAGCGAGATTCATCGAGCGCCTCTTTTAAGATCTCAGTAATTCTTCTAACTTGACTTTCCTTTCTATAAAGTAGATAATATTTATATGAAACTATCTAACAAGTTTACTTTTACTCGCATTATTTTTGCACCTATTTTCTTCTTATTATATTACATCCCGATTTGGACTGGTTTTGGTACTAAGGTATCCTTGTTGGTTGCAATTCCTTGTCTTATTTTTGCGGAATTTACAGATTATCTTGATGGACATTATGCTCGTAAACATAATGAAGTTAGTGATTTCGGAAAGCTTTTCGATCCGTTTGCAGATGTTGTACTTCACTTAACTTCATTTGTTTGTCTTATGCATTCTATAAAAGAAGGAATTTCTTATACTCCTGTTTTATTTTTTGTTCTGATTATGCTTAGAGAGTTCTCTCAGAACTTTTTAAGAATGGTAGCTGCAAAACAGGGAACTGCAATTGCAGCAAGAAAAGGTGGAAAACTTAAAACTGTAATGTATATTGTTGCTGAATTCTATGGAATCTTCCTTGAACTTCTTATTCGTCTTGATTCAGTTCCAGAATTCTTTGGTGGATTAAAAGTAGTTTCTTTTGTGCTTTTTGCAATCTGTGTAATCTTAAGCTACGCTTCTTTCATAGATTACCTTATCCACTTCGGAAAAATCTTAAAAGACATCTAATTTGCTTTTAAAATAATTAAAGCGTATTGCAATTTATATCGCAGTAAACTGAAACGGCCCATGGGTGGAGTAGGATTCGCCCATGGGCCGTTTCAGTTTTAACAAGCTTCAATTGCAATACGCTTTGGAGCAGCGATTGCTTTCTTTGCCATGTTGATGGTAAGAATGCCGTTCTTAAAGTTAGCTGTAATAGACTCAGGGTCTACATCGGCCGGCAATGAAAAGCGGCGTTCAAAGCTTGAACAACGTCTTTCTTTAAGAATATATTTTGCCTTCTTATCTTTCTTGTCTTCTTTGGTTTCTTTTGTCTCTTCTGTTTTAGAGGCAATAGTAAGATTGTCGTGGTCAAGCTCGATATTTACGTCTTTTTCTGATCGACCAGGCAATTCCATTTCCAAAGTGTAGGCGTTGTCTTCCTCTTTTACATCAACACGAGGAGCGTTTGCCGAATACATAACACTTGGAGTGTTACCCAACATGTCATTAAAAAGTGAATCAATAAATGAAAGTTCGTTCATATCTATACCTCTTTGTATTTGGATTTGTTTGTAAGTTTGTTCAACTTACACTTTATATATAGCAAATATTGTGCCAAGTTAATTCTAATTATTCCTGGACTCACAAAAAAACAATAAGCCTTCCGCTGCAACGTATGCAAAAGCACTCGATTCGCATTTTTGGGAAAAAAATAAACAGTTTTTGTAAACAAAAACTGTTTATTTTCCTTTATGCAAGTCTGCAAAGATGCTCATAGGGTGTTTTGCATCCGTTTTCGCTCGCGGCTTATTGTTTTTATATACCCTGTTTAAGCAGATTATTATCAGATTTGCATTAGAATGTGAGTCAAAATTACCCAATTCTAAATGCAAAAATGACACACTTACAGACAAATCTACTCAAAATTAGCGGAAGATGGTTTTTATTAGGGTCTTTATGTCTGATATGCCTTTGTTGGAATCGGTGTCTGGGGTGATTATTTGGGTAAATCCCAGGCTTTCTGCGGCTTTTATTCGTTGTTTGGATTTGGTTACTTGTCTGATTTCTCCGGCGAGGCTTAATTCTCCGAAGACTGCGGTACCGTTTTTGACTGCTATATCAGTTCTGGCTGAATATAGTGCGGTTGCAAGGGCTGCGTCTATCGCACTTTCGCTGAGTTTTATGCCGCCTGCAACATTTACATATATATCCTGATCAGAAAAACAGAGACCACATCGCTTTTCTATGACGGCTGCGACTCTTGCAACCCGGCCGGAATCAATCTTTTCGCTATAAATACGCGAAACACTAGCTTTTGCAGGTACAGTTAGGGCCTGGATTTCTACTAAAAAGACACGGCTGCCTTCAAAAACTGGAGTACAGGCAACTCCTGCCGGTTGATTTTCTTTTCTTTGTGTTAAAAAGAGGGAAGCTGGATTTATAACAGGTTCGAGACCTTTTTCGCTCATGCTGAAAATACCAATTTCATCAACAGATCCAAAACGATTTTTCTGAACATGTAAGAATCTTATATCATCAGCATTTCTTTCAAATGAAATAACTGTATCTACCATGTGTTCCAGAGATTTAGGTCCAGCAATTGTGCCTTCTTTTGTTACGTGAGCTGTCATTATAAGAACTGTGTCACGTTCTTTTGCCCATGCAATAAACTCATTTGCACAATATTTAAGCTGATTCACAGTTCCAGGAATAATTCCGGCTTCTGCACTGTAAATTGTCTGGATGGAATCAATTATAACAAATACAGGATTCAGGGAGTCTAAAGCGTCAAGAGAATCTTCAAGGCGGGAAGTACAAAGAATGTTTATTCCATCACATTTAAGATTGAGCCGATTTGCACGCTCTTTAATTTGAGCAGCTGATTCTTCTCCGCTTATATAAAGTATTTGAGCACCTGTTTTTGCGACGCTTGCTGCTGTTTGTAGAAGTAATGTAGATTTTCCTATACCTGGTTCTCCGCCTAAAAGTATTGCAGAGCGCTTTGTTGCTCCGCCGCCCAATACACGGTCAAATTCTTCTATTCCTGTAGAAAGACGGCTGTTTTCCTGTGCTTTGATTGAGGCAAGGCCTACTGGTTTTTGTTTTTCTACTGCTTCATTACCGCGGCCTGCTGGTGTTATATTGTTTCTGTCAATTATTATTTCTTCCAGAGAATTCCATTCGCCGCATTCAGGACATCGGCCTAGCCATCTTGGCTGTGAATAACCGCAGTTACTGCATTTATAAACGATTGTACCGTTCTTTTTTGCCATTAAATTCTCCAGAATTTTTTAAAATATCTTGACATCAAACTGATGAGGTAGTATATTAAAAACAGCTTGTAAATAAGCTGATAAACTCTCTCCGATGTCCAGCAACGCTGGACGGCAAGGTTCCCTTTTAGTGTTACTGTCTGGGAACCTTGTTTTTTTTAACAGACAGTGTCATGCTGAACTTAGGGAGCGACGGCTGCAAGCCGGTCAAATGCTCCAGTGGAGCATTTGAAGCGAGTCTCCGAGCAGCTGTGCTGCGAAGGGTGAAGCATCTTTCTACCCCTGTGTAATCA
>JAEEGL011951922.1_pt1 | contig 14224 bp, 14 predicted proteins | sample 9134231 | NCBI WGS metagenome assembly JAEEGL01 (sample SAMN16246548, study PRJNA631951) | gut metagenome | biome: gut microbiome; feature: rumen; material: fiber-attached | host: Bos | place: Iran: Karaj | collected 2018-10 | reverse complement strand
TTCGACCGTAAGATGTCGGTCTTTGTCAACGCCAACGATATTTTCAATACCAACCGATGGGGCGAGAGCAACTCCAGCCCCTACGTGGAATCCATTTCCAGCTCCAAATACAACAGCCGTAGTGTCTCGGTTGGTGTGACCTTCCGTTTCGGTAAGATGGAACTCGAGCAGATGGCCAAACAAGGTGCCGATGACTCACAGGGTGCTCCGCAAGGCGCGGGAATGGGGATGTAATCAGTCCACAGAGAGCAATTCCCTTCCGATCTTATGTATTCCTTCTACAATACGTTTGCGTTGCTCCGGCCTAGGGTGGCGGATGCCGTTGGCGTAATGATGAAGGTCAGGTTGACCGAAAAGAACATCATATAGGTGAGATTAGGGCTTTTTTTGTCGTGTTTTTACCCTGTAAATGTAGAAATAAATTATTAAATGCATCCATTTTTAATATTTTTTTCATCCCTAAAATGCTGTGTTTTTCCCAAAAAACTCTTTTTTCGTCCCTAAAAAACGGTTTTTTCGTCCCAAAATGCCGTTTTTCGCCACTTTTTGGCTGTAGCGACCACCTTTTTCCTTCTGTGAGGTAAAAGCAACCTACTTTTGCACCGAAAATCATTTTTGAAAACGACTATGAAAATTATTGGAACAGGAAGCGCATTACCTTCGCTCACGGTGAGCAACGACGATTTGGCAACTTTTTTGGATACCAGTGATGCGTGGATATCAACCCGCACGGGCATTAAAACCCGTCACCTTTTATCGAATGAAACTTTGTACGATTTGGCAGTGGAAGCGGCTACCAAAGCCATCAACGCTTCAGGACTGACTCCTGACCAAATTGATTTCCTCTTGGTCTCTAACGTGGCCAACGAACATATCACCCCTGGTTTGAGTTGTATCATCCAAAAACGTATCGGTGTCACTTGCCCCGGCCTCGATATTAATGTGGCCTGCGCGGGATTCGTCAACGCTTTGATGCTGGCTGACGATATGATGAAAGCCGGTCGTGCGAAATATGTTTTGATCGTGTGTGCGGAGGAACCCACTAAATATTGCAATTGGAAAGAGCGCGACACCAGCATCCTCTTTGGTGACGGTGCTGGCGCAGTTGTGCTTGGTCCGGGCAACGCCTTCAAAGACGTTCACCTCACTATGATCTCCGACCGTGACGTTCTGTATTATGAGCGTCACATGGAGAAGACCCCTTTCGAACAAAAACAAGTGGAAGGTCAACCTCTGATGATGAAGGGCAAAGACCTTTTCCGCACCGCCGTCTCAGAGTCGGCAAAGGACATCCAGAGAGTGTTGAATGACGAGAAAGTGGATGCCAATGAAGTGGATTACTATCTGCTGCATCAGGCTAACAAACGCATCATTGACGGCATTCGGGGTATTTTGGATCAGCCCGAGGAGAAGTTCCCGACCAACATCGAAAAATACGGCAATACCTCGTCGGCGAGCATTCCGATTTTGTTAGACGAAATGTTAGCTGAGAACAAAATTAAAAAAGGAGATAAGATTGTGATGAGTGCTTTTGGCGCTGGATTCGTCTCAGCGGCATGCCTTTGGGAGTGGGAATAAGCTCTTGGAAGAATTAAGAATTAAATTAAGAATTTAGAGGGATTCCCTGGCGGATTTAGGAATACCCCTTTAGGGGTTAAAGCTCAGTAGATTTGGTGGAATAAAAAAATGGAAAACAGAAGAGTAGTAATTACGGGTATGGGGGTCGTCTCGCCAGTGGGCAACGACCTCGAAACCACATGGAATAATTTGATTAATGGTGTTTGTGGCATTGCGCCGATCACCACATTTGAAACGGATGACCTCCCGGTGAAGATCGCTGCCGAGGTGAAAAATTTTGACCCTATTGCGGCTGGCGTTGACAAGGCTTTTGCCAAGCGTAACGACCGTTTCGCCATCTATGCCATGGCCGCGGCCTGTCAGGCAATGAAGGGGAATGAGGATATGCAATTGGATCCCAGTCGTTTAGGCGTGTATATAGGCTCCGGAATTGGTGGCTTTGACACCATCTTGCGTGAGACTAAAAAGCTCTATGATGAGGGACCGCGTTGGGTGTCTCCACTAATGATTCCAACCATGATTGGTAACATGGCTTCGGGCAGTGTGGCCATTCGCTATAATGCTCAAGGCCCTTGTGTGCCTATCGTAACAGCTTGTGCCACAGGTACTCACTCCATCGGTGAGGCTTATCGCGCTATCAAGCATGGCTATGCGGATGCCATCATCACTGGCGGTTGCGAAGCAGGTATCAACCGCATCAGCATCGCTGGTTTTGCCAACTGTAAGGCTTTGACTAAATCGGAAGATCCGTTGAGAGCTTCGCTGCCGTTCAACAAGAACCGCGCTGGTTTTGTCATTGCTGAAGGCGCTGGCATCATGCTTCTTGAGGAATATGAACATGCCAAACAGCGTGGCGCTAAGATCTATGCCGAGGTTTGTGGCTATGGTAACAGTTGCGACGCTTATCACAGCACGGCTCCGCGTCCTGATGGCACTACTCAGAGCTTGGCTATCAAACAGGCTTTGGAAGAAGCTGGCTATCAACCGGGTGAGTCATTGTATATCAATGCCCACGGCACAGGCACCCCGATGAACGACAGCGGCGAGACCAAGGCCATCAAGATTGCGATGGGTGAGGAGGAAGCCCGCAAAGCTCATATCAGCTCCACAAAATCGGAGATGGGCCACGCCCTCGGTGCCGCTGGCGGCATTGAACTGGTAGCCACCGTAATGGCCCTCAACACAGGCATCATTCCCCCGACTATCGGTCTCGATGAACCCGACCCGGAATGCGACCTCGACTACACACCCAACAAAGCCATTAAAACTAATATTGACATCGCCATCTCCAACTCCCTCGGCTTTGGCGGACACAATGCCTGTGTGGCCATTAGGAAAGTGGAAAACTGAAAGTGGAAAACGGAAAACTAACATAGTATTAACCGCCCTGAAAGGGCAACCTAACCTAACCCAGGGCAACGCCCTGGGGCTTTGACAATGAATAGAGACGAAATCAAGCAGTACCTCCCGCACCGTGAGCCTATGCTCCTGGTCGATGAGATGACCCTCGACGAGAACCATGTGGCCCATTCCAAATACCATGTGACGGGCGAGGAGTTTTTCCTGAAAGGCCATTTCCCTGGTGAACCCGTCGTTCCGGGTGTCATCCTATGCGAAATCATGGCTCAGTCTTGCGCCTTGCTGATGAAGGATGACCTCATCGGTAAGCTGACCTTCTACACGGGCATCGACAAAGTCCGCTTCAAGAACAGCGTCCGCCCCGGTGACACCGTCGAGGTGGAAGCCACCCTTACCCAGCACCGCCTTAACATTTACATCTGTTCCGCCACGTTGAGTGTCAGTGGAAAAATGTGTGTCAAAGGCGAACTTTCCTTCGCTCTCCTTCCCGACACTCGTGCCAAATAATCTTTAAATCTTTGAATCATAAATCTTTAAATAATTAATCAATGGCAACATTACAAGACAAAATCAGAAGCATCATCGCTTCAAAGTTAGGCCTCGATGAGGACGAAATCACCCCTGATAAGAATCTTACCAACGACCTTGGAGCGGACTCCTTGGATGTCGTCGAGCTTTCCATGGAAATCGAGCGCGAGTTCAACCTGAAATTTGAAGATTCCGACACGGAGAAAATCCAGACCGTCGAAGACTTATACAAACTTATTGAGGAATACACTTCGAAATAAGAAGTAAGAAGTAAGGAGAAAGAAGTAAGAAGAAAGAAGTAAGAAGAAAGAAGATGGGGGAATCAGTTTTTTTCATATTTTTGAAACCTGAAATCTTCAAATCTTTAAATCTTTAAATCTTTAAATCATGAAATTATTAGAGAATAAAGTGGCCTTGATCACTGGTGCCGGTCGTGGCATCGGAAAAGCCATCGCCATTCGTTTTGCCCAAGAAGGCTGTAATATTGCTTTCACCGATATCGCCTTGAGCGACTTTGTGTTAGAGACTGAGAAAGAGCTTCAAGTCATGGGGATTAAGGCTAAAGCATACGCCTCCAACGCTGCAAATTTTACTGAGACACAGCAAGTTGTTGATGAAATCGTGAAGGACTTTGGCCGCATCGACATCCTCGTCAACAATGCTGGCATCACTAAAGACACCGCCCTCAAGCGCATGACTGAGGAACAGTGGGATGCTGTCATCAACGTCAACCTCAAGTCGGTGTTCAACTTCACCAAGGCAGTCCAGCCTGTGATGTGGAAGCAGAATGGCGGCAGTGTCATCAATATGAGTTCAGTGGTGGGCGTATCGGGGAATGCCAACCAGTGCAACTATTCAGCTTCCAAGGCCGGCATCATTGGCTTTACCAAGAGTGCCGCCAAGGAGATGGGCGTTCGTAACATCCGTCACAATGCCATCGCTCCGGGATTCATCATCACGGCCATGACCAACGCTTTGCCGGAAGACGTCCGCAAGGCCTGGGAAAGCCTTATCCCGTTGCGTCGCGGTGGTACCCCGGAAGATGTGGCCAACGTGGCCCTCTTCCTCGCCTCCGACCTCTCCTCGTATGTCACGGGACAGGTCATCCACTGCTGCGGCGGCATGAATTGCTAAGAAAACAATAAACGACAGAATTTTATTTTTAGGTGTTTCGGGAATGCCATGAGGCGTTCCCGAAACTGTTTGTGGGGTCAACCTAATTGAATGTTGATGTCACCCTTGCCGTTTAATACGATCAGGGCAAAGAGGATGGCTCCAATGAGTAACAAACCGAACAGCATCAGCGAATATAACAGGACCAACAAGAAACTTCTCCAAGCGGTCTTCGCGATGCTGAACCCCAACATCTTCCTGGAGCAGGCGGTGCAGGCCACAATCATCACCAAAGGCGCCAACGTAAAGCCCAGCGACAACGCCAGGTCGTGGTCAAACAGGTAGGTGAGTTTGGTCAAACATCGAAACAGCACCACGATGACCAGGGCATACACGATGGTGATGATGTACTCCGCCCAGTAATATTTTTTGCGATTGTCACGTCCATAACAGGCTCTGGCCGCAATGACGAACAACGGTAGCGTCAGCAGGAAACACAAGGTATAGTGGTTGATGAAAAAGAAAACGGTGTTTTTTAGCAGATGATATACCTCAATGGACTGGGAATCAATTTCTTCAGATTCTTCGGTAAACACCGTGTCGCTTTGACTGAACGCCTCTTGGAGCATGAAACCAGTGGTGGCAGAAGTGACGAGGATGTACAGCGTCAAAGCCAAGAACAGCATCGGGAAAGGCGAGAAATACTTTTTGCGTTTCCCGCTGAGAATCTCCACAATCATTGCCCCGGGTCGGGAGAACAAGTTCTTAAGGGTGAACCAAACCCCTCCGTCACGTCCCAAGATGGCCGTTGTCAAGTTCTGCAAAATGAATTTCATCGTGAACCGGCCCGTCTTGGCACTCTGCCCACATTCGGGACAGAAGTTCCCCTCAAACTCAGTATCGCAATTCAAACACTTCATTCTTCCTTCTTCCTTCTAACTTCTTATTTCTTATTAAACGCCTCCAATACCCGTTTCGAATAGGTCTTTGAAACAGGAATGGAATCCAATCCTTCTTTCTCGAAATCGATGATGAAGCCATCGGCTTCGTTGTGCAACACACTGATTTTCTTAATGTTGACGATGTATGAACGGTGGCAACGCATTAGGGAATTGATATTCACACAATTGTCCTCGATGGTTTTCATCTTGCAGCGCAGCATGTAACTGGCGATGGTGCCGTTGCGCTGGTAAAACACGTTGATGTAGTTGTCCTCCGCCTTGATATAATATAGGTTGTCGAGTTTCACAGAGAGCTTCAGGTTGCCGTTGTTGTCCATCAAGTTGATGATCTCGGTATGTTCGGGCAGCACCTCGTCGTCAGACTCCACGGTGTCGCTCTTAGTGAGTGTAAGCTTGCGGCGAGAGTCCTGTAACAGAAACATCAAATCAACGATGGTGTAAGGAACGGCCAGTGCTATGAAACTGATTAGTAAGCTTTTGCCAAATATGTAACTTAGTGAATAAGAGGTCGCTTTGACTAAAAAATAGGAGAGATAAGTGTGAAAGGCCGCAATCACCACGATTTCAAGGAATAGCCATAGGATGTATGCCCACATGGCGAAATGCCTCAGCCTTCTGACACAAAAGGTCATCATGGTTCGGCTACAGGCTAAAAAAAACGTGCCGATGCCTACGAAGGCCACCGTGCCTACAAAGCGGCTGTTGGTGCCTAACTGGAACCAGGAGGTGTTGGAAAACGGTGTGTAGGCAGTAAGAAACACCAAGGCAAACAAGACGGAAATGATAACATTTTGTGCCTGATTGAAAGGGTCGGTAAGGCACTCTGGGGCTTGGGTGATAAGTTGTTTGCGGATCTTCATGATTCAAAAATAGACTGCAAAAATAAAAAAAACAATCTAATCTTCAAAATCTTCCTTCAGCACCTCCCAAACCAATACGCCTTCAAAGCCTTTCTGCATGGCGTAGGCGGCTAATTTGCGCTTTTTCTCGAAATCGTTGGCGGCTTTTATAGTTTTTGATTTCACTTTGAGAATGTCGATGAGCCGCTGTCGATAAACCTCTTCATCGGTTTGCCCTAAAGCTTCGTCAATAAACTCTTTATCAATACCTTTCTGCATGAGGTGGAAACGGATTTTGTTCACGCCCCAGCCGCTCTGGTTGATCTTTCCCCTTACAAAGGCGTAGGCAAAACGTTTATCGTTAACGAAACGGTTGTCAATCAGATAGTTGAGAATGTTTTCCTTTTCATTTTGCGAAATGTCAAATGTTTTGAGCTTGTCAGTCACGTCTTTGACACAACGCTCCTGATAGGCGCAGTATTTGGCCATCTTGTCAAGGACATCCATCAGCATTCGATTTTAAGGTCGCCTTCCTTGATCCATCCGATTTTCCTCATAATGAGGCCGAAAAGCCATGAAAGCAGGGCGGGCAGCACGAAGCAAATCAGCAGCATCCCGATCCACATGTTCAGCCCGCCTTCGGGCATGGCGGTATAAATGCCGATGGGGCCGACAAGTCCACAGGTGCCCATGCCAGAGCCGATAGGGATGTTTTCAAGATGAAAGACACAGGTCGAAAGCGGTCCAGTGATGGCGGCGGCCAAAGTCGGTGGAATCCAGATGCGAGGATTTTTCACGATGTTGCCCATCTGAAGCATGGAGGTGCCTAACCCCTGTGCGAGAAGTCCGCCCCAGCGGTTCTCCTTGAAACTCAGCACAGCGAAGCCAATCATCTGTGCGCAACATCCAGCTGTAGCTGCACCTCCTGCGATGCCGCCCAAGCCGATGGCGAGGCAGATGGCAGCGGAACTGATAGGTAAGGTAAGCACAGCCCCGATGACCACCGACACAACGATACCCATCAACAAAGGCTGCATCTCGGTGGCGTTCTCGATGAAAACACCCAAGGCGGTCATCAATTTTCCGATAGCGGGGCCGATGGCAAAGGCCACCAGTACCCCGCTGATAATCACCACGGCAGGAGTGACGAGGATATCGACTTGGGTCTCCTTATAGACCATTTTGCCCAACTCGATAGCCACCAAAACCGCGACGTAAGCGCCCATAGGCCCGCCTAATTCATTGCCAGCGATGCCCACGGCGATGGCACTGAACAACACCAGCCCTTCGCAGCGGAGCTTGTAGGCAATGGCTACCGCAATGGCTGCTCCCGTGGCGGCTTTGGCATATTTCGCTATCGTGACGAAAGCGTCCCATCCTGTCTTGTCACCCAAAGTCTGGAAGATGGTGCCAATCAACAGGGAAGCAAACAAGCCCAAGGCCATCGCGCCTAACGCATCAACAAAATAGGCACGCCAGGTTAGATCGACCTTCTTTCGCTCACAAAATGCTTTGAACCTTCCCATTTCATCACTAAGATACCCCCCAACGGAATATCTTTAATATTTTAGATTTTTATCAAAAGGTAACTCCAACAATTCCGTTCTCCTTCATCAGGTCAAACAGCTTGGTGTCGCTTTCGTCCACAGCGGCAAGGCAATTGGTGACCACGCGAATCTGCTTGGCGGGATAGATTTTCATCAGATCCTTAACAGTCTCATACACACAGTAATCCGTGGCAATACCGCAAACATCAATGCCGTCGAATTTTTCGAATTCGGTGATGGTTCTGGTCAGCTTCTCGCCGCTATGGGCGTTTTGGAAGATGCTGAATTCCTCTTTGTCGGCTAAGTCGCCTTTAGTCATGTAGTGGTAATTGTCGAAGCGGCTGTCTTCCAATGCTTTCTGCAAGGATGGATGTATATTCATGCCTTCGGTGCCTTGAACGCAGTGGGGTGGGAAAACACCACCGTTTTCAACGAATGAGCAGTGGTTCTTAGGATGGGCATCCTGGGTGATGATGACCCATGTGTATTTTTTCAACACTCCGTTTTCAATCATCTTGGCAAGGTAATCCATGGCTTCAGGACCTTTCTTGGTGGCCAAGCTACCGGTAGTGAAGTCGATTTGAGGATCAACAATGATGAGCATGCGGTTTTCTTTCACTTCTTCAATTTTTTGATTTTCAGTGTTTTCTTTTTTTTGATTCTTGTTTCCGCAACCAGAAACGATCAGGGCTGCGACGAGCAACATGGCTCCGATAATCTGTTTTTTCATGTTTTTATTGTGTTTTAGAAATTTGCGGCAAAGGTAAGAAATAATTTAGAATTTGGAATTTAGAATTTAGAGTTGGCTGTGTCCTTCGTGCTAAATTCTTAATTCTTAATTGAAAACAATTTTTTGATCCAGTCTGGATGTCCCATCTTTTTCAACATGGATTTCACCCATTCGCGGTTTTCGGGCTTGTACCAGAAGAAAAAGCGTTGTTGGGCAAGTTTCTCTTCCTTGCTTTTGGCCACAAAAACGGGCTCCAAAGTGTAGGGATTGTAGCCGGAATAATAGATTTCCGTCGCTAAAGTCATTGGAGTGGGGGTGAAGTCTTGCACCTGCTCCAAATGATAGCCCAACTCCTTGGTTTTCACTGCCAATTCGGCCATGTCTTCAAGATAGCAGTCGGGGTGGGAAGAGATGAAATAGGGGATGAGTTGCTGGTTAAGATGCTCTTTTTCATTGAGGTGATCGAATTTTTTCTTCAACTTGACGAACATATCGAACTTGGGTTTGCGCATCAACTTCAATACGGCATCGCTGGTGTGTTCAGGCGCCACTTTCAGTCTCCCGCTGACATGTCTTGTCACCAACTGCTTGAAATATTCATCATAGCCCATGGCTTTGTTCTCTTCCGGGGTGCAATCGTGAAGGAAAAGGTCATATCGGATGCCGGAACCTACGGTCGCTTTTTTCACTTTGGGATGTTTATCGACTTCTTGATAGATCTCAATCAGCGGATGATGGTCGGTGTTAAGGTTCTTACATACAGAGGGTTGGAGGCAGGTGGGGCGGACACATTTCTCGCAGAGTTTCTCATCTTTGCCTTTCATTCGGTACATGTTGGCCGATGGGCCGCCTAAATCACTGATGTAGCCTTTGAAATCCTCCATCTGAGTCACCTTTTCCACTTCACGCATAATGGATTCTTTGCTGCGTGAAGCCACAAACTTGCCTTGATGGGCCGAGATGGTGCAGAAGGCGCATCCGCCGAAGCAGCCACGGTGGAGATTAATGGAGTGCTTGATCATCTCGTAGGCAGGGATGGCTCCGCGCTTGGCATATTTTGGGTGAGGCAAACGGGTATAGGGTAAGTCAAACGAAGCATCGATTTGTTCCGTGGTGAAGGTCGGGAGAGGAGGATTGATGATGACTCGCTGGTTTCCAACGTTTTGAATCAGTCTTGCAGCGTGTTTCTTGTTGGATTCTTCCTCAATATGTTTGAAGTTGGAGGCGTATTTCTTTTTGTCTTTCAGACAGACTTCATGGGGAACAAGTTCGATGGTCTCGCCTTCAAAATCAGGAAGTTTTTGGCTTTTATCCTGAAGGAAAAAAGTTTGCTGAATGTCAGTCAGTTCGTTTGTTTTTCGGCCTTGCTGAAGGGCTTTGGCGATCTCCACCATAGTGTATTCGCCCATGCCATAGACACCTATGTCGGCATGAGAATCTACCAATATAGAGGGCTTCAGGCAATCATCCCAATAGTCGTAATGGGTCACACGGCGCAAGGATGCCTCGATGCCGCCGATGACCACAGGCACATCGGGGTAGAGTTTTTTTAAGATATTGCTATAAACCACGCTGGCTCGGTCGGGACGGAAACCTGCCTCACCTCCTGGGGTATAGGCATCGTTGCTGCGGAGTCTTTTGTTGGCAGTGTAGTGGTTCACCATCGAGTCCATGCAGCCTGCCGAAACGCCAAAATACAACCGAGGTTTTCCAAATTTCTTGAAGTCTCTTAAATCGTCTCTCCAGTTGGGTTGGGGGATCAGAGCCACTCGGAAGCCATTGTGTTCCAGCATCCTACCTATGACGGCCGCCCCAAAAGCGGGATGGTCCACGTAAGCGTCGCCGGTGACGAATACAATGTCCACTTCGTCCCACCCGCGCAGGTCGGTTTCTTTCTTCGTAATCGGTAGCCAGTCGAGGAGGGTCATTACACTATTTTGGCACAAATATAGAAAAAATAGTTTATGCTCCCAACATCGCTGCAGGGGTAATGCCTAAAGTTCTGCAGAGCAACCGTGCAATTTTTAATGTGGGTTCCGCTCTTCCACTTACATAGTCGTTGATTCTGGACGGGCTAACGCCAATTAAGATGGCAAGTTGTTTTTGACTCATTTCCTTTTCCTCGAGTGATAATTCAATCAATTCGGCCACGGTTGGCTTTTCAATGGGATAATGCTCTTTCTCGTATGCGATGACGATGTTCGACATCAAAGTCAATTCAACGGCATTGCGGTCGTTGGTGGGAGTGTCATCATTCACCAAGGGTAGTAGTTCCTCAATCCTTGAGAGTGCGAACTCATATTGTTCTTTAGTGATTTGGTTCATAGTTATCTTGATTTATATTGTTTTAACATCTATTTTCTCATATTCACTATGTGTTCCCACAAAGCGGATAAAAACATGACTGATGGTGAATTTCACTACCACCACAAGGCGATATTTGTTCCCTTTGATATTGAACACATAGCGTTGATTGCCAACGTAATCAGTGGCGGGAAAGTCAACCTTGATATCCGATAGGTTCTTCCATTCCGCTTGTTCCGTAATGTCATACCAACGTTCCAAAGCCACTTTTGAGTCGCCATGTCCTTCTTTTTCGTAAAATTCAACCAGTTTTCGATGCGATACGATCCTCATAACGCTGCAAAGATACATATAATTTTGAAATACAATACAAATTATATAAAAAATTTTGGTTTTCGGTAGTTTTTTATATTTTCTTCCCGTTTTCCTTGCGTTTCCATTTTTTTTGGTTTGTTTGAAAATAGAATTATTTTCCAAATCCCTTTTTTATCTCAAAAAAGATTCCGACCTTTGCCGCCGCAAAAACGAGCAATAAAATATTAATTAAAATTCTATTATTCAATCATTTATGAGTAAAGTAAATGACATTTTAAAGGAAATCGGCCAAGCTTTGATCAGCAAGAAGTTCTGGATTGAGCTGATTATTATGACCCTCGGCATGGTGATGACGGCTATCTGCGTCTATTATTTCCTGGTTCCAAGTAAGCTGATTGTGGGATCCATATCGGGTCTCTCCATTGTGTTGACCAACATCTTTAACAGCATGGGCATCAACATCAGCCTCTCCATGATGATTACTGTGATTAACGCCATCTTGCTGATTCTGGCTTACCTCCTTATTGGCAAGGAATTTGGTCTGAAAACAGTCTATTGCGCTTTGATTCTTGGCCCCTTGACCAAGGTGTGCGAATGGGTGTATCCTTGGGAAAACCTGGCTACCCCCAACAGTTATTTGATTAACATGGGTGTCGATGCCAGCTCGGCCTATTCCGTGATGGGCAACCCTTGGTTCGACCTGCTCTGCTGTGTGATCATCCTTAGTGCGGCCCAAACACTGATGTTTTCCATCAACGCCTCAACAGGTGGACTTGACATCCTCGCCAAGATTGTCAATAAATACCTGCACTTCGACATGGGTAAGTCGGTGAGCGTTGCGGGTGCCATCATCTGCCTCACTGCTTTTGCCATCAACCCCTTCCAGATGGTCATCATCGGCCTCATTGCCACATGGATCAACGGCATGGTGGTGAATATGTTCACTGCCAACCTCAACCGACGCAAGCGCGTTTGCATCGTCTCAAAGGACTACGACCGCATTCGCCGTTACATCATTGATGACCTTGACCGTGGTTGCACCCTCTATGAGGTCATTGGTGGCTATACCAATGAGAAGTCAATCGAGCTGGAGGCCTTGCTCACCAATGACGAGTTCTCATCGCTGATGGCCTTCCTTGACAAGAACGAAATCAATGCTTTCACTACTGCTGGCAACGTAAGCGAAGTGTATGGCTTATGGGCCAAAGACCGTCATAGAACGAGAAAACACGCTGAAAAGCGTTAATTGTTGAAAAGTTTTATTTAAACTAAAGAAGATAGTTGCTATCTTTGCAAGATTAGGAATAGATATTATGAAAAAAGAGGTAAAATTCAGTTTGGTATATCGCGACATGTGGCAGTCGTCAGGAAAATATGTGCCACGGAAGGATCAATTGGAGCAAATCGCTCCTTTGATCATCGACATGGGCTGTTTTGACCGTGTGGAGACTAACGGTGGAGCTGCTGAGCAGGTCAACTTGCTTTACGGGGAGAATCCGAATCCGTCAGTTCGCGCTTTCACTGCGGCCTTGCACAAGGGTGGCATTGAGTGTCACATGCTCGACCGTGCCCTCAACGCATTGCGGATGAACCCAGTCCCCGCTGATGTGCGCCAACTCATGTATAAGGTGAAGAAAGCCCAGGGCGTTGACATTACCCGTATCTTCTGCGGTCTCAATGACGTGCGAAACATCATCCCGTCCATCAAATGGGCCAACGAAGCTGGCATGATCTCTCAAGCTGCCATGAGCATCACCTACTCGCAGGTGCATACCGCAGAGTATTATATGAAAATGGCTGATGAGCTGATTGCCGCAGGCGCCAAGGAAATCGCCTTGAAGGATATGGCTGGTGTAGGCCGTCCTGTCTCTCTCGGCAAAATTGTTAACCACATCAAGACGCAGCATCCAGAAATCAAGGTGCAGTATCACGGACATACTACGCCGGGTCTCTCTATGGCTTCGGTTTTGGAGGTGTGCAAGGCTGGCTGTGACTATATCGACGTGGCCATGGAACCGCTCTCTTGGGGCACCGTCCATCCTGACGTGATCAGCGTTCAAGCCATGCTGAAAGACGCAGGCTTCCTCGTGAAGGACATCGACATGAAGAAATACATGGCCGCCCGAAGCATGACGCAGAGCTTCATCGATGACTTCCTCGGTTACTGGATCGACCCTCGCAACCGCTACATCAACTCATTGCTGTTGGGTTGTGGCCTGCCAGGCGGCATGATGGGCTCGCTCATGGCCGACCTCAAGCCGGTACACGCTGCCATCAACATGAACCGCAAGAAGGATGGCCTGCCGGAAATCAGCGAAGATGAAATGCTCGTTGAGCTGTTCCAGGAAGTGCAGAACATCTGGCCGAAACTCGGCAACCCGCCTTTGGTGACACCGTTCAGCCAATATACAAAGAACATCGCCTTGATGAACCTCTTCGCTCTCAGCAAGGGAGAGCCTCGTTACGAGACTTCCATTGACCCCGCCGCATGGGATATGATCCTCGGTAAGGCAGGAAAACTGCCTGGCACCCTCGCCCCCGAGATTGTGGAGCTTGCCAAGAAGAAAGGTCTGAAGTTCTTCACTGGAAACCCGCAGGATAACTATCCTAACGCCTTGCCGCATTTCATCGAGGAGATGAAGAAAGAGGGCTGGGACCGCGGACAGGACGACGAGGAGCTGTTTGAGTTCGCCATGCACGAGAAACAATACCGTGAGTACAAGTCGGGCGAGGCCAAACGCCGCTTCAACCAAGAGTTGGAAGCCAAGATGAAGGCCAAGTTCGAGAAAGCTGGCGGCGAGGCCAAGCCCCCGGACCTGCGTGCCTTGCGTCATCCCCACGCCGAGCCTGTTATCGCTCCCGTCAGCGGCATCGTGATGTGGGAAGTCGATTTCGACGACAAGTCTATCGCCCCCGCTCCAGGCAAGGTCTATAAAGAAGGCGACCTGC
>JAEEGL011752120.1_pt1 | contig 14224 bp, 14 predicted proteins | sample 9134231 | NCBI WGS metagenome assembly JAEEGL01 (sample SAMN16246548, study PRJNA631951) | gut metagenome | biome: gut microbiome; feature: rumen; material: fiber-attached | host: Bos | place: Iran: Karaj | collected 2018-10 | reverse complement strand
ATAGAAGATGGTATAGGCTATTTTCCGGATGCTCCTACAGAACGAGGCGTGAAGCATTTGCGTGAGTTGACAGGAGCCGTAAAACAGGGATACAAGGCGAGGATAGCTTTTGTAATTCAGGTAAATGGAGTATCTCAGGTTCGTCCAAATGTTAAAACACACCCTGAGTTTGGTGTAGCATTAAATGAGGCTATAGAGGCTGGGGTAGAGGTGTTGTACTTAAAATGTAATGTGACAGAAGATGAAATCTATATAATAGAATAATTATTATTAGAAAATCCCAGAGCAGTAAGCCCTGGGATTTATGACTTCTTGTTTTTCTGATGAAAAACAAAAACCTATAGTTTCATGTCGACAACCTGATCTCCGGTGGAAATCTTGGTTCTAGATTCAATTTTAGAAAGAATGGCATTTTTTAATAATAGGTTACTTTTTTGAACGGTCTGACGCAGGAAACCTAATTTTTGCTCCATTCCATACTCTTCATAGCAGGAAGCTAAAAGCGTGTAGGATTCGCTGATATCTGTGCCTACGCCAACGGCAAACTCTAGGACTGTAATAACATCATCAATTCTGCCAACAGCATATAGCTCTTTTGCGTAGCTATTTAACAATACACAAACTCTGTCAAAATCATCGCCAATTTGACTCATCAGTTCAAAGTTTGGTACACCGTATTCTAATTTTAAGTCGGTGTTACTTTTTCCTATTAGATTTAAAAGTTTGTGGGTAGACAATTCTTTTAGTTCATTTTCGATTTCTAATACTTTTTCGTCATCACTAAAATTTAATGGAAATTTTTCCATTGGAATGGTAATATATCTTAGATTTGATATATCTTTTGCAGGTGTAATGTTAGCTTGACGTTCTTTTGCCCAAAAGTCGTCTTCTTGTTTCTTTTGGTCAGCATCCAAGGCTTTCAATCTAACAGCTATTACAACTAAAAAGATTAGAAAAAAAGGTAAAATTGGGAAGCCCATTGGTTCTCCTTTGTATTATAATAGTGAGGTTGATAATTATGAGAAGAAATAAAAAACATCAAATTATTGCAGGAGCAGTATTAGTAGTGGTTGTTGTATGCATGCTCTTCACTACAATTGCTGCAGCTATATTATAATTATAATATATTTTATTAGAGGTTGTTATGAAAAAATCGAAAATACTATTGCTTATATCAATGTTAATGTGTAATTACCTCGTAGCTTGGGAGGGGCCTATTACAGCTTATGCCACAGAGGAAATTTCAGACCAGGAGATTTCTGATGAAGAGGCTGAGGCAGGAGCAGAAGAAGTAGTCGTAGACGATAGAGAGATTCCAGCTGGTATTACTATTGGAGGCATAGATGTATCAGGCAAAACTGTTACTGAGGCAAATGAATTAATAGCAGAATATTTCTCTAAATATGACGATGTTTTATTTACTCTTAATGCTAATGACCAGAGCTTTACAGCCACTGGCAAGGATTTATGCATAGGAGCTAAAAATTCAGATGTAGCTGTTAAGGCTGCCACATATGGCACATATGGAAATTATGCCGAGAGATTCAAGGCTGTAAAGGATATCGAAGAAGGACGCACAAAGGATTTTGCTTTATCAATTGGCGTTAATAGAACAGGACTTGAGGCATATTTGAATACAGCATCAGCTCAGGTTAATGATGAAGCTAGCGATGACTACCTTACTAGGGAAAATGGTGAGTTTGTATTCCATGAAGGTACTTCAGGTGTAGTTGTTCAAATTGAAGAATCTGCAGACCTTCTCGAAAATTATATTGAAAATGAGTGGGATGGAAATGATGCATCTGTTGATCTTATCACAGAGGTTAAGGAACCACGTGGAAGCAAGGAAGAATTGGCAGAGATTACTGATTTATTAGGTTCTTTCAGCACAGACTATAGTTCATCGTCTGCAGCTCGTAAAAATAACGTAGCTAATGGTGTTGGATTTATTAATGGAACTATTCTTTATCCAGGTGATGAGTTCTCAGTTTTAAATACAATTACACCATTTACTGCTGAGAATGGATATCAGTTGGCAGGTTCATATGAGAATGGTACTACAGTTGAGACTTACGGTGGCGGTATTTGCCAGGTTTCGACAACATTCTATGGAGCAGTTAGAGAGGCAGAGCTTGAAGTTGTTACACGTTCTAGCCATTCTATGATTGTTTCATATGTTCCACCATCACAGGATGCTGCGATTTCAGAATCTGGCGGCAAAGACTTCCAGATTAGAAACAACAAGAATTATCCAATTTATATAGAAGGATACTGCGATGGCAGCAATGCCTACTTCAATATATATGGTAAGGAAGAGGATGATGCAGGCCATTCGGTAGAGTATGAGTCAGAGATAACTGCAGTTACAGTTCAGAATACAACATGGGTTGCAGACCCTAATGTACCACTTGGTAAGCTTACAACAACTGTAAGTGGTCATACTGGATACACTGCAAAATTATGGAAGATTGTTTACGAGAATGGTGAAGAAGTAAGCCGTACCGTATACAACAATAGTAAATACAATCCATCAAATCGTACTGTTACTGTAGGAATAGCTTCAGAGGATCCAAACTTGTCTGCAGCTATGCTCCAGGCAGTAGCCACACAGGATGTTAATACTATCGCAAATGCAGTAGCTACATATGCTCCTGGAGTTGCAAATAGTACACCATACATTATTACACCTAAGTATTCAGTTACAAATCCTACTACAACTGAGACTACTACTGACACAACTACAGATACGACAACTACCACAGACACTACAACCGAAACCACTACTGAGACGGCACCGGCGGTTACTACAGACGGAACTGAGGGAGTGGTTACAGACAACTCAGATATTTAGGACATAATATGGAAATCGGAAAATTACCTGAGAGCGTATTAAAACGTTCAGTTATCAAACAATTACATGTTAAACGACCAGAGGTTGGAAGCGGACCAAGCATAGGTGAAGACTGCGCAACAGTTCAGTTAGCACCTGATGAGGAGATGGTTTTATCTACAGATCCTATCACAGGTACTGCTTCTGATATTGGTGAGCTTGCAGTTACTATATCTGTAAATGATTTGGCATCTGCAGGTGCCGAGCCAATTGGTATTTTGCTAACAGTTCTTTTGACACCACGCATGAGGGAGGCAAAGCTCAAAGGCATAATGGAACAGGTGGATGCAGCATGTAGACGCTACAACGTTCAAGTAATTGGCGGCCACACAGAGGTGACAGAGGCAGTTAATCAGCCGCTTATTTCTGTTACAGCTGTTGGAAAGGTTAAAAAGGGACAGATGGTATCCACAGGTGGTGCTAAGCCTGGTATGGATCTTGTCCTGACAAAATGGATAGGTCTTGAAGGCACATCCATAATAGCAAAGGATCATGAGAAGGAACTGCTTACTAGACTACCACAGTCACTCATAGACACAGCCAAGGGCTTTGATCAGTATCTCAGCGTTTTGCCAGAGAGCCGCATTGCAGTAGAGCATGGTGTTGCAGCTATGCATGATGTTACTGAGGGAGGCATTTTTGGAGCACTCTGGGAAATGGGAGAAGCTTCAGGAGTAGGTATTGACGTTGATTTAAAAGCTATACCTGTTAAACAGGAGACAATAGAAGTTTGCGAATATTTTGGGATTAATCCATATGAGCTTATTTCTTCTGGTGCGATGCTTATTGCAACAGAGGACGGCAACGGATTAGTCAGAAAGCTCTCAGAGGCGGGGGTAGCATCCGCCATTATCGGGAAGTCCAACTCTTCAAATGATCGTCGCATTTTAAGTGGCGATGAGGTGCGCTTCCTTGAGCCACCAAAAACTGATGCGCTATACGCAGTGCATAGCGCTGATTCGAACTAAGTAATTATATTTAACTATAATATTTTGATGAGCCGAAATGAGGAGATTACAAGTTTTATCAATGAGCACGACAAGAGCGAAAGCGTGGCGAATGATAACACTTGTAAGTTACGAATGTAGGCGGATTAGGGGTGATTAAGATGAGAGAAAAAATTTTAACTTACATAGAACATAATAGTAGAATCGACTTAGCTGATCTTGCTATGATGCTTGGCACAGATGAGGCTACAATCATGAATGAGCTTGAGGCTATGGAGAATGAGCATGTTATTTGCGGTTATCCAACTCTTATCAATTGGGATAAGGCTAGCGTAGAGAAGGTTTCAGCTCTTATTGAGGTTAGAGTTACACCTCAGAGAGGAATGGGTTTTGATAAGGTTGCAGAGCGTATTTACAACTATCCAGAGGTTGACGCTGTTTACCTTATTTCAGGAAGCTATGATTTTATGGTTTCCATCGAAGGACACACACTTAGAGAGGTAGCTGATTTTGTTTCAGCTAAGCTTTCTCCACTTGATTCAGTGCTTTCTACACAGACAAACTTTGTTTTAAAGAAGTACAAGGACCACGGCATTATCATGGCCGAGAAGCACGTAGATGAGAGGGAGAAGGTGAGCTTATGAGAAACCCTCTAAATAAAACAATTACAGAAATCAAACCATCAGGTATCAGAAAGTTTTTTGATATCGTTGCAGAGATGCCAGAGGCTATTTCTCTTGGTGTTGGTGAGCCTGATTTTGATACTCCTTGGAAGGTTAGAGACGAGGCTATCTATTCTCTTGAGAGAGGTCGCACATTCTATACATCTAACTCAGGTCTCAAGGAGCTTAGAATTGAAATCGCCAGTTTTTTAAAGCGTCACTATGATTTGGACTACAATCCACTTACAGAGATGCTTATGACTGTTGGTGGTTCCGAGGGTATAGATGTTGCACTTCGTGCAATGCTTGATCCAGGTGATGAGGTGCTTATTCCTCAGCCTTCATATGTTTCATATGAGCCTTGCACTATTCTAGCTGGTGGTACACCGGTGACTATAGCGCTCAAGGAGGAGAACGACTTCAGACTTAAGCCAGAGGAGCTTGAGGCTGCAATCACAGATAAAACAAAGATTCTTATTATGCCATTTCCTAATAATCCTACAGGAGCAGTTATGGAAAAGGCAGATTTAGAGCCAATCGTTGAGATTGTTAAGAAACACGATTTATTTGTACTTACTGACGAAATCTACGGTGAGCTCACATATACAGGTCAGGGACATGTATCAATAGCTAGCTTCCCAGGCATGAAGGAGCGTACAATCTACATAAATGGTTTCTCCAAGAGTCATGCTATGACTGGATGGAGACTAGGATATGTTTGTGCTCCAGAAATTATCATTAAGCAGATGACAAAGATTCATCAGTTTGCTATCATGTGTGCTCCAACTACTAGTCAATATGCGGCAGTTACTGCTATACGTGATTGTGATGATGATGTAGCAAATATGCGAGAGGAGTATAATGACAGACGTCGTTATTTACTTAATCGCTTCAAGAAAATGGGAATCAAATGCTTTGAGCCATTTGGGGCATTTTACATTTTCCCATCTATCGCAGAATTCGGCATGACATCAGAAGAGTTCTGTACTCAACTTCTTCGTGAGAAAGAAGTTGCCGTAGTTCCAGGCACGGCATTCGGTGATTCAGGTGAAGGCAATGTGCGTATCTCTTACGCATATTCTCTGGAGAATCTCAAGCGTGCCATGGATCGCATCGAAGAATTTGTGGAAGAATTGAGAGCGAATTAATTTTAGAAAGAGTAAGTCAGTAGGCATCAAGCTCTTAGATTTCTCAAGCGAGACATTTTAGTCGAGCGGAGAAATACTAAGGCTTGTAGACGTAACTGACGTAGGTTTTAGAAATGTTAAATATAGTTTTACATGAGCCAGAAATTCCTGCTAATACGGGGAATATTGGGCGAACATGCTGCGCAACAGGCACTAGACTTCATTTGATTGAACCACTTGGATTTGTGCTGACAGATAAAACTGTAAAGCGTGCAGGCATGGATTACTGGGACAAGCTTGAGGTGTTCCGGTATGATGATTGGGATGACTTCAAAGCAAAGAATCCTGATGCCAAGGTTTATATGGCAACGACCAAGGCTAAAAAGACACATACCCAGGTGAATTATGAACCGGACTGCTACATAATGTTTGGCAAGGAGAGCGCAGGTATTCCTGAGGAGATTCTTGTTGACAATGAGGAGAATTGTGTTCGTATTCCAATGGGACATGATATTAGATCACTTAATTTATCAAATTCAGTTGCTGTCATTTTATATGAGGCACTGAGACAAAATGACTTCCTCGGACTTGAAACCGAGGGTAATTTGCATAGACTCAACTGGAAGGAATAGTGGGTACCAATGGCAATTATTCGAGCAAAAGAATTAGTACATGAATATATTAGACGTGACGAAGAGGGCAATGTTGAAGGAATTCAGGTTGCTCTCGACCACGTTAATCTTAATGTAGAGCCAGGGCAGTTCATTTCGATATTAGGACATAATGGCTCTGGCAAATCTACTTTCGCAAAGCATATTAATGCACTTCTAACTCCATCAGAGGGAACACTTTTTGTTGACGGCATGAATACCTCAGATGATGAGTTTACATTTGCAGTCCGTCAGACTGCGGGTATGGTTTTCCAAAATCCTGACAATCAAATCATAGCTTCTGTTGTAGATGAGGATGTGGCATTTGGCCCTGAAAACATTGGGGTGCCTACTGAGGACATTCTCACTAGGGTTGAAAAATCGCTGAAAATGGTTGGAATGTACAAATATAAGAGTCATTCTCCTAACAAGCTTTCAGGTGGACAAAAGCAGCGAGTTGCCATTGCAGGTGTAATGGCTATGGAGCCAAAATGCATCATTTTGGATGAGCCAACAGCCATGCTTGATCCTGACGGAAGAAAGGACGTGCTTCAGGCTGTGCATACCCTTAATCGAGAAAAGGGTATCACTGTTATTCTGATTACTCATTACATGGAAGAGGTAGTAGACTCTGACTATGTATTTGTTATGGAAAAGGGTAAGGTCTTCATGGAAGGCAAGCCTCGTGAAATCTTCAAAGATGTGGAGCTACTAAAGGCTCACAGTCTTGACGTGCCTCAGGTTACATTACTTGCACATGAGCTTCGCAAGGCAGGACTTCCTTTGCCAGAGTGTGTTCTTACCAGAAAAGAATTGGTAGATGCAATTCTTCAGTACAATGCATCAAAAGCTATGGAGCAGCATAGACCATGGGACAAAGCTGTTCAGTCACAGCAGACAGCCGAGAAAAAGGATAATGTGTTGATTCTCGACCATGTATCTTATAAATATAGCCCTAATACAGCCTATGAGATTAAGGCTCTAGATGATGTTAGCCTTAGCATAAAGGAAGGCGAATTCATTGGAATTATTGGTCACACAGGTAGTGGTAAATCTACTCTTGTTCAGCATCTTAATGGATTGATTAAGGCTACTGACGGTACTATTTATTATCGTAATCAGGATATTTATGATAAGGACTACGATATCAAGGAGCTTCGTACTCAGGTAGGTATGGTATTCCAGTATCCTGAGCATCAGCTTTTTGAGACAACAGTTTTCAAGGATGTACAGTTTGGCCCTAAAAATCAGGGTCTTGATGAAAAGGAACAGATTAAGAGAGCCTATGAGGCTCTTGGCTTGGTTGGACTTCCAGAGGAATTCTATCTTGCCTCTCCATTCGAGCTTTCAGGTGGACAAAAGAGAAGAGCAGCTATTGCTGGAGTTATTGCTATGAAGCCAGCAGTGCTTATTCTTGATGAGCCAACAGCAGGTCTAGATCCTAAGGGACGAGATGATATTTTAGGATTAATTTCAGATATGCATAAGAAACGTGGAGATACAGTTATTCTTGTATCTCATTCCATGGAGGATGTGGCAAATTACGTTGATAGAATCATTGTAATGGATGCAGGCAAGCCAGCCTTTGATGGTACACCTAAGGAAGTATTTGCCCATTACAAGGAGCTTGAAAAAATGGGACTTGCTGCACCACAGGTTACTTATGTAATGAATGATTTAAAGGAGGCAGGTTTACCTGTTTCCACAGATGCTACTACAGTTGATGAGGCGAGGGAAGAAATTCTATGTTACGTGAAATAACTCTAGGACAATATTATCCAGCAGAATCGGTGCTTCACTCACTTGATCCACGAGTAAAGCTATTTTCTACACTGGTATTTATAATTACATTATTTGCAGCCAACAATGTTATTTTGTTTGCATTTGTTTTACTTACACTTTTTGGCATTATCAAAATGAGCCATGTTCCTTTCTCATTTATGGTAAAGGGCTTACGCTCAATTATTGTGTTGCTTATTATTGCTGGACTTTTCAATTTGTTTTTGACTCCAGGAAAGACACTGGCATCATTTTGGATTTTTACAATATCAGACGTTGGACTTAAAAATGCTGTTTTGATGACTAGTAGAATGGTACTTTTAATTATTGGTACTTCTATTATGACTCTTACAACTACACCTAACCAACTCACAGACGGTCTTGAAAAATCTCTTGGATTCATGAAGAGATTTGGAGTACCAGTTCATGAAATCTCTATGATGATGTCAATTGCCCTTAGATTTATCCCTATTCTTATTGAGGAGACAGATAAAATCATGAAGGCTCAGATGGCTCGTGGAGCTGATTTTGAGTCTGGCGGACTCATCAAAAAGGCCAAGAATATGGTACCTTTACTTGTGCCATTATTTGTATCAGCCTTCCGTAGAGCAAACGATTTGTCTTTTGCTATGGAAGCAAGATGCTATAATGGTGGTGAGGGACGTACTAAAATGCGTCCTTTGAAATATAGCTCATTGGATCAGAGAGCATATATTTGTATATTTACATACATTGTTTTATTTTTTGTAGCAAAGGGACTTTTATAATATGCGAGTAATGATAGTAGTTGCCTATGATGGTAGTAACTACAGTGGCTGGCAGATACAGCCAAACGGAGTAACAATTGAACAAAAGCTTAATGAGGCTCTTACAGATTTATTGCAAGAGCCTATTTCTATTATGGGTGCAAGCCGTACAGATGCTGGGGTTCATTCATTAGGAAATGTTGCAGTATTTGATACTACTTCTAGAATGCCAGCTGATAAAATCAGCTTTGCTTTGAATCAGAGACTACCAGATGATATTGTGGTACAGTATTCTTGTCAGGTTGATGATGATTTCCATCCTAGATATGCAGCTTGCAGAAAAACATACGAGTACAAGATTCTAAACCGCAAAATGCCAGACCCTACAAAGCGCAAGGATACATTCCACTATTACTATGATTTAGACGTAGAAAAAATGAATGAAGCTGCCGCTTATTTAATTGGACAGCATGATTTCACTTCATTTTCATCTGTAAAGGCGCAGGTAAAATCTCGTGTTCGTACCATCTACACTGCAAGAGTGTACAAGGAGGATGACGTAATTCACATCCGTCTTACTGGAGATGGATTTCTTTACAATATGGTCCGTATCATTGCCGGCACCCTTATCAAAGTAGGTGCAGGAGAGATGGAACCGATGTATATGCTTGAGATTTTCCGCGGTCGCAACCGTGAGCTTGCAGGACCAACAGCACCAGCTCATGGACTTACCATGATTGGAATTGAATATGAAGAATAATACTAGCCCTTGGCTCTCAAAGAGCCAGGGGTATTTTTCTTGACAACAATACGAGATAACCGTATTATTTATACGAGGAGATACGGAGATGAAAACTGTAGACGAGAATAAAAAGAAAAAAATATCAATCAATATATGTTACTTACTTGAGGTTGAAGATAAATCTAGAAAAAAAGTATGTGAAGACCTTGATTTTAAGTATACTACTTTTTGCGATTGGGTTAACGGAAAGACTGCACCTGGATATCATGTTCTAGAAAGACTTGGGGAATATTTTAATGTGGAGCCTTGGGTATTTTATGAGGATGTAGAGGTTATGAAAAGGGAAAGAGCTAAACGTCTTGGAAAATATGCTACGGGTTTAAGTGAGGGAAAATTATTAGATATGGATGTAATTGAAAAACTTAGTGATGAGCAAATTAGGGAATTGTTGGCGTCTGGTTTTAGATTTAGACATAGGACATTAGAGGAGTATATAGAACTTTCGGGTAAGCCTCTTCAACCAACAGCAGAATTTGATTGGGGAAAACCGGTAGGTAGAGAATTATGGTAGAACAGGGAGATATTATTAAAATTGAAGGTATAGGTCATATGGCTTTGGTTATTAGTAAAGACTCATATAATGAGTCTGGTATGGCTGTGGTCTGTCCTATGACAAATAAAAAAACAGGTTCAACTTTCGAAGCTGAAATTAGCGTTGATGATGTGGCTATGTATGTTGCTAGTGATGCAGTAAGACAAATCGATGTTGAAAGCAGAAGTTATCGTAAGGTTGGACGTGTACCGTACCGTAAGTTGATTTATGTAATAGATATGGCACAGTCTGTAATGGATTATTTTTAGAAGCTAAATATGTATAGTGCAGTAGTAAATACAACCTATAAATCCCTTGGCTCTCCGAACTAAGTTTTTTTTTATGCCACAGAATATTTATGGTTTAGATATGACTGAGCCAGAATTGGGCTACAATTTCTTTGATGACGGCGCAAGACTTAGCACTAATGGTGTATGGCATACAGACACATTTATAGCGAATGGTATTAACGCTCAGTATATCTGTGCTTGGATGCAGTCACGCGGACTTAATACTGCGTCTGATATTTATAACTATCTTGTTGCTAATGGTGCTACATTTACAGTAGACCCAAGTTTTATCTGCTATGATGGTACTAAGCAGTCATTTGTTTGTGTTCAGTGTCCAAATTTATCTTATGTAATTGATAATGACGGTTCTGGTACAAGCATCCTCTATAATAACGAGAATTTATCAGGTGTAAATGTGTTTGATATTTCTTCTGGAACAGGTGCTATTACCATTTCTAACGTTGTTGATTCTCAAATATTCGAGGATGTTCCTGTAACTCATTTTTACAGCGATATTCAGCACTAATAACAAAACTGAAAAGACAGGCCAGTTACCAAGTGTAACTGGTCTGTTTTTTCTTATAGATTTATTAAGTAATATTTGACAAATGTCAAATGATTTCTATTGTTCTCAAAAAATTATAAAAATCACTAATTGACTTAGCATATATATATAATGATTTGGCAACATAAAAGGTGCAGAGAATAGATATATGTGAGGTAAGGAAATGAGAAAGAAAGTTGGAATGCTACTTGCATTGGCAATGGTTGTGACAACTGTTGTGACAGGGTGTGGTGAAAGTGAACCAGAAGATCATATTTGGGCGGCTAAAAAAAGTATCAAGAAGCAGGATGTTTCTAAGGAGTTACCCTTGATGATTAATCATCAAGGGTAATTTTATGTCTTAAAATGCTCAAATGTTATAGAAATACCGCTTGACGATACATGCACATATATATATAATGCTTTTGTGATTTATGGCTTGTAATAATTGTTTTATGAGAGGTGAACTATGAAAAAGAAATTAGGATTATTGTTAGCTGTAGCAATGGTAATGATGATTGCAATCACTGGCTGTGGCAAAGAAGAAAAGAAACTTGATTTGAGTGGTTGCATAACATTGCACTATAGCGGAACTGATGGCAAAGGAAAATGGGGGTATGAAATTGACAAGGATGCTTTGTATAAGGAAATCATTAGCTTAGCAGGAGAGGAATCCGATATATACTTGGACGGTCAGGATACGATAGTGAATGGTATTCTTAATGATATGACAATCAATAATTGCATTTATGATGATGTTATGATGGACCGTTTTGAAGTAGAACAGAGTTTGCCAAATCAGGGAAAACTTTCAAATGGTGATGAAGTAGAACTTACCTGGGAGATATCAGGGACTAGTGCTTATTTGATTTCATCATATATTGATGGAGATGAACAAGACGTAATATCTGGAACAATTAAGGGCACAGTTAGCGGATTAGAATAATACAAATAATACTAGAGACTGCACAAAGCACATGGCATAGTGGATTTGTGCAGCCTTTTTTTGATATTATCTTTCTTGGGTAGGAGAAAAGATAGATGAAAAAGTTTTTTAAAGTTTTAATAGCCATAGTTCTTGTGGTCTGCCTCGGCGTAGGTGGATTCTTTGGCTACAAGTTTTACAAGAGCAAAAATGCTGGCGACAAGGATACTACTGAAAATACAGGTGATAACGGTCAAAATAAAGAAATGACTGAGATTGCATTTGTCCCTGTTTCTGAGGAGGATGCTTTATCAGAGGCTCAGTGGATGGAGCTTTTAAATACAGCTTTTGAATTCACTGATTATACAGAGTATAGCGAAGACAAGATTAATGGTACATATGCAATAACGACAGGCTTTAATAAGCTTGGTGGAGCCTGTACTGAATACTATTTAGATGGCAAGGAGAAGAATGATAAGAATTTAACTTCTATTGCTGTTGAAAGGGGATTGCTTGCAAAAGAATACCTTGATTCTTACATTGGGCAGGAACAGGCCGAAGAGTTTATAGAAAATCTAAAAACTCTTTTGCAGGAGAATTATCACATTGAAAAAAATGAGGTAAACTTAGCTGACGGTGTTGTAGATGGTCAGGCATGGTCTGTAGATTACTATAATCATGTGGAAAATGATGAAGCAGAAAATCCAGTTCAGGATGAGGTCATTGCCACAACAGGAGATTATGAGCCACAGGTAGATGATAAGATTGTTTATCTAGATGAATATGGCATCATGCATGGTGGACAGATAATTGCCGTTCAATCTACGGACGATGGTAAGTATGATATTCTAACTGTTCCAGTAGGGACTCAGGAAGACTTAATTGATAACTATACAATTGCTGGTTATGTAGATTGGTCTATGGTTCGTGATATGACAGGGGATACAGCCTTTGCTAATCCTCAAGCTTCAGCATGCGCTACAAAGAATAATGCATCTCATTCAGTGGATATTGTTATTAAAGGAACTGTTTCCAATGAGGGATGGGAGCTTTCAGAATTCTCCGTGGATGGCGTAGTTTTATCCGGCGACGATGAGGAAGATTCCGAAGAAGAGGATGAAGAAGAATCTGAGGAAGAGGAGTCAGACGAGGAGTCCGATGAGGATAATGAATCTGAAGAAACTGATGATGATTCAGAGGGAGAATCAGATGAAGAAGACGAGGACGAGGATGAAGGTGTCTCAGCTGAAGGCTCAGCTTCAGGTGATGTAGAAATCGTCTTAAAGGATGTTCAGATTTACGCATATGTAGAAGATGATAAGGATGTTAGCTTTGATGTTTCCTTTACACCATATGTAAAGCTGGAGAATATTACGGCTGACCTTGAGGTGGCATTACCAGCTCTTCCACTGGGTGTTGGTGTCCTTTCCTGCGAGGTAAGCCCAAGTATTCTTTTGGATGCGGACTTAGGCCTTACAGTGGAGTTTGAGCCACAGAATCCAGTGTGCCTATCAACAAACAACAACGAATCAGGCGGTGGAGCTTCAATTAATGAAAATACCAGTGATTTTGATATAGGAAATGTTAATTACCTAGAAGATGTCAGCCTTGATTTGGATGAGTTTCATGTTGCAGCAGGAGCTCAGCTTGGTCTTAGTGTAAAGCTTTGTGAGTTTATTAATGTTGCAGAGCCAAGCTTCACATCACGAATGGTGTTAGTTGGTAGAGCATTAGATGTGGTAGAGGGATACGAGTATCCTTGTTTTGAGGTAAAGGCCGCCGGCCCTATTTGTTCAGTGGCGTTAGCATCTGATGGAGCACTCTTAGATTACTTCTTGGATAAGGCTAGTCTACCAGGTGAAATTCAGCTTAATGGCATCAATGATGACAATGCATTATTATTTGCAAAGTACTATCATATCGAGGTGTTGCCTACAAAGCTTTTGGAGGATCCAAATGGTAACGCCTCGGTCTGCACACACTATAGACCTGACGAGGATCATGAATCGGATGAAAAGATAGCATTTGACTATGCAGTGGTTGAAGAAAGCGCTGATTATGATACAGATGCAGCGTACTTTGTTGAAATAAATGGTGAGCGCTTTGGTTTTGAGTTCGAGAATGATGAGTACGAAGAGCAGTACTTAGCTTACTTAGATAATCTGTCTAAGGAAGATATTATGGGCTATGGTACGACCTCTGCAGATAGCGCCGCTTTCAACGAGACTGATTACATTTTCAACAATTCCGAGTGGTTTTCTTTAAGCTATGAAGATAGAGAAAAAGTAAACATGTTCATGCCAGGTGATCTTGTTGTAGTTAATGGCTGT
>JAEEGL010635523.1_pt1 | contig 14224 bp, 8 predicted proteins | sample 9134231 | NCBI WGS metagenome assembly JAEEGL01 (sample SAMN16246548, study PRJNA631951) | gut metagenome | biome: gut microbiome; feature: rumen; material: fiber-attached | host: Bos | place: Iran: Karaj | collected 2018-10 | reverse complement strand
GATGATTTCAATCACCCGCAATTCTTCTGGAAGCAGTTCCTGGGTGGGGTGTTCACTGTGATTGCCATGACCGGTCTGGACCAGGACCTGATGCAGAGGACTTTAGCCAGCAAGAATTCGGGCGATGCACAGAAGAATCTGGTAATCAGCAGCCTGCTCCAGATAGTAGTAATCGCTATGTTCCTGGTTCTCGGCGTGCTGCTCTATGCATATGCATCAGCATCCGGGATTCCGGAGACCGGGGACAAGCTCTTTCCTGCGGTTGCCACACATGGGGGCATCCCGTCTATTGTCGGGATAATGTTCATCCTCGGGTTGGTTTCCTGTTCTTTCTCTGCGGGCGGCTCGGCCCTTACTGCCCTGACTACATCCTTCACGGTGGACATTATCGGGACGGAGGGGAAAAGCGAGGCCCAGGTTTCTTCTGTCCGCAAGAAGATCCACATATTCATGGCCATTCTCATGGTGCTGACCATATGCGTGTTCAACCTCATAAACAACACCAGCGCCATCGACGCGGTCTATAAACTCGCATCGTACACATATGGCCCCATCCTAGGCATGTTCGCATTCGGCATATTCACCAGAAAGCCTGTCAGGGACAGGTGGGTGCCGCTGGTGGCTGTCGCAGCTCCGCTGTTGTGCCTGGTGCTGCAACTCAATTCCCAGCGCTGGTTCGGGGGCTACAGGTTCAGCTATGAACTGCTCCTCCTGAATGCCCTGCTGACCTTCATGGGCCTTCTGTGCCTTGTCAGAAGAAAGGAATCCTAACTGGTGAACTGAGCCTTGAGCGCCTCAATCTTGGCGTCGGTGTCATTCCCGGCAGCCCCGAAATAGAACTTGATCTTTGGCTCCGTCCCGGATGGGCGGACTGTGACGACATCTCCTTCCGCATCGAAGAACTGAAGGACATTGGACTTAGGCAGACCTGTCTTCTCAGGATTCTCGTAATCAATTATTTCAGTAATCCTGGAGCCGGCCAGGTCTTTCGGCGGATCTGCACGCAGGCCGGATATCATCCTCTGGATTTCCCTGGCGCCTTCGGCGCCTTTGCGGACCACTGAGACCAGGGCCTCCTTGTGATAGCCGTAAAGCTTGTATATGTGCTGCATCAGCTGCCAGAGGCTCATGCCCTGTTCGCGGGCCCATGCTGCGCACTCGCAGACCATGCAGCAGGAGATTGGGGCGTCCTTGTCGCGGACATATTCTCCTACATTGAATCCGAAGCTCTCTTCGCCTCCGCATATGAATGTGGACTTCCCTTCATTCATCCTGACGATTTCGGCTATGTACTTGAAACCTGTAAGGGTGTCGTAGCATTTGACTCCGAAATCCTCGGCAATCCTGCGTAGGAGGCTGGAGGTTACTATGGTCTTGACTATGTACTGGTTCCCGTCAAGCCGGCCGAGTTCTTTCCAGCGCCGGAGGATGTAATAGGTCAGCATGGAGGCAGTCTGGTTACCGTTGAACTGGACCATCTTGCCGTTGTCGTCGCGTACCGCAATTCCCATCCTGTCCGCGTCCGGGTCGGTTGCTAGGACAAGGTCGGCCTGTTTTTCGTCTGCGAGCCCGAGGGCCATCTTCATCGCTGCAGGCTCCTCAGGGTTGGGACTCACTACGGTGGGGAAGTCCCCGTCTATGACCTCTTGCTCCTTGACGGTGAATATGTTAGTGAATCCAAGGCGCTTCAGGCATTGCGGAACGATGCGTACCCCGCAGCCATGGAGAGGTGTGTAAACGATTTTCAGGTCGCTGTGTCTGGCCCGTGCTTCGGGGGAGAGCATCAGGGAGAGGACGTCATTCATGTAGGCTTCGTCGATCTCGTTTCCCATCATCTCTATCCCACCTTGCTCCGGACTGTCTTCCAGAACCTGTTCCGGGCCTTTGATCTTTGCGACTTCAGCTACAATCTCCTTGTCGACAGGAGCTGTAATCTGGGCTCCGTCGGACCAGAAAACCTTGTACCCGTTGTACTCCTTAGGGTTGTGGGATGCAGTGATCATCACACCGGCATTTGCCTTTTTGAACCTGACGGCGTAGCTCATCAGGGGGACAGGGTGGATGGAGTCGAAGAGATAGACGTGTATCCCGTTGGCACTTAGGACTTTCGCAGTGATGGATGCGAATTGCGAGGAATTGTTCCTGCTGTCGAAGGAGATGCAGACACTCCACGGGTACGGGCCGTCTGCCGATGCGGGAACGTTGGCCCTGATGTAGTTTGCCAGTCCCTGGGTGGCCATTGCGACAGTGTACCTGTTCATCCTGTTGGAGCCTGCGCCCATGATCCCTCTCAGGCCACCGGTCCCGAATTCCAGGTCTTTGTAGAATGCGTCTTCCAGGCCTGCCGGATCTTCTTTTATGAGTCTTGCAACCTCAGCTTTGGTAGCTTCATCAAAACCTTCGCCCTCAAGCCATGTGCGGGCCTTGTCCATGTAGTTCTGTGCCATATCGATCGTTTTGTATGTTTACAAAATTACTCAATCCGCCCGATTATTCAATACTCGAGGGGTATTTTTCCTATATTTGTACATATGGATTTCAGCGAGTTCATATTGGCCCATGAGTCGGACGACATCGCCAGGCTTCTGTTGTCGAAAGGGCGCTGGCCCGATGTCGATGTGGACCTTGCCGTTAACACTATCATTTCTCGCAGGAAACTGCGCTCCAAGGTCCCTGAATGGTACGCTGATGCGTCCCTTGTGCTGCCGTCTCCTCTTTCCGCCGAGCAATGCTCTTCTTCTGAGACCGCCCGTTACAAGGCGGAAGTCGCCCGCCGTATCCTCTTTGAGGAAGATGGCGGGAATCCGTCGGAGGAGGGCGGGTGCATCGCTGACCTCACCGGCGGGCTGGGTGTTGACTGCCAGGCCTTTTCCAGGGTCGCTTCCAAGGTTATCTATAATGATATGGATCCGGCATTGGCCGAGGCTGCAAGGCATAATTTCCCTTTGCTTGGGATGGAGAATTTCAGGATCTCATGTGAGGAGATTTCCGCAGGTTCCCTCAGTGCAGTACTGTCCGGTGTAAGGCCTGATATCATCTTCATGGATCCGGCCAGGAGGGATGAATCGGGGAAGAAAGTTTTCCTTCTGGAGGATTGCAGTCCCGATGTGGTGTCGATGCAGGATGAACTATTCGGTGCAAGCCGCCACATCCTTCTGAAAGTCAGTCCCATGGCCGACATTACCATGCTTGTGTCAAGACTCCGTCATATGCGTGAGGTCCATGTGATAGCTGCGGGAGGGGAGTGCAAGGAACTGCTTCTCTGGATGGACCGCGGATGGTCCGGTGATTACAGCCTGGTACTATATGATTCCGGAGCGGTAATTCATATGGAAAGAATTGTCCCTGAGGCCGTTTATATGGATAGCCCTGCTGATTTGGCCGGATGCGAAAGCGGTAGCCTGTTCGTTCCGGGGAAGGCCCTTTCCAAGGCAGGTATGGCTGATATCATATGTGCTGGCGGTGGCTTCTCAAAGCTCGGACGTTCCACCGCTCTGTATGTCGCTCCGTCGGGAGCAGAGGCTGTAATCGATCCGGAGCTTGTGCCATTCGGGAAGCTGTTCAGGATAATATGCATCCTGCCGCTGAACCGTAAAGGTATGAAAGAGGCGGCGTCCAGGTGGCCGTTATGCTCCGTCTCGGCCAGGAACCTGCATATGGATACGGCGGCTCTCCGGTCAAGGATGGGAGTGAAAGAGGGTGAAAATGCCCGGATTTTTGCGTGCAAGGCGGAATTTAAACGTTCGAAAAGTGAAGGATTTCTGATAGTTACGGAGTGGAATTGACGAATATTGATTAAATTTGCAATAAGATAAACAGAATCCATTAATGTTCAGGATCGTAGAAAAAACTATGTTGAACCCCACGGTGTGCAAGATGACTGTGGAGGCTCCCAGAATTGCTGCCTCGGCCCTGCCCGGGCAGTTCCTCATTGTGAGGACTGATGAGAAAGGCGAGCGTATTCCGCTCACTATAAGTGATTATGACCGTGAAGCGGGGACTGTGGTAATAGTCATCCAGCCCATCGGGGCTTCGACCCGCAAGATGGTTTCGGACTATGGTGAGGGAGACTGCTTCGCCGATGTTGTCGGGCCTTTGGGCAATGCTTCGGATTTCGTGCATATGTCCCCCGAGGAGCTTGCAGGCAAGCGCTATGTCTTCATAGGCGGCGGCCTGGGTACCGCTCCGGTATATCCGCAGGCCAAGTGGCTTCATGAGCGCGGTGTCGCCGTGGATGTCATTGTGGGCGCCAGGAACAAAGACCTGATAATCTACGAGGATGAATTCAAAGGCGCCTGCGACAATCTGTACATATGTACGGATGATGGTTCATATGGTTTCAAGGGTGTCGGAACTGCCCGGCTGGAGGCCCTCTATGCCGAAGGCAAGACCTATACGAATGCCGTGGCTATCGGTCCTATGATCATGATGAAGTTCTCGACCCTGACATGCGCCAAGCTCGGTATCCCGATCATGGTCAGCATGAACACCTTGATGGTGGACGGGACCGGAATGTGCGGGGCCTGCAGGCTTACTGTAGGCGGAAAGACCAAGTTCGCCTGTGTTGACGGGCCGGAGTTCGACGGAACACTGGTGGATTTCGATGAGGCGATGAGGCGTAACGGACAATATAAGCAAGAGGAGGCTGCTGCAAATGGCAAATAGAATTCCCAGAGTACCGGTACGTGAGCAGGACCCAAAGGTCCGTGCGCACAATTTTGAAGAAGTGTGTTATGGCTATGACGCTTCTGAGGCTATGCTGGAGGCATCGCGCTGCCTGCATTGCAAGAATCCGCGTTGTGTCCAGGGCTGCCCTGTGAATGTGAAAATCCCGGATTTCGTGGCTCTGGTCGCTCAGGGGGATTTCGCCGGGGCCGCAGCCAAGATTGCCGAAGATTCGTCTCTGCCTGCCGTCTGCGGACGTGTCTGCCCCCAGGAAAGTCAGTGTGAGGGTAATTGTATCCTCGGTGTCAAGAGCGAACCTGTGGCCATAGGCAAGCTGGAGCGTTTTGTCGCGGACCATGCTGCTGAAGCCGGGGCTCCTTCAGGAGCGGCTGTGGCTGAGGGCGGTAAGCGCCGGAAGGTTGCTATTATCGGAAGCGGCCCTGCAGGACTTGCCTGCGCCGCTGACCTTGCCAAGGCCGGATACGACGTCACCATTTTCGAGGCCCTTCACAAGCCATGTGGAGTCCTGGAGTACGGTATTCCGGAATTCAGGCTGCCCAAAGATACTGTCCTGAAGCGCGAGATAGATTCTGTCAGGGCTCTCGGTGTCAAGATAGAATGTGATGTGATAGTCGGCCGCACCGTGACCATCGACCAGCTTTTCGACAAGGAAGGCTTCGAGGCGGTGTTCGTCGGGACAGGTGCCGGTCTTCCCCGTTTCATGGGGATTCCCGGCGAGAATCTCAACGGAGTTTTCTCCGCCAATGAATTCCTGACCCGCAACAACCTCATGAAGGCTTTCCGCGATGACTATCTGACTCCTATCCATGCCGGCAAGAGCGTATGCGTCGTCGGCGGTGGAAACGTGGCCATGGATGCTGCCCGTACTGCACTCCGTCTCGGAGCGGAAACGACTGTGGTTTACCGCCGTACGGAGGTGGAGCTGCCTGCCCGCAAGGAGGAGGTCCATCATGCCAAGGAGGAGGGAATAGTTTTCAGGATGCTTACCAATCCCGTGGAGATCCTGGGTGATGAGAACGGAAGGGTCAGGGCTATGAAGTGCATCCGCATGGAACTCGGGGAGCCTGATGAGAGCGGACGCCGCAGTCCGGTCCCGGTGCCCGGCAGTGAGTTCGAGATCCCTGTCGAGACTGTGATCATGGCTCTTGGAACAGCTCCCAATCCTCTTATCGCGAGGACTACGGATGGGCTGGAGACTACGCGCCGCGGTGGCCTCGTCGCCGACGAGGCGGGCGCGACGACGCGCCCCGGCATCTTCGCCGGAGGCGATGCCGTCACCGGCGCCGCTACCGTCATCCTGGCCATGGGGGCCGGTCGCAAAGCCGCTGCCGCAATCGATAACTACTTAAAGAACAAATAACTCTGTTTTATGAGAAAGATTCTTACCGTCGCGTTGTTTTTCGCGGCGGTTTCTTTTCAGTCATTGGCACAAGGGAACGGGCTTGAACGTCTGGACACGGCGCGTGCCTCCCTTCCACAGACACTCCGGGACCGTGAAGCACCGCTTCCGGACCATGATCTCCTGGATTATTCCAGAGCCATTAATGCTTCCCATCCCAGGCTGTTCGCCACTGAGAAGGATTTCAGTATGATACGCAAGAAGGTCGCGACGGTATCCGGACGCCGGAAGAACCCTGTCTTGGCTTCAATACACGATGTGGTGATGGAGAATGCCGATTCTTTCCTGATCCATCCGATTCCTGTCCTGTACAAGTTCGACGCTTCGAACAAGCGGCTGCTTCCTATGGCCAAACATGCTTTTAACCAGATAATCCATTGGTCGTATGCTTACAAGGTCACCGGCGGAGAGGAATACCTCGAGGCAGCGCGGGGCATGCTCAGCACCGTATGCAACTTCCCGAACTGGAACGCGAAGCACTATCTGGATGTAGCCGAATTCTGCCTGGCTGTTTCGGTGGCATATGACTGGCTTTATGACAGGCTGACTAAAGAGGAAAGGGACCTCGCACGTGAGTGCCTGGTCCGTAACGCCATGCTTCAACCAAGACATTTCGGCTTTTCCTGGGAGGGGACCCAGTCTTCTACATCAAACTGGAACCAGGTCTGCTGCTGTGGCCTTGTATGTGCGTGTATCGCAATCATCGATGAGGAACCCGCTCTTTGCAAAGAATTGATCCAGCGCCTCTTGCCAACGAACGTGAAGGCCCAGAAACACATATATTCCCCTGACGGCGCCTATCCGGAAGGCTATATGTACTGGACATACGGAACAGAGTATGAAACCATGCTCCTGACAGCCCTCCAGACAGCATTCGGATCCACTTCCGGGCTGGACGGGGTGGAGGGATTCGACCGTACCGGGAGGTACATACTCTACATGACAGGTATGGATTTCAAGTGCTACGCCTACAGTGATTGTGTCTCAGGCTGGAATGGAAAGATCGGATCATGGTATTTTGCTTCGCGTTATGATGATCCGTCCCTTCTTTTCAATGAAGGCTATGTCCTGAAAAAAACACGTTATCCAGGTGCTGGCAACGACAACTCCCGCTACCTCCCGATGGCTGTCATCATGGGGCGCGACCTGAACCTGAGGTCGCCTGAGATCCCTAAACCGAAGAAGAACCTGTATTACGGTGACGGAAAGACTCCGGTCGTACTTATCCATACGGGGTGGAACTACGATGAAGGGGACCATTACCTGGGTTTCAAAGGCGGTTCCGCTGATTTCAGCCATTCCCAGATGGATGCGGGCTCCTTCGTTTACGATGCATATGGCAAGCGCTGGTCTGACGACCTGGGCCGTGAGGCCTACACCCACATCGAGACTCCTGTCCTGAAAGCGGGAGGCAATTTCTGGGCATATGAGGCCGAGTCGATGCGGTGGCAGATATTCCGCTACAGCAATGTCGGTCACAGCACTTTGACTGTCAACGGGGCCAATTTCATACCCGAGGGAAGGGCTGACATCGTCGAGGTTTATGAGGATGATCCGAATAACCTTGGGGGCAAGGTTGACCTGAGCGCTCCTCTCGCAGGTGAGGTGTCATCTGCCGTAAGGACTATCCGACTGGTTAACGAAGAGGACTTGCATGTGACTGATGAGATAGAAGCCCTCCCTGACAAGGATGCCCGTGTCCAATGGAGGATGATAACTCCGGCATCCGTGAAGCCGGGAGTGGAGTACGAGGTACTTACCAGCGGGGATGTCTCAATGCTGCTTCAGGCGAGTGTGTCCGATCCGTCAGTCAGGGTGACCTACACCAGCTGGCCTGCGACCCGTCCCGAGGAGTGGGTGCCACGTACCTGGGATACTCCTAACAAGGGCTATTCTGTTGCAGGATTTACCTTTATTGTTCCGGCTGGTCACAAAGTGAAGGTAGAGGCTACTCTTTCCAGACTTTCAGGTACTCTTTGAGCGCCCACATCTCATCCCGGTAGCGTGCTGCCTGGGAGAAATCCAAAATAGAAGCAGAGGAACGCATGCGTCTCTCGTCTTCGGCAATCATCTTCTTGATCTGTTCGCGTGACATGGCGCGTATAACAGGATCCTGGAGGACTGCCGCCAGGTCGGCTTTTATGTAGCCTTCCACATATGCAGAGTCCGTTTCCCTTCCGGAGTCCTGACCGAGTCCGACGCTTATGCGTCCTGTTCCGAGCTCTGATGGCGATGGGATGTAGTTGGGCTCCGAGACCGAATTCTTTGCGCTTACAAGGCCCCTTCCTCCCTGGGCATCCATCGCTCCCAGCTCGGCAGCGAGGATGTTGTGCTTGACCTCCACCTGTTTCGGGGTGATTCCATGTAATTTATTGTACTCCATTTGTTTCTGGCGCCGGCGGTTGGTCTCGCGTATAGTTTCTTCCATGGAATCGGTAATCGTGTCTGCGTACATGATTACAAGGCCGTGGATGTTGCGTGCCGCGCGTCCTGCCGTCTGGGTCAGGGCCCTTCCTGAACGCAGGAAGCCTTCCTTGTCGGCATCCAGTATGGCAACAAGTGAAACTGTCGGTATGTCAAGGCCTTCACGGAGGAGGTTCACTCCGATAAGCACGTCAAACAGTCCGTTCTTGAAATCTTCGATTATCTCGACCCTCTCTGTGGTATCGATGTCGGAATGGATGTATCGGCTCCTCACTCCCATCCTCTGCATATACAGGTCGAGCTCCTCGGCCATCTTTTTGGTGAGGGTAGTGACAAGTACCCTTTCATCATCAGCCGCCCTCTGGCGCACTTCTTCAAGCAGGTCGTCTACCTGGTTTTTGACCGGCCTGACCTCGACCGGGGGGTCAAGCAGCCCTGTCGGCCTGACAATCTGCTCTACCACAAGCCCTTCTGATTTTTGGAGCTCGTAGTCGGACGGGGTGGCGCTGACATATACAGTCTGCCCGGTGATACTCTCGAATTCGTCGAATGTAAGCGGACGGTTGTCTGAGGCTGCCGGCAGCCTGAAGCCGTATTCCACCAGGACTGATTTGCGGGAGTGGTCTCCGCCGTACATGGCATGTATCTGCGGGAGGGTAACATGGCTCTCATCGATGAAGGTGATGAAGTCCTTGGGGAAATAATCTATCAGGCAGAATGGTCTCTGCCCGGCTTTCCTGCCATCGAAATAGCGGGAGTAGTTCTCTATGCCGGGGCAGTATCCCATCTCCTTTATCATCTCCAGGTCGTATTCCACTCTCTGTTTCAGGCGTTTGGCCTCAAGCGGTTTCCCGATCCCCTCGAAAAAGGCTATCTGTTTCACCAGGTCGTCCTGTATCTGGGAGACGGCGGCGATGGACCTTTCCTTGGTGGTTACGAAATTGTTGGCCGGGTAGATGGAGATCTCATCGACAGTTTCCGAGACTGCACCTGTCAGGGCATCTATTATGGATATGCTGTCGATCTCATCACCGAAGAACTCAATCCTTACTGCATTGTCTGCTCCGGAAATCCAGACATCCACGGTGTCGCCCCTGACCCTGAAAGTGCCTCTTTTGAAGTCCGTTTCGGTGCGGGAATACAGCCCGTCAACAAGTTGGTAGAGGAATCTCGTAAGGGATCTGGTCTCGCCCTTGTGTATAGTAACTGTCTGGCTGTAAAAATCTTCCGGATTGCCGATACCATAAAGACATGAGACGCTTGAGACTACTATGACATCCCTCCTGCCGGACATCAGGGAGGATGCTGCACTGAGTCTCAGTTTGTCGATCTGGTCATTGATGCTTAGATCCTTCTCAATATATGTGTCTGTGGTTGGCAGGTAGGCCTCGGGCTGGTAATAGTCGTAGTAGGAAACGAAATATTCTACGGCATTGGACGGGAAGAAGGATTTGAATTCTCCGTACAGCTGGGCCGCCAGGGTTTTGTTATGGCTCAGGATCAGGGCAGGGCGCTGAAGCTGCTGTATGACATTTGCCATGGTAAAGGTCTTCCCGGACCCTGTCACCCCAAGCAGCGTGACTGCAGGATCTCCCTCCCGGAGAGCTTTACACAGTCCATCTATTGCGCCCGGCTGGTCGCCGGCAGGTTCATATGGAGCGTTAATCCTGAATTTCATGCGACGAAGATAGCCAAATATCGATTTTTTTCATAAAAATTGTAGAAATAAAAATAAATGATTATATTTGTCCTCTAGAAAGTAATTGTGAAAATAGTTATAATTTCTGTTAAAGTATCATGAAAGCATTCAAAACAATCTTCGGAGTTGCCGCTATGGTGGCGCTTCTTGGTTTTTCCTTCAGCGTTAACGCTCAGGAAAATGGCAATCGTGACGAGAACGGTAAGGTAGTACGCGGTGCGTATGAAACTAACCCGGGCAGTGCAAACTGGTTTATCGGCCTTGGCGCTGGTGTAAACTCTGTTTACAACAACAAGGATTTCGGTAAGTTCGGTCTTGCTACTGATGTCAACTTCGGTAAGTGGTTCACTCCTTCCGTCGGTGCACGTCTCGGCTGGAGAGGATGGAGCAATGAAGCTAAGAACGGCGGTGCTTACTACGATGGCCAGTTCGACAACTTCCACCTGATCCATGCTGACCTGCTGTGGAACCTTTCCAACGCTCTGAGCGGCTATAAGGAGACCCGTTTCTGGGACATCATTCCTTATGCTACTTTCGGTGACCTCTACACCAGGGCTAAGGACGTTCCCGGAATGCATGGTTGGGAGTTCGCTGCCGGTCTCGGTATCTTGAATGACTTCCGTCTCGGCAAGCACGTTGATCTCTTCGTTGACATCAGCGCTGTTCAGTCCCGTGAGGCCGCTTTCTACAAAGCAGCTGAGGACAGGTACATCACCTTCCCGTCGGTTACCGCCGGCCTCATCTTCAACCTCGGCAAGTCCAACTTCGACCGTCATTCCTCTATTACTCCTGTAGTTGTTCCCGTGCCCTTCACCACCGAGCAGTACAATGCCCTCAAGGACAAGGTTGCAGCTCTCGAGAAAGAGAATGCAGCTCTCAGGAACAGGATTGCAGAGCTCGAGAACCAGAAGCCCGACACCGTCTATGCTGAGAGCACTGCTGCTCCTGCAAGCTCGGTTGTTTACTTCAACATCGGCAAAGCTACCCTCACCGACAGGGAGAAAGCTCACCTCGAGTACTTCGCTTCTACTCTTGACAAGGACGCTAAGGTTACCGTTACCGGTTCAGCTGACAGCGGCACTGGTTCAGCCAGCCTCAACGATCGTCTCTCCAAGCAGCGCGCTGAGTATGTTAAGGACCTCCTCGTCAACAGCTATGGCCTGAACGCTGACAACATCACCGTTGACAACACTGTTGACCTGTTCGACAGCCCCGCAAAGAGCCGCGTTGTTCTCGTGAAGTAATTCTTAACACGATACGCTAAAAAGAGACCGACTTTCCAGTCGGCCTCTTTTTTTTATTCATTACTCAGCATTATTCTTTGCTCAGCGCAGGCAGTCTCCTCTTCCGGAAGCCTGCGCTTCGCTTATCCCTCCCACGCCTTACGGCGCGGGCCCCTCCCATTCACGATGCCATGGGCGGCTACGGGCTTACGGAAGAGGAGACTGCCTGCGCTTACTTGGCCAGCTCTTTAAGGGTCTGGTCTATCCTGATCTTGTCAATGATGGCCGTTACGACCTTGTAGGCTTTGCTGTCGGCATTGTAGATGCTCGGAACGACGAAATTGGCCCGTCTCTCCTGCTGGAGTTTCTCTGCGAGTTCTTTCTTCCCGGGAGTGTCAGGATTATAGACAGCGATTGAATGTCCGCCGAACATGGTGACAATCTTCATGCAGGGGACGTCGGTCTCTCCGTCTCCGAAGTAAATCATATTCGTAAACGGAATCCTTTTCTCGTCATCTGAAGTTGACTCGTTGACGAGTTTGGAGTCCCTGGCGGAGAATATGCCTTTGTTGATCTTGAACATGAACTGGGTCTTGGCAGTGTAGTCCACCGCTATGCCGGGCCATTCCGCCTCGCCGTCCTCATTATATATATAGGTACAGGCGAAGATATGCTTGAATTCGTGTGCTATGGGAGATCCTTCGATGATTTCTTTCAGCCCGGAGGAGTTGATGTAGTGTTCGATGGTTACTCCGTGTTCTTTGCCGTACTGGTTGATCAGGGAGAACCATCCTTCCACTCCTTTGAAAAGCTGGATATGCTTTCCGAATTTCTTGAACTTGTTTTTTTTCAGGCTTATCCCGGCCTTGTGAGCCTCTTCCATCATCAGCTTCATGTAGGCTAGGATATTGCTCGCATCCTGTCCTTTCGCAATCCCGTCAGACATAGTCCAGAACTCTTCAGGAGTCTTTCCGATGGCTTGGATAAAGCCGAATTCCTGCATGTTGCCGGGGGACAGGGTCCCGTCGAAATCGTATATAAGGGCTACTATAGGTTTTCTATCCATATGATTTAACCACAAATAGGGTAAATTGGCGGATTCGCGCCATAATATGTTCAGATTTACAAATATAGGAATAAATGTCGTTTTTATTAATCAAACGGAATTCTTATTTTTGCGTTGCCAAAATCGACAATTTAAATCAATATGGAGAAATATCCGCATTATCTTGAGAGGTTGCAGACTGCGACCAGGAACTATTGGAACAAATCCGCATTAAACACCTACAAAGGCGAAGGATTCACTTATGGCCAAATGGCCACCCTCATAGAGAAGTATCACATTTTCTTCCGTAATGCCGGCTTTGTCAAGGGAGACAAGATGGCATTATGCGGAAAGAACGGAGCCAGGTGGGGAATGACTTATCTTGCCATCAACACCTATGAGGCTGTGGTAGTCCCTATCCTGAATGATTTCCTTCCCGAAAGCGTATGTGACCTGACCAACCATTCTGATGCGGTAGTCCTCTTCACAGATGCCGGAAAATGGAATCTTCTCGATATTGAGAAAATGCCCAAACTCAGGCTGGTTGTCGACTTCGAAGCCATGAACGTGCTCTGGTCCTCCGATCCCTCCGTTACGGAGGCCTTCTCAAGGGTTGATGAAGATTTCAACGCTGCATGGCCTGATGGCTATGGCCCTGAGAATGTGGTATTTCCGACAGACAACTGGGATGATCTTGCAGTGATCAACTACACCTCCGGTTCTACCGGAAACCCCAAAGGTGTCATGCTTACCTACCGTAACTTCAGTGCGAATGTGGACTATAGCCAGAGGAACGTTCCCTCGTCCGATAAATTCAGGATGGTGTCCATGCTCCCGATGGCGCATATGTACGGTCTGGTGATTGAATTCATATATCCGCTCTGCAATGGTACCGCCATCTACTGGCTTGGAAAGGCACCGACTCCGACTCTGCTGCTCAAGGCAATGGCCGATGTCAAGCCCTATCTTCTCATAACCGTCCCGTTGGTAATGGAGAAGATTTTCAAATCGAAGATACAGCCTATGCTCGAGAAGCCCGCTATAAAGGTCGCTACCAGGATTCCGGGGCTCAAGAACGTGATTTACAACAAGATAAGGGAAGGACTTATCAAGGCCTTCGGCGGTGAGGTCCAGCAGTTCATCATGGGTGGTGCTGCCCTCAATCCCGAGGTTGAAAAGTGGTTCAAGCGTATCAAGCTCCCGTATCTTGTCGGATATGGTATGACAGAGGCATGTCCTCTGCTCGCATATAAGAACTGGGCATATTATGTTCCCGGCTCATGCGGCGAGGCCGTTGACTGCGCTGATGTCAGGATAGACTCCGAGGATCCCCAGCATATCGTAGGTGAAATCCAGGCCAAGGGTGAGAACATATGTATCGGTTACTACAAGAATCCCGAGGCTTCCGAGAACGCTTTCACCGAAGATGGATATCTCCGCACCGGTGACCTTGGAATAGTTGACGCTCAGGGGAATATCTTCATCAAGGGACGTTCCAAGAGCATGATCCTGGGACCTTCCGGACAGAACATCTATCCCGAAGAAATAGAGGCTGTCGTGAACAATCAGCCATATGTTGCTGAATCAGTAGTAGTGGACAGGGGAGGAAAGATAGTGGCCCTCGTCTATCTGGACGATAACCAGATCAAGGACAGTAAACTCGACTCCGAGGCTGTCGCCGACATCCCGGAGAACATCAAGCTCGCTTCCAATAAGCATCTTCCCAATTACAGCAAGATTTCCATGGT
>JAEEGL016893278.1_pt1 | contig 14225 bp, 13 predicted proteins | sample 9134231 | NCBI WGS metagenome assembly JAEEGL01 (sample SAMN16246548, study PRJNA631951) | gut metagenome | biome: gut microbiome; feature: rumen; material: fiber-attached | host: Bos | place: Iran: Karaj | collected 2018-10 | reverse complement strand
ATTTTTCTTAAATTCATCTTCTATTAATATTAGTTTAGTTAATAGTGATTTATAATCTGATACTTTTAAATACTCTTTATATTTATTTATTAATATACCTTTTAATCTGTTTAATTCATCAAGTACCATGCCAGCATCAGATTCATCTTCTTCATCATTTAAAATACGTAGTATATATTTTATAATCTTATCTATTTTTCTATTTATTCTTTGTTTAATATATTCATTTTGCATCTCATTATCAACAATAGCAATTTTTTTTGCTTTGATAGTTAAACCAGGCACTCTATTTACAGGTAAGACATAGAGCCCTTCAATATTTAATTTATGAGATGTTAATTTATAATCATCTCGCATTCGAATAACTACGTACTTCATTTTTAACCACCCTATAATAAATCTTCTCTATATTCCTTTGTTATTCTTTCTCTTTCTTTTTGCCTGTATTCATTAATTTTAGCATGATCTCCACTTACAAGAACTTCTGGTACTTCCATTCCTCTAAATTCTCTTGGTTTTGTATAAACGGGATAATCTAATAAGTTATCATTAAAGCTTTCGTATTCAAGTGACGTACTTGTTATAACACCATCAAGTAATCTTATAACAGAATCACTAATCATCATACTTGCTAATTCACCTCCAGTTAATACAAAATTACCAATAGATATAATTTCATCAGCTAAAGTATATATTCTTTCATCAAATCCCTCATAGTGACCACATATAATTATTATATGCTTTTTTTCACTTAATTCATATGCTTTTTTCTGATTATATGTTTTTCCTCTTGGTGAAAGTATTATTACATGTGTGTCATCGCTCTTTAATGCCTCTACTGCATTAAAGACAGGCTCACACATCATAATCATTCCACCACCTCCTCCAAATTGATAATCATCCACTTGATTATTTTTATATGGAGTGTAATCTCTTATATCAACAATATTAATTTGTACTTTTTCTTTTTCAATAGCTCTTTTAATAATACTTTCTGTTTTAAATCCTTCAAACATTCCTGGAAATAAAGTTAAAATATCTATTCTCATAAAAATACTCCTATATCATGCATATATATTATTTTATTATTTTTATCTATTTTAGTAATAAAGTCTTTATTATATGGAATAAATTTATTATTTACTTTGATTATCTTATTACCATTATCAGATCTATATTCCATTATTTGACCAATTTCTTTTTCTTCAAAATATACTTTATATTCAGGAAATTCACTTGCTAATATTTCGTCTTCATTTAGTTTTAAATCTTCTTCATTTATATAAACATTTTCACCCTTATATTTTAAAACATCATTAATATAATCAATTCCTTTAAATTTAATCATATCAAATTGTTTATGTGTTCTATATGTTTCAATTACTTCACTTATTTTATCTTTACCAATATAAAGAGTGTTATTTATTTTGAATATTCTACTTTTAAAATCAAAATTACTTATTAATCTAACTTCTCCTTTTAGTGCATGTGTATTTACTATTTTACCTACATAAATATATTTCATAAACTACCCCTTAAACATATGATAAAGTACTATTCCACTAGATACTCCTACATTAAGACTTTCACATTTATTATTCATATCTATTCTAATTATTTCATCACATCTATCTAATAATTCTTTTTGTACTCCATTTCCTTCATTACCAAATATAATAGCAAATTTATCAAGTTTTTCTAATGTTTCTAGAGAACTACTTTTATTTAATGATGTACCTATTAATTTAATATTATTATTTTTAATTTTATTAATTATATTATCTAATTCATCTATAACTACGTTAATATTATAAATCATTCCACCAGTACTTCTTAATACTTTAGGTGAATAAACATTAGAGCACTTTTTAGATAAAATAATTGTATCTACATCAAAAGCAACACTATTTCTAATAATAGTACCTATATTACCTGGATCTTGTACATCATCTAATATAACTATTTTATTTCCTAAATCTTTTCTTTCAATGTATTTAGATATACCTATCATTCTAGGTGTACTTTTTAAATCACTTAATTGTTTCATTACATCTAAAGAAACAGTAATATAAGGAAAAGATATATTACAAGTACTTCCATCTAAAACAAATAACTGAACTAATAAGTTATTTTTATATGCTTCTTCTACAAGATTTTCTCCTTCAATTAAAAAGAGTTTATTTTGATTTGAATATTTTTTATCAAGTAGTTTTTTAGCTTCTTTTATTTTACTATTATCAGTACTTGTAATAATCATTTTATTCCTCCTTTAATACTGTTTGATAATCTTTATATTTTGGACAATATTTTTTTACATATTTCCAAAAATTTCTTGAATGATTAAATTCTAAAAAGTGACATAATTCATGAATAATAACATAATCAATTTCTTCTATAGAATAATGTATTAAATCAAAATTCAATTTGATTAGTGGCCCTCCACCTTTTCTATTATATCCCCACTTTCGTGTCATTTTTCCAATAGTAACCTTTGGATAAGGGATATCTTCTTCAAATAAATTATAACACACTTTTACTCTTTCATTAAATATTCTCTGTGCTTCATTTTTTAAAAATGTATCTAAATATGATTTATTTTTAACAAATACTCTATTACCATAAAATTCTATCTTTTTAGCAGTATTTAATAGAGTTACTTCATATTTATTACCTAAATAATAGAATTCACTTTTCTTCTTATCTTTTTTACTTAATCTTTGAGATTCTTCTATTATTGAGTCTCTGTTTCTTTCTATAAAAGATATTATCATCATTTTAGGTGTTAAATATGGACAAGTAATATGTATTCCATCACTTTTAACTCTTAAATACATGTTTTTGTTACTCTTTTTAGTTATAAAAACATCATATTCATTTCCATCTAAATTTATCTTCATGTATCTTCCTTTTCTAATTATTTATTATAACAATTAAAAAGATGTATTTCTACATCTTTTATAATTAAACTATTGATTAACTGTTTCAGCAACTTCAGGCTCCGGATTTTGTGTTTCTTCAGTCTGTGGAGTCTCATTTGAAGTATTATTGCTTTCAGTCTTATCTTCTGAAGGAGTTTCCTCAGGTTGAGCTGGTTCTTCAGGTGCTTGTAAATCCTCTTCTTTGATTTCCCAAGCTGCTTCAACAACATTTTCTCCTTCTGTTGTTGGTTTCCAACCAGGATCAACTGGTTGTCCATCCTGCATCCATCCTGCAAAATCATACTCTTTCTCTTTTACACTATCTGAAACTGATGGTTTATACCAATCAGGAGTCTTACCTTCTACATCGCCAAGTTTAACTTGTTTGTCAGTTAATTCTTCTGTATCATCAGATACAATAACTATTACATCAGTATCATCTTCAGAAGCAGGAATATAATATAATGGTGTATCTAATCCCACATCTTTTGGTGTAGCAGGTAAACTATAACCTTCTATTTCAGCAGCTGTGTATGCTATTTCTACTTTATTTACTACTTCTTCTTCACTATCAACAACTGATTCTTCTGCAGTATTTTCAGTGACTATTTCATCAACTTTAGGAGCTGATTCATTTCCTTCTTCTCTTGAAATAATAACATTTTCATATACAACTGTTGTATCACCAATTACTGGAGTTAATGTTAAATCTGATTTTAAATTAACTTTTTGACCTGGTTTGAATGCAATCTTTTGACTTCCGTCTTTTGACCAACCAAGGAATCCTTCTTCGCTATTATTTCTTACTGTATATTTTTCTGTATCAGAACCTTTTACTTCATCTGTAACATCGCCGTCTGAATATTTATATGTTACAGTGTACTCTTTTAATGAACATACTAGATATATTTTAGTATCATCATCAACGGCTTTACTAAAATCAAATGCAGTTGTATGTTCACTATCAGTATAATATGAACAATTTTCATATCCTGATGGAGTTACTTTCTTGGCTTTTGAGCCTTCTTTAATATCTGAAGAATTTACTTTTTTACCATCTAGATAATATGATACTTGAACTTTATTTTCTTCTGTTGAAGAAGTTGTTTTAACAACATATTCATAATCATCAGCATCATCATTAGTAGTGATTTCATCCTTCTTATCAGGTTTTGTTGTATTAGTTATATTCGTATTATTTTCATCTGTGCCATTTCCTTCTTCTCTTTGGCATCCTACAACTAATCCAATTACAGTACCAATAATAACTAAGACTGCTATTGCAATTAAGACAATTAATTTCTTATCTTCATCATTGTCTTCTGCTGGCTTAACATTCTCAATTTTTCTAACTACTGGAGCTTCTTCTTTTGCTTCATAATGTGGTCTCTTGTTTTGAGGCCTTGTTCCATTTGGTCTATTACCATTTGGTCTAGAATTAGGTTTTTTATTATAATTCTTTTTATTATTAGAAGCTTTCTTTGCACCAGAAGTCTTCTTTTCCTCTTTCATTTTACCTCCCATCTTTTAGGTAGTTTCGTTATCTACCATCTATAAGTAATTATAGCATCATATTTGTAAAAGTAAATTTTTTATGTAAACAAAATGTAAAAATGATAGAAATTAATCTATCATTTTTTATTTATAACTTTCTTCTACTGCTACGGCTACTGAAACAGTTGCTCCAACCATTGGATTATTTCCCATTCCAATTAGTCCCATCATTTCTACGTGTGCTGGTACACTACTACTACCTGCGAATTGAGCATCACTATGCATTCTTCCCATAGTATCTGTCATACCATATGATGCTGGGCCTGCTGCCATATTATCTGGGTGAAGTGTTCTACCAGTTCCTCCACCACTTGCAACTGAAAAGTATTTTTTACCCATTTCAGTACATTCCTTTTTATATGTTCCAGCTACTGGATGTTGGAATCTTGTAGGATTTGTTGAATTTCCTGTTATTGAAACATCTACTCCTTCAAGATGCATAATAGCAACTCCCTCACGAACATCATCAGCACCATAACATCTTACTTTTGATCTTTCACCTTTTGAATAAGCAGTTTCATCAACTATACTAACTTTACCAGTAAAATAATCAAATTTTGTTTGTACATATGTAAATCCATTTATACGAGATATTATCTTAGCAGCATCTTTACCAAGACCATTTAATATTACTCTTAATGGTTCTTTTCTTACTTTATTTGCATTTTTAGCTATTCCAATTGCTCCTTCAGCTGCTGCGAATGATTCATGCCCTGCTAGAAAAGCAAAACATTTAGTATCTTCTTTTAATAGCATGCTTGCTAAATTTCCATGCCCAAGACCAACTTTTCTATCATCAGCTACACTACCAGGTATACAAAATGCTTGAAGACCTTCACCAATTGCTTCAGCTGCTTCATATGCTTTAGTTCTTCCAGATTTAATTGCTATTGCTGCCCCTAAAGTATAAGCCCAACACGCATTTTCAAAACATATTGGTTGAACACTTTTAACTATTTCATATGGATCAAATCCTCTTTCTTTACAAATATTTCTTGCATCTTCAAAGTCTTTAATACCATATTTTTGCATAATAGGTTCTATTTGACCTATTCTTCTATCATAACTTTCAAATAATGCCATTGTCTATTCCTCCCTTGGGTCAATCTTTTTAACAGCTTCATCAAATCTTCCATAAGTTCCACTTGCTTTTTCGATTGCCTCCATAGGATCAATACCTTTTTTGATATTTTCCATCATTTTACCTAAATTAACATATTTATAACCAATTATTTCATTATTTTCATCTAGTCCTTGTTCAACAATATATCCTTCTGTTAATTCTAAATATCTAGGTCCTTTAGATACTGTTGAATATATTGTACCAATTTGACTACGTGTTCCTTTTCCAAGATCCTCTAATCCTGCACCTATTGCAAGACCACCTTCGGAAAAAGCACTTTGACTTCTACCATAAACTATTTGCAAAAATAATTCTCTCATTGCAGTATTAATAGCATCACAAACTAAATCTGTATTTAATGCTTCTAATATTGTTTTACCTGGTAATATTTCTCCTGCCATTGCTGCACTATGAGTCATACCAGAACATCCAATTACTTCTACAAGTGCCTCTTGTATAATTCCTTCCTTTATATTTAATGTTAACTTACATGCTCCTTGTTGAGGTGCACACCAACCTACTCCATGAGTTAGACCAGAAATATCTTTTATTTCTTTTGGTTGAATCCATTTACCTTCTTCAGGAATTGGAGCACATCCATGATTAGCACCTTGTGCTACTGGACACATGTTTTCTACTTCTTTTGTATAAATCATTTTAACCTCCTATATTTATATCAAAAATTATTCACTTTTCTTATTATCTTCCCATTTCATTGGTTCATATACAACTCCATAGAACCAAATATTATCACTATTCTTATCTTTTATTAAATATACAAATGGTTTATTAAATTTAATATCTATTTTTTTCTTTTCTTCTTTTGGTTTAAGAGCAGATGTTTCAAATGTAAATATAGTTACTGCTGCTGCTTTAGTTCCAGCTTCAGATAATTCTATATGTGTTTTATGAATTGCTTGTGAAATAAATGCTTTTTCTAACATCTTTTCAAAGTTTGCATTTTCAGTAAATGCTTCTTTTATACCAAGAGATTTTAAATCATTAGTAAAATCATTATATGTATAATCATATGTATACTTTGGTAATGATAAATTTATTTCTAATTCACTACCTGGTTTTTGTTCACTTGATAATAATGTTTTTAATTCATCCTCATTAAACTTATTTAAATAATCTTTAATATTTCTATTTGGAATTATTGCTATATATTCAAGTTCATTTCCTTCATAATTTTTATAATTTTTAACAATTCCTTTAGCATTTTTACTTTCTATATATGAACAATTATCTGTTTGATGCATCATCGCAGTTTTCATTTTAGAACCATTATTAAGTGTAAAATCTTCACTTTGAGTAGCATATTCTTCAAATTGTTTTGACCATTCAACATCAATTGCTAATGCATTAATTAACATAGTCGCCATATTTGGATTAACTTCTTTTAAAACATCATTAATCATATTAAATGTTTTTTCACTAATCCATTTATTAATATTATCTGGTTTTGTAAATGGATCAATAATAACATCACCATTATATTTATTACTAATTAATTCTTTATATTCTTTTTTTACATCTTTTTCAAATTTTTCATTTATAAATATTGAATTTGCTATACCTATTTTATCTTTAACATTTTGTATTTTAGGTGCATTATAATCGCCTAATACATTTTGTAATTCATCATAAGTATTTCCACCAGCAGCGTCTTTTACCATTGATAAAGCTGTTGCGATAGATAATGGGCTTATAAGATAGTTTTCTTCTTTACTACTTTTATTAATTTTATTTATTATTTTAAAATCAAAATTTGTATCTGTTAAACTACTATTAGTTGGATTATCTATTTTAGTAGTATTAGTTTTATTACGTGGTTCATTAACCACTTCAAACTTTAGTGAAACGACTATTGCTACTACTGCAAGAAAAACAAGACTACATAGTAAATACATTAATTTTCTATCCATGATTTACTCCTATTTACTTTTATTATCTTCCCAATTCATTGGTTCATAAACTACACCAAAGAACCAAATATTACTGCTATTTTTATCTTTTATTATATATATAAATGGTTTATCAAATGTTATATTTATTTGTTGTTTTTCGTCCATATAATATGCAGCATTCTTATCCATTACAAGTGCAGTAACTGCTGCTGCTTTTGTACCTGATTCAGATAATTCTATATGTGTTTTATGAATTGCCTTAGATATATAAATATCATGTGAAATCTTATCAAATTGAGCAGCACTAGTAAATGATCTTTGCATTCCTAGAATCATTAAATCTTCTGCAAATGAATCATAAGTATAATCATATGTATATTTTGGTAATTCTAAATGAATATCTAATTTACTACTAGGATCTTTTCTATTTTCTAATAATGTATCTAGTTCGTTTTGATTAAAATTTTTTATATATTCTTTAATATCACCATTTGGTAAAATAGCAATATATTCAAGATTAGTTCCTTCATATTCTTTATAACTTTTAACAATACCTTTTGCATTATCACTCTTAATATATGAACAACCATTCATTTGATACATCATTGGTGTATATTTCTTATTAATTCCATTATAGAAAGTAAATTCTTTTTTATTAGTATCACTACTTTCAAATTTATTTTGCCACTCAGCATCAATCGCAAGTGTATTTACTAACACTAAAAGAGAATCAGGTGTTAACTGATCAAGTGTTTTCTTAATCATTTTATAAGTTTTATTTTCAACCCATTTATTTATATTATCAGGACTCTTAAATGGATCAAATATTACTTCTGCATCATAATTTTCTTTTAATTTATTTATATATGTTGTTTTAACTAATTTCTTTTCGCTATCTTTAATAAATATTGCATTAGCTAAACCAATTTTATCTTTAACATTTTTAATTTTAGTTAATTCATAGTTTCCTAGTAACTTATTTATTTCATCATAAGTTTCATTTTCTGCTCCATCTCTTGCCATTGAAAGAGCATAAGCCATTGATAAAGGACTAATAAGAAAATTGTTATCTTGATCTTCACTGGCTTTTTTAATCATTTTAAAATCAAAATTATCACTATCAACTGTAGTATTATTTGTATTTTCTTGTGTCTTATTTTCTATTACATAAAATGTTCTATTGGATTCATCAAATGTAGTATTTTGCTCTCTAAATTTTATAAAGTATACTGCAATTAGAAAGAATATTGCAAATACTCCTATTACTATAAAAATATGTTTATTATTCATACTTTCCATTCTATATCATCTCCATATAATATAATATCAAATAAGGGTAATTTTTTAAAGTTTATTTTTTTAATATTTCTTTTTTAATATAATCTAATAATTCATGTAAAAATTTATCTTTAAGTAAGAATAACATTCCAAAGTATACAATTACACCAGTACCTATTTGAACTATCATTGATATCATTCTAGAATCTATAAACTTATCAATAAAGTAGCATACTGCAAACATTATAATTCCAGATATAAAATAATTTATAAATGATCTAAATATATTTTTAATACTAAAGTCTTTTCTTATGTAATATAGTTGAACTGTTGTTACTGATATTTCTGCGATTACTGTAGCAATTGCAGCTCCATATGATTTATAGCATCTAATTAATATATAATTTAATACAAAGTTTACTATTGCTCCCACTAAAACAGAAATACTATAATATTTTTCTTTTTTAACTGATAAAAGATATTGATTACCTGTTATATTACTTAGAGCAATAAACACTATAATAAATGATAATATTTTCATTAAATCGCTTGCTTTATCAAAATCACTACCAAAGAATAATGGAGCAAAATTACTTGATACAGCTATTATTCCAAACATTAGTGGTATAGCAAATAATAATACAAAACTAAATGTCTTACTCATAAATTCTGCTATTTTAGCTTTATTTTTATTTGAATGATAAGATGCTATTCTAGGCATCATTACAGTAGTGACACCTGTTATTAATACTAGCATTGCTTTTATAACTTTTTGTGATTGTTCGTAGTTACCTACTTCACTCATATCATTAAGTATTGCACCAATCATTGTTTTATCAAGTACTGTATATACTTGAATTGCAATTTGTGGAATAAACAAATAAATAACTTTTTTTGTATGTGAAAAAATATTAATCTTTTTAGGTATAGTTATATATTTATGAATACCTATCCAAGATAAATAACTAATTACTAATGCACTAATTGAATAAATGAATAAATATATATTAATATCTATTTTATTTTTAATGAATATAAACATTGAAGCAGCAGCTAATACTTTAATAATAGTATTTCTAATTGCTATCTTCTTAAAGTTTTCCATTCCATAATAAAACCATGATACATCTATAATACTAGCAACCATTTCTACAAGTAATATTCTATAATAAATACTATAAACACCACTTCTAGCAAATGTAATATAAAATACTATTATAGATATAATCATTGTAATTAATCTAAATAATAACAACTCAAAAAATATTTTACTTCTATTCTCTAAAGAATCTTGATTATATGCTATTTCTCTTTGACCATATAATGCTGTTCCTAAAGAGCCAAATAAAATAAAATATGTAACAATAGAAATTAAGTAACTATATGTTCCAACTCCATCTGGGCCAAGTACTCTTGATAGGTATGGTGTTGTAACAAGTGGCATTAATATTACTACTGTTTGATATAATAAATTATAAATATAGTTTGTTTTTATAGATTTTTTCATATTGTTATTATCCTTTGTATTTATTAATGATAAAAAATATCATTTTTACATGATATTTATTTTATTGAAACAGATTTTGATTTATTAAAGAAATTAATATATGTGTTTCCATCATTTACTTTAACTTCTTCACCATCTAGATATTTATATACTGTTTGTTTTTTCTTATCACTCTTATACCACTTTATTTCTCTAGCATATCCATTAGTAATATAATACCCTTTTCCTTCTCCTGTTACTGTCATATCAAGATAGTTTGTACCTGCTGTATCTTTATATCCAGATACTGTTCCTATTTTAACAAAAACAATTATGATATTTTTAGTATCAAATACTTGTCCTGAAAAATAGTCTTTATGTTTTTTACTATTATATTCTCTTTCATATCTTTTAGTTGTTGCATTATAGTTATATTTTAATTTATAAGAGCCACCATATTTTAGTTCTATTGTATTAGCAACTTTTGCATCACTCTTACCATTTAATTCAACATTTTCATAAGAATACTTTATTGGTGGTTTTACATCAGTAGTCATTCTATGTTTTTTATTAGTAGAATATGTTTTTAACCTATCTAATCCTGTATAACCAGTATGTTCTGTAGCTAGTTTAGCAGGATTTTCCCTAAAGAATGGTTTTCCTTTTCCAGCTCCTGTACTATTAGCATCTATATGAGTTATTTTAAGTGATGATAATACGTCTTGTGCTGGATGATTTGATCCCCAGTGTACGTATATAGCATCATGCTCTAAAGCAAAGTATGGATGGTATTGTCTTGCACTTCTAACAGTACCAATTTTATTAGTATCTTTATCTTTAAAGAATGCCATGCTTCTAGACATTCCACCTTCAATTGGAAATTCATAAATCATATATGCATCATTTAAACCAGCTTGAACTTTCATAGCTCCAGGATAGTTATTTATCATAATTGCATATGGTCTAGTTTTAGAATTTTCATCTATTATTGTTAGTTTACTACTAACTGGTGTTGGAGTTGGATTAACTACTGGTTCTTCCTCTTTTGGTTCAGTAGTTTCATTTACTACTGGTGGATTATCACTTCCTTTTTCTTCTTTATTTCCAATAATATTTAAATCATATAAAAGAAAAATAAATAGTCCAACAACCAAAACTGCACCCACATAATAAACTTCCTTTTTCAATTTCATAATTTGACCTCTTTAATTCTGTAATTATTATATAAAAAAATAAATCTTATTTCAATAATTCAAGATTTATTTGGCACCTTCTCCAGTAATAATTTTACTGAATGTTTTAAAAAATATTTTTATATCTAACCATATAGACATATGATCTATATAATATAGCTCTAATTTCATTCTTTTATTATTTGAAAGATTATTTCTTCCGTTAACTGCCCACCATCCTGTTAGTCCTGGTTTAACACTTAATAATTTATATTTGTTATTTTTATATTCTTTAACCTCATCTTCTACAAGTGGCCTTGGTCCGATTAATGACATTTGTCCAAGAAGTATATTTATAAACTGAGGGAATTCATCAAGAGAAGTTCTTCTAAGTATTGATCCTACTTTTGTTATTCTAGGATCTTTATCAAATTTATGATATTCATTCCACTCTTTTTTATATTTTGGATCTTTAAGCATTTCTTTTAATACTTCTTCAGAATTAACAACCATAGTTCTATATTTAAGTAGTTTAAACTTTTTACCATGTAATCCTACTCTTTCATGCATATAAAAAATAGAAGAAAAATCCAATGTTAAAACATATAATAATTTAACAATAATAGTTAGTATAATCATAAAAACAATACCTATTATTGATATTATTATATCTGATATCCTCTTTAAGAATAAAAAAGGAAGTTTTCCTTCAACATATTTATCATAATTAGATGATTGTATTCTTTCTTCCATACTCATCCCTTCATCTAGGATATTATAACAATAATTAATGATTAATTAAAGGTATTTTTGTCTTATTCATACCTTTTTAACACTATTTTTTGATAAAATTTCAAAAATAACTTAAATAATCCATAATTTATATTAATTAATCTAGCTACAATTTTATAATTTTGAGGAACATTTTCATTTTTAACATATTTTCTTTTATTGATTTTAACAAATTCTACTAGTTCTTTTCTTTCTTTTTTATAGTCTTTATTACTCATAGCAAGTGAAGATAATGTACCGATATGAGCATACATTAAATAACAAGTACATGCATCTTTTAAATGAGGATATTTTTTCTTAATATAATGTGTCATTTCAATTGATGAAATAATCCAATCCATCTTTTTAATGTTAAACTTTTCGGTAGTAATTGAACCTGGCTTTAATATGTAATTATATAATGGATAACTTGCTACCGAAATATAGTCACATTTATCAATTAGTTTATATGTAGTTGCTGTATCTTCAAATAATCTTCCTTCTGGAAAAGTTATATCATCAAATAAGGTCCTATCATATAATTTAAAACATGCACTTACATTAATATCATTTACATATAACATTTTTTCAAGAGCATTTAATTTAGATATCTTATATGATTTATTTAATGCAGTAGTACTCTTTTTACCATTACTAAAAATAGTATAGTTGTTACCAACACACATTCTTGTTTTATCTTTTACAATGCATTTATAAAGTGTTTCAATATATTTTTTGTCAACAGTATCATCTCCATCAATAAAAGATATATATTTACCTTTAGATTTTTCTATGCCATAATTTCTAGCACTTGATAAACCACCATTACTTTTAGAAAATATTTTTATTCTATTATCTTTTGATTTATATTTTTTACATACTTTAAGACTATTATCAGTGCTTCCATCATTAACAATAATTATTTCAATGTTCTTATATGTTTGTTTAATTATTGAACTTAAACATTCATCAATATATAGCTCTATATTGTATACTGGTACTATTATTGAAATAAGATCTTTTTTCATATTATGTCCTCTTTAAATAAAGTATATCATACTTTATTTTTATTTTCATTTATGATAGAATATTTTTTAGATGCAAGTGTGGCGGAATTGGTAGACGCAGCAGACTCAAAATCTGCCGGTAGTAATACCTTGAGGGTTCGATTCCCTTCTCTTGCACCAATATACAAATAAGAAACCTATTAAGGTTTCTTTTTTTGACTTAAATATTATTCTTGTAATTAACCATATAAAATGTTATAATAACATACCATTAATGAGGGGGGGGGAATAATATGATTATTATATTAGGTCTACTTGGTGAACTTGCTACAATTGGTGGAAGTTTAGTTATTATTCAAAAATTTCAACAAGAATCTGTTTTAAGACTTGCTAAACAAGGGTATAGAATGGATAAAGATGCTTTAATTGCGTATTATTTAGATAAATTAAATAAATCTAAAAATACAAAAAAATTTAAGAAAGGATTTGCTACATTTAGTTTTCTAATGTTTATTCCTGGAGTTAACATGATATCATCACTTATTGATGGAATTAATTCCATTAATGAATTAGTTGATGATCCAAATATTAAAACTTTAGCAGTTCCTCTAAAAGAAAATGAAATAGAAGCATTAAACAAATTAAATAGTAAAAATCTAAAATATTCATTCATCTTAACAAAGAAAATGGAAGATGAAGAAGAATTGTTTGGATTCCTTGGTAAAAAACCAATGTTTGTTGATCATGGCGCTCATGATTTATATTATGAACAATTATTACCACTTGCATATAGTTTAGATGAAGTTAAAAGATTAAATGAAGCAACTGGATTATATTATAAACTTGGTAATGTAGATGGTAAAAACACTGCTATTATAGGTGTTGGTGAACCAGATGATTTATTCTGTAGAGTTTCTTTTAAAAGTGAGGAAAATGAAATAAAACATAATTTTGTAGAAATATCTGAAGAAGAAGCAAGAGATAAAAAATTTGTTGTTTATCCATT
>JAEEGL016496562.1_pt1 | contig 14225 bp, 11 predicted proteins | sample 9134231 | NCBI WGS metagenome assembly JAEEGL01 (sample SAMN16246548, study PRJNA631951) | gut metagenome | biome: gut microbiome; feature: rumen; material: fiber-attached | host: Bos | place: Iran: Karaj | collected 2018-10 | reverse complement strand
CCGTCTGTACCGAAATATTTACCCATGTTTGGCACTCCTTACAGCAGCTTGGCCGCTTCGTAGTCCATGTAGACGGTCACGTCCGGATGGAGCTGCAGCACGGAGGCGGGCACCTTCTCGGTGACGGGGCCCTGAAGCATCTCCTTCATGATGGGGGCTTTGGCGGGCCCGATGGCCATGAGGATGATGGAACGGGCCTGCATGACCGTCTTCACGCCCATGGTGACGGCGTGAGTGGGCACCTCGTCGATGGAGGCGAAGAACCGCTTGTTGGCCTCACGGGTGGACTCGGTGAGCTCTACGATGTGGGTCAGGGAGCCGAAGGGGGTGCCGGGCTCGTTGAAGCCGATATGACCGTTGTTGCCGATGCCCAAAAGCTGAAGATCGACACCGCCGGCCGCCGCGATCTCCTTGTCGTAGGCAGCGGGATCGCTGACGTCGATGCCCGAGGGCACCCGGGTCCGGGACTTGTCGATGTCGATATGATCGAACAGGTTGTGATCCATGAAATACCGATAGCTCTGATCGTGGCTGCCGTCCAGGCCCACATACTCGTCCAGATTGAAGCTGGAGGCGTCCTTGAAGGAGATCTCCCCCGCCTTGTTGAGACGGATCAGCTCCGCATAGAGCCCCAGGGGGGTGGAACCGGTGGCGCCGCCCAGGATGGCGTTGGGCTTGCGCTTCAGAAGAGCGACATATTGCTGAGCAGCCATGGCTGCAATATTTTCGGCAGAATCGATGATGACCTTCATAGATAACCTCCTGATAAAAAATCTTATATATAATAACACCCAGTTTTTGCCTTTGCAATATTATTTTATATACTTGCAAAAAAAGTTACAATAAAAGGCAAAATGTTGGTATGGTGCTTGCTATTCGCCCCAACATCTTGTATTATATAATACGAAAACGGGAAATCGGAGGAAAGGCGAATGCGGATCTATTGCAAGGCGGAGCATCACGACATAGGCGGACCCGGTTCCTTCTTTCTAGCCCGTTCGGAAAAGCTCCTTCCGAAGCTGATCGACCAATACAGGGGAAAAGTCCAGCTCATCTACCTGGACCCTCCCTTCGGGACCGGGGATTCCTTCCAGCGAAAGAGCGGCAAGGATGATTCGAACAGCATCCCGCTGTTCCGGGACGATATGCCGGAGGCGGAATACCTCAAATGGATGCGCACCATCCTACTGGGCTGTCATGAGCTCCTCTCCCCAACCGGCAGTTTGTATTTGCATATCGACTGGCGGATGAGCGCCAAGCTGAGGCTCATGCTGGACGATATCTTCGGTCAGGACAACTTCATGGATGAGATAATCTGGGGCTATAAGTCCGGCGGCCGTGCCACCCGCTTCTTCCCCCGCAAGCACGACACCATCCTCTTCTACCGCAAGAGCCGCCGGGTATTCTTCAACATCGCCGCCGTAGGGCAGCCGCGAGGACCGGAACGGCGGAACCATATGAAGCAGTTCGTGGATCAGGACGGTCGGGTGGGCTTCTCCATCCGCTCTCGAGGGAAGCTGTACACCTACTACGAGGACGACCTTATCTACCCTTCGGACGTTTGGACCGACATCGAGCATCTTCAGCAGAAGGACAAGGAGCGTCTGGGCTACGCCACGCAGAAGCCTGAGGCGCTGCTGGAGAGGATCGTCCTGGCTTCCTCTCGTGAGGGTGACCTGGTGTGCGATCTGTTCTCCGGCAGCGGTACCGCCGCCGCCGTAGCCGTGAAGACGGGCCGCAGGTTCCTGGCTGTGGACGCCTCTCCCCTGGCCCTCATCACCCTGCGCAAGCGCCTCTTGGCCCTGGCATCCAGTCCGACGCTGCTGGACGAACCGGAGCCTATGGCCCATTCCCTGGACCTCCATTATCCGGCGAACCGCAACAAATGCGATGTAAACTATTTTATCAGCGGCAAGACCGCGACGATCACCGAAGCGGAGCTGAATCGGCGCCCCTGCCCCCTCGCCTACGCCGCCATCGGCTATGCGAAGGACCACGTTTTTTATCCCACCCGCACGGTCACCAAGCCCAAGCTTCCTTTGAAGCTGCCCCTGCCTGCGGGCGTGGATCGTCCTGTCGTTCAGCTGGTGAACGCCTACGGGGATCAATCCTTCTTGACCATAGAATAAGATCACACAAAGATTCGAAACGCCCCGTATCTTCTTCGGATACAGGGCGTTTTGTTTTTTCAGTTAAAGTTGACCTTGATCTCGTTATACTTCTTTTTGGTCCAGTATTCCAGCGCCCAGGGGGAGGAATCCTTATAGGTCTGGTTAGGGTAGCAGGTGACGGTAATATTCCTGACCTCGGTATAATTGAAGGACTTCGCTACGGCGACGGCCAGATCCTGTACCTTGATCATCTGCTGCATCAGCTCGTAGGACGCGCTGTTCAGAGAATTGCTCTTGTGGTTGGCCGCCTTCTTGGCTTCCTTGTCCGCGGAGCTGTACAGGCTCTTGAGCTCCTTCAGCGCCGCTTTATATTCGGAGAACAGCTCTCTCTGGGCCTTGGTGTACTTGCGCGTGCCGCCGTCTCCCTCCAGGAATCGAATATAGGTCACCTCTTCCGGCGCCTGGGCGTCCTGGCCGGCAGGCGGGTCTGTGGAGGAATCTCCGGAACCGTCTTCCGGGGGCTTGGTCGCTTCCGGCGGTGGTGTTTCTTCGGGGGGCTTGGCGGTTTCCGGAGGGGCGGTATCCTCCGGAGGTTTGGCGGTCTCCGGTGGCGTCGACTCGTCGGGCTTTTCGGTCTCCTTGGGTTTAGGCGTCGCCGTGGACTCCGGAAGCTTATCGTCCTCGTCGATCAGATCCTGCACATAGGATTTGAGGGGGTCGCAGATATCCATGTACTGATCCTGCAGCATCTTGCACCATTGATACCGTCCGTAGGCCTCGGAATACTTGGGATAGGTCTTCACGTCCACGCCATAGATCTTTTTGATCAGCTTGACCCGCTCCGATTGCCTCGTGAACACGAAGTTCCAGTGAAACAGCGTGCGCATATCGCCGCCCATGGAGTAGGCGCCTATATTTTCGGGATCAAGTTTATATCCAAAGAGAGCCAGGGCTGCGGTCTGCTCAGGCGTACAGTTGGTGAACAGAGCACCGTCGAAGGCGGCCAGGATCTCCGGCACCTTCAGCACCATATTCTCTTCCTTCATCTTCTTGAAGATGGTCACCATCATGCTCTTCTGCCGGTTCACCCGGTTGTGATCACCGTCAGGCAACTGACCGTGACCGGGTTTGCGCACCCGCATATAATCAAGGCAAGCCTGTCCGTCCATAAACTGGTAGCCGGCTTTGTAGTATCGCCCTCCGTTGTCGAAGTCGCCTTCCAGATTGTACCAGACGCCGCCCACGATATCCACGATCTGCTTTACGGATTCCATGGTCACAGCGTAGTAGTAGTCCACGTCGATGCCGCCCAGCATCCACTCCGCCGCTTCGCACACCTTGTCGAAGCCCTCGCCGTTTTGGCAGAACAGGCCGTAATACTTGCCGTCCGTGCCGCAGTTCAGCGCGGCGTTCAGCTTGTACACGCCCTTTACGCCGGGGATGTTCGCGTAGGTATCCCGGGGCAGGGAGATCAGATCCACTCGATTTTCGTTGAAATTGACGGCGCACACGATCATCACGTCGGAATGGAAGGAGTTCCCGCCCTTTCCGCCCCAGCTTTTGTCCAGCCGGGCCGCCTCGTAATCCACGCCGATGAACAGGATGTTGACGATACCGTTCATCATGTTCGTGTCGGCCTTCCGGGCCAGCTCCTCATAGGGATCGGCCGTGACCACGGGGGCAGGCGTGTCCACGGGGGCAACGCCGTTTGACGGCTGTATGGATGCCTCTCCGGTAGCTGCCGTAGCAGAGGGGGCAGCGATGGGAGCGGAGGTGATATGGAACGGTACAGGCGTAGCCTGAACGGTCTGGACAGGGGTTTCGGTGTCCGTGAACAGATCCTGCCCTGAGAACAGCACCCCCGAGATCTTTCCGCCCAACAGCACGCCTAGGGCGATGGCCAAAACGGCCACGGCGCCCAGGATGGCGTAGGTGCGGGTCTTTTTGATTTTATCTGAATCTCTGCGCATAGAAATACTCCTTCTCAATATCTGTATCATATACTGGAAGAGGCTTTCTTTCTACACAATGATGCCGGATATTACAAACAGTTTACAAATCTGTGACATGTTCAAGTTTTTTCCTCTTTCTTTTTTGGGGCGCTGTGGTATAATGAGGAAAGTTTTTAGGAGAAACAGAACCATATGATGATTGTTATACCCGCCTACCAGCCGGATGAAAAGCTGACTGGTGTGGTGGACACATTGATTTCTAAGACCAATTTCCCCATCGTGATCGTGGACGACGGCAGCAGAGAAGACTGTCAGCCTCTGTTTGCCGCTCTCGCCGAAAAAGATCAGGTAACCGTGCTGCATCACGAAGTCAATCGGGGAAAAGGCGCCGCCTTGAAGACGGCTTTTCGGTATATCTACGACAACTGCCCCGACGCGGAAGGGGTCATCACCGTGGACGCTGACGGACAGCATCTGCCTGTCGACGTGCTGCGGGTGGCGGAAGCCTTTCGGAGCCATCGAGACGCCCTCGTCACCGGCTCCCGCCGCTTCACCGGCAACGTGCCCTTCAAGAGCCGGGCAGGCAACGCCATCACCCGGTTCGTATTCGCTATCTCCACCGGCGTCAAAGTCTACGACACGCAGACGGGTCTTCGCGCCTTTTCCCGGGAAAACATCCCCCATATGCTCTCTTTGAAGGGGGATCGGTACGAATACGAGATCAGTCAGCTCCTCTACTGCTGCCGGGAGCTCATCCCCATCGTGGAGGTGCCCATCGAGACCGTCTATATCGAGGAAAACGCTTCCTCCCATTTTCGGGCCCTTCGGGACGGCTGGCGCATCTACAAGATGATTTTGATGTTCGTCAGCTCCTCGCTGCTGAGCTTTCTGCTGGAATACATCATCTTCCTGTTTTTGATCTGGCTCACCAAAGGGTGGACGCAAGCGTCCTCCATCTTCTTCTCCACCGCCGTTTCCCGCGTGCTGAGCTCCATCTTCAACTACCTGTACAACAAGCAGCTGGTGTTTGAAGCGGCCAACAGGACCAGCTTCCTGCGCTACACGGTGCTGGCGCTGTTCATTTTCGGCTGCCATTATGGATTGCTGTATCTGTTCACCGTGCTCTGCGGCATACCGGAATGGATCTCCTATGCCATCGTGCAGCTGATCGTGTATCCCATGAGCTTCGTGCTTCAGCGTAAATTCGTATTTGTGAAGGAAAAAAGCAGTAATGAAATCAAGCAGTAAAAAACGGATCCTGCGCATGGTCATCCTGGACATATGCGGCTTTTGCGTGCTGGCCTACCTGGTCTGCGCCCAGGTGTTCCGCTTCTTCCCCTTCAAGCCGGTGGACATCACAGAAGGCGTAACGGTATTGGCGACGCCTACCCCTGTGGCGACAACACCGACTCCCGCGCCGACGGATACTCCGGCACCCACCGATGCGCCCATCGCCACGCCGGAGGCTACGGACGGTGAGAAAACCGACGCTCCTGAAAGCACGCCGGAGCCCACCGAAACGCCGGAACCCACGCTGGAACCCACGCCGGAGCCCAAGGGCCTGTTGAAGGGCAAATATGCGGAGAAGTTCTCCCCGGAGCAGGTGGTGTCCAGCACCACGGAGTATCGCAGCGAGAACGTGGCCATCGAGCTCAGCGCAAGAACCGGCTATGTTTGTAAGGAATGTTCCCATACGTCGGAAAACTACGGCACCTGCTCGTACTGCGGAAAAGAACTGCCGAACAAGACGGGCAAATACGGCAACAAGCTCACCTACACGGTGGCCGACATATACATCCAGGATATCACCAGCTTCCGGACCGACTACAGCAACGTCAACCAGAAGAGAGTCAAGGAAATGTGCCTGGAGAACGACGGCGTGCTGGCCATCAACGGGGACATGTACATGACGTCCCATAAGAACAACTACGGATGGTTCGTCCGCAACGGAGTAGAGATCGCACGGCACAACAAATTGCTCACCGATCTTTGCATCCTGTATTCGGACGGCACCGTGGAGACCGTGGACGTCCAGGCCCAGACGGTGGATGTGGACGCCATCTACGCAAAATACCCGCAGCAGATCTGGTACTTCGGGCCGGCGCTTCTCGATGCGGACGGTTCCGCCAAGGATAAGTTCACCATCGGCAGAAACGTGGCCGGCAACAATCCGCGTTCTTTATTCGGTTACTATGAACCCGGTCACTATTGCTTCATTACGGTGGATGGCAGGGATAACGACAGAGGCATCTCCCTGGTGGAAATGTCCATGCTCTGTGCGGATATGGGCATGGCCGCTGCGTATAACCTGGACGGCGGCGGCTCGTCCTGTATGTATTTCGGCGGAAAGGACTACGGTCAGAACACGCGCGGTACCACCGACATCCTCTACATCACTGAACCTGCAAAGGAGAATTAAGTATGAAAAAGAAGAAATCCGTTCCCCGCTGGCTGCAGATCGTTTCCACGATCATCGCCAATGCATCCATCGTCCTGGCCGTGGTGTATATCCTGTTCTATATCCTGGACGGTTTCAACCCCATGCTCCATTTCCTGGGCGAGCAGGTTTTGGTGACCCGGTATCTGGACGTGATCATCGCCGCCCTGGCGCTGATCCTGGGCATTCTGTTCCTCATCTGCACCTGGAAGATCTTCTATGGCAAGAAGGGCAAGAAGGCGAAGCGCATCGATCGGCCGCAGTACGACGACGATTATCCGGAGGATTGAACTGCAGCTGCACGCTAAAACGGACGGGATGACCCGTCCGTTTCTCATGCTGATAATTTTAAATTCAGTCCTGAGCCTTGGGGGCCCGCTTCCGATTGAGATAGATATCCAGCTTGTCCTTGATCTTATCTGGGATCTCCCGCTTGACCGGACAGCGGACGGCGTTGGCCATGCGGCCGGTGAAGTCAGCGATGAACTCGATATCCGCCAGCGTCTGCTTCGGGGAAACGATGGCCGGCGTGTCGTACCGCTCGTGGATGGAGCCGGCGGTGGGCGGCGCCAACCGTGCAAAGGACAGGCTGGGCACGCCCTTGTCCGCGAAGGGGGTAGAATCGCTGGAATAGACTCCGGTGCGGGCGGCGATGGGGAAACCGATCTCGTCCGCCGTGTACTCCAGGAAGGAAACCAGCCGATCCTCCGTGGAACAGCAGGCGATGAACTTGCCCATGATGCTGCCGATCATGTCGAGGTTTATGTTCAGGACCACGTTTGCAAGCTCCGCTTCGTGCTGGGCGCAGTAAGCCTTGGAGCCCAACAGCCCCAGCTCCTCTCCCCCGCACCAGATGAACCGAAGGCCTCGCTTGTGCGGCGCTTTCAGGAACCGTTCCGCCACGCTCATGATGCCGATGGAGCCGGTCATGTTGTCGTAGCTGCCGCAGGACAGGGGCGTGGAATCGTAATGGGCCGTCAGCACGATCCACTCGTCGATCTCGCCGGGCAGTTCCGCGATCAGGTTATGGGCGTCCGCCTGATACTCCTCCTGCTCGATCTCGATGCAGGCTGTCTGACCGCCCTTCGCCACGATATCCATGGCGTCCTTCACGTTGATGTTCACGCCCAGGAGCTTCTTGCCCTGGCTGGTGGCCGGGCGGAGGGTCTTCTGATCGATATCCCGATCGGGACAGCTGTACCGGCCGGTAAAGGTGATGAACCCCAAGGGGCCTTTCTTCAGCATGTCCTGATAGTTCCACATGTTCAGCGGCTGATCTGTCAGCACGATGTGGTCCTTGCACAGGGAGAAGGAAAGATCGTCGGTGTTCCTGAGATAATACAAAGGTCCCTCCACCTTCCCGCTGCCGCAGCCGATATAGGCTTTGCAGGGATACGCCTTGCCGTCGACGGTCAACGAAGCAGAACGGATATTGGACCGCTCGATGGGGAAAGCCTCCACCCGTGTCGCCAGGCCCATACGCTCGCATCTTGCCTGCAAATAGTTCAGACACTTCAATTCCTCGGGGCTCGCCGCCGTATGCGGATACGCCGTATCCTTCAAAATCTGTTTGACATCCTTGATGTTCATCAGGATCACCTGCCTTTCTGCATAAAATGATACCACAGCCGTCCTATTGAAACAAGACTCAATCATTTTAAAAAAAGTGCTTGCAAATTGCAAAACGATGCTGTATAATCTTGCTTGCGCGTGGGGATGTAGCTCAGCTGGTTAGAGCGCTGTGTTCACATCGCAGAGGTCTAGGGTTCGAGTCCCTACATCCCCACCAAATAAAAGGCCACCTTTTGGTGGCTTTTTATTTGGTATTAAGTTACAGAAGGGACTCGAAGGGTTCGGTAGTGAATGGAGCGCCAGTGGCGCTCCAGAGCTGAACCCCGACCAAGCCGCAGCGCGAATCGAGTCCCTACATCCCTTCCCTATTCAAACAGCTCCGCCGCCCTTGCCATATGTACCGCGGATTCGATGTGCTGAGGGCAGATATCCAAGCATTGCCCGCAGCTCACGCAGGCAGAGGCCAGTCCTTTGCCGCGAGTACGGTATCCATAGCTCCGCTTGGCCGCCTCCAGGGAGCCGAACCGATCGTATTCGTTCAGCAGGTCCAGAATGGACGGTATATTGATCTCGGCGGGACAGCCCTCCACGCAGTATTTGCACCCGGTGCAGGGAATGGCGCCTGCTGCGCGCAGCACCTCTCCCGCCTGCAGCAGTAAAGCGTTCTCTTTCTCCGACAGGGGCTTCATGGCGTCGAACAGGGCTACGTTCTGCTCCAGCTGCTCCAGGGTGGACATGCCGGAGAGGATCATGGCCACGCCCGGCAGGCTGGCCACGAACCGAAGTGCCCAGGAGGCCAGGGACGCTTGAGGATCGGCTTCCTTCAGCAGCGACGCGCACACCGACTTCTCGGAAGCCAGGCTCCCGCCCCGGATGGGCTCCATGACGATGACGGGCTTGCCGTGCTTCTGTGCCACCTCATAGCAGCGGCGGGACTGGACTTCCTCGTCCTCCCAATCCGCATAGTTGATCTGCAGCTGTACGAATTCCGCCTCCGGCAGCTCCGTGAGGATCTGATCCAATACCTCCGGCGAGTCGTGGAAGGAGAAGCCCAGACGGCGGATGCGGCCAGCCTCCTTTTCCCTAAGCAGATAGGGCCAAACCTGGCAGTCCTTCACCTTCTGGAGCCGATCGGCGCTCATGGCGTGCAGCAGATAGAAGTCGAAATACCCGGCTCCCGTCCGCTCCAACTGCTCCTCGAAAGCAGCCGGGGCATCCTTGGGCTCGTTCAGCTTATAGATCGGCATCTTGTCCGCCAACAGGAAGCTCCCTCGGGGATGGCGCTCCATCAACACCTTTTTGACGGCCCGCTCAGAGAAGCCGTTGTGATAGGGATAGGCCGTGTCGAAGTAGGTGAAGCCCTGCTGCAGAAAATGATCCGCCATACGGCAAACCGATTCGATGTCGATATCCTCCCCGTTTCCGTTCAAAACGGGCAGCCGCATCAGACCAAATCCCAGTTTCTTTGTTGCATCCGGAAGAAATGCCATGGCTGTGCCTCCGCTTTTTTGTTTACATTGTACAAAAGCGGTTTTGTATCGTCAAGATAATAAAGATTTTTCTTTCAAATGCCTGGGATATGTGATATTATATGTCATTATTTTTGTTTGAGGTCGTTATGGTCTATTTCCTGATCCCTGTTTGTTTGTTGATCGTCCTGCTCATGGGTGCCAGTTTCTACGCGTTCCAGCGCGGCAGCACGCGGCGGGACAGAGCGGAGCTGTTTCGCGCATCCACCGTGGTCCCTTCCGGCCGGTACAAATTCCGGGATCAGATGCAGCAGGGCGTGGACTGGTTCGAGAACCAGCCTAAAACGGAGTTGCACATCACCAGCCGGGACGGTCTTTCCCTCGCCGCCGAACTGATCGAAGCGGATAATCCCGTCGGCCTCATCGTGGCGGTCCACGGGTTCCGTTCCTGGCCGGCGAGAGAGTTCGCCAAGGTCGCCCGGCATCTGTATGAGGAAGGATATACCGTTCTATACCCCTATATGCGCGCCCATCGCAAAAGCGAGGGCAAATATATCACCTTCGGCGTCAAGGAGCGATACGATATCGCCGCATGGGCCAAGGTCCTCTCCGACAAGCATCCCGATCTGCCCCTCTTTCTGTACGGTCAGAGCATGGGCGGCGCAACGGTGATCATGGCCGCCGGTCTGGATCTCCCCAAGCAGACCAGAGGCGTCATTGCCGACTCCGCTTTCCATTCCCCCCGGGACGTGATCGCCACCGCCTTGATCAACGCCTATAAGGTCCCCGTCTTCCCCATGCTCCCAGCCATGGACCTGTGGGCCAGGATCATCGCCGGATACTCCTTGACCGCTACGAACTGCAAAGAAGCGCTGGATAAGACGGATCTCCCCTTCCTGTTCATCCACGGCAAACAGGACGAGCTGGTCCCCTATGATATGGGCTATCAGAATTATGTGTATTGTCATACAGAAAAAGAGATGCTCACCGTGGACGACGCCGCCCATTGCGCCTGCTGCTATGTGGAGCCTGACCGATACGTTTCCTGCCTGGATGGATTTCTTAAAAAATATACAAAATTTTCCTTGCAATAAACGTCGGTTTATCGTAGAATTGTCAAGATTGATTTAAACCACCAAAGGAGAACCACAATGGAAAAACTTGTTGGCGCCTGTCTGGTCGCTCAGTCAGGCGGTCCCACCGCTGTCATCAACGCCAGTGCCTACGGCGTGATCCGTACCGCCCTGGACAACGATACCATCACCCACGTCTACGGCGCAGCTCACGGCATCAAGGGCGTACTGGACGATATCCTCTATGACCTGGATCAGGAAGACGAGCACGAGCTCCGCCTCCTACTCAACACTCCCTCCGCTTCTCTCGGGTCCTGCCGCTATAAGCTGAAAGACTATGAGGAAGACGACTCCGACTTCCGCCGCATCCTGGAGGTGTTCCAGAAGCACGATATCCGCTATTTCTTCTACATCGGCGGCAACGATTCCATGGACACCTGCAACAAGATCAGCAAATACTTCCAGCAGGAGAACTACGTCTGCCGCGTCATCGGCGTGCCCAAGACCGTGGACAACGACCTCTACGGCACGGATCATTGCCCGGGCTTCGCCTCCGCCGCCAAGTACGTGATCACCAGCTGCATGGAGATGCGCCGTGACTGCAACGTGTACGACTACTTCTCCGTCCTCATCGTGGAGGTCATGGGCCGTCATGCCGGCTGGCTGGCCGGTGCTGCCGGCGTCGCCACCGCCACGGGTGACGGTCCCGATCTTGTATATATGCCGGAAACCGATTTCGACATGGGCCAGTTCCTGACCGACGTGAAGCGGGTCATGGACGAACGGGGCGACTGCATGGTGGTGGTCTCCGAGGGCATCCACGACAAGAACGGCGTCTTCATCGCGGAATACGGCGCTGCCGTAGCCAATACCGACAGCTTCGGCCACAAGCAGCTGGGCGGCGTCGCCGCCACGCTGGTGAGCTACGTCAAGGCGAAGCTGGGCGTCAAGAAGATCCGCGGCGTCGAGCTGTCCCTGCTGCAGCGCTGCTCCTCTCACTTCGCCTCCGCCACCGACATCAACGAGTCCTTTGCCGCCGGTCGTGCGGCGGTGAAAGCTGCCGTCAACGGCATGTCCGATAAGATGATGGCTTTCCATCGTCACATGGACGTGTACGGCGACTACGCCTGCGAGGTGGTCCCCGAGGATCTGTCCCTGGCGGCCAACACCGAAAAGAAGGTGCCCCGGGAGTGGATCAACGAAGCCGGCAACGGCGTCACCCAGGAGTTCGTGGAGTACGTGCTGCCCCTCATCCAGGGCACGCCCAACCTGCCCCTGGAGAACGGTCTGCCCCGCTTCGCGAAGCTGAAGCGTATCATCGTTAAGTAAATAAGATCGTCAAAAAGAGCCTCCTTTCGAGGCTCTTTTACGTTTCTGCAGCCATATGGATAGTACGGCGGATTGCGCCGATCAACAGGCACAGGGACGCCAACAGCCGCCAGTACAGCGCTCCTTTGACAAAGATCGATAGCAACAGCAGCACGCTCCCTGTCATCAGATATCGGCTGTCGGGCAGCTTCACCAGCTGTCGCCAAAGGCTCCTCTGTCGCAGCGGCGCCTCCTGTCGTATCCTGGCTTCTATCTGCTCCCGGGCGGGCGTCTCCCCCTCCCCCCAGGGATGGAACGTCACGGTGCAGCCCATATCGTCCGCTGCGGTCGTCAGTTCCTCCTGCTGTCCGCCAAAGGCATGGAAAGATGTGCCGGGCCCCATCCGAAGGCATAGGCCCACAAGCTCATCCCTCTCCGGCGAAGGGAACAGGATCACCCCACCCTGCTGTCGCAAACGTACTGCCTCTTGTTTCAGCCAATTTTCCCGCTTCAGTTCGGACGCAGCGCTGCGCCATAGCTGCTGCCTGTATTTTTGCCATCGTATCCTGCCCAATGCATTGAGCAGCAGAAACAGGGCTGCAAACAACAGTATGGACAGCAGCGCCTGCCTCAGCACGATATACAGGCATGCGCCGCCCAGGGCCGAGAAAAATGCCCTGTCCAACAGCCTGGCGACGGTCCCCCGTCCCTGAAAGCACTTTCGTTTGTAGGCTCGCTCGATCGCTCCTTCCATTATCAAAAACAGTATTGCCTCCGGGGCGGGAAGTATACTATACTGTCAAATATGAAGATAGGCATTTTAGGGGGCAGCTTTCACCCCATCCACAACGGACACTTGGACATGGCCCGCAGCGCCCGATACGCTCTGGGCTTGGATCAGGTCATCCTCATGGTAGACCGGATCCCACCCCACAAGGAGCTGGCTCAGGGGGCCACAAGCGAACAGCGGTACAGGATGGTTCAGCTGGCCTGCGCCGAGGAGACCGGTTTCGTGGCCTCCGATTGGGAGCTGAATCGGGAGGGCACCAGCTATACCGCCCTCACGCTGACCCACCTGGCGGAGGAACATCCCCGGGACGAGCTGTACTTCATCATGGGCAGCGACATGCTGCGCTCCCTCACCTCCTGGTATCACCCGGAGATCGTCTGTGAGAAAGCCCACCTGGTGTGCATCTGCCGAGCCGGGCAGGACGGCGGAGAAGCGGAAGCTGCCGAGAAGGTGAAGGAACTATACGGAGCGAACGTGTCCCTCCTTCCCCCGGTACGGGAGCTTTCCTCTACCGAGATCCGTAACCGACTGGCCGACGGCCGCCCCGTCTCCGACCTGGTGCCCCCGGCGGTGGAGTGGTACATCTACGAACAGGCCCTTTACGTTGAAGCACAGCTCGTGACACTGACGGACGCCATGCGTACGACCCTGAAGCCCCACCGTTTACGGCACGTATTGGGCGTTGAAATGACGGCGGTGCAGCTGGCGGAGAATCTGGGCGCGGACGGGAGAAAGGCCAGGCTGGCGGCCCTGCTCCACGACTGCGCCAAGTATCTGTCCGTCGAGGAGCAAGCGGCTTTGGCGAAGAAGGACGGCAGCGATCTGGATCCCCAGCGATTCGGTATGATCCTCCACGCCCCGGCCGGCGCCGTATTGGCCCGGGAACGGTACGGCGTTGCGGATGAAGAAGTATTGGAAGCCATCCGCTATCACACCACCGGTTGGGAGGGCATGACGCTGCTGGACGAGATCATCTGGGCCGCAGACCTCATCGAGCCGGGGCGGGACTACCCTTCTGTGGATAAGCACCGTGACCTGCTTTTGTCCGCCGAAGATCAAATCGGCTTTGAAAAGGGGCTGCTACTTGTTTTTACCGACAATATCTGTTATATTCAAAACAGCGGACAGGCTCTCAATCCTGCCACGCTTCGCGCCAGGGACTACCTGATGCGCAAGACTACAGCAAAGGAGACATACATGGAAACCCTGAACAAGGAAACGATCCTTCAGCTCTGCAAGATCCTGTACGACAAAAAGGCCCTGGATATCCGGGCTATCGAGGTGACGGACAAGACCATCATCGCCGACTGGTTCATCGTCTGCAGCGGTCGCGGCGTGCCCCAGGTCAAGGCCCTCAGCGACGAGCTGGAGGAGAAAGCCGCTGAAATGGGCCTCTTCCCCCGCCGCAAGGAGGGGTATCAGGAGGGACGTTGGATCGTTTTGGACTTTGGCGATCTTCTGGTGCATCTTTTCCACCCGGAGGAGCGCACCTATTATAATCTGGAGCGCCTGT
>JAEEGL015283658.1_pt1 | contig 14225 bp, 12 predicted proteins | sample 9134231 | NCBI WGS metagenome assembly JAEEGL01 (sample SAMN16246548, study PRJNA631951) | gut metagenome | biome: gut microbiome; feature: rumen; material: fiber-attached | host: Bos | place: Iran: Karaj | collected 2018-10 | reverse complement strand
ATCATCTTCCAACAAAGCATTCTTTTTAGCCAATTCGATGAATCTCAACTGACACTCTGGCTTGAGCATTTTGAACATTGTTTTCTTAACACGTTCTTTATAACTAGGATTCAAACTCAATATGACGAGTTTGGGGTCTTTGAGATTTCCCCTATAGGGTTTTGGTAACAACGAAGTAACGAACACATTTTCTATCCCTTTAGGTTGAACTTTTTTATTAAAATCATCTATAATTACTACATCTTTAGAGTATATAAACTCTTCTTCGTTGAGAACACATTGTAGAAGCACTTCTTCTTCGTAGTCGAATATCTCTTTCCAAGGATTGGATTTTTTCAATTCTTCCCAATCCTCGTATTTTTTGTCAGTAGAGTTGTTCAATGTAGTCATTTTTTGCACATTATTTTATTGCTTAACGAAAAGTGTAATAAAATATTGTTTGTCAGCCCTTATTCAAAACAAGCATTTCATCCAGTCCCAGCGTTTTGCCTTGTCCAAATAAATGGAAAAGGGTTCATCGGGATGGGAACGCCAATGTTTGCGCTCAATCTTGTCAAGTGCGGTATCGTCGTACTGATACTCGTCTGACACAATCCAGCAAGTGTATATTTCGTGTTCACCAAACCGATTATACCGGGTATCGCATGTTTGTTTTACACATTTTTTCAGTTCATCTGACAAAAGCTTGATTAGTTCATCATTATCGAGACACTTAATTCTACTTGACATCGGGTTGAAGTTATTCATCGGTTCTTTACCCATTATCATCCTCCAGATGTAGGTGAAGATAACCCAATGGATACGGCATCGGTAAATCTCACTTCGGTCCTCGGCGTAGCGTTTAATAACCCGCTTTAGGCTTCCTCCCCTTTGTACAAAACCACCAAGTATTACCAGCTTTTCATCCAAAGTTTTATAAGTCCACTCATGGCCACAGTCGTCCCAAAAATCGCGTGTGGCAAGACATGCTTCATAATGTTTTAGATCGCAGTCAAAAGGTTTCATGATATCTTTCATGATGTTTATCTATTAGTTTCCGACTGCAAAAATACAACAAAGGTGTGCCACATCATGACACACCATTGAAAAAAACTATGATTTACCTACTTAATATGCACATTCTCCATTTATAACAAATGAAAAGATTCATTCCCCCCTTTTATCTCTTGCATATCTTGCACCAAACAACGCAATGTCTTCAAGCGTTTGATTTGTCGGGAATACTCTTCCTTGTCAAATCACTTCGTCAGTCAAGTCTCTCAAACGTGAAATAGCCTTTGCAACAGTTGGCTTGCTTGTCGTCGAAGCCGTATTATCGCCATCGACTTCGAAGGCGAGCATAACGACATCTTCGAGATGCGCAAACATTAAGGCGGCTATTCCAAAGGACTCCCCGGCTTCAAGCAGTTCCGCTTCCCCATGGCCATCACCACCTCCCCCGACGATCTCCTCACCCTCCTCGACCGCGTGGCTGAGTACTACGCCTGACTATAATCTTATTGTTCTAACAAATAGCGGATGAACTCGTCCGAGACGTTTTCCATCTCTTTCTTGTCGTAAATATACAACAGCGTAACGTTGATTATCTCATCCGTTATTTTATCCACCGAAAAGGTAATCACCCGCATGCCACCACTCTTACCTTTCCCTTTTGAGGCAACGGCAAGTCTCACTTTTCTAATCCCCTTCCCCAAATCATCACCCTGAAAAGGATTGTCTTGGATGCTTTTGAGAAAAGAAGCATATTCTACTGCCAATGAACGGTACTTCTTGGCATAGCGTTTCATCTGACGGACAAATTCGGGATGCGTGGTAATATTGACCGTCATAACTCCTCCATCAACTCGTCCAACAATTCCTCCGCTGGGCGACCTGCCGGACGACCTTCGGCCACAGCCTTTTGTACCTCGGCCACACTGCGTTTTATGCTCTTCGCCATGAATTCTGCTGCCTCTAACTCTTCTTCTGGCAAAGTCTTTGCATAAGCCTCCATCTTTTTGCGATACTCTTCGGCCTCTTCCTCGGCACGCAACCTCATCCGGAACGCTTTCCTTACAGCCTTGCTCTGCGACATATACATCGCCCACAGTGCCTCTGCTGGAGTATATTTGTTTCCGATTGACAATGTGTCCATATCCTGTTTTTTTACTTAATAACGCATCGAATGAAAAAATATTGTGTCCTACTAAAGAATGAAGATCTTATAGATTAAACCTCGAAGTGCAACACCGTTGTGCGGACAATAACCGGCTCATCAAATGTTGTGAATCCCGGCACCCCGTCCCATGCCTTTCTCGGTTCTGTGGGTGAAATGATTTCTTTTTCCATATTCTTGCATTTTATACGTCTCTTTCAAAATGCAAAAATACAACAATGGTGTGCCACATCGTGACACACCATTATATTATTAAGAAATACCGTTTACTCAAAAATGTACCCGAAGTCTGAGTCTCCACTCCTGTTTGCTCCACAATCCAGGATACTTGTCGAAATCCTCGCAGAAGCCCACCCAGTATTTTTTGGCATGAAGCAACTGCACATCGACACCCCGTTTCAGAAGCTTGTCGATCACCGTCAGAAAAGGCATCAAATCACGTTCACCTACCACATACAAATCCTTCAGGTCGGCAGTACAAATCGTGCTTAACATTTTCGCAAAGCGCCAACACTTTCATGCAGTGTTCCTTGTCTGCAATGTAATTAATCATTTTTTATTACAAATACCTCAACACCAACCCATTGTATTAACATGTAAGGCAAATGTCATCCAATCTCCTAATAACCGTTGAATCAATATTAGGTAGAGTTAATTCAAAAGTGCTGTCATCACACAAAACAAATCCCATCTCATTTTGCTCTTTAATTATTTCTTTGTTTGACGATTCTATTGAGGTTTTATACGCTATATACCATTTACTATTTTGATATCGAATGGTGAAAGTAGCACCATTTTTATTCTTGTAAGTAAGTGTTGGAAATGTCTCCCAATTCTGCGACCATTGATAATCATTATTAGGATCGCTTTTTAACTTATAACATAGAAACATTGACCTGAGTTCACAATGCCACCCACCCATTGTTTTAGCACTGAGAAGATAAACATTATCATTATCAAAACAAGTGAACAAATCAGCCCCCAGACATTTCCATAATTGTGGTTCAGCCACCATTAAGGTTCTCCAATCATTCATATCCACAGTTATTCTTTCTATACAGTGTTGAAGGTACTCAGAAAAAGCCATATCGTTCGCATAACCATCTAATAGTTCTTTAAAATAGCGACGTCTGTTTTTTGATTCATTATCATCTTTTTCCGCTTGTAAATATCTACGCCAACTATAGTCACGACTCTGGTTAATTACAAAACTGTATCGGTTACCTCTAGGCATGCAGTAGTTCCCATATGAAAGAAGCGCTCTCCGAAAGATTTGATTAGTTTCTAACTCTTTCTTTAGACCACTCTCATCAAAGACCAACCATAATAGATTGGTATATTTATCAAAATTATTAAAATAATCATTTCCGACACAGCCTGTCCATGAGCAATTATTATAATTGTCATAGTAATCTTCTATACCACTAAAACTAAGTAGGCATAGTATTTGGCCTCGTAGATAACCATTGTTCTCGACCTTTTCAATTCGTTTTTCCCACTCAGATGCATCAAGTCTATATAATAAACAAGCCTTGATACATTCTTCATGAAATTGCATAGGGCTGAAACCTGTACTTCTCAAATTCAGTCCATCTTCCGCTAAAAGTTTAATAATACCTTGCTTGTTCCTCTCAATAAGATATTTAATGGTTTGCATCGCATTACAAAAATCCTTGACATCTTGCCAAGTTGAATTGGATGTTAAGTTCATAACGATCCGCATCCATTGCTTAAAGTCGTAAAGATCAAGGTCGCCTTTGTGATGAATTAGGTATTGATAATACGCAAACAGACGTATATGTTCATCATATGCAGCATCCTTGTGGTTTTTACCCAGGAAATTCGGAAATGTTTCACACACATTAAACTTTGTTTGGCCTTCAAGTTTATTGCATATACCTGCATTGGGTGACAATTCATTAAGAATGGCATCATTATAAAATAAATCAAACACTTCAATGAGGTGCAAATAAAATTTTCTATCTAACTTTGAATAAAACCTCCATCTCAAATTATCGTAATTTGTCACCTCTTCATTTGTAACACATTCCTGCAAGGCCAGATAATCCAATGCTATGGTCGAGATAAAATTAATCATGGGGGTGTCAATGTCCCATATCTCATATGATTCCCCATCATCAGTTTGTCTTGAACGTTTCTTTTTATAGACCCAGAATAGATTAGACCAATCAATATCTATTTTGAATGAAAAATAGTCTTTAGGAGTAACCAATTCGGCTGGTTTGCTATCCGAACGTTTTAGTGAGTATGTTTTTTCTGTATATGACTTCAAACTCTGAATTATTCTAGCCTTCAGGTTTTCAAATGGAGATAACTCCAACCCACGTGAATTCATTTTGATATACAAATCATCCTTTAAACCACTCTTTTCCATAAATAGTGCTCGGAATGTAATGGCTGGTGATTGACCATCTATTAGTCGTTCGTACAAATTGTTTGTATCACTGAAATGCATATCTATACTATCTAACATATTAAGCATAGAAAATACGGTTGGATCATATGTCCAAGAAATAGAAAACCATGGGCATCTCTCCTTGATTGTTCTAGATATTGTCCCTAAAGAGTTAGCATCAAGTGGGTTATTGACCAAAGCTTTGCAAAAATCAGATGATGTATTTCTTGTTTGGTATACGAACTTGGGACTTCCATCCTTTGATATAAAAATGGATTTAAATGAGTCGTATTTCCCATCATGTATACTCAAATAATAATGCAACAAGAACAAAGTCGTTAATCGTTGCTGCCCATCCAAAGGTATGAATTCCTTATCAGAGTTTATATTACCATATACAAAATCCAAATCGTGACTTACATTTGATTTGTCTTCCAAATATGCCCTTAAGGAATCCAGAAAATTATCTCTAACATCTTGTTCATTTACACGTCCTTGTGCATAGTCTCGCTGAATAATAGGTATGACTATACGTTCAATGTTGTTATGATGCAGCAATCCCACAAAACTAACTTGTATTGATTCAATATCTTTACCCATAATAATTCATTTAATGGTTCTTTTTATTTCCTCTAAATAATCTTTACAGTCCAAATCATTCCATTCAGCTAGTGACCCAAGATGTTTTGTATATGCCTTAAGAAACACATTTTGGGTACAAAGTGGCACAAAATTTCCCTGTCGCGCATTTCTAATAATGATGCTGCGTTTAACAGGGAAAAATGCATTTTGATAAGACCGATTAGTCCATTTGTCTAAAAGTGTTAAATTACCCAATGAGTGTTTATATTCATCAAACTTCTCATCGGATTCATATTTTGTTTTAAGAGTCTTATAAATTTCAGCTAGTTCCAAATCAATATTTTCTTTTTTCTTTTTCCGCTGCAAAAGTTTGAGAAGTTGTCTACAATATAATATTTCATCATCATTCTTTAACTCATCAATATTTTTCTCATATTTTTCCTCATCAGTTTCCCCTGTAAAATATGTAAGCATGGTTTTAATCCACGTCTCATCAACAACCTTATCCGACTGAGAATGGATATGTTCTATATCCCAAATACAATTACCTTTCTCATCTTTCTTTCTATATTCATCAAATGGGAATCGCATAAAGTATTGTTTTTTATCAACAGACTTGGTAATAGTAAATACATTAAAAAGTAGTAACACTAAACGGATTGTGTTCTTGTTTTTATGTGTATTAAAGAAATCTGGATCATCCAAATCAATGTTTTTCATTGTTTCTTTGCACTTCTCATAAAGCAATCGTTTAAAATCATCTTTTTGTATCAACTGTCTTTCCCCATTTCTTTTATTATAATTATAACGCCACTCCAAAATGCCGGATATAGGTTGTCCAGATGATATCAAATATCCGACATAATGGAATGCTTCCGAATCATTATACCGATCTTCAAATAACTGGAATAGGTTTTTCACTTGCGCCCATAGTTCCTCAATACTTTTGCCTTCTTCTTTGAGCATTCGGACATATTGGTTAAACGTGTATTTTTCTTCTTTGTCTTCAGTTTTACTCATCAATATATCAAAAATATATTCAATATGAGTAACATACAGTTCCGGTTGTTGACAAACGAAATGCCAAAAAAGAGGTTGTTGCATAGTCCTTTCTATCGTATCCCATTCTGTTCCCAAAGTTATTTGAGTTAGGTTTTTATGACGTTCGCTTTGTGTATTACTATCAATAAACGTCATAAACAGAGCTTTAATAAGTTCTGCATTCGTTAGCCCTATCTTACCTATATTAAGACGATCAAAAATATCGATGGCTAATTTATCATCTTGTCTTACTTCATCAGTTACATTATACCATATAAAATGGGCAAGATAAAGTTCTGGTTCTAATAATATCGTGTAAAACTTTTTTATCAAATCTTTCTCTTTATACAAACCCTTTGGTGTTTTAAACCATTTTTCAATTGTTTTTGACGCCTCATTTTGACAAAAGTTTTCGAGATTGTTAGCGGCTTCATTACGTGTGTCATAGATTATGGAAAAACTATCTTCTCCTATGTATTTCAGAATCAAAGAAATTGTAGTCAACCTTTGTTGTCCATCAATTATTTCCCAATTTCCATCTTCTCGTTTTGCTACGACTACTGGTTGAAGACAATAGGGTGATTCAAAATCACGTTTTAACGCAAATTCATGCTCATATGCGAAAAACCATAGGTCGTTTAATAATTGTTCAACCTGTTTTGGTTGCCAACGATAACCACGTTGATAGTCAGGAACAACAAATTGTTCCTTATTATCAACTAACATGTCTACCATATATCTAATTGGCATAAATGTTAGTTTTCTATCTTCAATTTTAAGGTTCATAAGTTATTAATAGTTTTGTTTTACATACTCAATAATATCTTCAGCAAACCCCTTGTCATAGTTTGAAATAACCGAGAGGGCTCGAAGTTTGTCTAGATTGGTGTCATCTTCAACGACGAAAGATACTAAAAGGTAATCTTCTTCATTGTCAGGATTATTCCATTTAATCATTTTTGTATCGAAAAGATCCGTATGAATAATGGAATTAATATCTGTGATTGTATCTTTTGGGCCTGTAGATATACAATATTTTGTTTCCTCCGCACCCATTCTGAAAGCCAATGTGTCAAATATCATCTTGATATCCCACTCGGTCAGATGATAAATCGGTATTGCAAAGGAGATGTCCTTCAATTTAAAAAACTCCGACAATGCATTTCTTGACACTATTATTTCATATTTTTTTAGGAAGTCATTCAAATCATAGTTATCTGTTTCACAAGAATCTAATTCGTCCTGATAGTTCTCGGTTTCGTCTTCCGACATTCCCAACATAATGTGATAAAGAGACGGAAGTTTCATTTTAAATGTTATCAAACTATCAAGTTCTTGGTATATCATGCTGCCCATATCTATAGTTTTTTGATGATTCTCTGCAATTGATTCAAGGTGCAAAGATACGCATTTTTTTTCAAAACAGGAGCATAGTATGTCGAACCATAGAAGAGGAATCGCCGAATGGTCGATATTACTATCTAGTGAAACCAATCTTTTTAGATGAAGTGTTGTTAATCCTTTCCGTGTCGCAGTGCGGCATCAGGTTGCTGGCGGTGGGTGCGGCGTTGCCGTGCAGGATGGCATCAATGGCATAGTGGCGGGCGATATTCTCTATCTGTCCACCGCTGAAGTCGTACCGCTCGGCCAGTAGGGTGGCATCTGCATCGCTGAGGTTGGGCAACAGCTCGTGCCAGATGGCTGTGCGGGCTTCCACTGTGGGTTTGTCGAAGCGTATCTTATAAAGGAACCGCCGCTCAAAGGCATTATCCATATTCTGTACCAGATTGGTGGTGGCAATCAGTATGCCGTCGAGGGTCTCCAACTCCTGTAGGATGATGTTCTGAAGCGAGTTCTCCATCTTTTCCACAGCACGTTCCGCACCCTCCTGTCGCTTGCCGATGATGGCATCCGCCTCGTTGAAGAGGAGGATGGGAACAAGGGCACTCTCTTTGACCCGCTGGCGGTAGGTATCGAAAAGAGCCTTCATATTCTTCTCACTCTCACCAACCCACATGCTCTTCATCTCGGAGATGTCCACCTGCATGATGTCGCGGCCTGAGCGATGTGCCAACTGCATCACCGTCTCGGTCTTACCCGTACCTGGGGCACCATAGAAGAGGCAGGTGAATCCACAATGGAAGCCCTCCTTTTGCAGACGGGCATGAATATCATTATAGTTCTTCTCCTCAAGCAGATGGGCAAGATCGTCAATGCGATGGGTGATGTCGTCGGAATAGAACATGGCGCGGGGCTTGATGTCGGAAGCACTAATCATATGGCGCAGTGACCTCTTCACTTCGAGCGAGGGGAGTTGCAACTCGTCAAGCAAGTCGCGCTTCGCCTTCATCGTAAGCCTGTAATTCTCCTTGTCCCCCAACCCATCGTTGTTGCAATACTCTATCAAACCCAACTGTTGCAGCAAGTTGCCACCCATCTCCAATTCCGTCCTTATCATACGCATATCTTTCTTGCTAAACATGCAATCGATGCTGTGAAAACCAATAAAATCATCGTCTTCGTTCACAAACAGATGACAGAACATGACAAGAAGAGCAAAATCAATGTCATTATCTTCAGGGATAAGTTTCTGCACCTTTTGTACGAACAACAGTTGCTGATTATAGTGAAACAGCATCTTGAAATGATCTACAGCATCAGTAAAATCCATCTCATCATCTTCCACCTGGTCAACAATGTCTTCTAACTCACTGAACAACTCATGGCAGGTTAGGCCGGAACAATCTTTGGGTGTGTAAGGCTTATTCACTTTGAAAGCCTCCACCACATCTATAGGCACCCGGTAGGAAACTGAACGAAACGAACGGCAACGAACAATCAAACCTCGGCGTACCAACTCGTCAATATCATTCATATAACGGATCATCCGCGTGGTACGACAGCCCGTGTATTTTGCAATGTCGCTTGCCTCGATTTGTGATTCATCACTATGGTCGATACACAACGCCATCATCACGCTCTGCTCTTTCGTGAGGCTGAGCGTGTCCGACAGATGCTTTATGAAACGCTTTGCATTGCAATAAAACTCCGGCGACAACTGCGAATCTTCCGCCAATTCCACGATGTTTTCGACTGCCGAAAGTAAGTCTAACTTACTTTTTCCCTGTGTTTTACTTACTGTTTCCATATCAAAAATCCTTTTATTTCCAACTGCAAAAATATAGCGACAGTGTGCCATTTCTTGGTACACTCACATCATTATTGTAATTTTTGAAATAGATTATTTGCAAAGAATGCATTACAGTATTCAACCAATTCCAACGTTTCCTATCCATAGTTTTTTCGCACAAAACGACCCGCCCACCCCATGCTTTACGCCTCCTGCTCTATTTCTTTCAAAAAAAATTTCACATATATCAAGGTAATGTTTTCCAATTAGTTATATACAATTTCGTAACAACTTCAAGCCTCGAATTTCAAAAAAAACTTGCAGATTGAAAAAATGTTTGTAACTTTGCAGCGCAAAGTACTCTTAAAGACAATATGAACAACAACGAAGCAATCAATACCATCAACGAGATAAAGGACCTAATGCAAAAGTCCTCCCGTTTTCAGACCATCAGCGGCCTGTCAATAATCATTATAGGCATCTACGCCTCCATCGTGTCACTTGGGGCCTGGATGCTGCTTGGCAACCACGAAACCTACAGCTGGCTACCCACTTGGAGCGTCGACTTCGCCCTCAACACCCCCGGGCGTACCTGGACTGCCATCCTCTGTGCCCTCGCTCTCGTTGTTGTATCCTTCGGCACCGTCTGTGTCATGTCCTACGCCAAAACCAAGCGGCAGAACCATCACTTCTCCTTCGACCAGACCGTACGCCGACCCCTGTTCCATTTCTTCGTCCCGGCTGTCACCGGCGGACTGCTCTGCCTGGCTATGCTGCTGCAGGGTCACTATGGTCTCACCTCCTCCTTTATGCTGGTATTCTACGGCCTGGCTCTTATCAACTGTTCCCACTACACCTCCTCCTCCATCGCCCTGCTGGGCTACGTTGAGATTATCCTCGGCATCATCGACTGCTTCCTCGTCAACCACGCCATCCTCCTCTGGTTCCTCGGCTTCGGCCTTTGGCACATCGTTTTCGGCATCTTCTTCACCCTCAAAAACAGGCAAACCTCTTGTGGTAATAACGCTGTCAATCAAACAGGTTCCTCTGATAACAAACAATAAGTCATGATTCCAACTCTCAACGGCATCAACAAGGCTTTCGAAAGCAAAGCGCGCCTCGGCATCATGTCGGTGCTGATGGTAAACGAGAGCGTCGATTTCTCCACCCTCAAGTCGCTCCTCTCGCTCACCGACGGCAACCTCGCCAGCCACACCCGCGCCCTCGAAGAGCTGGGCTATATCCAGTGTGAGAAACGATTCATCGGACGCAAGCCAAACACCTCTTTCTCCATCACTAAGGCCGGCAGCCAAGCCTTCAAGGAACACCTCAAGGCTCTCGAAGACTTTATCAAAAACACTTCCGCCTAATTTTTTTTGCACTATTTACTTTGCATCACAAAGTACTCTTAAATTTAATAATATAACAACATAAAATATAAAACAATGGAAAACATCAACCCCAAAAACATCCTCTCAGACAACAATTCACGCAGCAGTCTCAAACTCGGTATCAAGCTGTTGCTCATCTTAATTATCAGCATTTTGCTGCTCATCCCGCAAGCCATCATAATAAGCATGGTCGACGAGCGCAGCAGCACTGAGAATTCCGCCAACTTCGAAGTCACCGAGAAATGGGGCAGCGGGCAAACCCTCACAGGTCCCGTGCTCTTCATTCCGGGCGATTCGGCAGCCAACAACATCTACCTGCTGCCCGAGTCCCTCGACATTAAGGGCGACATCAATTCCCGCACACTGAAGCGCGGCATCTATGATTTTACCGTGTTTGAGTCCACACTCGACCTCAGCGGACATTTCTCCCTCTCTAAGGAGATTAAACCTGAGCAGTTGAAACATCTCCGCACCGACCGCGCCAAGCTGCTTTTTGCCATCACCGACTTCAAAGGCTTTGCCGACAATCCCTCGCTGGTCTACAACGGACAGCCCGCAGAGTTCTCCTCCGAAGCCCTGCATCTGGGCAACAACAATGCCCTCTCATGCAGTGTAGACATCCAGCCCATCCTCAACGGTGACAAAGTCACCTATCGCCTCTCCGTTCCCCTCAAAGGTTCCAACTACCTCTACTTCCTCCCAGTGGGACGCACCACCTCGCTGCACCTCTCCTCCGACTGCCCCACACCCAGCTTCACCGGCCGCTACCTGCCCTCCGACCGCCAGGTGAATGAACAAGGGTTCACCGCCGACTGGAAGGTGCTGGCCCTCAACCGCGACTTTGCCCAGGTACTCAGCTCACAAAGCGAACTGCGCAATGCCCAGCCCTTTGGTGTCGACCTCAAGGTTCCCGTCGAGCAGTACCAGCAGACCACCCGCAGCATCAAGTACGCCTACCTCATCATCCTGCTCACCTTTGCCGTGGTCTTCTTTGTCGAGAACCGCCGCCTTACCCCCGTTCATCCCGTCCAGTACGCCCTCGTGGGCATCGCCCTCATGCTCTTCTACGTCCTGCTCCTCTCCTTCTCCGAGCACCTCACCTTCCTCCTCTCCTACATTATCGCCTCGGTTATGACCATAGGACTAATCACCCTCTTCATGCGCGCCCTGCTCAAAAACCACCGCGCCGCCCTCCTCATCGGGTTGCTCCTCTTCATCCTCTACACCTTCATCTACATCATCATGCAGCTCGAAAGCTATGCCCTCCTCGTTGGCAGCCTCGGGGTCTTCATCATCCTGGCCGTTGCCATGTACGCCTCGCAGAAAATCAACTGGTACCAGAAGAATTGAATGTGTTAGTAGGGACTTCTATAAATCACCTCGTTGAGGTGAGACACTTCATAACGTTGCGGAAGTCGAGAGCAGAGCCGAACTTGTTCGAGCTTTGCCGAGATGCAGCAACGTCTCGTTGAAACACCGTACAAGCCGTAAGGCGCAGTGCGGTGATTATCAGCAACAAGATACCTGCGTCCCGAATAGGGACGCGACAATGAAAACAAATAAATAGAACCCACTTAGTGTATTAATCGAACAACAAATCACCATGAAAACAATCTCATCCCTACGTCGCCGCATCGCACGTTTCGCCGCCCTGCTGCGCACAGCCCTCACCGGCCACCCTGTCGAACTCCTCATCCTGCTTCACGCCACAGCAGCACTCTGCGCCTTAGTCTATAACCTGCATCACGCCTGGATGTACCCTGTGGCCTACGCACCCTTTGCCACCGTGGCAGCCCTCTGCCTCTCGTTCTACCGGACGGGAGGCAAAGGCTGCATCGTTGCCTACTGGGCAGTGCTGCCACTCTACCTGCTCACCGTGCTCCTGCCCGACGCTTGGCGCAACAGTGCCGAAGTCCACTATCTCTATGCAGCCCTCCCAGCCCTCTACCTGCTGGCTCGCCGCGTGAAGGACAACAGCCGCTACTCCCTCCGCTTCTACAGCATGGCGCGCTCGCTGACCCTGGCTCTCGGCATCGCCACCCTCCTCATGGCCCTCCTCCAGGTCATCCTCGGGTCAGTCGAAACACTCTTCAAACCCCAACCCGACGTTTTCTACTATTTCTACGAGATCGTCTTGGTCGTCTGCTACACCTTCGTGGCACCACTCATCTTCATCGGCCTCGAATCCTCTACACGCACACCCACCGTCAGTAAGTTAGTGACAGTCATCCTCAACTACATCCTCACCCCTGCCCTGCTGCTCTACAACATCATCCTCTACATCTATGCCGCCACCATCCTCATCCGCTGGGATTTGCCCCAGGCCTCGGTCGCCACAATGGTGACAATCTTCATCTCTGTTCAGTTATTCCTCGACATCGTGCGGCCGCTCCTTTCCCGACAACCCCTCAAATGGTACTTCCGATGGTTCGGCCTTATCGCACTGCCTTTGGTAGTGCTCTTCTGGGTGGCAACAGGCTACCGCCTCTCGCAATACGGCCTCACCATCGACCGCTGCTTCCTGCTCCTCGCCGGCGTGCTGATGACCCTTTACTGCCTCTTCACCCCCTTCCTGCGCTCCAAACCTTGGTTCTGGCTTACCACCGCCGCTGTGGCAGGCATCGTCGTCCTCACCCTCGGCGGACCCTTCTCCGCTCGCCAACTCTCCCTCAACGCTCAAATTAAGCTCATCCGCACCAACGCTGCCCAAGCGCACATCCTCACTCCCCAAGGCACCATCGACACCGTCGCCTTCCACCCCGACCCCGCCGACTCCCTCTACCTCAGCCAGCACCGCGCCGCCTACCAAGCCATGCTCTATATCGAACACAACCTCGACGACACCCTCTCGCTGCCCCGCCAACTCGGCATCGACCGCGCCGACTATCTCGACCGACTAAGCAACCGCACAGCACGACACGCCCAAGCCTACCGTGTCGACAACGATTGGTACCGCTACGAAGAACAGTACTTCACGCAAAACTTCTACCTCCTCAACGACAGCGACAAGAACATCATCGATATTTCAGGCTACAACCGCTTGTTACTCAACCGGCAATGGGAATACCGTGCAGGCGAAAGCATCCCCTATCCCGGTGGCACCATCGACGCCGACACCCTCCTCGCTGCCCAACTCGCCAAAATAGGCTACACACTGCGCAGCAACCTCGACCAAGACAAACTCAACAAACACAAAGAACAACTCCTCACCTACACCAGTCCCGACGGCTCCGTCCTCATCGTCTTCGACAGGATGCAAATCTCCAAAGCCGACAGTCTCAACCACCTATTCACAGCCCAAATCTGCTACGCCCTGTCCCGATAAACCATGAAATATCTCAAACTCATCCCCCCCCTGCTTGTCACCGCCGCCATTATCGCACTTTGGAACGACGACTTCGTTATCCTGCTCCTCCTTGTCTTCCTCTTCTGGCTCTTCGTCCCCATTGCCGTTGCCGCCATCTACTTCCTGGTCAAAGCCCGCCGCTGCCGCGACACCTACGAGAAAGT
>JAEEGL013701346.1_pt1 | contig 14225 bp, 10 predicted proteins | sample 9134231 | NCBI WGS metagenome assembly JAEEGL01 (sample SAMN16246548, study PRJNA631951) | gut metagenome | biome: gut microbiome; feature: rumen; material: fiber-attached | host: Bos | place: Iran: Karaj | collected 2018-10 | reverse complement strand
TATAATGTTCTTTCCATACAAAACATTAGTGTATATGTTTTTGCAGTTTTAGTATATTACAATACACCAAAACGCCGCTTTTATATACACACACCTTCGGTTTTAATATATCAATATCAACAACTATACGATAAAACAAGATAAATTAATAATTATTTAATAAATAGCTTAGAGTTTTTGTTAATAAAAATGACCCATGACTTTTATATCATAGATCACCTTAATTATCCTAAATAGATTATATAATTACTTACTAGACTTATTTCCCAAAACTTTTCCAAGAAACGCAGCATACCATCTCAACATGAACAACTCATTCTCTGATTTTTTCTTAAAAACTAGTCGAGTTATTTTAACCACTGGATAAACGCTGTTTTATCATTGCTATTATAACCAGCATTTTTATAGAAATCTAAGGTACTTTGTCTTTTTGAGCCTGTTAATAACATCATCTTATAAAAATTATTACCAAGTGCTATTTCTTTTGCATAATTAAGACAACTTGTTGCGTATCCCTTATTCCTATATTCATTATGTGTTACTACATTTTCAACAAATGCATATGGTCTTTGATTCCTTGTTAAATTAGGAATAATAACACATACACATGAGGAAACTATATTACCATCTTCTTCATATACAATAATATGGTGATTCATATCATTAAAAATTTCTTCCCATACATCTTTTAAATGTTCAGTATCGTCAAACTTTTCATCATTATGTAGAAATTTATAAAGTTCAAGTAATTGATATAATTCATCTTTTTTTACTTCTCTAATCATTAATTAATTTCCTCACTTGTTTTATTATTTATTTTAAAAAATTGCATGTTTTCTTAATTATATACAACTGAATGTTAATCAGTTACATAATAACATTTATTGCATTTCTCCAACCTGTTTTAATGGCAAAAGTTGCATTTTTCAATACATTTAATAATACTTATTAAGAATACACATTAAGATATGAATGTTATAGTTATGCATTAACTACGTTAGTTTTCTTATCTTTAGTATTTGCTTTAATATCATCCTTTAAAGCATATACTAATTTCTCTTCTTCCTTTAATTCCTCTTCCTCTTCATAAATTACATCTTCTAATATATCCTGTAATTTATATTCCTTCATTAAATAGTTTTTTGTTTGGAATCCAACGATTACTGTAAATGTTGCATTCACGAATCCTTGAATACTTGAATCAACTACAGTTTCAATTGCTTTACCAATAAAAGGAATACCTGTTGCTGCATGGCCAAGCTTAGATACAACGGCGGATGTTGTATTTGATGTTGCATTTGATAATCCATATGCAGTAATAGATGCTAAAATAACATTTCTATATATTTTTGCAAGCTCAGTCTCATTAGGTCTAAAGCCATATAAGAAAATAATATCCTTTATTAAAGATAGGTCATAAGTACTAACAAATAATGTATCTAAGGCATCAGATTGTGATAACGCAGTTGTAAGTCCAACCTTTAATGCGTGATCTCTTATAATCTTGTTACAAGCTTTTTTAATATCATTCTTAAATATATTAGTTAAAGCTTCTCTTAATGATTTATCATTATTAGTATGTCTTGCTACTGCAAGCTTACCAATTGAATCGTCACTATAATAAGATAATTCTTCTGTTTTATCCTTTAGATCTATCATCTTATCTGCTAAATCTTCTCTTAATTTCTTATTAAATTTCTTTGCTTTAGTTAAATCCTCTTCGTTAGAAACTAAAGTCATAAATGACTTAGTCTTTGCTAATTTAACTAAAGGTACGATATATAAAAGAATAAATAATAATACTGATATAAAAATCATACCATATCCAGCATATTTATTCATATCATATACCTTAGTTGTTATTAAAAATAAAGATACTGCAATTATAAATCCTATTGCTACCGCAAAAAGGAATAAAAAAGTTTTATATACCTTAGTATTTCTATTTTTATTATATTTTCTTTGATATTCTTCTAAAGTCATCTTCTTTTCTTTATCCATAAAATCACATCCCTTTAGTAATAATTTTAACATTAAATATAGCATAATAAAAGAAAAACAAGATGAACTTCATCCTGCTTTATCTAAAATCTATAAAGAATATAAGATTTAATAATTAAAGTATTAAATTTCTTATATAATTCATAAGCTGTATATTTTTTAATTTTATGATTTAATATTTCATCACTAGTTGCATTCTTATACCTATTACTAAATCTAATACAAGCTCTATTAATAGATTCAGAAACACTTGTTCTAATTATAATAAGCTTGCCCTTTAGTAAATTATAATTCTTTAAATGTCTATATTGACCTGAATCTATTACTAAGCACTTATTAATTTTATCCTTAGAATTTATAATCATTTTTAATACATCATTAAAATGATTAAAATTAATTTTTAAATTATATCCTGTTGGATAATATTCATCACTATATTTCTTAAATATCTTTTTTCTTAATTCTTCTTGGAATAAAGATACTTTAATATCATCATTAAATAAGATATCTGTATGTATTACTTCATATTTATTATTATCGCTAAAGTTATTATTAGTATATGTAGTCTTACCACTACCTGTTTCACCAGTAATATTTATAATATCATCATTAGATATATCAAATATTAATGGTTCCTTATCAATAAATAAATCTATTAAATTATCATTTACTTCCTTAAAAAATTCATATAATTTTTTATTATTATTTTCTAAAAAATAAAGGAAGGAATCAAAATTAGTAAAATCAATATACTTAAAAAGTAGCATTCTAAGCTTTTCTTTATCAGTTTCTTTAATAATATTCTTATACCTCATTTTAATCCCCCCTTCTTATATTTAATTATTTATCATATATAGTTCCTACGCTTTGAAGCATTTCTTCAAAATCCTGCTTAGGAATAGGCTTACTATATAAGAAGCCTTGGGCGTTTAGACATCCAAGCTTTGTTAGGAATTCTGCTTGTGATTTAGTTTCAACACCTTCACAAATTACATTAATATTTAAGCGTTTTGCCATATCAATAATAGAGCCAATTATTATTTCATCAGAATCAGTTAGAATTTCTCTATTAATAAATGATCTATCTATTTTAATTTCAGAAACCTTAAAATCTCTTAATACTGATAAGGATGAATAACCTGTACCAAAATCATCAATTGCGGTCATAATACCATTTTGATTCATTGTATTAATGAATTTAGCTAATCTTTTATTTTCTTCTAGGTTTGTTGTCTCAGTTACTTCTATTACAATATCTTTTGTTTTAACATCATATTTCTTAATAATATTAATTACCTTATCTTCTATATCAGGTATTGAAAAATCACTTCTAGATAAATTACATGATGCAGGTACTATATTATGACCCAAAGATCTATATTTTGCTATATCCTTACATAATGTTTCTAGGACATATAAATCTAGATTAACAATTTCACCATTCTTTTCTAATATAGGTACAAATACACCTGGTGGTATAACATTACCATTATTTATCCATCTAGATAATGCCTCAACACCAATAATCTTACCTGACTTAATATCAAACTTAGGTTGATAATAAACAACGAAATTACCTTTTTCTAATTCTTCATTAAATATACTTTCTATTCTTTTGGCTGAATTAACCATTTCTAATAATTCAGGTGTTAATTTAACAACAATCTTTTTTGTTGCTCTAGCATACTGACAAGCGATTGATGAATTAGACATAATATTTGGGTAAGATAAATCATTATCATTTATTTCAACATATCCAACAACACCTATTAAATTAACCTTATGAATCTTACCTTCAGCCTCAATTTTAACAGGACACATTGTTACTAAATTAACAAATTCATCATGTCTTTTTCTTTTTATAAATGCACAGAAATTATCTCCACCTAAATGAGCCATTGCCTCATCCTTACTAAGGAAATCATTAATCATATGTGCATATGCGCAAATTGCCTTATCACCTTGCTCTGAACCAAAAAGCCTATTAACTAATCCAAATCCCTTAATATTAATGAAATATGCATTATATTCCTTTGGATCAATTCTTCCTGATAATTCCTTTAAATTCTTCATATATCCATGAGTATTAGGAAGATGAGATGTCATATTAATAAGCATTGCATCCTCTACCTTCTTTGTAAGCATACTTGTCTTTTGATGTATTGATAATAATCTTAATAATACATTAATATCATTAATTTGTTCTTTAGAATAATCATCAAAAGAATCCACATTATAAAATTCAAATGTGAATTCATCATTAGAGTAGCATACTAATGGTTTTTTAGAAGAATTATTATTTAAGGCATATTCAATTATCACTTCACCATTACTAAGCTTTACATCAATTTTTGCAAGATGAAACAAATCCTTAATGGATTCTAATGCTTTATCTATAGATTGATTATTTAGTAATTCTAAGAAATTTAAAAAATCAAACATACTATCAACTCCTAAGTAATATTAAAATCAAAAAAGGGGGGGCTATCCCCCAACACTTAATAACTTATTTCTACCCTAAAATATTTAATTATTTCCCCTTTCATTAAAGAAATAAATATAAACAAAACATAAAAATATTTAATTCAATAATGTTATCTTATATCTTTATAATACAAAATTTAAAAATTAATTCAAACTATTTTTATACAAATGAACAAAAACAATTAATTGATTAATATTCTATTTTAATAGAATTATCATATATTGCATCATAAATATTATTACTAATTCCTGCTAATTTTACTACTTCATTATGGCATTTTCTTGTTAAATCTTCTTCTTGCTCCTTACCATTTAATTTATCATTTTTAAATATAGGTGTTCCAATATTAAGTGTTAATACTGCCTCCTGTTGAAATATCTTTTTTCTTATAAAGCTTGGCTTTCTATAAGAAAATGCCATAGGTAATATAGGCTTATTATATTTTATAGCCATAAAAGATAATCCTCTTTTAAATGGTCTTATTGGCATATAATATTCCCACATACTACCTTCAGGATAAATATGTAAGAATCCACCATTATTTAAAAATTCACCTATCTCTTCATAATAACGTCTCATACCTTTTGCGTTATCTGGGATAGGTATTCCACCTATTAATCTAATTAAAGTGCCAGACTCTCCTCTTACATTTTTATCCCAAACTAAAAACATAGGCTTAATTGGTCTTATGCCAACTAATATACCTAAATAATCCCAATAATTAACATGGTTACAACAGGTTATAGCACCATTTGATAATTGTTCCTTATAAACTTTTAAATTCTTTCTTCCGTTTATTTTTAAGCCTAATTTAATTCTAGTCATAGGAAATACTATTAATCTAACTATAATTCTTATTAAAAAGCATTTAAATCTATGAGATTTTCTTTTATCTATAAAAGGATATTTATCATCAAATTTAATATTACGCTGCTTCTTAAATTTTATATAATGACTACTTGTATCCATAGGGTATGGATACTTAGTTGACTTTGGATCATACATAAAACCATCTCCTATATATATTCTAGCATTTCTTCTGGATTAGATTTTGCTTTAACATTAGATAAAGCTTTAATAATTATTCCTTTTTCATCTATTAAATATGTAGTACGTATTACACCCTCTACTTTCTTACCATACATATTCTTTATTCCTAATACATCATATAATTTAATAACCTCTAATGAAGGATCAGAAAGTAATGTAAAAGGAAGCCCATATTTTTCTTCAAACTTTTTATGTGAAGATACACTATCACGACTTACACCAATAACTCTTACTCCCTTTTCCCTAAACTGTGGATAAAGCTCTTTAAATCCACAAGCCTGACTTGTACAGCCTGAAGTCATATCCTTAGGATAAAAATATAAAATAAATCTAGTTCCTAATAAATCATTTAATGATAATAAATTACCATTTTGATCTTCTAGCTCAAAGTATGGCGCTTTTTTACCAACATCTAACATAATATCACCCCTAAATTAAAATAGTATCTTTATATAATCATAACATAATTTCAAATAATTAAAAATAAACATATATTCTATGGATTATAATCCATACAATTCTTGATATAGTTTTTTCCTATACCAAACCAATTAATACAAATATTTTACATCAAATATTACCATTGCTAAAATTAGAGTTAAACAAAGGAGATGATTGTATGGGAATTAAAACACATGTTATTGGATTTCCAAGAATTGGTTCATTAAGAGAATTAAAATTCGCTTTAGAAAAATATTTTAAAAATGAAATAGACCAAAATGAATTAGAGGCTATTTCAAAAGAAATTAGATTAAATAATTATAAAATATTAAAAAATATAGATTATATTCCATCTAATGATTTTTCATATTATGATAATCTATTAGATACTGCATATTTATTTAATATTATTCCACAAAGATATAAGAAATTAAATCTATCTAAAATAGATACATATTTTGCGATGGCAAGAGGATACCAGCATGGTTTTAAGGATGTTAAGGCTTTAGCAATGAAGAAATGGTTCAATACAAATTATCATTATATTGTTCCTGAATTCGATGATGATATAGAATTAAAGATTAATTCTACTAAGCCATTTGACCTATATATAGAGGCAAAAGAATTAGGTTATAATACTACTCCTTCTATAATAGGACCTTTGACATTATTAAAGCTTATAAGATTTACAGGTAATAAAAATATTAGCAATATAAAGGATGAAATATCATTATTATATAAAGAAATATTAAATAGATTTACTTGTCTTGGCGCAAGCTGGATTCAAATACAAGAACCAATACTTGTAACAGATTTATCAAGTGATGATAAGAAATTATTTAAGGAATTATATAATAATATCTTATCAGACAAAAGTATTAATGTATTATTACAAACATATTTTGGTGATGTAAGAGATTTTATTAATGAAATAAATGATTTAGCATTTGATGGAGTTGGACTTGATTTTATAGAAGGAAGTAAGACATTAGACCTAGTTAATAAAATCAATAATAAGATTATTTTTGCAGGTGTTATTAATGGTAAAAACATATGGAAAAATAATTATAAAAAGACTATAGATATAATTAATAAAATCAATAATAAAAATATTGTTATTTCTACTTCTTGTTCACTACAGCATGTTCCATATACTATTGAAAATGAAGAAAAGCTTAGTGATTCCTACTTACGTCACTTCTCATTTGCAAAAGAAAAGGTTAATGAATTAAATGAGCTTAAGAATATATTAGAAAACAATAATAATGTATTACTTGAAGAAAATCAAAAGCTATTTAATATTGATAGAAACTGTAATGATATAAAGGTTAGAGAAAGAATTAATTCTATTGATGATAAATTATTTGAAAGATTACCTAAGTTTAGCGAAAGAGAACAAATTCAAAAGAAAAAATTTATGCTTCCTCTTCTTCCTACTACAACAATAGGCTCATTCCCTCAAACAAAGGATGTTAAATTAAATAGATCATCATATAAGAAGGGATTAATATCTAAGGAAGAATATATTAATTTCAATAAAGAAAAAATTAAAGAATGTATTAAATTCCAAGAAGAAATTGGACTTGATGTATTAGTACATGGCGAATACGAAAGAAATGATATGGTCGAATATTTCGGTGAAAACCTAAATGGTTATATATTCACAGATAAAGCTTGGGTTCAATCCTACGGTACACGTTGTGTAAAACCGCCTGTTATTTGGGGAGATATTTCAAGACGTGGTGAAATTACAGTATCTTGGCTAAAATACGCTAAATCACTAACAAATAAGCCAATAAAAGGAATGCTTACAGGTCCTGTAACAATCCTTAACTGGTCATTTCCTAGAGAAGATATTAGTATAAAGGAAAGTGCATTACAAATCGCATTTGCGATAAGAGATGAGGTATTAGATTTAGAAAAGAATGGTATTGATATTATCCAAATAGATGAAGCAGCCTTAAGAGAAAAGCTTCCTTTAAGAAAAGAGGATTGGGATAAGGAATACCTATCATGGGCAATACCTGCATTTAGATTAGTACATAGTGGAGTAAAACCTGAAACACAAATACACACACATATGTGCTATTCTGAATTTAAGGATATAATTTCAGCAATAGATGATATGGATGCTGATGTTATCACATTTGAAGCATCAAGAAGTGATTTATTAATTCTTGACGAATTAAAGAAAAACAATTTCAAAACAGAGGTTGGTCCTGGTGTATATGATATACATTCTCCAAGAGTACCTAGTGTTAAAGAAATTGAGGATGCAATATTAGAAATGATTAATAAGCTTGGTTATAATAAGCTTTGGGTTAACCCTGACTGTGGTCTTAAGACTAGAGGGGAAGCTGAGGTAAAGGAAAGCTTATTAAATCTAGTTACTGCAGCTAAAAATGTTAGATTAAAGCTATAGAAAAAAGGTTCTTCTTTTTTGAAGAACCTCATTTCTTTTTATTTTGCATTTAATGTCTTTGCTTCAACCTTAACACTATCACTATAGAATTCTTTTTTATAAGAAGATCTTTCAATAGCTTTATCAGTAAGCATTAAGAATTGTGGTAGGGCAAATATTATCATTAAAACAGATATTAAGCATCCTCTTGATAATAATAAGCCTAAATCAGATACAATAGAAACCTTAGAAACTAATCCAATTATTAATGTTGCAATAACTAAAATAGATCCTGAAGTTAGAATTGTTGTAATACTTGATTCCATTGCATGTGCCATAGAATCCTTAACGTTCATTATCTTTCTATTTTCAATATAATTATTAGAAAGTAGAATTGCATAATCAATTGTTGCACCCATCTGAACACACATTACAACAATATAACATATAAAGAATGTATCATTACCAAGCATTGTTGATATACCCATTGTAATCCAAATAGCACCTTGGATTAATAATGTTAATAATAATGGTACGAAATATGATTTAAATGTGAATGCAATTATTAATAATATTGCTGCAAAAGAAATAACATTAACTAATATTATATCATGATTGAAAACATCTTTAATTTGAGAATATACAAATGTTTCAGATACTACTTCTATTCCACTATAGTTTTTATATAGATTATTAGTAATATCATTTATTACCTTAAATGAATCCTCACCTGATTTTTCCATATTTAGATTAAATATAATTCTAATGTAATTTTCAGATTCAAAATTATTAAATGCTTTGTAGTTCGAATCAAATTTCTCTTGTAATGCATTAACATAATTATCATTAGTATAATATGAAGATTCATATAGCATATTAATTAATACCTGATTTGTTACTTCATTTTCAAATAATAAATCTAATGTATTATTATCTAAACCATAATTATATAATACATATTCTTTAGTTAATACTAAATCTTTTTCTGGTATTTCATTATATTTAGCATTGATAGCTTTTTGCATATTAGAACCATAATTAGATGCAATCTTATTAACTGATGATGCTTGAATTAATAAATAATTTGCAATAGTATCATTACCATTTAATAAGCTTAATGCAATATCTTTAGTAATAAATGGATATGTAGTAATAATTTCATCTAAAGTGAATTCTTTAACAATAGTCTTATATTTAGTATATGTTGCTTTAACAATAGAATCATTAATATCAAGCTTACCTTCTTCAACTGCTTGGCAATATGTATTAATTAATTCAATAGTAGTATTATTAACACTACCATCTTCATTAAATACATGATTAGTTATTAAATCATTATAATTAGAATCAATTGTATTTTGAACATTTTCAAATGCTACTATAGAATAATTATTTTTAACAATAAAATCTAATACTTCATAAGTAGTCATTTCTTCTTTTCCTGCAGTTTGATAAATATTATTAACTATATTTAAAGAAATATTGTTTTCTTCTGCAAATTCGCTACATGTAAGCTTAGTATTATATACATTATATAATTTGGTAATTAATTCACTTGATGCATTAGTAATCTTTTTTGCACCTTCATTCTTAGTTGCATATTCAATTACATCATATACATTTGCTACTAAATCACCATTATCATTTGAAGTAATTAAACCTTCACTTGCCATAGATTGATATAATACATTAATACCCCTTAGGTTTGCATTATATGAAGCTTCATCTAAATATAATTTAGTGAATTCTTCTGCAGTTAAGGTTTCATAAACACCATATGTAGAAAATCCTTGTGCTGATGAAATAACATTTTCACCCTTATATTTATAATTAGTTAAGTAATTAACTATTTCTTTTTCTTGTTTTTCTAAATTTAATCTATTAGTTTTTGGTAATAAAACAACTAATGTATTTTGAGTACCAAATTCATTAGATATTTTTGCATCATCAACATTAACGCTTGAATTAGCATCTGTTGATGCATTTAGTGTAAAGCTATATTCACTCTTGAAATTAAATGCGGCACCAACAATAATTAATAAAACCATAATAGTAGGCATAATAATCATTGTCTTTGCTTGGAAATTAGAAATTGAATGAACCTTCTTACCAGCTTTCTCCTTCTTATTATTATGAGCTTTAATCTTTTCATTTAAAATCTTATCTAAAGGCTTATGATAAGTCTTAGTAAGTACTTTATCTGATAATAGTAATAATCCTGGCATAAATAAGAATACAGAAAGTAAGCTAATTAAAATACCCTTAGCTAATACTAAACCAACATCAAATCCAATGGAAAAAGACATGAACATTAACGCAACAAGACCTGCGATTGTTGTAATAGATGAAGCTGATACTGGCGCAAATGATCTTGCAAGGGCATTAGACATTGCTTCATTATTAGAAAATCCTTTTTCCTTTTCTTCTCTATATGTATGTAGTAATACAATTGCATAATCCATTGATAATGCTAACTGCATTACTGCAGCAATACTCTTAGTAATAAATGACATTGAATTTCCAATATAAGGTATGAAATTCAATAAAATATTACTTCCAATATTAATTAATATTGCACCACCTGCAATAACTAAGAATAATACTGGTTCAAACCAAGAAGTTGATGTTACTGCAAGTATTATAAATACTATTACAATAACAACTATTAAAATGATTATCATATCACGCTCTAATGCATTAGTTAAGAATTCTGATTCAACAGAACCTCCGTTTAACGCAATAGTATAATCATTTAATGTATTTCTTATTCTATCTAAGGTATTATATGATTCAGCATCAAAATTACCTGTTGTTAAGAAAACCTTATATAACGCATCATTTGTTTCCTTATTATAGTAATTTGAATCCTCTTCACTTGATGCAAATACTACACTTGAAACACCATCAATATCTTCAATTACTACTTTAATGTCTAGTGCTTCATCATATGAAACATTACTAACTAAAACCTGGCACTGTCCTATAGTACCAAATTCGTCCTCCATTGTAGTTAAAGCAACAGTTGATTCAGACTTAGAATCAAGATATTTCATAAGGTTATAATTAATATTAACCTTATTCATTAATACGCATGATAAACCTACTAATACTACAAATAGTCCTAGAAGGTAATATCTTGCTTTTACGATAAATTTACTTATTCTTTTCATAAAAATCCCTCCTAAAATTTATCCAAAGATAATAATACAACTGTATCATTAACTTGACACGTATATAATTTTAATTTAAAATAAAAATTAGTCAATAACACCAAATAATACCCTACTTATATAGGTGTTAAGATAAATATACAAAAGGAGAAATGTGTATAATTATGGAATATAAAGAAGACTTAAGAATTCAAAAAACTAGAAGAGATTTAAGAGGAGCTATAATAGAGCTTATAAAAGAAAAGCCTATTGAAAAGATTTCAGTTACTGAAATTTGTAATAAAGCTATGGTTAATAGAATGACATTCTATAAATATTATGAGGATAAATTCTCTTTACTTGATGATACAGTTAATGAAATAAAGGATATTATAATTAATAAAGCCCCTAACACAAGAAACATTAAAACATTAGATGATGCTTCATTATTCTTTGCTGAAATCATAAAAATAGTATTAGAATTCTTAGATAATAATAGAGATTTAATTATTGCAGTCGAAAAGAATGGAGACTATAAATTATTAGATATAATTACATATATAAGTGAAGATGCAATTAAAGAGCTTTTAACTCAATTAAATAAATTAAAACCTCTAAAATATTCAATACCACTATCTGCATCTTTTATATATGGTGGATTTATTTCAACAATTGTATATTGGATTGATCATCCAAATGCTATAAATAAAAACCAATTATTAGAATTAATAGATGATATTAAAAATAATCTATCCTCACTTAATTTCTTATTTAAGTAAAAATGAGGCTGTTAGAAACTTTTTAGTTTCTTAACAGCCCACTTTTTTCTATATTTTAGTAATTCTTCCTTCTAAGGTACCATATTTAGATAGTAGGTCACCTTCTAATACATCAACAATATAATTAACTATTGCTTCATAATCTAGCATTATATCCTTAGTTTTGACTTCATTTCCCATAAACATAGATGCTCCATCTCCACCATTAGTTAAAATATAATTTATCGATGATACTAAATATTTCTTTTCTAAATCAATTGGATTATAAGTATCTCCTTCTAATACTAATATATCTTTTACTCTTCTTTTGCCACTAACTCCATTAAAGAAGCCCTTTTCATCAATTAAAACACTTGATTCTATTGATGTATCAATAGTGTATTTTAATCCTGAAACGCATGCGAAGGCTCCATTTTCACCAATTGGTTTTCCACCACTTTTATAATCAAGCTCTGTTGATTTAGATGTAAATTCTAAGTAATCTGCGATCTGGCTTCCTGTTGCTTCCTTTGTACATATAGTATTACCAAACGGATTAACACTCATCATGTCCTTAAAAGTTAAATCACCACTTTTAATTTTATCTCTAATACCTCCGCCGTTCACAAATCCAATTGTTGCATTACCTGCATATCTATATGCATCAGCAACGAAATTGCCAATTGCGGTTTCTTGATTTCTTGTAATTCTTATACCATCATTATCAGTTATAGAAAGCTCCATATTAGATGTGGCTAAAACTCTATTACCCAATTCTTCAAGCTTAGTATTAATATTTTCTAATAAATTATCACAATTACTATCCTTATTAGAATAATTTGAAATAACACCAACCTGAATTAAGCCATCACTTGATATAGTTACTCTACCAAACTCCTTTAGTTTAGTTTCTAAAGAGCATAATGGAATATATTTATCTTCTTTATTTTTATAATAATCACAAGGTATTTCCTTATGAGCATGACCATCTAAGAAAACATCAATACCCTTAGTATTTTTAATAACCTCATCAGAGCTAAATTCCTTATATTCACTACCATATCCTAAATGTCCTAAAACAACTACATAGCTACATCCACTATTCTTTAGCTCATCTACATTACTCTGAATCAATTGATAAAATTCTTCTGGCTTTGTTAAATCACCTAATGTATATACAATCTCATTATCCTCCATGAAATTAGCTGGAGTTGAATCTGTAATTGTAAATGGTGTTGTAACACCTAAATATCCAACCTTAGCATTACCATAATCTATAATCTTATATGGTTTTACTGAACTAAGCTTATTTGAATTCTTACCAACATAATTAATATTACATGATAATACATCCCCATTAAATTCACTTATTCTCTGGCTTAAAATATCCATTCCATAATCAAATTCATGATTACCTAATGTCATCATTTCATATCCTAGGGAATTCATTATTTCAATAATATATTCTCCCTTTGATACTGCACCAATATAATCCCCTTGTATCGCATCTCCACAATCTACTAAAGTAACCTTTTTACTATTGTTTAAAAGTTCATTTTTATATTGAGAAAGTGCTGAATAACCAATATTATCACTAACTCCACAGTGTACATCTGTAGTAAATAATATGTTTATTTCTGAATTATCTATTATATTACTCTTACAGCTAAAAAGAGTAATAAATATAAAACAAGAAATAATAAAAGATAATAATACTTTTAATTTTTTCATATATTCTCCCTATGTAATTTAAATATTTAAAGCTATTTTTATTTTATACTTTTTATATATTTTTATGCAAGAACAAAGGTTGATAAATCAACCTCAAGGAGCTTATTGCTCCTTTTTTTAACGCCTCAAATAATTTGAAGTCGTTTTGGTGTGCTCACACCTCTACGTATTAGATTTGAAATTACTTCCATATCACATACGCTACTTTT
>JAEEGL012221414.1_pt1 | contig 14225 bp, 11 predicted proteins | sample 9134231 | NCBI WGS metagenome assembly JAEEGL01 (sample SAMN16246548, study PRJNA631951) | gut metagenome | biome: gut microbiome; feature: rumen; material: fiber-attached | host: Bos | place: Iran: Karaj | collected 2018-10 | reverse complement strand
GCCAAACCAAACATTGCAATAGCTAATAAAAGTAATATTGGGCTTATCCAATCAAATTTATATTTAAAGGGATATTTATTATCAAAATATTTGATATCTTCTTTTACAGAAACTGGGTACATATAAACTGATTTATAGACCTTTTCCTTTTCAGGAATGCTTCTCACTTTAAAACCACCTTTTAAAAAATTTTATCATTAATAATTAATATTTACAATATTAAAAAAGAAAAAAGGAGGAAAACATATTTCCTCCTTATGTAAATTACTTAACTAAGCTATCGTATAAAGATACTAGTGTTCTTTCATAATCTGATGATGAAACACCAATAATTATATTTAACTCACTTGGACCTTGAGCAAGAAGCTTTACATTAATCTTCTCCTTACCTAAAGCTTGGAATATTGTAGCACATACACCACTTCTTTTTGCCATATTTCTACCAACTATAGCAACTAGGGCAAGCTCAGATTCAACTGTAACCTCACAATCAAGGTCACGCTTTAAATCTGTAACAAGCTCATATTTACATTTATCTACAGAGCTTGCAGATACTACTACAGAGAATGAATCAATTCCTGAAGGTACATGCTCTATTGATACATCATATTTTTCAAATATAGATAAAGCCTTACGCATAAAGCCAACCTCATTTGACATATGATCCTTAGAAATATTGAATGATAAGAAATCCTTCTTTCCAGCTAAACCTGTAACGATGTTTTCCTCATCAGTACAAACATTCATAATCATTGTTCCTGGGTTAGTTGGTTCATTTGTATTCTTTAGGTTGATAGGAATATTTAATTCCTGAACTGGGAATACAGTTTCCTCATGTAAAACTGAGGCACCCATATATGATAATTCTCTTAATTCTGCATAAGTAATTTCCTTGATTGCTCTTGGGTTCTTAACAATACGTGGATCTGCAGCTAAAATACCAGATACATCTGTCCAGTTTTCATAAACTGTAACATTTAAGCATTTAGCTAAAATAGCACCTGTAACATCAGAGCCACCTCTTGATAATAGCTTAATTGAGTTATTAGGATAAGCACCATAGAAGCCTGGAACAACAATCTTTCCATACTTAGAGAAGGCAAGCTTAACATTCTTTTCAGTTAAAACCTCGTCAAGCTTTCCATCATAGCTATATCTTAATAAATCCTTAGCATCAACAAATTCATAGCCGATATAAGCAGCCATAAGCTTTGAAGTTAAATATTCACCACGAGATACTAAATAATCCTGGCTAATATTTTTATTTAATTCAGCCTTTAATTGCTCTAAATCATTCTTAATTTCATAATTGATTTTTAGATCATTTTGAACACCAACAAATCTATCATATAGCATCTTCCAAATATCCTCATAAGGAACTGAATACTTTAAGTGTGCATGTAAAATATATAATAAATCTGTTATTTTAGTATCATTTGAATCTCTTTTTCCTAAAGCACTACAAACTACTATTTGTCTTTTAGGATCACCTAATACTATATTCTTTACCTTTTCAAATTGAGTAGCGCATGAAAGTGAGCTACCACCAAACTTAGCAACTGCTAGCATATTAATACTCCAATCCTACAAGCTTCATAGCAATTTGAACAGCATTTGTTGCGGCACCCTTTCTAACTTGGTCACCAGAGCACCATAATGTAATACCATTCTCACTAATTAAATCTCTTCTTATTCTACCAACAAATACGATATCCTGATCAGATGTTACTAAAGGCATTGGGTATAATAGCTTTTCAGGATCATCATATAATCTACAGCCCTTTTCATTAGCTATTGCATTCTTTACTACATCTAAATCTAGCTTATTCTCTGTTAAAACAGTTACAGCGATAGAGTGAGATCTTACAACTGGTACTCTTACACAAGTACAAGTTACCTTTAATTCAGGTAGATGCATAATCTTTCTACCTTCATTTTGCATCTTCATCTCTTCCTTTGTATAACCATTCTCTAGGAAGCCACCGATTTGTGGAATTACATTTTCAGCAATTTGATATTGGAATACATTTGATTCAATCTTGCCACCCTCAAGTAGAGCCTTCTCTTGATTACGAAGCTCGATTGGACCATTTATACCAGCACCTGAAGTTGCTTGATATGTACAAGCAGTCATTGCCTTAATCTTTGATAATTTATTAATAGCATTAACAGCTACTAAAGTAATAATTGTTGAACAGTTAGGGTTAGAGATAACACCATGGTTTTTAAATACATCCTCACCATTGATTTCAGGTACTACTAGAGGTACATCCTCATCACCTCTAAAAGCACTTGAGTTATCGATAAATACAGCACCTGAAGCTACGATATCATCCTTGAATTCTATAGCAACTGGATTAGAAGCTGCGCCTAAAACTATATCAAGACCCTTAAATGCACCCTTGCATGCAAGAGAAACCTTTACCTCTTTACCATTAAATACTAATGTCTTACCAACACTTCTTTCAGAAGCTAATAATCTTAATTCATTTACAGGGAATTTTCTTTCCTCTAAAACCTTTAACATTTCACGTCCTACTGCACCAGTAGCACCTAAGATACCAACATTATAACTTTTCATAACTAACACCCCTCAAAAATATAAAAATTTGGCTTCATTATACAACGATACAATTAATAAATCAATAAAATTTAATCACTTTTTTCATTTTTCTCGAACACGTGTCCGTTTTATACGAACATATTATCCGTTATGTTTAAAAGCATGAAAAAAGCTCTCCGAAGAGAGCCTTATCATTAAATTGTATACCTATATTGTATTATATCAAATGATACTGTAGAGTTATCAGCATAAGTAAATGTTATTGTATCTCCAAGTGATAATCCTGCATTATATAGGAACTTAGTTGCTTGAACATTTGAATCAGAATTTAAGCTATCAGGAACAGTATATATTTGATCTGTTTTAGCCTCATCCTTGTAATCAACAGCTATAGATGAAATAACTTTATTAGTCTTTAAGTTAGTACCACTATAAGTTGAAGTTGAGCTTTCAACCTTACTTACATATAAAACTCTAATAAAGCCTAAACCAGATGTTGTAGTACCATTTGAGATAGTGAATCCAAATTCAAAATCACCCTCAACATATCCAGTTTTCCATACCTTATTATTCACATCATATTCTGCTGTAGAAAGAATTGATTTAACAGCACTCTTAACTGAATTTGAAGGAATAGCAAAGCCTAAGCCTTCAACTGATGATGATAAATATTTATCATTTACTTTTGCGTTAACTATACCAATTAAGGCACCACTAGAATTAAATAATCCACCACCTGAATTACCACTATTTATAGCAACATCTGTTTGAATTACTGTAATAGAGTTATAGCTTGACATAGATATTTCTCTATTAACATATGATATAACACCTTTAGAAACACTTCCTGGTAAAGTACCAAGTGGGTTACCGATACAAATAGCATCAGAACCTAATCTAAGTTTGTCTGAATTATCAAATATTTTAGAATATGTTAAACCTGTTTTTTCAATAGATAGTATAGCTAAATCATTATCCTCATATCCACCAACAAGCTTGGCATCATAAGTACCTGCATCTACATTTAATACATCATCATTATAATCTGATATTGTTACTGAGAAAGTAGATGCACCCTCAATTACGTGGAAGCAAGTTACGATATAGCTTAAGCCTAAATCATCATCATATGAGAATAATACACCTGATCCTGAAGATGTTGCATTAAATGATTTTGCAGTAATAGATACTACTGATTCATATACTTCTTCTACAGTATCCTCTATAGAGTTAGCTACTGTATTAGATGTTGTAGTTATTTCTGCAGTTGTTTTCTTGTAATCTGCAACAAGCTGTGATGTTTCAGTTGATGCTGATATCTGAGCCTCATCAGTTGATGTTCCTGATACAACTGGTACATAACCTGATGTAGAGTTATTATCTATAATACTAATTCCGTTATTTGAACAAGACGCTAAACCGATTATTAAGCCTAATCCTAAGATTCCCGCTAATATCCTTTTTTTCATTAACATTCCCTCTTTTCTTTTAAGTACATCTTAATTATAATCCCTAATTATGGGATAAATTTGGGAATTAAATAGAAAAATTAAAGTATATTTTACTTATAATATCTTTTTAATAGACCTTCTAATGCTCTACCATGTCTAGCTTCATCACGAGCCATTTCATGAACAGTGTCATGAATTGCATCTAGATTATATTTCTTAGCAAGCTTAGCTAAATCAGTCTTACCTAGAGTAGCACCATATTCACATTCTACTCTCCAAGCAAGATTCTTCTTTGTTTCTGCTGTCATCTTTGGCTCAAGCTCACTACCAAGCATTTCTGCAAATTTAGCAGCGTGCTCTGCCTCCTCATAGGCAGCCTTCTCCCAATATAAACCAATTTCAGGATAGCCCTCTCTATGAGCAACTCTAGCCATACATAAATACATACCTACCTCTGAGCACTCGCCATTAAAATTAGATAATAGCTGATCATAGATAGATTTCTTTACATCCTCAGGAATATCTGGGTTATTCTTAACTGTCTTAGCATAAACACCAAATTCATGCTCTGCAGCTAGTGGCATTTCACCCTCTACCTCCTGGAATGCCTTTGCTGGTGCCTTACATACTGGGCACTTAAAATCCTCTGGTAGGCTATCTCCTTCATAAACATAGCCACAAACCTTACATACATACTTCTTCATATTTTTTTCCTACCTTTCTTTAATTAATCGAAGTTTGATTTAATTAATTATAATATAAATTTAATAATTAATCTAGTAAATCTAATATATCTTGCTTAGAAAGCTTATGTCCGCCCTCTTCAACAATACTATCTGCAAGTCCACGCTTGATTGCTTGAAGCTCAAGTACCTTCTCCTCAATTGTGTCCTTACATATTAATCTTAAAATATTAACGTTTCTAGTTTGACCAATTCTATATGCTCTATCTGATGCTTGAAGCTCAGCACTTACATTCCACCAAGGATCCATATGAATTACGGTATCAGCTCCAACTAAATTTAAGCCAGTACCTCCAGCCTTAAGTGAAATAACGAATACCTTTATTTCCTCATTAGAATTGAATTCCTCAACCATTTCCATTCTAACCTTTGCCTTAGTTGTACCATCAAGAACAAAGTGCTTAATTTCAACATCATCAAGCTCCTTAGATATTATTGGGAACAATTGAGCAAATTGTGAGAATAATAATATTCTATGACCAGCTTGAATAGATGATTTAATAATATCCATAGCCATATCGATCTTAGTATCATCACAATGCTCATGTGTTATTAATTCTGGAGTAATACAAATTTGACGTAATCTTGTTAATAAAGCAAGTAAATTATTACCACCAACTGATATATCATCACGAAGCTCCTTAACATAATTCTCGTATACTTCCTTTTGCTTAGGACTCATCTTATAGTAGTAGCACTCTTCAATCTTTTCAGGTAAATCATCAAGTACATCCTTCTTAGTTCTTCTAAGAATGAATGGGCTAATCCTCTTCTTAAGATTATCTAATGCTTCCTCATCATCATGAACAATTAAAGATTCATATCTTGATTTGAAATGTGAATAATTTGATAGATATCCTGGCATTAGGAAATCAAATATGCTCCATAAATCCTGAAGTCCGTTTTCGATTGGAGTACCTGTTAAAGCAAAATTAATATCACTCTTTAATGATTTAATAGCCTCACTCTTTTGAGCAAATTGATTCTTTATAAATTGGGCTTCATCAGCGATGATAAATCTAAATGCTGATTCATATAAGGCTATATCTCTTCTTAATGAATCATAAGATGTAATATATAATACCTTCTTATTAGGATTAATATCATGGATAGCCATCATTCTATCCTCGCTTGATCCTAATATTAATCTAACATCAATATCTAGATTCCATTTAATGCATTCATTTTCCCAGTTATATACAAGTGACATCGGACAAACAATTAAGCTTGGCTTTTGTACATCATCAGATAAAATAAAGCTTATAATCTCAATTGTTTTACCAAGACCCATATCATCTGCAAGAATTCCACCAAAGCCGAAATGAGCTAATGTCTTCAACCACTTAAAGCCTTCAATTTGGTAGCTTCTTAAATTATTCTTTAATACATCATTAGGTAAATAGCTTGATTTCTTATAATTTTGAATAGTAGTAATCATCTTTACTATTTCATCATCTAATACTAAATTAGTATCTACACCATTAATTAGCTTTAATAGATAATTAAGTGGCTTCTTAATAGGCTTCTTTAAATCCTTTAGGCTAATATTGAAATCCTCTAGGAAGTTATCAATTTCCTTAGCACTCTCATCATCAATTTCTAGGATTGTATCATTCTTAAGTCTAACAAATCTCTTATTTTGATGATATGCATTAAGCATAGCCTCTAAATCCTCGGTGTCTAAATCACTATTTTCAAATGTAAAATCTAGTAATCCAACATTATAAGAAATGTTAACACCTGTTCTCTTACTCTTCTTAGCCTTAAGCTTCTTCATTGATTCATCATAATATATTTCACCAAAAGACTTAATTTGTGATAAATCTGAAGTTAATAGCATATATTGATCCTGAATATCAGTAATTACATAACTTCTATTTGCTCCTTTTGCAAATCTATAGCCATCTATTAAAGATAAATAGCTATCTAATAATTCCTTAATGTAAGGGCTAGTTCTATCCTCTTCATTACATTTAATTTTTGGTGTTAATGAAATAACCTCATTATTATATGATAAATATGAATTAATCTTAATTACTGGAATAGGATATTTTTTATAGAAGGAATCATCAATTTGAATTGAGCTTCTAATTAAAGGTAATACATTAGTAATAAACTTATCACTATTAATACTAATATCTAATTCACCATTAATTTTAAATAGATGCTCAATAACCTTATCCTCTAATCTTGATTTATATGGATAAGCAAGTATTGAATTATCACCTATAAAATAAGCTCTCTTTACACCTGATAATAATAAATCAGTATCATATGGTGGAATAATTCTTAAATGATCAGAATCAAGTGAAATACTAACATCACTAATTAATGATATATGCTTTAGTGATGGTCTTAGCTCAAATGATTGTCTAAAATAAATATTATTATTTAAATAAATCTCTAATACCTTTAGCATTAATGATTTCTTTAATGTAATACATTTAGATGAATTCTCAGAGCTAATATTTCTTAAGAAGCTATACATTTCCTTTGATACCTCATCAAAGCATTCATATGAATGAACAAATGAAAGCTTCTGTCCATAGGTCAATTCCTTATTATTCTCAGTAGCGTCGATAAATTCTCTAATATCCTTAATAATGTAGTCCTTATCTAATCCTATTTTAATAGATAATACATATTCACCCTGAATCATTTCGATTAAAGGCATTAAATGTACTAATCCAAAATATGGATTAGATATCTTTAGTGTAGTAGCTAAAGAATCTAAAACTAGATTATTACTCCTTTTTAATAGTAGATTTTGATACTCATTATACTCCTTATCAAAGAAATCTCTATTAATGATCATAAGACCTATTGCATAAAGAGCAATAGTATGAATACATTCCTTATTTTTATAAAATTGTAAGCATCCACAGTCACATTCAACTAGCTTATAATCCTTATCGATTACAACACTAGCTGAGGTTGCGACCATAGCATTAAGAAAAAGGTTTGTTGGTATTATTTCATAATTACCATCCTTATCGCCAATCCTAGCATAAAGGCTTGGATTATCAATGGCGTTATTTAGAAAAACCTTTAACGTCATATTTGAGTCATATTTGTATAGCATTTCTGCTAAACCCATTCTAACACCTACCCTTCATAGTCGCTTTTATAATTATAACATGAAATTCTGAAAATTGATACCTTTATTTTGTCTCTTTGTTAAGATAACGCTTTATTTAAGGCTAAAAAACTATTTAAAAAAAATACAAATATTGATATAATATTCTTAAGGAGTTGATTTTATGTCTTTATTCGAATCTGGAGAGGATTATCTAGAAGCAATACTTATGCTTTCTGAGAAACAAGACTCAGTTCATGCAATAGATGTAGTAAATAAATTAGGTTTATCTAAGCCATCAGTTTCTATAGCTTTAAAGAAGCTTAAGGATGGTGGATATCTAACAATAGATCATAATAATCACATCCATTTAACTGATAGTGGTCATGATGTAGCAAGTAAAATATATGATAGACATAAGATATTAACATCTATTCTTGTTAAGCTAGGAGTTAATGAAGAAACTGCTGAGGAGGATGCTTGTAAGCTTGAGCATGATTTATCTGATGAATCATGGGAGGCTATTAAAAAGGCATCTGAAAAATTAATATAAAATTAAAAAGCACCTTAAGTGTTGGGTATCCAACAAAGGTGCTTTTATTTTGTTATAAATTCATATTCCTTTGATTTATATATTACTATTCTATCATTAAATATATTCTTCTCTCCATCTGTATTAAATTCCTTTAAATCAGTATGGATATCTAAATTTTCAGTAACATATATATGCTTTGCTAAACCAAATATGAAATAGAAAAATAGCTTAACAGGGAAGAATAATCTAATACCTTTAAATATAACTACAGTTAATCCATTATTCTTCTTTACATGATAGCCTGCAATTCTATTTGTTGATGTAGCAATTAATAGATTTGCCTTCATATTTATTTCCTTAGCATTAATAGCTACCTTTAGATTCATCTTTTTGGCTTTAAAGATTTCCTTAACTGCAGATAAATAATATGAGAATCTACCAAATACCTTTTTATAACCTATCTTCTTATATGAAATATTTGATAGCATTCCTATAGCGAAGCCATAATTAAAAATACTATCATTAGCACAATAGATATTGTGCTTTTTTGTCTTCATATTAAGAATATATTTTACAGTTTTCTTTACATTCGTAGACATCTTTAATGATTTAGCAAAATCATTCATAGTACCAAGAGGTATAACTGCAATTTTAGGATTTATATCTTTTTTTGATATTGCATGTATTGCCTCATTTATAGTACCATCTCCACCACAAATAGTTATAACCTCATAATCATGTAAATCATTATTTACTATGTAATTAGAGATATCTCCTATATTTTTAGTGATAAATTCAGTAAGCTCAAATTTAGCAGATAATCTATTTTTAATATATTCATATTTTTTTATTTTTCCCTTACCGCTATAAGGATTATATATTAATAATAGCTTCATGATTAATCATTTAAGAATTCATCGAATTTCTTAATCTTAAGCTTAGTTCCTACTACTACTGCAGTATCACCCTTTTTAAGGTTATCAGTACCACGAGGAATAGAGAATTCACCTGATGGGTTAACAATTCCAACGATGTTAATATCATAATTATTACGTAAATCTAGTTTAATTAGGTTTTCTTCAAAATCTCTACCAATAGAAACCTGAGCGATAGCGTAATTAGCAGCAACCTGATAATAATCCTTGATTGTATCAGATGTAATTTGGTTAGCAAGTGATTCAGCAGCTGTTTCTTCTGGAATAATAACTTCAGTAGCTCCTAATGTTTCATAAACCTCTCTATGTCCTTCAACATCCGCTCTTACTGTAATACGAGGAACGCCTAGCTTTTTTAAATTAACTACAGTTAAAATAGATGCCTGTAGGTTATTACCTATAGCTACAACAGCGTGGTCAATAGATTTAACGCCTAATTCTCTTAATACCTGTTCCTTAGATGCATCAGCGATAACACAGTGAGGAACAATTCTACTTATTTGTGAAACACTGTCCTCATTAATATCAACAGCTAATACATCACAATTCATTAAAGCTAATGTCTTAGCTACACTTGATCCAAATCGACCTAAGCCGATAACAATAAATGACTTTTTCATCCTATAATCACATTCTCCTCTACATATTGTATATCCTCGCTAGATGCAGTTAACCAGTTCTTGTTAACAACACCAATAACAGTTAATGGTCCTAGACGGCCAAGCAACATAATTAAGCATAATAAAATTCTATTTGCTGGATTTAAAAATGGTGTAACACCCATTGATAAACCAGTAGTTGAGAAGGCACTTACCACCTCAAACAATATTTCCTCTATACTAAAATTAAGATTTAATTCTGGTTGGAATATTGAAACTAGGAAGCATCCCACAAATATAATTAAAAATACTATAGCTAAAAGCACGAATGCCTTAAATATTAATGAATCTGATATTCTTCTTTTAAATGCTCTAACCTTTTTACCTCTACCGAAATAAACGATTGATAACATTAAAATAGCGAATGTAGATGTTTTAATACCTCCACCTGTTGAGCATGGTGATGCACCTATAATCATTAATACAATTATAACTACATAGGTTGCAGTATGATATGTTAAATCAGCCATATTATAAGTTGTAAATCCGGCAGTTCTTGAGGTTACACTTGTAAATAAAGCTTGAAGCCAAGTCATTTTTTCCCAATCAGTAAACTTTATTAATAAAGTACCAATAATGATTAATAATGCAGTTGTACATAATGTTATTTTTGTATGTAAATTAAATTTACTCCATCTTCTATGCATTACAACATCATCGATTACAACAAAACCTATACCACCTATAACTATCATGAAAATAGTTGTGAAATTTAAAATTAAATCATCAGCGTATGGAATCATTGAAGAATCACCAAATGTATCGAAGCCTGCATTATTAAACGAAGCCGCCGAATGGAATAATGATACACCAAGTGATGTCCAAAAATCACCATTATACATTTTCATTATAGGAATCATATTTATCGCAGCTCCAACAAGCTGAATAGATACAGATATGATTACAATTTTAATAACTAATTTAGCTATACCATCTACTGAAGATTGGTTTAATGCTTCTCTTAATAAGAATCTATTACTAACTCCTATTTTACCTCTTATAACTATAAAGAAGAAAATAGCAATAGTTATGAATGATAGGCCACCAACTTCCATAAGTAACGCCATAACAACTTTACCAAATATAGATATTTGTTCTGATACTGTTACAACAGATAAACCAGTAACACATACACAGGATGTAGACATAAATAAGGCATCTACAAAGCCTAATGATCTACCATTTGTTGAAGAAATAGGTAAGACTAAAAGAAGAGTTCCAACTAGAACTACACCAACAAATGTTCCAATTATTTGTAAGTATGGATGGATTTTTCTCATTAATTAATCACTACCTTAGAAAAAAACACCAATAAGATTTTTATCTAATTGATGTTAATATTTTTTAATCTATTACGTCTGGAAGCTTTTTACAAATTGCAATTGCTAGAGCACCAGGGCCAATATGGCAAGAAACTGATAAGCTAAGTGGCTGAACTACCACATAATCAGTATTGAATTCCTTCTTTATCATTTCCTCAAAATTCTTTGCTTCTGTTAAGTCTGTACCAGAATATGCAACTTCAAAATGTATATTATCTGTTCTACCATCTAAATCCTTAAGGTAGCCATCAATACATTTCTTAACTGCAGTAATCATGATTTCCTTAGCACCATCTACTGTTCTATTACGCATTTTGTAGCTATCAAGCTTTTCACCCTTAATTAATAATACAGGTTTAATCTTTAATAAACCACCAAGTGCAGCAGCTGTAGGAGTTATTCTTCCACCTTGCTTTAAATACTTAAGTGTATCAACCATGATAAATATGTCAGAATTCATCTTTGTATCAATTAATACCTTTGCAATCTTTTCAGCACTATAGCCTCTTTTTGCCATCTCCATCGCATCAAGAACACTTTGACGCTGTGTAACAGAAATTCTTTGGTTATCTATAACGAATACCTTACCTTCGTATTCATTTTTTGCAATATTAGTTGCACTCTCACAAGATTTAGATAATCCAGAAGACATAGGAATATAAATAACTTGATCGTACTTAGTTAGTAAATCATCCCAAATTGATGTTATATATCCTATAGAAGGCTGAGATGTAGATACATTAGCGCCTCCTATTAACTTTTCATAAAATCCTTCTTGAGTAAGAGTAATATCCTCTAAATATTCTTCACCATCGATGAAAAATGGCATTGGAACTACAGTTATACCAAGTTCCTTACCTTCCTTTTGAGTTATACCACTATTACTGTCTGTCATAATTGCTATTTTAGCCATATAATTTTCTCCTTGGGAAATATTTAAATATTTCACAAAATATCTCTAATATTATAACATAGTAAAATAAAAATTGTCAAATTAAACGTTTTCGTTCGATTTTTAATTACTATATTCCTCTCGTATTTCTAAAAGCTCGAAATATCTATTTGTTTTCTCATCAATTTCCTTACTAATTTTATTTATTTCCTCATCTAATTCCATAAGCTTATGGTAATCAGTAGTAATACCCTTCTTTTCTTCTTCAAGCTCCTTTACCTTCTTTTCTAAAAGAGGTATACCCTCCTCTAGGCTATTAAGCTCATTTCTTAATCCTGCAGGCATCTTATTCTTCTTTACTCTTGTGTCATTATTTGAAGAATTATTATGCTCAGGCTTTGATGTAACACTATCTAAATATTCACTAAAGGAATCTATTGATTCAATTATTCTACCATTATCAAATATCAATAGCTTATTACATATCTTATCAAGGAAGTATCTATCATGTGAAACAACCATTACAGGACCCTTAAATTTCAATAGATAGTTTTCTAATATTTCAAGTGTATATAAATCTAAATCATTTGTTGGCTCATCAAATAGCAGCATGTTTGGATTTGTCATTAATACTTTAACAAGCTGTAATCTTCTTTTTTCTCCACCTGATAGCATCTTTACCTTAGAGTATTGTAATTCCTTAGTAAATAAGAAATTCTCTAATAGTGTAGATGCTGTAATAACTCCATCTAGTGTTTCTATTAGGGATTGTTCCTCCTTGATGTAATCAATTACTCTTATTTCAGGATCAATTAGCTCTAAATGCTGTGAAAAATAGCCAATCTTTAGTGTTTGACCCTTAATAAGCTCTCCACTGTCAAGCTTTTCCTCATCCATGATTATTTTAAATAATGTAGTTTTACCACTACCATTATCACCAACAACTCCAACGATATCATTTCTATTTAAATCAAAGCTAAAATTACTAAATAATACCTTATCGTAAGATTTAGAACCATTCTTAATAGATAAAATATTTTTACCTAAATATGTATTCATTGAAGATAGTTCAAAATCCTTATGGTCATTAAATTTAATCTCACTAAGCTTCTCAAATTTCTCTATTCTACTTTTACTCTTAGTTCTTCTAGCCTCAACACCTCTATGAAGCCATTCTGTTTCAGTTTTAAGAATGCTTTTAATTCTTTTTTGATAAGCTTCTTCATCCAATAATCTTTTAGCCTTTAATTCTAAGAATAAATCATAATTAGCATCGTATGTATATACCTTACCAAAATCTAATTCCATCATTTTTGTACAGATTCTTTGTAAGAAATATCTATCATGGGTTACCATTAATAATCCCTTTTTCCATTTGATAAGATATTTTTCAAGCCATGTAATTAATTCATTGTCTAAATGGTTTGTAGGCTCATCTAGTATTAGTAAATCACAAGGTGTAACTAATACCTTAGCAATAGCTAGTCTTTTTAATTCTCCACCACTAAAGCCCTTAGTAGTGATGCTAGTATCAGTAAAGCCTAGTTTAGTTAATATTGATGATGCTTCATACTCCTTTATTGGGAATTCCTTAGTCGATTCACTCATCACTATATCGAATAATGACATGGTCTCATCAAATACTGGGTTCTGAGGTAAATAATTAATTCTCATACCGCCAGAAATTATTATTTCTCCTGAAATTGGCTTTTCCATACCTAGAATCAATTTTAAAGTTGTAGACTTACCACAGCCGTTGACTCCAACAACACCAATTTTATCAGTATCCTCTATCGAAAAAGATGCATTATCCAATATCTTTTTTTCTATATATTTAAATGTTACATTATTAAATGTTATATTCATAAAAATCACAACCCACTAGATTATATCATATAATAGAAAACAAAAAAATGGCTTAATAGAGACTGCTGAAAATGGTATGTATTTTTCGCAGTTAAAATAGGTGTCAAAAATAAAAATGAAGATTTTATGATTTAAAAGTCATAATTTCTTCATTTTTTTATTATATTATGTGAAAGACGAAGG
>JAEEGL012082271.1_pt1 | contig 14225 bp, 9 predicted proteins | sample 9134231 | NCBI WGS metagenome assembly JAEEGL01 (sample SAMN16246548, study PRJNA631951) | gut metagenome | biome: gut microbiome; feature: rumen; material: fiber-attached | host: Bos | place: Iran: Karaj | collected 2018-10 | reverse complement strand
TTCGGTATGTGGTAGCGGATGTTGTAGAGCTGCTCTAACGGCGGGAACACCTCTTTGCACTGGGGAAGCAGCGTCAGGTTGCCGATGAGCACAAAGTCGCGGATGTCGGAGCCTCGGCTCGACAGCCACGCCGCCGAACCGATGGTCTGCAGCACCATCGAGATGATGCCCGCCGCAATGTCCTCCTTCGCCGCGTCGCTCTGCGCCTTGGCCAGTATGCTGGCAGTGGCGTCCATCGGCAGGTTGGGCAACGGCTCGGCCGATATGTCGCCTATGAGCAGGTGTACGTTCTTCGTGTTGCCCTGCATAGCCAGTGCCGATACGGCCTTGATGTCGCTCGTGTTCAGCAATAACCGCGACAGACCGGCCAGTGTGCCGCCCCCCACGCCTATACCGCCGATGTGGCGCATCTCGTCGCCGTCGCACAGCACAAAGCTCGTACCCGTCCCCATCGACACTACGATGGTGTGGTCGAGCTTCGACTCGTAGCGGGCACCCAGCCCGTCGGCCACAAACTCCTCCACCTTCTGTGTAGGCAGGCCGTAGACCGCTCCCTTGATGTAAGCCGAGCCAACGCCCGTCAGCATCACCTGTTTCACGTCGTTCAGCTCGATGTTGTTGTCGTGCAGATACTTGCCGAAGGCGCCGTATAGCGACGTGATGGGGTCGGCTGCGGTGATGCGCGTTGGTGCCGTGATGTGTCCGTCTTTCAGTCCTACAATCTTCGTGGTCGATATGCCCACGTCAATACCAATAATGATTCCCATTTCGATAATTCTCTTTTTAATTGTTCTGGTTTGCGGTGCAAAGTTAAGAAAAAAAGGGTGAAACACAAAAAAATCGCAATTCATTATTCATAATTCACAATATTTTCCTATCTTTGCCGCCATGATTTTAGGCCGGCATACAGGATTGGTGCTCGAAGGAGGGGGCATGCGCGGGGTGTTTACCTCGGGCGTCCTCGATGCGTTCATGAAGCACGAAGTCTATTTCCCCTACGTCGTGGCAGTGTCGGCAGGAGCCTGCAACGGACTGTCCTACATGAGCCGCCAGCCGCGCCGTGCCCGCTATTCCAACATCGACCTGCTGCGCAAGTACGGTTACATCTCGCTGAAAAGCCTGCTCACCAAAGGCTCCATCTTCGACCCCAACATCCTTTACGAGCGCTTCCCCAACGAGATAGTGCCCTTCGACTACGATGCCTACCGGAGCAATCCCGCCACGTTCGAGATGGTGTGTACCAACTGCCTGACGGGCCGTGCCGAGTACCTGTCCGAGAAGCACGACGCCCGTCGCCTGACAGCCATCGCCAAGGCCACCTCGTCGCTGCCCTACGTGGCACAGATTACCGAGGTTGACGGCATCCCGATGCTCGACGGCGGCATCGTCGACTCCATTCCTGTGGTACGCGCCGTCGACAAGGGCTTTTCGCCCAATGTCGTCATCATGACTCGCAATCGCGGCTTCCGTTCCAGCGAGCCCGACATCAAGGTGCCGCGTCTCTTCTACAAGTCCTACCCCCGCTTGCGCGTAGTCCTCAGCCATCATGTCGAGGCCTACAACGAGCAGCTGGCCCTCATCGAGCGCATGGAGGACTGGGGCGAGGTCGTCTGCATCCGTCCCGAGCGTCCGATGGAGGTCGACCGCATCTGCCGCGACACCAAAAAACTGGAAGCACTCTACGAGGAAGGTTTCCAGCTCGGAGAGCAATTCTGCCAGGAATGGTATCAAAAATAGATGAAGTCCTTTCCCAAATCCCTTTTCTTTTGCCATGATTCCCTACTGTGTGGCCCTATTGTGTGACATGAACCCTCTTTTTTTGAAATGACAATGAATTTTTCAGGATAAAAGGCTCTTTTTAGGAAAAAAATTGTATCTTTGCAGCTGAATAGATTGATACGACTATATAATAATAAGTTTTTAGTATGAATTTGAGACATCTTTTAACATTAGCTACCGTTGCCCTGACAGCTCAGGCCAACGCAGAGAATTATCGAGACATGGAACCCCTGACGCTCGAAGTACCCGAAATGAAAGCAGAACTGGTGAAGCTGCCCGAACGGTCGGCCGCCAACTTTGAGAGAGTGGACCCGGCAGCCAGCCCCAAGATGGATTTCGACTTCTTCAAGACGAAGACTAATCCCGGTGTCAAAGCCTATAAGTTCATGGACGACATGACCTTCGTGGGCATCCCCCTGTTTGCAGCAGGCTGGGCTATTAAGGGCGACAAGGCCATGTTCCGCGTCAACCAGAAGGCTGAGAGCGGCGGCAAGAAGAACACGCAGCTGCTCACCGACTTCAAGACCGGCATCGACGACTATACGCAGTTCTTCGGCCCCGCTATGGTGGTCGGCCTGAAGCTGGGCGGCTATGAGGGCCGCAGCGACTGGCCCCGCCTGCTGGCAAGTGCCGCTGCGTCGTACGCCATCATGGCCGGTTTCGTCAATGGCATCAAGTACTCGGCCAAGGAGATGCGCCCCGATGGCTCTACCGCCAATTCGTGGCCTTCGGGTCACACGGCAACAGCCTTCGTCGGTGCCTCGTTGCTGCACAAGGAGTATGGACTTACCCGCTCGCCCTGGTGGTCGGTGGCTGGCTACGGTGTGGCCACGGCAACGGGCGTGATGCGTGTGCTCAACAACCGTCACTGGATCAGCGACGTCATGTCGGGAGCCGGCATCGGTATCATGTCCACCGAGTTGGGCTATGCCCTCTGCGACCTGCTCTTCAAGCAGAAGGGCCTGCTGCGCAATGACTTGTTGATGGACAGTGAGAAGCCCTCCTTCTTCAGCATATCCATGGGTTTGGGCCTTGGCAACAAGGACCTCGATTTTGAAAGTCAGGGTGAGTCAATGAACATCAAGTTCCGTGCCGCCACGGTGGTCGATGCCGAGGGTGCCTACTTCTTCAACAAGTACGTGGGCGTGGGTGGCCGCCTCAGGGTCAGGGCACAGTCGGCCAAGGACTTCGGCGACTTTGCCGGTTTCGTGGGTGCCGAGGACTATTATGTATGGCAGAGTCTGCTGCCCCAATACAAGGAAGTCTTTCCTGGTGACTACTTGCCTGGTACCAGCGGGCAGGAGCAGCTCGACAACGAGATTACCTTCCTGCGCAAGGTGGGCTATCTGGCTGACACGGATGTTGCTCCCGTCACCGACAGCTACGGCGTGGTGAAGAGCGACCACATTACCGAGTTCACGGGCAGCGTCGGTGTGTACTTCAACCTGCCCCTGAGCAACCACTTCTCCGTGGGCACCAAGGCGCTGATTGGCCGTTCCATCACCCAGGAGCTTGACATCGACGGCTATGCCGAGGGTAACCAGAAGGACATCAGCTACACGCTGACGCTTGACAACCGTCCGGCTATGAAGGACCAATACGGCGACCCCAGCTTAGCGCTCACCAACCTGCAGTATCCCAACAGCACGGGTGAGAAATGGACTGACGAATGGGAATACCTGACCATCGGTGCCAAGTCGTCGACCTCGTTCGGCACGGGCCTCTCGCTCACCTATCGCTACAAGTCGAACTTCTCATGGCGCCTCTACTGTGACTACGACTACACCCGCAAGGACTTCACGGCTACCTACGACCCCTTCCACTTCGCGCAGAAAAGCATGACAAGTGGTGCCGCCTACCTGACGGACCTTGCACTCAGTGCCTCGACAGGCGACTTCGGCGACGGTCTGGGCTTTAGTGCCAGGGAGTACAAGACCCGCAAGCACATGAACTACTGGACGCTGGGACTCTCGTTCTTGGTCAATCTATAAATAAATTATGTAATTCAAGTTTCGCATGTTAGAAGCGGAGCTTGCGAAAGTAGAATTAGGTGATAATGAGAATCCAAATTTCGTCTCTTGCCTTGGTGGCGGCAGTACTGATGCTCACGGTGCTGCCGTTCGCCGGCTGTCATAGCGGAGCCCAAAAAAACTCCAGTGCCGAAGCCGTCAGCATGATAAACGCGGCCTCCGAGTCAAAAGACTATAAAAAAGTGCAATCCCTGGCCGACAGTTTAGGAAAGGCCGGAAAGATTTCGGATGGTGAGAGCAATTACTGGCAAGGCTATGCCTGCTACCAGATGGGGCAGCGCGAATTGGCAAAGTCGTATTGGCAAGAGGCCATAAAGGTCACAGAGAATTCTACGGATGCCAACGACCTGCTCTATTATGCCAAGTCGGCCAGCTATCTTACCAGCCAGCTCTGCCGATACGCAGAATATGCTGCTGCCTTGTACACGGCACTTCCTGTCATCAATCGTCTGGAGAAAATCAAGTGCGACACTACCAGCGACTATACCAACCTGCTGATTTTTGCCGGCTGCTGCAAGACCTACTTCGACAAGGAAGACTCCACGGCCACCGACATGCTGGAGCGTGCCTACCGGCTGCACATCGGCAATATTCAGCAGAAAGCTTCGAAGACTGCCTATCGCGAAGCCCTGGCCGGTATCATCAACACCGCCTACATCTGGATTTATGCAAAAGGATATGAGGAGGGGCTGTTGTGGACAGAGCGAATGGGAGACTTGATAAAGGAATACAAGCAACGATATGCCGACGACAAAAACTATATCGACAAGCAATGGGCCAGATACTTGATTTTCCATGCCACTTCATTAGAGGGCGTGGGCCGTCACGACGAGGCCGGAACTGCATACGAGGAATTCCTGCAGACGGAATTTTCAAATACCAGAGAGGGGTGGACCGATGCCAGTGACTACTTGACCGTGGCCAAGCGATGGGAGGAGGCCGTGGACAACTATTACACCATCTTGGAATACCTGCAAAAGGAACTCACCGTCTATTCATTGGACAACATACAGCGCTATTTGCTGAAGAAGTATCGTGCCCACCAGATGCTCGACCAACAAGAGCTAATCAATCTTACAGCACGGCAGATATGCGAGGTGCTCGACTCCGCCATCACCAACAACCGGCGCCTCGATGCCAGCGAACTGCAATCCATCCACGCGAGGGATATGGAGATTCTGGAGGCTGAATCGCGTTCAGCACGCCAGCGGCAGATATATACCGGCTTGGTTGTGGCGATACTGATTGTTGCTTTTGCCATCTACATCGTTTTCCGCCGCCATGCCGAACGTAAACTGCGCAAGGCCCACGACGAGCTGAAGGTAGCCTACGACCAGCTGGAAGAAACCACCACCGTGAAGGAGCGCATGGAGAGTGAACTGCGCATTGCCAGCGACATACAGATGGGCATGCTGCCCGAGAACTTCCCCACCCGGGCCGACCATGACGACGTGCAGCTCTTTGCCTCGCTGACCCCGGCCAAGGAGGTGGGCGGCGACCTGTTCGACTTCTACTTCCGCGACGAGAAACTCTTCTTCTGCATCGGCGACGTATCGGGCAAGGGTGTGCCAGCCTCGCTCTTCATGGCCGTCACCCGCTCTGCCTTCCGCACCGTGTCGGCCCATGAGTCGATGCCTAACCGCATTGTGGATACCATCAACAGGACAATTGCCGACATGAACAAGATGAACATGTTCGTCACCCTCTTTGTCGGTGTGCTCGACCTGCCCACAGGCCGTTTGCGCTACTGCAACGCCGGTCACGATGCCCCGTTGCTCGTCGGAGCAGGCGTAGGCGAACTGCCCTGCGACTCGAACATCCCCGTCGGCTTCATGCCTTCATGGGAATACTCGCTACAGGAGACACAGATATTCACCGGCACCACCATCTTCCTCTTCACCGACGGACTGACTGAGGCAATGGATGTCAACAACGCCCAGTTCCAGATGGAGCGTATCAACGACATAGCAACTCTTGCACTGGCCAACCAGCAGCAGGAACCCCGCCAGATTATTGCCCAGATGACCGAAGCCGTCCATCAGTTCGTGGGCGACGCTGAACAGAGCGATGACCTGACTATGATGGCCATACAGTATATCAGGCTGCAGAGTGACGTGAAAATGCGTAAGAGTATCGTGCTGCAAAACGACATGCAGGAAATGCCACGGCTGAGTACTTTTGTTGACGAGGTATGCCAGGCTGTGGGATTCGAACAAGAAGTCACCACGCAAATCAGGGAAGCTGTAGAGGAGGCTGTAGCCAACGTAATGAAGTATGCCTACCCGTCAGGACATCGCGGCGATGTGACCATCGAGGCTGCTTCCAACGAGGCACGTCTGAAGTTCACCATCATCGATAGTGGCAAGCCTTTCGATCCCACCGTTCAGACTGCGGTCGATGCCTCACTTTCGGACAACGAGCGCACCACCGGTAGTCTGGGCATTCAGATTATGCGCCAGAATATGGACTCCATCAACTATGAGCGTATAGACAAGCTCAATGTGCTGACACTGAGAAAGAAGTTAATAAAACAATAAACAAACATGGATACATTACAGTCGCCGAACCAGATAGGTGAACATCTGCGAGTGACGTCCGTGCCTACATATCTGCTGGCTGCCGCCATCATCATTCTCTTTGGGGCTTTCTTCGTATGGGGCTTCCTGGGGAATGTGAGCGACAAAGCCTACTATTCAGGTGTGGTGTTCCCCGTGCAGGGCACCACCGACATCACCCTGCCCAACAAGGGCATGGTACGCACGATGCTGGTGCATAATGGCGATAGGGTAGAGAAGGGCCAGACGGTGGCGCTGCTGTCCATCGGCGACAGTCACAGCTCGCTGACGAGTACGGTCAGCGGTCTGGTCATCAGCACGAAGACCGACAATGAGCCTTTCGAGGCCTTCGAGCCCATTGTGAGCGTGGTTGACGGGAATGGCTCTGACCGACAGTCGCAGCACACCCAGCTCATAGCCTACGCCGACAACGAGGCGCAGCGTGACCTGCGCATAGGCATGGAGGCTCAGGTGTGGCCTGCCGACGAGAAACGCGACGAGATAGGCTATGTCCGTGGCCGCATCACGCAGGTGGTGCGCTATCCGGCTGCTGCCGACGAGGTACGACAGACGCTGAAATCGAACATCCTGGCCAAGCAGTTGCTGGAACAGGGCGATGTGGTCTATGAGGTGCGCATCGACCTGCTTCGACTGCCTGAGGACTCTACCCGTTATGACTGGTCGTTCGGCGAGCCTGCCGATGTGAGCATGGGCATTGGCACCTACTGCTCGGTGCTCACCGAGACAAAGCGCCGCAGCATGTTCCAGTACCTGTTTGAGTCGGCACGGACACGCTTCCGTAATTTAAAGCAAAAGTTAGAGTAAGTGAGAAGCGAAGAATCGAAGAAGAAGCCTGGACTGTCAGTGCCCGATGCTCTCAGATATTTTCTGAAGGGCAACTTCATGTTTGTGGTCAGCGGCCTCGTGGCTTATATTATTGGTAACGCGGTAGCCTTGCTGCCACCGCTGTTCCAGCAGGTATATACCGACAACGTCATTACCCACAAGAATCCTGAATGGTTCACGCCGTTGCTGGTTCTGTATATCTTGCTGTTCGTGCTTGAGCTGGCTGCATGGATAACACTCTCTATACAGCGTAAGAAAGAAAGTGCGAAATTGGGCATTACCGTGTCGTCCAATTATTTGTGGAATGTGCTCCGTCTGCCGATGGCAATGTTTACACACTTCTCACCTGGCGAATTAGTGGCACGTTACACCAGCATAGCCAAAACCATTCGGTTCCTGGAATTTGCCCTTCCTTCGGTGGCCGCGTTCTTCATACCAGCCATCAGCTGCACCCTGATTATGCTTTTCAACTGGAAGTTGGGTTTGGTTGTAGTGTTCTCTATCCTGTTGCTGCTGTATGTGATACGCAGCACCTCCAAACTGCAGAAAAAGAAAGCCATGGACATGGACGTGACGGAGTCAAGACTGCAGAACATCACGATGACAGGAATGAACAACTTGGAGACCATCAAGTCGATGGGTGGTGAGCTTTTCTTTTTCTCGCAGTGGGACAAAGCATACGTGCAGGCAATGAATGCACGGGTGAAAACATCTACTGTCACCATCTTCATCAGTTCTGTTCCGCTCCTTGTCCTTCACCTGACCAATGCCCTCATCCTCTGTCTCGGTGCCTGGTATATTCTGCGTGGCGAACTGACACCGGGTATGCTTCTTGCTTCACAAGGTCTTGTCAACGAATCCATCTGGCCTCTCAACAAGACTATCGACGCTATGATGGTGGTGATGAGAGTCAACTCATCCATCAAGCGCATCAAGGACGTCACCGACTGCAACCGCGAAGCATCCCCCTTGCATTTGCCTACTGATGATGAGTTGCCTGATATCGCCAAGCTGGCGGGCGATATTGAGCTTCGCGACGTTACTTTCGGCTACGACCGCAGCCTGCCCCCCATCCTTAGCCACTTCTCGCTGAAAATCGAAGCGGGCGAACGTGTGGCCCTTGTAGGTACCTCCGGATGTGGCAAGAGCACTATCCTTAGCCTTATTTCCGGTCTATACGAACCGTGGGAAGGCGAGGTATTGTTCGACGGAAAGCCCCGCAAGACCATCAACCGTATGAGCTTTGTCAATTCCGTCTCTGGGGTGAACCAGGATGTGACGCTTTTTGAGGGAACTATCGCCGACAACGTCAAGATGTGGGATGTGTCGATAGAAGACTATGCCATGGTGCTGGCCTGCAATGATGCCCAGATTCATCAGGAAATCATGGAACGTCCGGGTGCCTATCAAGGCACCGTGGCTGAAAACGGCAAGAACTTCAGCGGCGGACAGCGGCAGCGTATAGAAATAGCTACTGCACTGGCCAAAGAGCCCACCATATTGCTGATGGACGAGGGAACCTCGGCTCTTGACCAGCAAACAGAGGCCAAGGTGATGGAAACTATCTACGACCAGGGTATGACGCTTGTCATGATTGCCCACCGTTTAGAGACCATTGCCCGCTGCGACCAAATCTACGTGATAGAACAGGGACGTGTGACCCAGCACGGCACCCACGACCAGCTGCGGCAGATGGATGGTCTGTATAGTAACCTGTTAAAATATGCCTGACGTACCATGATCAATAATCCGTTCCTTGAGCAGTTAACCCATCGTTTGGATGGTGACCGTCAGGCCATGAGCAGGACGCAGGACATCTTCCGTGCCCTGGTCGACCGCAAACTGTGGAGACAGTTGAAGTCCAGTGAGGAAATACCATTGAGCCTTGAGGATATGGAGACATTCCTGAACGGCAAGAACATCTTTTTCCGAAACGTAGAGCTTACCGATGGCTGGTGGAGCCGGTGTACGGGCAAGATGTTGGGATTCCTGGCCGAGGATGACACTCCTGTGCTGCTGATTCCTGGCTTTTCGAGCTACACTTTCAGTCATCCCAAAACGGGCAAGTTCATCAAGGTGAACAAGCGCACCGACCTGCTGAAACCTGAGGCATTGACACTCTGCTACCCATTCCCGGACAGCCAGCTGACAGCCAAGGACATCATGCACTATGTTACGGAAAGATTGAGTGTGTATGATGCGCTCTATGGACTTTTAGCTTGTATCGGTGTCATACTCCTGACCATGTTCTCGCCTCACGTCTGCAAACTGATTTTCTCCGAGATTATCCCGTCCGGCGATGCCTTCCAGATTATGCCCGTCGCTACGCTGCTTGTCGGTGCCAGCGTCGGACTGATGATGGTGCAGACAGCCCGCAACCTGGTAGTGATACGCATCAAGGACAAGGTGGAATATGCCTTGCAGACGGCCATGATGTCGCGGCTGTTGCTGCTCCCAGTCTCGTTTGTCAAGGAGTATTCGCCAGGCGACATTTCCAACCGCGTGCTGTCGGTTTCGCGTATCAGCGCCAGCCTCACGGCCAGCTTCATGTCGACTATACTGACATTCCTTTTCTCCGGCATCATGTTCATTCAGTTCTTCATCTATGGCGGCCCACTCTTCTTTATAGGTTTAGTGGTTGTCTCGATACAGTTCTTGGGCATTCTGCTACAGTCCTACTATACCAGAAAAGTCCAGTTGAACATCAATGCCAACAGTTCACATCTCGTCGGCACGCTCTTTTCCCTGTTTTCCGGTATTGGGAAAATCAAGACCTGCGGAGCCGAGTTCCGTGCCTTCCATCAATGGGCAAAGGCATACGCTCCGGCCGATGCCAACGGCAGCTATCAGCCTATAGCCAGTTTTTACATGGCCGGTATCAACTACTGCCTTAAACTGCTGCCTATGATTGTTACGATGTGGGCGGCCTGGCACTATCAGCTGCCACTCTCCGACTATATTGCCTATTGTGCCGTACTGACGCTCGTCTGTGGGGCTATTGACCAGTTGCAGTCTATTACCAAGGATGTTTCGCGTTTACAGCCTGAGTTGCGGTTGTGCCAGCCAGTCCTGAAGGCTCGGTTAGAAGACAATAAAGATGCGACGGTCGTGAAGAGTATTACCGGCAATGTGAATATACGTGGCCTGAAGTTCCGCTATTCCGATGACATGCCTTTGCTTTTCGACGGCCTGAACTTACAGATTAACAGCGGCGATTATGTGGCGCTCGTGGGAGCTTCGGGCTGTGGCAAGAGTACGCTCATCCGGCTGATGCTTGGACTGGAACAACCGCAGGCGGGTTCCATCTTCTACGACCAGTATAATCTCAGCGAGATTAATCTGCGCAGCTTCCGTCAGTTCTGCATCAGCATCTGCCTGCAGGATGGCAAACTCATCGAGGGCACCATCCTCGATAATATTAACTTTGACAATCCCCTGCTGACTGAGGAAGACGCCTGGGAGGCCGCCCGGATGGCCGCCCTCGACAAGGACATCGAACGGTTGCCTTTGGGCATGAAGACGCCCATCAGTGTGGATGGCAAGGGCGTGTCGGGCGGACAGCGGCAGCGCATACTCATTGCCCGGGCACTGGTGAGGAAACCCCGGATTCTCTTCCTCGACGAGGCCACCTCGGCACTCGACAATATCAGTCAGCACATCGTCACCGAGAGCCTGGCCAAGCTGCATTGTACACGTGTTGTCATTGCCCACCGTCTGAGCACCATCCAGCAATGCAACCGCGTCATCATGCTGCGCGACGGTCGTGTGGTCGCCGACGGCAGCTATGAAGAGATTAAAGATAAATTGATAATTGACAATTATGATGATATGTAAGATAGGATTAAAGCATTGGATGTTGCGGCTGTTGTTGTGCGCAGTAATTGTCAATTGTCAATTATCAATTGTCAATTGTAAGGCTCAGTCACTGAGCCTTGATGAGGCCATCAGCCACGCTCAGGACAGCACAATCATTGCCTTCCAGAGTCGTCAGGAATACAACTACCATACCTTGCATTACGATGAGTTCCTGGCTCTGCGTAAACCGCAACTCAACCTGCGTGTGGCGCCTAACTATTACAGGCTCCTCAGCGACCTGTCACGCGACTATGTCTATCTGCGCAACTACGATAACCTGTCGGCTGCTGCCAGTGTCACCCTCTCGCAGAAGATGCTCAACTGGGGCGGTGAGGCCTACATCGGTTCACAAGCCGTCTGGAGCGAATACTTCAGTTCAAAGTCCAATGAGGCTCGGCAGTTCGTGGCAGCACCCCTCTTGGTGGGCTACCGGCAGACGCTTCTCGGCTACAATCCCTACCGCTGGGAGAAAGCCGTCCAGGACCAGCGGCTGAAGGCTGCCCGTCAGCAGCATCAGTACGATATGAACAGCATTGCCGAGGAGGTGACGCGCCGCTTCTTTCGGTTGGTCTGCTGTCAGGGACAGGTCGATATGTATCGGCGTAACCTGCAGACCGCTGATACCCTCTATGCCATCGCCCGCGAGAAAGCCAGTATTCTCATGGTGACGATGGCCGAACTGCGCTCACTGGAGTTGCAGCGTATCAATGCCGCCAACGCACTGGCCATGGCCCGCACGGCTGAAGAGGATGCCCGCACCCGACTGGCCTCCTTCTTGCGTCTCGACGGCGACCGTCTGGCAACCCTGCACCTGCAGTTTCCCCAAGAGCCTAAGGCCATCACGCTGACGGCTGCCGAGGCTGTCGGCTTAGCTTTGGCCAATAGTCCAGCCTGTCAGCACCTGATAGCCGAGCTTACCGAGTCGCGCCATCAGGAGCAGAAAGCCCGGAAGGAACAGGGTGTCAATGTGTCGCTCGATGTCAATGTGGGTATGCAGCAGGTCGACAACGTCGTTGGCCGTGCTATCCGCGACCAGCGGCTCTACGCCCTCGGAGCTGTTACGTTCAGCGTGCCGCTCATCGACCACGGTGCTGCCCGTAGCCGCCATGCTGCTGCCCAGGCTTGGGTGGAGCGTGAGGAGAGTGCGCTCGATGAGGCAGCGCGTAAGTTGAGCGAGGATGTCGCTACGACCCTGCACAACATCAACACCTATCGTCAGCTGTTGGAGCGCACCACTCAGGCTGTCGCCATGGCCGACGAGGTGTTTTATCTGAATGCCGAAAATTATGCCAATGGTCTCTGCGACATCAATACCTACACGCTGGCACAGAACCGGCGCGACGAGGCCTACAACCAGTATCTGTCGGCACTCGAAAAGTATTGGACTACCTATTATCATCTACAGACGCTGACAGGGACGAATTAAAGGGAAAAGGGAAAAGTGAAAAGTGAAAAGGGAAAAGTGAAAAGTGAAAAGGGAAAAGTGAAAAGTGAATAGTGAGAAATGAAAAGTGAAAGATTTGCTACCGCAATAGTTTTAGCACTAACATTGGTGCTGATGGCATGCCATAACGGGCAGAAGAGTGAAAGCCTCCCCCCGTCCCCTTCCGACTTAAAGGGGAATTCTGCCGCAGCTAAAGCCTCCCCCAGTGGGGGGAGGTTGGAGGGGGCTTCGAAGGGAGCTTCCAGTGAGGGGGCTTCGGGCGCTTTCTCCTGCAAAGGCACCATCGAGTCGGTCTCAGAAGTGGCCGTCGCCAGCCGCATCAACGAGCAGATAGTCATGTTGGGCGTAGAGATGGGACAGCGCGTACACAAAGGCCAGGTCGTAGCACGGCTTGACAGGACTGCCACGGAGGACAGAATCGTGAAAGGACGTGCCGAAGTAGAGCGTGCCGAATACCAGTATCAGAACATCCTGATGGGGCAAGGCTATAAGCGCGGAGCCTTCGACCAGGCGCCCGAGAACATCCGCGAGATGGCACGTATCAACAGTGGCTACAACACGGCTAAGGCCGCCCTCCGCCAACTGGAGCATCAGTTGACCTACTGTACGATCCAGGCACCCATCTCGGGTGTGGTGACCCAGCTCGATGCCGTTCTCTATGCGACAGCCGTCCCTGGCGAGACCCTGTTCCGCATCGTAGATACCGACCATCTGAAGGTCTGCTTCGATATACTTGAGAACGAACTGCGGCGATTCGGGAAAGGTACCGCCATCACCGTCATCCCCATCTCTTTTCCCGACGACCGCTATCAGGCCCGCGTTACTGCTGTTAGTCCCGTGGTGGAAAAAAGCGGTATGATACACTTGGAAGCCATCCTCACCCCTCATCCTCACCTCATGCCCGGCATGTCGGCCATCGTCACTTTGGGGAGTGAAGTAAACTGAGTACAATAATTACAATAAACAACTTAATATAACAAAACAATGAAAAAAATGTGTTCATGGGTGGTTGCCGCCACCCTCGTTTGCGGCACAATCGCCTTTACGACCTCCTGCAAGGAGGCTAAGACCAATGAAGACAATCCCGTCCAGAAGGTTTCGAGTGAAGAACTGATTCGCACCTCGCAGAGCTGGGACGGGGTGGAGTTGCCCGACTATCTGCAAGGCCGCCCCGAGCTGGTAGCTGTGAAGTATGTGTTCCCCGCTGGCCAGAAGTTAGGCTGGCACCACCATCCCGTGATGAACTACGGTATCCTGGTGCAGGGCGAACTGACCATCATCGGGCAGGACGGCAAGGAGAAGACCGTGCATGAGGGCGAAGCCGTCGTCGAGATGGTGAACACCATCCATCACGGCGAGAACCGAGGCACCAAGCCCGTCATACTCTACATGTTCTACCTCTCGCAGAAGGACATGCCCCTCGCCGTGCAGCACCCAGAGATTCCGTTGGAATAGCGTCTGAACAGGCGTAATTTCGTTACGATGGTTAATCGATGTTAAATTACACTCGGGAGTATTGCTATTTTGGAAAAATTAGCTTATCTTTGCATATTATTATTTTAACTTAAAACACAGGTAAAATGAAAAAGATTATGAATTGGGTGCTTGCCGCCACCCTCGTATGCGGCGCAAGTGTATTCACAGCGTGTTCCGACGGCAACGATGACAACCCCAACAAGGAACAGGCGAAGAGGTACCGTACGGAGTTTGTACAGC
>JAEEGL015928580.1_pt1 | contig 14226 bp, 12 predicted proteins | sample 9134231 | NCBI WGS metagenome assembly JAEEGL01 (sample SAMN16246548, study PRJNA631951) | gut metagenome | biome: gut microbiome; feature: rumen; material: fiber-attached | host: Bos | place: Iran: Karaj | collected 2018-10 | reverse complement strand
TGACGATGATGGCGCGCTCCTTCATACCCTTGAACTGGGCGATAGACTCATGTTTTCCGATATAGTTGATGTGATCGTAGATCTCGTCGGCCAGTACGAACAGGTCGTCGTGCTGCAGGATGACCTTAGCGAGTCCCTCCAGCTCGGCTTTCGAATAGACGCTGCCCGTAGGATTGCTGGGCGAGCAGAGGATGAGCAGGCGGGTCTTCGGGGTGATGGCAGCCTCCAGCTGCTGGGGCGTCATCTTGAAGTTCTGCTCGAAGCCTGCCTCGACAATGACGGGTTTTCCGCCTGCCAACAATACCATCTGCGGGTAGCTGACCCAGTAGGGAGCGGGGATGATGACTTCATCACCGGGATTGACCATCGCCATCACGGTGTTGCAGACACTCTGCTTGGCACCATTCGACACGAGAATCTCGGCAGGGGTGTAGTGCAACTGGTTCTCACGCTCCAACTTGCGGGCTATGGCCTGGCGCAGGTCGGGATAGCCGGGAACGGGCGAATAACGCGAATAGTTCTCGTCGATGGCCATCTTGGCGGCCTGCTTGATGTGGTCGGGGGTGTTGAAGTCTGGCTCGCCGACGCTCATGTTGATGACGTCGATGCCTTGAGCTTTCATTTCAGAACTCTTTTGCGACATGGCCAGTGTGGCAGACGGGGCCAGTCTCTGCAAACGGTCAGATAATTGTGCCATAATAGTACTTTATGTATATAATTTGGATGCAAAAGTAAGCAATATATTCTGGAAAAACGAATAATTGTGTCTTTTTTTACTTTATTTTAGATGAAGCGTGTGACCCATGCGGTTCTTTTTCGTCTCGAGATAGCGCAGGTTGTACTCGTTGGGCGTCGTCTCGATGGGCACATTCTCCACAATCTCCAGGCCGTAGCCCTCCAGACCGACACGCTTCACGGGGTTGTTGGTCATCAGACGCATCTTCTGTACGCCCAGCTGGCGCAGAATCTGGGCTCCACAGCCGTAGTCGCGCTCGTCGGGCTTGAAGCCCAGGTGTACGTTGGCGTCGACGGTGTCGAGACCTTCCTCCTGCAACTTATAGGCGGCAATCTTGTTCATCAGACCGATGCCGCGACCTTCCTGCTGCATATAGACGATGACGCCGCGACCTTCCTGCTCGATCATCTGCATGGACTTGTGAAGCTGTTCGCCGCAGTCGCAACGCTTCGAACCGAGGATGTCGCCCGTCATACACGAGGAGTGGACGCGCACCAGCACCGGCTCGTCCTCACGCCACTCGCCCTTGATGAGCGCCATGTGCTCCAGACCGTTAGACTTCTGACGGAAGGGAATCAGACGGAAGTGGCCGTACTCGGTAGGCATATCGACTTCCTCGCCCTTCTCGACGAGGCTCTCTTTCTTCAGACGGTAGGAGATCATGTCCTTGATGGTGATGATCTTCAGGTCGTGCTTCTGGGCAAACTCCACGAGCTGGGGCATGCGGGCCATAGTGCCGTCGTCGTTCATGATCTCAATGAGCGCACCGGCAGGGTAGAGGCCTGTCAGCTTGCAGAGGTCGATGGCGGCCTCGGTATGGCCCGAGCGGCGCAGCACACCATTGTCCTGCGCGTAGAGGGGATTGATATGGCCAGGACGCCCGAAGGTCTTGGCTGTCGACGTGGGGTCGGCCAAGGCGCGGATGGTGGCGGCACGGTCGTGGGCTGACACACCAGTGGTGCAGCCTTCTATCTTGTCGACGGTGACGGTGAAGGGAGTGCCCAGCAGCGAGGTGTTGTCCTGTACCTGATGGGGCAGGTCGAGTTCGTAGCTGCGGCTGATGGTGACAGGGGCGCAGAGCACACCACGGGCGTTCTTCAACATGAAGTTGACCATCTCGGGGGTGATCTTCTCGGCAGCACAGATCAGGTCGCCTTCGTTCTCACGGTCCTCGTCGTCGACGACAATGACGAACTTGCCGGCCTTGAAGTCTACCAATGCCTCTTCAATCGTATTGATTTGAAACTTTTCCATATTTGATTTCCTTATACCTTATTATATTATATATGTGGTTGACGGACTTTACGCCTGCGTGGCACCCAGCTCGAGGGCTCTAGGAATGAGTCGCTCGTTGGTGCGCAGGATGTTCTGCAGGTCTTTATACAGTCTGAAGCGGAAGCGCAGCATGCGGAAGTAGAAGAAGATGCCCGTAGGCAGGAACAAACCCGTCAACTCGTTGAGCCACTTGCGCTCGAAGGGACGCGTATGGGCATGGGTGGCAATGATGGGGTAGTGGTTCAGCAGGTTCAGCACCAGCTTGTCGGTCGTATAGGACAGGTCTTCGATGGTGGCTTCGAGGACGTCGTTGATACGGTCGATGTCGTGGTCGTCGCCAGGACGGAAGAAGACCTTAACGGGGTTAGGCCAGCGCAGCAGCTTGTGGGCCTCCATATAGTTGCTGATGTCTTGGCTGACATGCTGCAGCGTATCGGCATCCTGCTGGTAATGGGGACCTTCGATGATGACCTCCTTACGGGTGAGGTGACGCTTGGTGCGCAGACCGAGGACTCGCATGGCGAGCTCCTTATACATGTCGATGTTGAATACCACCGAGTCGTTGTTGGCTTTGTAGGTGAAGAAGACGGCCAGCGGGGTAAGCACACAGGTGCCTAACAGCTTGCCGAACAGGACGGTCCAGTTGTCGTCGCGCGCCATTCGGTAACCCGTCATGTCGAGAATGTAGAAGATGATGAATACGACGACGGAGACAATGACGGGGACACCCAGACCACCCTTGCGGATAATGGCTCCCAAGGGCGCTCCGATGAAGAAGAAGATGAGACACGACAGCGAGAGGGTGAACTTGTTGATAGCCTCCATCTGGTGCATGCGCTCCTCGCGGTTCAGGTAGTAAGACCATTCGGCCTTGAAATCGATGTTGCTGGAGGCCATCTGTGCACTGCTGGCAGCCTGTCGCAGCACACTTTGCTTCTGTTCGGCGGCCAGCTTGATATACAAGGAGTCAAGATTCGTACCCTTGGCGCTGATCTTGACCACCTCTTGCGAATCAGTCTTGCTCAGGACAGGCGACTTGAAGGTGAAGGCCTTGGCCTCATGATAATAGGCGTGGCCCACCGAGTCGTTGAACTCGCGGATGGAGTCCAGGTCGTGGAGAATCTTCGACAGTCCCTTGGAACGGGCGTCGGAGGCGATCTCGCCAGCCTCTGCCATATTGAAGTCGCCGTCGAAGTCGAGCAGGATGACTTTCGTTGAGAAAGTCTCACGACGATATGGCACGCTGGCCGATACGTTCAGACCCGACTGGCGCATATTCTCGAACCACTCGCCGCTATAGAGTGTCAGCCGCAGGTGCTTCTTCTCGGCAGTAGCCTGTATGCGTCCTGAGTCGGCCAGTATGACGGCAGCATCCTCATAGCCGCCATTCATGCGGTAGATCATGATGCCGTAGAGCATACCCGTATTGAGGTCTTTCTTCTGCACGTAGAGGTTGGAATTGGGGATGCCATCGTAGAAAATGCCCTCTGGAATCTCCACCTCGGGGTTCTTCTGCTTCATCGACAGCAGGAGCTGCTGGAAAGAGATGAAGGCGCGCGGACCGATGACCTCCTGGAAATAGAACGAGACACAGGCGATGGCGATAACCAATACAATCAGCGAGCGCATAGCCTGCAATAGCGAGATGCCTGCGGCCTTGATGGCTGTCAACTCCGAACTCTCGCCCAGATTACCGAAGGCAATGAGCGACGACAGCAGGATGGCCAGAGGGAATGCCTGTGGCATGAGCATCAAGCCCATGTACCAGAAGAACTGAGCGAGAATCTCCATCGAGAGGCCTTTACCTATCAGCTCGTCGACGTATCGCCAAAGAAACTGCATCATCAGCACAAACTGGCAGATGAAGAAGGTGGCCACAAACAGCAGTCCAAACTGTTTGGTGATGAATATGTCTAATTTCTTGATGCCAACCATAAATCGGGCACAAAGGTAAACATTTTAAGTGAAAAGGGTATAGTGAAAAGTGAAAAATTTGCTGCCGCCACTATGTTTTTTAGGATTTTTGAGCTGCGGTAGCAAATTTTTCACTATTCCTTTTTCACTTTTCCCTTGCTTATAGTCCGCTGACGCTGTGCAACCGCTCGAAATTGTCGGCCCAGATGCCGCGCAGATCGTTTTCTTCATCGTCGTCGAAGGCATAGTCGGTGACGAGCAGACTCAGGTTGCCTGTCACGTCGCTTTCCTCGATGCGCATCTCCCAGAAAGCCTCAGGGGTATCCTCATGGTAGTCCCAGAGCAATCGGATATGGTCGTATTTGGCTACTTCGAGTATGCGTGACTGCTTCGTATCGCGTTCAGTCCAGGGTTGTCCCCAGGTGAAGGTCATCGTGTCGTTCTCTTCTACCACTTTGTCGGCCAGCCATTTCTGAAGACCGGCAGCATTGCTGATCATGTCCCATACAATTTTCGGCGACCTCGTCGAAAGTGGGTATTCAATGGTTAGTTTCCTCATAATTTGTTATATTAAGGGTTAGCGGTGTGGATTATCACACTGCAAAAATACAAAAAAAATGCAGAACTTGAAAGTTTTTTCGGGAAAAAGTTTTGGAAGTACGAAAAATTATATTACCTTTGCACCCGCTTAGAAGAAATTTGGCGGGGTAGCTCAGCTGGTTAGAGCGTCGGATTCATAATCCGGAGGTCGAGGGTTCGGGTCCCCCTCCCGCTACAAAGAACGTCCTGTAACCGATTGGCTTGCAGGCGTTTTTTGTTTTATTCTGCCTCCAGAAGCAAAAAATATCAACGATGCATGGCGGCATCTGAATTATTTTTTGTAATTTTGCACCGATTATGGCTTTTGAGCAAGTGATAGGACAACAGGAGGCGCAGGAGCGCTTGATGCAGATGGTCAACGAAGGGCGTCTGCCTCATGCTGTCATGCTGTGTGGTCCGCAGGGCAGCGGCAAGATGGCGCTGGCCATGGGATTGGCCAAGGTGCTGCTGGGCGACAATGCCATGATGCAGAAATGGGAACACCCCGATCTGCACTTCACTTATCCTACCATTAAGCTGCCGTCGATGAGTGCGGAGCATAAGCCCGTCAGCGACGACTTCGCCAAGGAGTGGCACGAGCTGATCATGGCGGGGCCTTACTTCACCATGACGGAATGGCTGGAGCTGATGGGTGGTGAGAACCAGCAGGCTATCATCACCGCAGGCGAGAGTGACGCGCTGATCAGGAAATTGTCGCTGAAGTCGAGTCAGGGAGGCTATAAGGTGAGTGTGATTTGGTTGCCCGAACGCATGAATGCTGAGTGTGCCAACAAGATACTGAAACTGCTGGAAGAACCACCTCAACAGACGGTGTTCATCATGGTATGCCAGGAGCCGGAGCGTCTGCTGGAGACAATACGCAGCCGCGTACAACGCATAGATATCAAGAAAATCAGCGATGAGGACATCGAACAGGCGCTCGTCGGCAAGCGAGGTCTGGCGCAGGATATGGCGCACCGAACGGCACGCATGGCCAACGGCAGTTGGCTGAAGGCCCTGGAAATGCTGAGTGCCGACTCAGAGAACGAGTTGTTTCTGGATATGTTTCAGAGTCTGATGCGACTGGCCTACCAGCGTAAGGTGAAGGACTTGAAGACTTGGTCGGAGCGCATGGGTGGCATGGGACGTGAGAAGCAGAAGCGGTTCATGGAGTATTTCCTGCGGCTGATTCGTGAGAACTTCATGTACAACTTCCAAGAGGAAGAGCTGTGCTACATGACGCAGCGTGAAGAGGATTTCGCACGTAATTTCGCACGCTTCATCAACGAGGCCAATATCCTGTCCATCAACGAATTGGCCAATCGTGCCATTCGTGATATCGGACAGAATGCCAATGCGAAGATAGTCTTCTTCGATATGGCGCTGCAGATGATCGTGCTGTTGATACAGAAGTAAGAGCATAATATAACTACAAGATATGGATAAAGAACTAACGATAAAGAACGGTTGCGGCCGAGGCTTGTGCAAGAATGCAGTAGGTCGGCAGGACCGACAGCTGAACACCTACGACTGGCTGGCTGACGTGCCGGGAAACGTAGATACGACAGACCTGGTGGAGGTGCAGTTCAAGCATACCCGCAAGGGCTACTATCACAACGTGAACAAGCTCGACCTGAAGAAGGGCGACATTGTGGCTGTTGAGGCTAATCCGGGTCATGATATCGGAGTGGTGACGCTGACGGGCAGACTGGTGAACCTACAGCTGAAGAAGGCCAATCTGAAGAGTGCCGATGACATCAAGCGCGTGTATCGCATAGCCCGTCCGATAGACATGGATAAATACCGTGAGGCCAAGGCGCGTGAGCACTCCACGATGATAGAGAGCCGACAGATTGCCAAGGGACTGGGACTGAAGATGAAGATTGGCGACGTGGAATATCAGGGCGACTGCAACAAGGCTATCTTCTACTATATCGCCGATGAGCGTGTGGACTTCCGCCAGCTGATCAAGGACTTGGCTGCCACCTTCCATGTGCGTATCGAGATGAAGCAGATTGGTGCGCGTCAGGAGGCCGGACTGATAGGTGGAACGGGACCCTGCGGACGTGAGCTGTGCTGTGCTACGTGGATGAAGAACTTCGTCAGCGTAGGCACTTCGGCTGCCCGATTCCAGGATATCTCACTCAACCCACAGAAGCTGGCAGGCATGTGTGCCAAGTTGAAATGCTGTCTGAACTACGAGGTCGACGACTATGTAGAGGCTGGAAGAAAGTTGCCTGCCAAAGATATCCTACTGCAGACGTTGGACAACGACTACCACTACTTCAAGGCTGATATCCTGGCTGGTCTGATTACTTACTCGACGGACAAGAATATAGCCGCCAATCTGGAAACCATCACGGCCGAGCGTGCCCACCAGGTGATAGAGATGAACCGCAGGGGCGAGAAACCCGAGTCGCTGCAGGCTGATGGCATGAAGAATGCACCTGCAGGACCTGTCGATCTGGCCACGCAGGAGAACATCAACCGATTCGACCGCGCCAAGAAGAAAAAGAAGCGTAAGCCCAGAAAGCCTGCACCGTCAGGTCATCCGTCAAGAGATGCGAAGGAGTAATATCATCTGCTGTGCTATCGGGATGGTGATGGTCCTGCTGCTGACTGCTTGCCAGGACAACACCGTCTATCACCGCTACCTGCATACCAACAGGACAGGGTGGGAGCGTAACGACACGTTACGATTCCTGATACCACCTGTCAAGGAGGCTGGCCGCTATAGCCAGGAGCTGGGGCTGCGGACGGATGGCAACTATCCCTTTATGAGTCTGACCTTAATCGTGGAACAGACGAAGGGGAATACGGCTGTCGTCAGATGCGACACCATGGAGTGTAAGCTGATCAACAATCAAGGACGCCCCACGGGGACAGGCATTAACCACTACCAATACACCTTCCCCCTGGCTACGATAGATCTCGAGAAGGAAGAGGCGTTGCGTATCATCATCAGGCATGATATGAAGCGCGAACTGCTGCCCGGCATTACTGATGTCGGCATACAAATGACCAAAATGCAATGAGCTAAGAGCGGATGAGATTGCGGCTGGCGTCCAGACGCAGGAAGATGAAGAGCAGCAATGTGAATCCCCACAGCGAAGAACCACCATAGCTGAAGAACGGCAGCGGGATGCCGATAACAGGCGTCAGTCCTAATACCATGCCGACATTGATGAAGACATGGAACAGGAAGATGCTCAGTACGCAGTAGCCGTAGATGCGCCCGAAGGCAAACGGTTGTCGCTCGGCCAGATGGATGAGCCTTAATATCAACAGCAAGAACAGTATCAGCACGCTGGCAGAACCCACGAAGCCTTCTTCCTCGCCTACGGTGCAGAAGATGAAGTCGGTGTCCTGTTCAGGAACGAACTTCAACTTGGTCTGTGTACCGTTCAGGAATCCCTTACCCTCCAGGCCGCCTGAGCCAATGGCAATCTCACTCTGATGCACGTTATAGCCTGCGCCACGCAGGTCTTCGTCAAGTCCCAGCAATACGTTGATGCGCGAACGCTGGTGGGGCTCCATCACATTATTCATAATGAAGTCGGCACCGTAGAAGAAGAGGGCAGACCCCAGTGCAAAGAGGGCGATGAAATAGTAGTTGCGGAGGCGTGCCCCCAGTCCTTCCCAGATGAGGTAGAAGATCAGGGCTACCGTCATGGCCACTTGGACATAGACGATATTGAACGGCAGCAAGAGCATGCAGAGCAGAACAATGGTAACACCGATGCAAGCCAGCAGCAGCCGTAGCGCAGTCTGTTTGTTGGCGTATACCCACACCATACCGATGGAGAAGAGCTGAATGAGCAACATGACAGAGAATTTGCCGATGGAAACGGTCGTCTCGCCAAAGTAGACCTCGGCATAGCGGATGCCCACCACGAAATAGATGACCATCGCCACGCCCGTAAACAGGATGGAACCTGGCATGCCCTCACGATAAAACATGAGGAAGAACGACAGGTAGACCAGTGCTGAACCCGTCTCGCGTTGCAGCACGATACAGATCATCGGCAGTAGCATGATACCCAGTGAGGTGGCAAAGTGCTTCGTCTTGGCAATGCTGTAGTCGTAGGCCGACATAAACTTAGCCAGCGCCAGGGCTGTGGCGAATTTTGCAAACTCGGCAGGTTGCAGTCGCAGTGGACCGAGCACGAGCCATGAGCGCGAACCCTTGATGCTATGCGGATTGAAGATAGTGGCAAATAGCAGGAGGACCAGCAGGATGTAGAAGATGTAGGCAAACGTATCGTAGAAACGGTCGTCGAGCATGACGATGACAAAGCCAAGCACAATACTGGTACCTATCCATAGAATCTGCATGCCTGAGCGTGTGGAGAGGCTGAAGATGTCGGGCTCCTCGAACGAGTAGCTGGCACCGCAGACGCTGATCCATCCGAACGACAGGAGGGCGATATAAAGCAATATCGTCCACCAGTCCAGTGAGCGCAGGACGCTGGTTTGTCTTCTATCTACTTGTCGTGCCATAGGCGATATGTCTGTGTTGGAACTCATCAGCCCGCTTCTGAGAGGCCTCCGAGAGTTTTCCGTGAATATACTGTTCCATAATCAACCCACCGATGGGTACACCATAGGTAGCACCCCAACCACCATTCTCCACATAGACGGCGACGGCTATCTTCGGATTGTCCATCGGGGCGAATCCCATGAAGACGGAGTGGTCGTGTCCTCGGTTCTGAGCCGTACCCGTCTTGCCACAAGCCATGAAGTCGTATTTGGCCAACTCATGGCACGTTCCACCCGTCGCTGAGGCGCGCATACCCTTGACCACGTAGTCGTAGGATTCCCTGTTGGCCATCGTGTAGCGCTTTTTGGTGTATAGCGTGTCGAGCTCTTCACCTTGTATCTTCTTGACGACATGGGGCGTGATGAACCATCCTCGATTGGCAATGGTAGCGCCCAGGTTGGCAATCTGTAGCGGGGTGGCGTTGACCTCACCCTGTCCGATAGCAATGGAGATGATGGTCAGTCCGTTCCAGGAGCCTTTATAGGCCTTGTCGTAGAACTGTGCATTGGGTATCAGACCGCGCTTCTCGCCAGGCAGGTCGATGCCCAGCTTATAGCCGAAGCCCATCGACACCATATAGTCGCGCCACGTATTCATGGCGTTCTGCACACTGCCGTATTTCGACTTAGCTCCAATCATATAGTAGAGTCCCCAGCAGAAATAACCATTACAAGAGGTGGAGAGCGCGGGGACGAGAGGCAGTGGTGACGCATGACCGTGACAGCCCACATGCAGTCCTTTGTAGTTGAAGCCATGTCCGCAGGGATAGGCGGTCTGTGTGGGGTGAATGATGCCCTCGGTCATGAAGGTCAGTCCTTGAGTGGTCTTGAAGGTAGAGCCTGGAGGATATTGTCCCATGATGCTTCGGTTCAGCAGCGGCTTCCAAACGTTCTGGCTCAGCAGGTGATGGCTCTTGGAACGCTGGCGACCTACCATCATGCGGGGGTCGTAGCTGGGCGAACTGACCATGCAGAGCACTTCGCCTGTTGAAGGTTCGATGGCTACAATGCTGCCAATCTTGCCCTCCATCAGCCTCTCGCCCAGAGCCTGCAGCTTGGCATCGAGTCCTAAGGTCAGGTTCTTGCCGGCAACAGGACGACGGTCGAACTTGCCGTTCTGGTAGCGGCCTTGGATACGTCCATGAGCGTCGCGAAGCAGAATCTGCATACCTTTCTCGCCGCGAAGCTGGTGCTCGTAGCTACGCTCTATGCCCAGCTTCCCGATGTAGTCGCCTGGCTGGTAATATTCGTCAGCCTCAATCTCGCCTTGCGATACCTCAGCCACATCGCCCAGCACATGGGCTGCAAAGGGGTATTGGTATTGTCGGATGGTGCGTCGCTGGACATAGAAGCCTGGGAATCGGAACAGTTTCTCTTGGAATACGGAGAAGTCCTTGTCTGACAGTTGGCTCATAAACACCTGCTGCGTGAAGCGTGAGTAGCCAGGGTTCTTCGAGCGGTCTTTGATGGTGGCCATGCGGTAGTCGAACTCCTCACGGCTGATGTTCAGCGCAGCGCAGAAATCGAGCGTGTCCAGATGGTCCTTGGCTTCGTTCATGACGACCATGATGTCGTAGGCAGGCTGGTTGAACACCAGCAGGTTGCCGTTTCGGTCGTTGATGACGCCACGTGACGGGTATTCTATCTTTTTGAGGAAAGCATTGGAGTCAGCACTCTTCTTGTAGTCGTCGCTGGTAATCTGCAACGTAAACAGCCGGATGATGTAGACGGTCACAATCAGCGTGGCCACCCCTGCAATCACATATCGTCTGTTGCTAAGCTGTTTGCTGAGTTCCTTATCCATCACTTCTTACTCCTGGTAATCTCGAAGGTGAAAATGAACACGAGTGTAATCAATGTGCTGCCTATAATGCACATTGCCCAGTGTAGCAGGTTGAAGAATGAGAACATTTCCAGCGAGTAGATCACGACACAGAAGATCAGTACCGTCATGACGGCATAAACGGTGTATTTTTCCCAGCCCAGTGTTTTGAGGGTGGGCTCCAGATTCTCTGCGGAGTCTTGTGTGGTGAAAGCCTCCAGCAGATAAGGCTGGATGGCAGCAATCAGGGTGATCGAGGCTGCTGCCAGTCCGGGGGTGTTGAACAGCACGTCGATCAAGAGTCCCATGGTGAAACTCCAGAGGAGTAGGGCCCACTTGGGGTAATTCCGCGGAAACATCATAACGAAATACACATAGAGCAGTGGGGTGGCACAGTTGAACAGATGGATGCCCCCCAGCACAAGCGCCTGTGCCAAGACAAAGACCAGGAAGAGTACTATCCGTTTCAGAAAATCCGTCGTCATGGTGTGTGTCGTTATTCGTTTACGTTGAGTTTCAGCGAGTCTTTTGCAGCGCGCATCAGCTGCATGCGCTCGGCAATCGACTTATCGGTGATGACAGCTACGTCGCGCAGATTGCCAAAGTCGGTCGTCAGCCTGACTTTCAGCTTGTACGACAGTCCGTCGCGTGAGTTATACACTTCGACAATCTGACCAACCAGCACCCCAGCAGGGAAGATGCTTGAGTATCCGTTCGTCTCCACCCAGTCGCCGCGTTTGAAGCGGGCGTGGCGTGGAATGTCTTCTACAAAGGCATAACCGGCGTCGCCACCATACCATCGCAGCACACCGAAGTAGTCGTGGCCTCTGATGGCACAGCTGATGTGCGATGACCTGCTGTTCAGCACGGGGATGACTACCGCGTAATGGCTAGAGCATAGGTAGGTCACACCCACAATGCCCTTGCCGCAAACCACGCCCATACCAGCCTCTATACCATCGTCCGCACCCTTGTCGATGGTCATCAGGTTGTTCGGTTTATGCAGTTCGCTGGTGATAACCTTTGCAGGTACCAACTGGTATTCGCTGAGCTGTTTCAGTTGCAGGGTGTCGTTGGCATCAATCTTCTGTGTCGCCTCTCCGTACAAGCGACGTAATTGAGTGACCTGACGCTCCAGATAGAAATTGCGGAGCATCAGGTCTCTATTGTTTTCACCCATGGTGAGGTAGGCGCGGACTTTCGAGGATCCTTCGTACAACTTCCCTGCTACCGAATTGGCAGTAGAGAACCAGACGCTACCCTGATAGCTGTTATATTGGAACAGCAGTGTAACGCTGATGACCTCAAGTACCACGAATAGAACCCAGTGGTAATACTTGACCAGAAAGTCCAGCAGGTTCTTCATCGGCTTCTCTTCTGCTTATCTCATCAAGAAGGTGAAGCGGTGAACATTCTTCAGGGCAATGCCAGCACCCTTGGCTACTGAATGCAAGGGGTCTTCGGCTACGTGGAAGGGGATGTTGAACTTGTCCGTCAGACGGATGTCCAATCCGCGCAGCAGCGCACCGCCACCCGTGAGCCAAATACCGTTTTGTACGATGTCGGCATACAGCTCAGGAGGAGTGTTCTCCAGAGCAGAGAGTACGGCATTCTCAATCTTACCTACCGTCTTGTCGATACAGTTGGCAATCTCCTGATAGCATACAGGAACCTCCATAGGCAGTGCTGTGATGCGGTTCGGGCCATGTACGATATAGTCCTCGGGAGCCTCGTCGCCAAGATCGGTCAGCGCTGAGCCTACAGCAATCTTGATGCGCTCGGCCATACGCTCCGATACCTTCACGTTGTGCTGGCGAGCCATATATTCCTGAATGTCGGATGTCAGTTCGTCACCGGCCGTGCGGATGGAGTTGTTGCTGACAATACCGCCCAGCGAGATCACAGCAATCTCCGTTGAGCCGCCACCGATATCGACAATCATATTGCCCTCGGGGGCTTCTACGTCGATTCCCACGCCAATAGCTGCAGCCATCGGCTCGAAAATCAGATAGACATCACGACCGTCGGCATGCTCGGCAGAGTCGCGTACAGCACGCAGCTCAACCTCGGTAGAACCAGAAGGCACACCAATAACCATGCGCAGCGAGGGCGAGAAGAGACGGTTGCCTGAGTGCACCATCTTAATCAGCTCGCGCATCATCTGCTCACAAGCGGAGAAGTCGGCTATCACACCATCGCGCAGCGGGCGCACGGTGCGAATGTTCTCATGTGTCTTTTCATACATCATCTTGGCTCTTGAACCTACGGCAATCACTTTATCGGTATGGCGGTCAAGAGCGACTACTGAGGGCTCGTCAACAACAATCTTATCATCACTGATAATAATGGTATTGGCCGTTCCCAGGTCCATGGCTAATTCCTGAACAAAACTAAATAATCCCATTGCAATTTACGATTTGACTATTTACAATTTACGATTTATTTTTCAAACCATGAGTGGATGGCAGTGTCATAGTGTGAGCTGACACCAAAGGCAAGTGTGGCGAACATGCGGCGCTGTTCCTTGGTGGTTGCTGCACCCTGCTTGTTCAGAATGTCGAGCAGCACGCTGTATTCTGCCTTTGAAGGAACGATGACTACATCGTTGAAATTCTTGGCTCCAGCACGTATCAGCGAGATTCCACCGATGTCAATCTTCTCGATGATGTCCTCTTCAGAAGCACCGCTGGCTACGGTCTGCTCAAAGGGGTAGAGGTCAACGATGACCAGGTCGATCTCGGGAATTTCATACTGAGCCATCTGCTCGCGGTCGCCTTCGTTGTCGCGGCGTCCCAGGATACCTCCGAACACTTTCGGATGCAAAGTCTTCACGCGGCCACCCAGAATCGAGGGGTAGGTCGTCACATTTTCAACTTTCTCACAGGCATAGCCCAGCGACTCGATAAAGGTCTGGGTGCCGCCTGTCGACAGGAACTTTACGCCCTCGTCGTTCAGTTTCTTCAGCAACTCGTCCAGTCCGTCCTTGTGGAAGACGGAGATGAGTGCGGTTTTAATCTTCTTTGTTTCTGCCATAATTATATAACGTTATATCAATATCTTGGTTGTGCTCTTAATTGGTGTGCAAAATTACAAAAAAGACGGCACACTACCACATGTTTGGGCAAAATTTTTTTATTTCCGATAAAAATTGTTCGTTTTCTCCAAAATTTTGTTTAACTTTGCACCCAAAATTTAAAATCAACCAAATGACATATATGAAAAAACGACTTATGACAACGACTGTGGCTGCGCTGATGGCAGCCGCAGTAATGGCTGGAGGTCTGATGACCAACACGAATTATCACATTGCTTTCGACCGCATGATGGCGCGTGGCGCCTCTTTCGATATTGATGCCGCTTA
>JAEEGL015629003.1_pt1 | contig 14226 bp, 10 predicted proteins | sample 9134231 | NCBI WGS metagenome assembly JAEEGL01 (sample SAMN16246548, study PRJNA631951) | gut metagenome | biome: gut microbiome; feature: rumen; material: fiber-attached | host: Bos | place: Iran: Karaj | collected 2018-10 | reverse complement strand
TTCTTTGTTCGTCAAGGTAACTATCCGTTTGCTTTCTACCTGAAGAATGCTGACATCAACGCATTTAAGGAGACGATTCTGAAGCGTGAGAATGAGAGTATTCCTATCGACCAGTTCTTCCCAGGTTTCTTAGATTGGTCAATCTCTGGCGGAACCTATAGTGCTGATTGGTATCTTAAACCAGAATAGAATACTAAGCAATATCCTATAGAAATTTAGCGTGCAGACCTTCTTGTCTGCACGCTAAATTTCTGTGTCTACTGAAAGGGTGCATTATATCATTCTTGGAAAAATGTTATTTTAATGCCATTATTACATTGGAAAAGTGTAAGAAAATGGGTTTATTTGTATTGGAAAAGTGTATTTAATTTAGTTTTTATGCTTGTATTTAAGTAAAATGTTGTATCTTTGCGGCGTTAATTCCGCAAAGAGAAGTTATATGGTAAAACGTAAAGCTGACGAGCTAATACGTAACTTTATTCTCAACGACAAACGCTCTCTGTTGGTAACGGGAGCCAGACAAGTTGGCAAGACCTTTTCCATAAGGAAGGTCGGTAAGGAGTGTTTTGATAATGTCGTTGAAATTAATTTCGTAGAACAACCAGATGCAATCGAGCTGTTCAGTGAACAGAAAGGAGCAAAAGATTTACTATTGCGACTGTCTGCGTTCACTAAAAAGCCATTGATTCCGGGAAAAACTTTAATATTCTTCGATGAAGTGCAGGAGTGCAAGGAGATAGTAACAGCAATCAAGTTCCTTGTGGACGAGGGCAGTTATAAATATGTGATGAGTGGTTCTTTACTTGGTGTTGAGTTGGATGACCTGCGCAGTGTCCCTGTGGGGTACATGGATGAGATAGAAATGTATCCTCTTGACCTCTTGGAGTTTTTTGAGGCTATTGGCATTGGAACAGATGTAATCGACCACCTGCGGAAGTCCTTTGAAGATAAAACTCCAGTAGATGATTTCGTTCACAAACGCATGTTGGAGGCTATTCGTCTATATCTTATCGTCGGTGGAATGCCTGCGGCTGTTCAAAAGTACCTTGACACTAACAATCTCCGCAGAGTGTATGAAGAACAGCGAGGGATTATTCGCACTTATAAGAGGGACATCACCAAATACGACCATGGCCATAAGTTACAGATAGAAGAGATTTACGACCTCATACCTTCCGAACTAAATGCGAAAAACAAGCGTTTTATTCTGAAGGAATTAAACGAGCATGCACGTTTCAGCAAATACGAGGATAGCTTCTTGTGGCTCCGAGATGCCGGTGTGGCTATTCCCACATACAATGTTGAGGAACCACGAGTTCCCCTGCTGTTAAACAAACAACGCAATCTATTCAAGCTCTTCCTGAACGACGTTGGATTGTTGGCTGCTATGTATGGTGGGAACATCCAAGCCAGATTGCTCAGTCCGGATCCAATTATCAACTTTGGCTCTGTTTTTGAAAACCTTGTTGCTCAAGAACTGTATGCACATGGTTTCTCTGAAGCACAACAACATTCACTATACTATTTCAATAGCAAGAAGCAAGGAGAATTGGACTTTGTGGTTGAGTATGCTGGTAACATGCTGCCGATAGAGGTTAAGTCAGGTAAGGACTATGAACGGCATAATGCACTTTCCAACGTGATGGAGAATGAAGAATATGCTGTACCAATGGCTTATGTGTTCTGTCAAGAGAATGTGCAAGTTAAGGGTAGAGTCATTTACTATCCCATCTACATGATAACCTTTTTTGAACAAACCCAGGCAGAAGAGAAACTATATAAGTTTGATCTTACTGGGCTTTAAGAAATGTTAAGAAAGATCATGGATATCGAGTCTATGATTTTTTTCTGTCAGAATGGTTAGCAACGGCGTACTAGCTCATAGTTTACAATGCTTCTAATGCTGCAAAGAAATTCTTGGCATAGGTTTCTTTGTCGAAGAGTTTGGAACGTTCAAGAGATGCTTTTGCCATTTGCTCTCGTTTGTCTGGATGCTGGTAGAGATCCAAAATGGCTTTTGCAAGGTTCTCAACGATGTTCTCTCTATCTACAATCGTTGCTACACCTTCACAGATTTCTGGTATGCCGCCACTTCGAGTTGTAATTAGTGGCAAACCTGCAGCCATAGCTTCAACAACTGTCAAACCAAAAGGCTCTTCCCACATGGATGGAACAACAGCTATATCTGCCATTTTGAGATAAGACGGTATTTTTTGATAATCTATGTATCCTGTAAATAACACTTGTTCCTTAATTTTCTGAGATGTTCTTTCTAAGGTTTGTATAAAATTAGTATCTTTTTGATTTGAACCATAAAAATTAGCACCAATAATTAGTAATTTGATGTCTGGGATATTTAGTTGATTAATTGCAAGGATAAGTTCTAGGATTCCTTTTTCTTTTGTCAGTCTGCCGCTATAAACAATAATAAAGTCACTATTTTTCAAATCTAGTAGTCGACGTGATATTGGTTTGGCATCATAAAAATGTTTTGTGTCTATTCCGTTTAGAATAGTCTTGCATTTTGAATCTTTGGGGTTTATTGTAGTAACCCTCTTCGTTATATATAAAGAAGTATTTATAATAAGATTAAAACCGTCATATATGTTTTGATATTGTGGAGTCGTATTGTTCAAATAATCGTTCTCTTGATGGAGTATTATTTTGGCCTTAGTTTTCTCCCTTAGTTTTAGTATATAGCCTGGGCGATTCTCTACAATTATGATATCATATTGCCATTTTGTTATATCGCGTAAAACTCTATTGAAGAAATATTCTACAGAATAGTGATAATATTCATTTCTGCCATTTGTTATGATGTAAATATGTTTTAGAATTTTGGCAAAAAAACTACTTGTGTCAAAATATTGATAGTGGTTAGCCTTGGAAATATGTGCAGGATGATTCTTAACTGCTGGATGATATATGCTATATACAGTTATGTCATGGATCTGGTGCATATTATTATATTCCAGACAGAAATCTATCAGATTCTCTACAGCTCCTCCTTGAACAGCAGGAACAGGCAGAACTCCAGCTGTTAATATAGCAATTTTCATTTTATTCGTCTTTTGTCCAAAATTCTTCTGTACTTTCCCCACTAGCGAAATGATAGAAATCTGTAACTATAGAGAAACTGTTGTCCTGCAATATCTGATTCCTATCTTTTATAAAGCATAATGGAACTTCACCAATAAAAGATGCCCACCGGCTATATGTACTCCATGGGCCTATTATTCGATCACATAAAGATAATGTATAAAGATCCAGTATGTCTCCAGAAGGTTCTTTGTCAAATTTGTAGCAATTGCAGTTTCGAAAGAGGCTTGTATCAACTTGAGCATTACTACTGATAAAAAAGGCCACATTATGTTCAGAGTAAATATCTTTTATTTGCAACATGAACGAGTGGAATTCTTCGAAGGAATAATAATGTCTCCCATTACGCCATGTTTTATAATCTCCATGCCTGATATGTACTCCAATAATAAAGTCGTGATCATGCCTAATTTGGGAAATCAGCGTATTTGCTTTAAACATAATTTCTTCTTTCGGCCTAAACACTCGAACAAGTTCTTTCTTTGACTGGGAAAGGTATCTTGTATTATTCATTGTATACCATCCCTTCTTAAAACCTAATATATTAAAAATTCTGTCCCATGTTTTGTTGTGGGTGACCTTCCATGTCAGATGTTTATACCATCCCCATCCTTTGGGTAGTTTAAAGAACCAAGGTTGCCATAATGGGAAATAAATGAATTTTGCATGCAGAAGGTTGGGAAAGTCTTCAATGGTCCAATCGAAGAAGATGATGACCATCTTCTTTCGTTCTGCTATGCATTGGGCCACAGAAGTTACATATGTCCAAAGTCGATTGCAGGTCTGTCCTGGTGCATCACAAATGATTCTCATATTTATCTGATTTTAATTATGTTATAAAATTGAGGCTTTCGAGCTATAAAGTATTTCATGCCACGGGTACATGTAAAAAGGATATAGAAGAATAATATAAGAATAATAGGGTAAGTGAATAACCCATAAACAAGCATAAGAGGAATAGATGTGACTTGGGGTTCTATAATGTAGTAACGTACAAGTATGCAAATGACTAAGAATATTATAAATATGAAGTAATAAGGTGCCATTCCTTTCCAGTAAACTGATACACTCTTTTTGAATCCTTTGGTAAACAAGAAATAAGGTTTCCAGAACATAGCGATAAAGAAAACACTGATGATTTTCCCCAATAAGATGCCTACGATACCCCAAAAAGGTGCTATACATAGGGTAACACCTATATTGAGTACTAATTCTGTCCAGGATGCCCATACATCAGAGAATAAGCCATGAGCAGAAATGTAATTTTCCACCACACCACGTTGCAAGAAAATGAAGATATTGAATATTAACAATAAGACAATCGTGTCACTTAAGCAATACTGAACCCCAAACCAGTACGTAACAAAAGGTTGAAGAAATAGTAATAAGGCAAATACGACTAAACCCGTAATGAAAAAACGTATGGCAGTCAGTTCCCAAAAGACCTTCATCGTATTCTGATCGTTACCTTCTGCTACTAAGTTACCAACACCGGCATTCATTCCGTCGCTCAGGATGTTGACGAGGAAGTTAAGTTTACTGGTGATAATTGTGTAATTTCCATAATAAGCAACTTGTATGACTGACACAAATGCTCCAACAAGAATTTCATCACTTCTATATAGAATAAAATCTTTGATTTTCTGGACGAAAATCTGACGGGTTTTCTTTAATACTTCAGGATATTGTTTAAGATAAACTTTTCCTTCTGTAAGATTAATTCTTAACCACGGATAGAGTTGGCGAATGCGATAATTGAAAACGACGATACCGATAATTGTGAAAATCAAACCGACTAATACCCAAAGATATAGATTCCGGTAATAATAGGCAAGGAGAATCTGGGTAAGACTTTGCACGATGCCTATTGTCTGGAAGTAAGCACTAACCATGTATTGCTTTTGGTTTGCACCAACAAGTAGTTGCTTGTAGTTGAAAATATAGCCGGACATAGATGTCGCCAAAAACGAATAGAAAGCAAAATATACCAGCGGCAATCCTGTAGTAAGATATCCAAACCACCATGGAAAAAATAGGCTGATGACAAAACCTATGCCTCCTATGATAAAGCCAATACAACGATAAAGGTATGCTAGCATTGACATTACCTCATTGATTTTCTCATGGTTGTCTTCTTGCAGAGGCTTATAAAGGAAATAAACAATACTTGTACCAATACCAAGTTCTGCTACACTCAGAAAACTCATGATATTCATGAGCATACCAGTCAGACCGATAAACTCTGCACCAAGACAGTCGAGAAAAACTTTGCGGGAAAAGAATGCGAGAAACAAAGAGAGAATGTAGAAAAGCATTCCCACTTTGATGTTCATCACGCTTCTATGTACCCGTTCGCTCATGTTGTATGTTCTGTGTGGATGAAATCAGTGTTTTTGTGATCCATGTGCAAGACGTTCTTTAACATTCGTAATACCAAGCCGGGGATGGTTAACACTTTAGCGAAGGAACTGAAACGTAAAGGGGCAGGGATGGCAATGAATAGTGATAATGCCAGAATGCCAAAGAGAATCCACCATTTTTCACACCATGACGGGAATAACAGTGTCATGACAATTGAAATGCCTCCTAACAATACAATCAGAATCGAACGTGGAATCAGTGCCTGTTGAATCGTCTTGTCGATAAAGTTTACCTTCCCATGAAGAATGGCTTTAGGAATCATAGGCAAATTACTTAATAGACTTTGCACCTGAGCTGTCATCCAGCGCATACGTTGGCGTTGGAAGTTATCCTGATTGCTTACCTTTTCATCAAAGACGTGAATATCTGGTGCATATTTGATAAAGATTTCCTGGTGGAGCAGGAGAGCTTCCATTTCACGATCCTCACCAGCTGTTTTCAATTCGAATACGTTTTTCTTAAAAAGATCATAACTAAAGCACATGCCTGAACCAATCAATGCGGAGGAAAGCCCTAAACGGTTATGGGCTTTGCGGAATAGGGTGTTATTAATCTCTTCGCTGGTACCATCCAAAACAGCTACATCATTATTGGCATTCTTGGCACAGCGATGGCATTGGATAACGTCATAAATAGAACAAAGGATATTTAATTGTTCCAAAAAGTCTGGACGTACTACATTATCAGCATCCAAGATAACTACATTGTCAAATTCTCCTTCTATCTCGTTGATGGCATATTGCATGGCTTTTGCCTTGGAACTTTTTTCAAAGGTCGGCGTCAATAGGGTAATGGGCAGTTTTCTCAGTTTCTCATTAGTCTCAGGTTGCATGTGATCAGAGATGACAGCCACTTTGTAAAGAGAGGTAGGGTATGTCTGAAGGAGGAACTGTTCTACAGCATTGATGATGACCTGGTCTTCCTTATAGGCAGGAAACAGTATCAGAAACTTTGCCATCCTGTTGTATAGAGACTGGGCATGAATCGCCACCCGATCCTCTTTCTCGTAGAAAAGAGAGATGACAGCAAAGAATGCCACATAAAAAACTGAGAATGAAATTATCACCCATAAAGTGATTTCTATGATATGTAAGATTGTCCAAATCATGACTTTTTGTGAAGTTTAAGCGTGATCATTTTCCATAAACTGGCAAACGGTGAGCGCAGGAAGGTTTTGTCCCACATTTCATCCACCAGATAATCAGGTGTTGCCAACGCAAAGATAAACAAGGCCAGCGATCCTAAAATCCACCATTTGATAGCTAATGTTAAGTAAATAAAAGGCAAAATAAGACTCATGATCAAAATGACACCAATCATATTGATCTTAGGTACAAGCATCCATTGGATGATTTTATCAGCCAAATTGTATTGCTTTCTGATAAAGGCTCCCGGCAAGTATCTAATATTCTTAAACAGATTACTGAACTGCTGGGTTGCCCAGCGACTTCGTTGTTCATTCAAGGTCGAAGTGGTTCGTTTCTTTTCACCATACACATAGATATCATCGAAATAATCGACAAAAATATCTTGGCGCATCAGTAATGCCTCCAACTCTTTATCCTCACCTGCCGTTTTGGTACGCATGACATTTGTCTTGTACCAATTGAAATCGAATACAGTTCCAGAACCAGCCAAGGCTGCAGACAGACCAAAACTGATATGACCTCGGCGGAAAATAGCATTATTGATTTCTTCAAAAATGGCATCTATTCGGGCGGCAGTCGTATCTCTATTCTTAGAAATTCGATGTGTTTGTATCGCTTTAGTTGCAGCTATTTCATAGGCGTCGTTAACTTGATCCAAAAAGTTCTGATCTATAATATTATCACCATCCAAGATGATAACGGCATCATAAATCTTAAATTCTGGGAGATTTAAGATGGCATATTGGAGCGACTTAGCTTTAGTACTTTCCTCAAAATCAGGTGTCAACAACGTAATGGGGTATTGGGCTAATCGCATGTTGGTTATTTCATCTTGATGGTCAGAAATAACCGTGACGTCGAACATACGTTGTGGGTATGCTTGGCTCAGAACTGATAGGACTGTCTGTTCGATGACTTTATCTTGCATATGGGCAGGAATTAGAATCACAAAGCGATTCATCTTTTTGGCTTTGGGTATATCTGGCTTACTGTGAAAAAGGGCGGCAACTGCAAAAACACCCAAATATAAGACCGTGCCTGCTATAATCAGGAACAGTATCCAATCAAATATGTATAGTATCAACCAAAGATCCATAATCCTAATGTGTTGAAGGTTGGGTATTTAAAGTTGAAAACGTATAGAAATCCTTAATCCCTTGTAAGGTTGCTTTAAGGATGTCCCATTTACCTGTAATCACACTTTTGCAGATGTCTCGCAAACCAACAACTCCTAATAAGTATATATAAGAGAGGTATTTGGTAAGCCCTGCCCAATTGCGTTTAACAAGCAAAAGACGATTACGAACAATATAATAAGTTCGAAGCGGACTATTCTGCCCTGTGGCTTGACTTTCTTTATGGTAGATGGTGCATTGTGGCTCATACCAAATTTCGTAGCCAGCCCGTGTGAACATCATTGACCAGTCGAGTTCCTCATAATAGAGGAAAAAGCATTCGGGCATTAAGCCCACTTTGTCAATGGCTTTTCGTTTAATCATCATGGCAGCACCATGGGCGTATGGTGTGGGGTGGGGCATGTCGTATTGTCCCCGATCTTCTTCTCCAAAACCAATAGCCTGGTTTCTGACTGTAATTGGGGATAAAGGGGTGTAACCTGTAAACTGTATTGGATAGTTGCCCCAGGCAAATCTGATCTTAGGGCAGACAACGCCAATGGGCGGTGATGATTCTAATCTGTCAATTAATGCTTGGATATTGAAATCCTTGAAGATAGTATCATTGTTAATGAAAAATAGGTACTTGCCTTGGGCAACTTGGATACCTAAGTTGTTACCCCCAGCAAAGCCGAGGTTTTTCTCACTCTTAATCACTTTAACTTGTGGGAAGCGCTTAACTATAGTGTCTGTTTCTTCTTTTTGATTCCGAGATGCATTATCCACTACTATCACCTCCAGATTATTTTTGAAGGGGATGGTCTCAATTAATGCGCAGGTATCTGCGAGCCCATTGTAATTGATGGTGATAATGGATATCTCAATCATATCTTATACTCTTGATGCTAATTTCTTTTCTAATTTTAGCCGTTTACGTTCTTCTTGTTCAGCCAGCCGCTTTTCTTCTAATTCAATCCACGCAGGTTCTAGGTATGGGAGAATATATACGATGGCAAGTCCTCCATAAAAGGTTAGACCATTAGGGAACTGCATTAATACCTGATTGGCGTAACCTCCCAGTTGAATGGCTGCAAATGCACTACAAAGTCCAGCGCCTATCCCCATTAATGAACGACATTTTATTTTAAACATAGTAATCCAACAAGCACCAATGAACATGATGGCTGTTAGGATAAGGAAAACTGTAATACCAATTGGGCCGGTATGAACCCAAATAAATACATATTCAGAGTCTGGGGGGATTGTTGATAATTTCTTGTATTTATTGTTTGCCGGCACGTTATCGTAACTAACTCCAAGACCTAAGCCCCATGGGGCATCTGCAATGTATTTTTTGATTGTTGCTTGATTAATTGAACGTACATTCGCAGATGCGTCATCTTTGTTAAATGCAGAACGCATTCGACGAATCTGATTATTGCCTTGTCCTATATTTGTAAAAACTAATAATGCCATGAAGAAACCTCCTATAATTGCACATGGCACAATAATTTTAACGGATCGTACTAGAACTAGGAATACCATACCCCCCCCAATCATACAAAACATAGCGGTTCGGGTGCCGGATGCAAACATCCCTTTTGTAACAAGTAATGCTGTAATCAAAAAAAAGATTCGATCGCGTTTTATTTTTGTAGTAATAGAAATTATAAAAAAAGTTACAGCCGCAGCTGCAGCATGGCAACCAAAATTTGCCGCATCACTAAATGTGGACCAATATCTAGTAATGCCATTAACGAGGTGAGTTGATCTTCCGCTTGTTTCCAGCCATACGCTTTCAGTAGGGGTAAAACCAAAGGTTTGTTGTTTCCATGTCCAAAAAAAAGAGAATAGACATAGTGTAGCCCATATTCTAAGATACTTGATCAATTTCTCTGGATTGTCTATGTATAATGTAAAAATAATGCAAGCATATATTAATTGAATGGACATCATACGTGCACCAGTGTACCAGCCTCCAACGTCAATACCAAGACCGCAGGTGTCATTAAAAACTTCTAAAGTACAGAAGGCAAACCATAATAATAACATCAGAAACATTAAATTGTAAAGTCTTTCAAATTGGGGCGTTTTTCTCAAGTCAATAATGGCTATACCAATAAGTATCAACTCAAGTAATTCGTTATATAATGACATGGGGATCCCATTTGGCAACATTTGGAGCTTTCCCCCAAATTGAACAAGGTAGTTGATAAAAATTAGAGCCCAAAAAGTTGACATCTGCCATCGGAATGCCGCGTATATGGCTGGGATGATTAATGGTATCATGCAAACTATGGCTAATGCAGGCAATCCAGCTGTAATAAATTGATACATTGCAAAGAAAAACAAGAGAAAGAGTATGAGTACTCTTCCTCCGTTTTCCCGGGAATATGCTACGACATGATTTGTCATTTATTTGGCGTGGCTATTTTCTACTGCAGTCAGACCCATCTGAGACATGCGATATACAAAATTGTTGAATCTCGTGTATGGTGGTAACTGACCGACGTATTCTTCAACCGCATAGCGCTGGCATTCCGTTAAGTACATGAAGAGTGAGTTCTTGTTTTCCAACTGAGACTCCAATTCCTTCAAAGCTTTTTGATCTACGTCCTTCCAAGTGCGGTTGGCACGGGTAACCAGAAGATTGATTGTACCCATATTTAATAGGGCAGGTGGAATAGAGTGGTCATCCAAATTTGGATATTCTACAATTGCTATTTCATTGGGAAGCAAATCTGGGCAGATGTCCTTAATATCTTTTGCCATGATGAAACGGCTGTCTTCTGCTAAGAAGTCTTCATCATAGGTCAGACGACGTACCTGCAGGCCTATGGAAATCCAATAATTCTCCAATTCCTGTGCAATATAGCTTTTTCCGTTGGCTGCATCTGTTGAAAGTAGGTTGAGCACATTCTGATGACCATCCTTAAAGTTGGGGAGAAGTGCCTTGCTCAACTGGCGCATTGCCATGTCGGCAATGGTCTTGTTGAAGCGACGATAGCGTAGCGTACTTTCTTTGGGGAAACAGCCCATCACCGGAATCTTGGTGATACGCTCTGAGCGCATACGGTCACGAAGGGTGCGATCCAGCAGCTCAACAATGAAGAAATACATGGCTGTTAATACAAATGTTAGCAAGAACGCGCCCAACAAAATCATGATGCGATTGGTGGGTTGCGCGTTCATAGGGAACATGGGCGGATTTAGCACACGGAGGGTGGCAGTTGTCATCTGAAGATTCTTTTGACGAAGACGAGCCGCATTTAAGGCTTTCAACATCTCCATATAGTTACCTTCAATAAAACTGATATGACGATCCTTACGGGCAACGGTTGCTCCAATTGGCGCATAGTATAGAATCTGACGATCCAAATCTGCACGCATTTTATCTTGGGCCATTACTTCTGCTTTGGTTTGTTCAAGTAACAATACCTGTTCCAACCAGCGCCCAATCATGTCATTAGCCCTAACTCCAGTTTCTGTGCTATAGGTACCAGCTTCAATATCTTTGACGAGGCCTCTTACATTGCTGGTCGCATCTTGCAACATCTGCTCAGCCTTTGCCAATTCTTGTTGGGCTTCAACACCGCTTCCGCCTTCACTACTCATCAGTTTCAGATTGGAAATACGAGATTGGATACGGGAAATATCGGTTACCTGATTCGTAAAATCCTTATTGGCTTTAATGATTTTCGCACGATCGCCTAATTGACGCTCCAGATAGTCCATCAACGCGCGGGTGGTTGCTTGTTTTAAATAACGTTCGTTTTCGACAGTTTTTTGAGTTGCATCCATTGCTGCCAGTTCTCTGGTTTGGTCAGCATAATTGATAATACGTTTTTCGACATTATAACGAATGAGATCGTCTTCTGCATTGGTTAAGATACGGTATAGACGAGCCACCTCGCGCTCGAAGAATTTAATCACATTATTAGTCTCTCCATAACGTAACTGGGCATATTGACGGGCGAAGACCTCATTTAGGATGTCCAAGGTGTTATAAGCAATGCCAGCATCGTTGGCGGAATAACCAATATCAATAATGTCACTTTTTTGCAATTGTAGTACCTTTAAACTTGCTGTAATGTTATTGATACCAAAATAGGGGTGGTAGTTTAATAAACCGAAAACAAAATTATCTGCTGACGGTTTCTCATAGGCTTTCAGGTTGGCGTAAGTCGCATTTTCGCTGTTGTGATTAATCAAAGCCTTGACTTCGGTAGGTACACTATTGTTTAATAGACGAAAATGTTCAGCCGAAATATAGTTGTTGTCTTTATTCGGATTGCCATACATCATACAACGGGCAAACAAACGAAGTGATACTTCATGGATGGTGGCATCGGTTGTAATCATGAGCATAAGGTTTGCCATGTTTGTCTGGGAATTACCACCAGCAGCTCCTGTCGTACCCTCAATATTATAACCGGTAATCATACCCGTATAGATAGTCGTATTGGTGTCATAGACACGCTCCATATTGCGCGTCGAAAACCATGCCACAATCAGGGCAATAAGGGGTAAGATGACCAAATACCATCTTATCTTATATAAAAATCTGACTATATATCTAAATAAATCCATATTTTATAATGTTAGGCTTATTTGTTTTTTTTGAGAGCTTTGGCCGCAGCTTTTTCTGCCTTCAGCTCCGCTTTCTCTAATGCTTTTTCTCTCTTTTCTGTTGCTTTTTCTGATTTTTCAACAAGTTTTTTGACGGCTTTCTGTTCTTTGGCAATCTCTTTTTTCGTCTTTTTAACTACATTGTCTAGTGTGATCTCAGTCGTCGAGTTCGTAATAATCGGTGTATGAGTTAGAATTTCTAACGTTAGAATGTCTGTTGTAATGGTGGTTTGTAATTCTTGGTAACCTTTAACTTGTGCACTTTCATGTTGTTTGGTCCATGCAAAATCTTCAATGCTCATATTACCGTTTTCAAATTCCTCACGAGTCAATGCACCTGCTCCCTGATAAGCAGCTGCTGTCTCTCCAAGCGTTTTTAAAGTTACGAGGTTATTGGTAATCTTGACAAATAATGTGGCGATTTGTAACTTGAGCTGGTCATAGGCGATGTCTTTTGCAATGGCAGTTTGGTCAGCCTCCAACCTTTTACGTTTGACTGCTGCCGTTAAATCCAAGATGTCCTCTAAAGGCACGGCAAGGTTCACGCCAATGTTCCAATAGCTTTGCTCTGAACCTTGGAACTGGTAGATCATAGGACTGGTGGTCGTGGAGTTGTTGCCCCACATATCAGTCTTGCCATAACTATAGCTGGCATGTCCTTGAACATAAGAGAAAATATGCCTTTTCTGCTTAGCGACTTCTGCCTTTGCCAATTCCTGCGCCTTCTCTAATGTCAAAATCTGTGGACTCGCCTTGGCGTTTTCAAACAAAACAGCTAAAGGGGGAAGGTGGAACTCAGAGAAATTGATATCTTTCTCATTGCTTGAATCAAAAAAGCCCGCAGCAATACCACTCTCATCAAACTGGGCGAAAGCAGAGGTACTGATGCCTGCGGCTACTATTATCAACAAGAGTCGTCTGAACATGCTCATTATAGTGACTTTAAGATAATCTTGTTAAACATTCTCTTTCTGGACAAAAGCAAAGATCGTACGGAAGATAATCTTCATATCCAGCATAAAATTATAGGTCTGTCCGTAAATGATGTCAAGCTGCTTACGCTCTTCTGCGGACATCATGCCACCTTTACCGCGCTCTTCCACCTGCCATAAACCAGTCAGGCCAGCAGGTGCCATGAAGCGATCGATGCTTGCATCAACGGTGAGTTTTTCAGCTTCATATAAAGGTAAGGGGCGATTGCCGACAACAGACATGTCACCTCGTAATATGTTAAAGAGCTGTGGCAGTTCATCAATACTATATTTACGGATGAAGCGACCTACTTTTGTGACACGGGGGTCGTTCTCAATCTTTACAAAGGCATTGTTGTTATCCTCTTCCTTCTCTTTATTGAAATCTGTTTCTGACACCACGAAGTCATCGCCGACCAGCATGACCTCATCGTCGCTAATCATCATGTCAGATCCCATGCCCATGCTCAGCATCATCATTTCTGCCTCATCGCCTAATGGGGCTGTGATCGTATTCTGTTTCTCTTCTTCGGGCTGCTTGTCTTTTTCTGCATATTGATTGCCTGCAGTCTTCGCTACCTCCTTCAATTTGCTCTCTGCATCTACATACATAGAGCGGAACTTCAAAAAGTCAAAAATCGTATAGTTGGTGCCAACTCGCTTCGACTTGAAGATGACCGGACCTTTACTCTCCAAACGGATGGCAATGGCTGTGATGATGAAGACAGGAGAAAGTACGATAATGGCCAATAGTGAGAATATAATATCGAAAGAACGCTTCCAGAACGGAATCTTGAAACGCAAGATGCGATGCTTTGACGGCGCATCGTCGAACAGCATCCC
>JAEEGL014750985.1_pt1 | contig 14226 bp, 9 predicted proteins | sample 9134231 | NCBI WGS metagenome assembly JAEEGL01 (sample SAMN16246548, study PRJNA631951) | gut metagenome | biome: gut microbiome; feature: rumen; material: fiber-attached | host: Bos | place: Iran: Karaj | collected 2018-10 | reverse complement strand
TCCTTCTCAGCCATGAAGTCGCCCGCAAACACCGTAAAGACCATGCCGAGAGTGATGGCACCGGCCAGTATCAGGATGAAGCGAGCCACCTTGGGAAAAGGATAGCCGAACTCGGCCGCTTCGAGCACATAGCCTATTCCTATCGTATGCTCAAAGAAGATCGAGATCTGATTTCTCATCGCATCGAGCACCTGGAAGATGACATATCCGGGTGATGCCTTAAGCATGAGTTTTAAGAAGAAGAAGTTATTTCCGAATACCTGTTTTACGGATTGTTTTGTCTTTTCCTGTTCCATGGATCCGCTCACAGTACCACCTCCTCTTCGTTCTCCAGCGCCAGATAGTTCATGGCCTGGGTCTTATACATATGCGCATAGCTCCCGCCTGCCTCCATAAGCGATGCATGTGTTCCTTCCTCGATAAGCCTTCCCTTCTCGAGCATGAAGACCTTATCGCAGTCCCTGACCGAGGACAGCCTGTGGGATATGAAAAGCATCGTATGGTCCTTCGCTTCTTTAAGGATGCTCTTAAACAGTTCGTACTCGGCGATCGGGTCGAGTGCGCTGGAGGGCTCATCGAATATCTTCATGTTCGCTTCTTTTGCAAAAGTACGGGCAACGGCTATCTTCTGTGTCTCGCCACCGGACAGGACCGCTCCGTTCTCATCGAACTCTTTGGTCATCATAGTGTCCATGCCGTCTTTTAATGTCATGACCTTATCGTATACGCCGGATTTCTTAAGTGCGTCTGTAACGACACTGTCGTCATCGCCGAAATGTCTGCCCATGAGGACATTGTCCTTTACGGACATTCCGAACATCATGAAATCCTGGAATGTCGTTGCAAAGACATCCCTGTAAGCCTTTAAGTTATATTCTCTGATATCTCTTCCGTTATAGAGGATCACTCCGCTCGAAGGATCATAGAGCCTGAGCATCAGTTTGATTATCGTGGTCTTGCCTGCGCCGTTATGGCCGACGAGCGCAGCGGTCTCACCTTCGTTTATCACAAAAGAGAGGTTATGGATGGTCTCTTTTTCGTCATAAGCAAAGCATACGTCCTTAAATTCCAGGCTCTTAAACTCCGGATCCGGGATATCGCCGTCCCAGTCCTCGGGAATGGTCTCCTCATACTCAAGGAAGCCGCGTAAGTTATTAATAAACATGGCGTTTTTCATGATCGCCATGAGATTGTCGAAAACGCCTATGAGAAGCCATGCCATGGCCACCATCATACTGGTCATGATCGTCAGGTCTGCAAGCGTGATCGTGCCCGTCACTCTGTTTCTGTATATCGCATACAGCAGCACGCCTTCAAAGATCACAGTGAAGGTAAACGTGATCCGCCAGAAGTTCATGGTCGCTACGACAGGGGCATATTTCAGGGCCACTTTTACGTTCTTATCCGTCGCTTCCCGATACTGTCTGCGCATCAGCTCGAACACGTTGGAGAGACGGATCTCTTTTGCTCCGTCCGGAAGATACATCATCCTGCTGACATAGTTTAAAACCTTTTCGTTCGGAGCCTGGTCCTTGTACCGCTTGAACACATACCGGTTGTTCAGGTTTCCGAACAGGAAATTACCGAGCATGGGTGAGATGATGAACAGTATGGCCAGATGATCGATCTGATACATCAGCCAGAACATGACTCCGGCGCCGGCCGCTCCGATGACTGCCCCGAATATACCCCTCACGATGGCTGTCAGTTTTTCCTCTGCTCCGTCCATCGCCATGGTGTATCTGTTGTAGAAATCGGGATCCTCATAGCAGCGCAGTTCCACGTTCCTTGCTTTGGCATACATCTTCTTATATATCCCGCCGAAGACCCTGTTGGTCTGAAGAGGGTAGACCACATTCTCCACATAGTTGGAGTAAATGGCCAGAGTTCCGAACACAGCGCCGCAGATCAGTATGAATCTGGCTATATAGCCAAAACTCTGACCCGAGTCCAGTGCATTCACGACGACCTTCATGAACACGCCGTCAAAGAACACCCACTCGCCGTGGCCGATAAGCCACAGAAAGAATGAATGCCAGATGATGCCTGGGCCGATCTCGGCCGTCAGTTTAAGCGCATACCACGCATTTTTTGCCATCACTCCGAGTGAGAGTTTTTCCTTTTTGTTTTCAGTTTTGGACATTTGTTTCCTCAGTGGGATTGACGTGAACCATCACGTGTTTTACTTCTTCAAAATTCTCTTCCAGAAGATCGTGGACTCTCTCCGCTATCTCATGACCTTCGCCCACGGTCTTGTATCTGTCTACTCTGATCTCGAGATCTATATATATCCGGTTTCCGAACATACGGCTCTGTATGGAATCCACACCCTCAACACCTTCCTGTTTCAGGACCAGATCCGAGATCTTCTTCTCAAAAGCGGGGCCGGGGGATGTATCCATCATCTTATTCAGGGCATCCTTCAGGATCTCATAGGCTACCTTCAGGATGAACAGACAGATGATTACTTCGGCCAGCGCATCCATGACGGGATATCCGAGCCGCGCTCCGGCTATACCGATGAGCGAAGCGACCGATGAGAGCGCATCCGTTCGGTGGTGCCAGGCATCAGCCATGAAAACATCCGAATTGAGCATGATCGCGTATCTTCTGGTGTACCAGTACATGGCTTCCTTGGTCACTATGGAAACTACCGCGGCGATCAGCGCGATCCGGCCGGGTACTTCCAGTGAGGCAAAGTCACCGGATATGATCTTTTCCACGCCCACCTTTCCTATTCCGATACCGGTTATCAGTAAGACTATGCCCAGTATCAGAGATGCAACACACTCGATCCTCTCATGGCCGTACGGATGCTCATTATCGGCAGGGCGCTTCGACATGGCGGTCCCGAGAAATGCGATAAATGTTGCAAATACATCCGAAAGCGAGTGGACCGCATCGGATATCATCGCACCGGACTTGCCGAATATACCTGCGAACAGCTTAAATGCGGTAAGCAGGACATTACCCGCTATGCCCACAACAGTGATCCGGGATATGATCTTTTTTTCTTCTTTTACAGTCTTCATAATTCAAGTTGTTTCCGTAAAATGTGCAAATAAGGCCACCGCCTGAGATGAGTGCGGTGGCCTTATGCGATCGTATTCTACATTAAGATCTATTCATCAATACTGGCAGTACATGAAATACTTATATCCAAGAGGGTTGGAGAAGAATCCCTGTACGCTTGAATCCAGCATGTAAATGTCTGTGTAGAAGTACAGAGGGCAAATGCAGCCTGTACTCATCAGCAGATCCTCTGCCTTATGCATGAGCTCATAACGTGTCTTGCTGTCTGTACATGTCTTAACATCAGAGATAACTACGTCATAAGTCTCAGCCCATGTTCCGTCTGTTACGTTGGTATCATAACCAAGGTCAGTAAGGTCAATGCTGTAAGCCTTAACGGAAGCGTTGTCACCCTTACCGAACTGAACATCGTTGTTACCCGAAGCGGTTACCCACATATCAAGGAAGCAGATGGGATCGTTGTAATCGGCAAGCCATCCGTTACGTGCGATGGAGTAGTCACCGTTCTTACGTGTCTCAAGGAATGTGTTCCACTCCTGGTTCTCAAGGTTCATTGTGATACCTACCTGAGCAAGTGCGCTCTGGAGATACTCACCGATAGCCTTGTGTCCTTCGGAAGTGTTGTAGAGATAAGTCATGGTAGGGAAGTCAGTGAACTGACCGGTAGACTCATCATATGTGTAATACTTCTTAAGAACTTCTACAGCCTCATCAAAATTGGACTGAAGAGATGCGGTATCTACTGCGTAGTATCCGCCCTTACCGCCGTTAGCGTTGTTGTAGAACTGTGATCCGTCTGCATCGGTAAGACCCATGGCTACGAATGAAGCTGCGGGAACCTGACCTGCCTGACCGATCTCCTCTACGATGTAGTTACGGTCGAAGAGAAGTGATACGGCATTTCTGATCTCAGCTCTTGCCTTCTCTGCGTCTGCACCTGAAAGGCCGCTGCCTGCGGGAAGGATATCCTCGTTAACGTTCCAGCATACATAGTATGTACCGAGCTGACCTGCAACTACGAACTCATCCGGATACTTATCCTTGAGTGCTGCGATCTCGTTGGTGGGAACGTCATCGATCATCTGCCAGCTGCCGTTCTCGAAGTTGGTCAGCATGTTGTTGGCATCATCGGAAAGATAGAAGTTGATCTCGTCCATTGTGATGCTGTCAGCATCTGCGAAGTTGGCATTCTTGGTAAGAGTGATCAATGAGTTGTGATCCCACTTGGTCATGGTGTATGCACCGTTACATACGAATGTGGAAGGATCTGTAGCCCAGCTCTCGTTAGATACAACGTCCTCACGTACGGGGAAGTATGTAGGGAAAGCAAGCAGCTCGTTCCAGTATGCAACTGCATTCTTAAGAGTAACTTCGATAGTCTTGTCATCAACAGCCTTGATGTTCATGGAATCAGCTGAACCTTCAGCGACCTCATCATAACCGTCAACAACTTCAAACATATAACCGTAGTCAGCGGCAAGATCATCGGAAGCTGCACGGTTCCATGCGAATACGAAGTCGTTAGCCGTTACATCCTGGCCGTCGGACCACTTAAGGCCGTCACGAAGAGTGTAGGTATAAGTTACGGTTCCGTCCTCATTCTCAACACCCTCGGGAAGCTCTGTTGCGGCATCTGCTACAAGTGTAAGAGTACCGTCTGCAGTCTGATCCCATTTAGCGAGACCTGAGAAAAGGTGTACGAGAAGAGTAGCGCCATCTACTGCGCTGTTAAGCGCGGGATCGATGGAAGCGGGCTCAGAAGCAAGACATACGCTGATGGAATTACCTTCTGTTGTGGTATCTTCTGCAGCGGCTGTGTCTGAAGCGGCAGTAGTATCTGCGGTATCCGCAGAAGTGCTGTCAGTTGTTGCTGCGGTGTCAGTAGAAGCGGCAGGAGCTGAAGTCTGAGCTGAATCGCCGCAGGCTACCAGTGAAAGACACATGGCACCGGCAAGTAAAAGTGCTACTAGTTTTTTCATAATAATCCTCCTTATATTTTTATGAAACTAGATCTATTTCAAAGCGTCTGCTTAGCAGCGCAGTGAAATCAATTAACCTCTTTGACCCTGTGACATGCAACGAATCTTCCGGTCTCGACCTCTTCAAATGAGGGCATCTCCTCTTTACATCTGTCCGTCGCATAGGGACATCTGGTGTGGAACGGGCATCCGGTCGGAGAATTTAAGGGACTGGGGATCTCGCCCGACAGCTCTATACGCTTATTCGCCTTGGCGATCTTCGGATCCGGTACCGGAACCGCGGATATAAGAGCCTTGGTATAAGGATGGAGCGGTCTGTCATATATCTGGTCCGCATCGGCAAGCTCTACCATATGTCCGAGATACATGACCGCTATCCTGTCGGATATGTGACGCACTACCAGCAGGTCATGGGCGATGAACAGATAAGTAAGGTTCATCTTCTCCTGAAGCTCGTCAAACATATTGATGACCTGCGCCTGAATGGACACATCCAGAGCAGACACGGGCTCATCGCAGACTATGAAGTCGGGGTCTACCGCGAGCGCTCTCGCGATACCTACACGCTGTCTCTGTCCGCCCGAAAACTCATGCGCATATCTTGCCGCATGCTCGGAGTTAAGGCCCACGTGATCCATCAGGGACAGGATCTTATCCCTGCGCTCGTTTTTGGACGAATACATCTTATGTATGTCCAGAGGCTCTCCGATTATGTCTTCCACGGTCATTCTGGGATCCAGTGATGAATAGGGATCCTGGAATACCATCGTCGCATGCTTTCTGAATTCCTGTATGTCCTGTTTGGTCTCTATCTTCTTTCCGCGATAGATGACCTCACCGGCAGTGGGTTTATACAGATGCAGGATGGAACGGCCCGCCGTGGTCTTTCCGCATCCCGACTCTCCCACGAGACCCAGGGTCTCACCTTCTCTTATCGAAAAAGAGATATCGTCCACTGCTTTAAGAGCCTTGGACTGGAAGAATCCCATGTTTATATCAAAGTATTGCTTAAGATGGTTAACCTGAATGAGCGGTTCTGTAGTATTACTCATCTGCACCGCCTTCCTTTTCGATCGAATTCTTAACGTTCATCCAACAAGCTGCCTGATGGTCCTCATTGATCTGGATCCTCTCGCAGGTCTTGGTCAGACATATCTTCATTGCATTATCACAGCGGGGCGCAAAAGGACATCCCTTGGGGAGATTCAGCAGATCGATCGGCGTACCGGTGATAGGCTGGAGCTTTTCTCCGTTGTTGTCGGTCGTAGGGATGGACCTCATCAGTCCCTTGGTATACTCATGGCAGGGATTGTAGAATATCTCATTCTCGGTACCCTGCTCGCATATCCCTCCGGCATACATTACTATGACTTCGTCGCATAACTGGGCCACTACACCGAGATCGTGGGTGATCATGATGATCGCCATGCCGATCTTCTTCTGGATGTCTTTCATCAGTTCCAGGATTCCCGCCTGGATCGTAACATCGAGAGCCGTCGTGGGCTCATCGGCTATCAGGATATCCGGTTCGCAGGCAAGAGCCATGGCGATCATGACACGCTGTCTCATTCCGCCCGAAAACTCATACGGATACTGTTTCATGCGCTTCTCGGGCTCGTTGACGTTTACGAGCTTGAGCATCTCGACCGCGCGGTCATAAGCTTCCTGTTTATTGCGTCCGGTATGCAGGAGTATAGCCTCCATCAGTTGCTTTCCGATACTGTAAGTAGGGTTTAAGGACGTCATCGGATCCTGGAAAATGATGGATATCCTGTTTCCGCGGATGTCCTTCATGACCTTTTCACCGGCTCCCACCAGTTCGATCCCGTCGAACTTGATGGATCCCGAAACGATCTTTCCTGTTGACGCGAGGATCTGCATGATCGAATACGCGGTCACGGACTTGCCCGAGCCCGACTCACCTACTATGCCAAGCACCTTACCGTGATCCAGATTGAAGGACACGCCGTTTACCGCACGTACTTCACCGGCATCGGTAAAAAATGATGTATGAAGATCTCTGACTTCAAGTAATGCCATTCCTGTATCCTCCTTAGTTGTTCAGTTTGGGATCGAAGGCGTCCCTGAGCCCATCGCCGAACAGGTTGAGTGAAAGCACGATAAGTGAGATCACTATTGCGGGAATGACCAGTCTGTACGGATAGGATGAAAGTCCGTTAAGCGCATCGGATGCAAGTGATCCGAGCGAAGGCATCGGTGCGTTGACACCCAGGCCGAGGAATGAAAGGTAACTCTCGGTAAATATCGCACTGGGGATCTGCAGCGCCGTAGATATAACGATGACGGATATGCAGTTGGGGATAAGGTGTTTCCTGATGACCCAGCTGCCTTTTGCTCCTGCGGTACGAGCCGCCAGAACATACTCCTGCTCTCTTAAGGACAGGATCTGTCCTCTGACCAGACGGGACATGCCCACCCAGTACAGAAGCGCGAATATTATGAACAGCGATATGATGTTGGATCCGATCGAAGCAAGCGGCGTTCCGTCTATGGCGGGACCGAGACGCTGCCTCAAAACCGCAGCGAGCAGGATGACCATCAGCATATCGGGAAGCGAATATATGATATCCACTATTCGCATTATTATCATATCGACAGCACCGCCGGCATATCCGGATATGGATCCTACCACGATACCTATCACGAGCACGATGATACTTGCAAAGAAACCGACCGCAAGAGATATCCTCGTCCCGTATACAACACGGATGAAGTAGTCGCGTCCCTGGGAATCCGTTCCGAACAGATGCGGGAATACCGACTCGCCCTCATCTATCCGGGCCAGCTCGGTTGAAGAATACTCAAAAGGCTTAAGGTTATTGAAAGACGCATCCATGGGCTTTCCGGGCTGCATTCCGAGCATCTCTTCGTATTTGTACGGCCAGAACATGGGGATGAAGATCGCCATGAGCGTGATGATGACTATGATAAAGAAGCTCACCATGGCGACACGGTTCTTCTTGAGTCTTTCCACACCGTCATGGAAGAAGGTCGTGGAGGGCCTCATCGTGACCATGTATTCTTTTTCGGCATCGGTTGCAGGAATGAAGCTGTCAAGATCGACCTGCATGCTTAATCTTTTCAAGTTCTCGTTCATTTACGGCACCTTAATCTATTCCAGATTGATACGGGGATCCACGATCTTGTACATGATATCGCTGACAAGGTTCATGATGACTATCAGCGAAGCAAGCACGATCGTCGTACCCATTATCAATGTGTAGTCTCTGTTGATGATACTCTGCACAAAAGCGCGGCCGATACCGGGAACGGCAAAGATCTGCTCAACAACGAGCGAACCCGTAACGATATAGGCGAGCATCGGACCGAAATAAGTGATAACGGGGATGAGCGCATTCTTAAGGGCATGTCCGAAAATGATACGGCCGCCCGACACGCCTTTGGCCTTGGCCGTACGGATATAGTCCTGACCGAGGACATCCAGCATGGATGAACGCGTAAGCCTCGTTATATATGACATGGGATATAGCATGAGCGTGATGATCGGAAGTACGAGGCCACCCTTGCTCGCTCCGTTTGCGGGGAACATATGGATCTTGATCGCAAACCCGACGAGCAGCAGCGAGCCCATGATAAACGAAGGCATTGACACGAATGCCGTGGTTATGATCATGATGATACGGTCGATCACGGTATTTCTGCGAAGAGCGGCAACCGCACCGAGCACTACACCGATGACCAGCGCTAAAAGTGCGGCCACGATACCGAGCTTAACGGACACTTTCAGACCGTCACTCATGATATCGATGACCATACGGCCTCTCTGCTTGAGAGAGGGACCAAACCTGAACTGGATAACGTCCGTCAGATATGTGGTGTACTGAACCATGAGAGGTTTGTCCAGACCGTACTTGGCCTCCATCGCTGCCTGTGCGGCAGGAGATACCGCCTTTTCCGAAAGGAACGGGCCGCCCGGAACAGCGTGCATTATAAAGAAAGTAAGCGTAATGACAACCCAGACAGTGAATACGCCGAGCACCAGACGCTTCAATATATATCGTAATGTTTTCGGATTCACTCAGATACCTCGCCTAATTATAATATCCGTAACTTTAATATTATTGTATTATTCACAGTATTTGTCAACTGTTGTATACTATACGCACTATGCAACTTACATCTGTGGTATTTTTGATCTTCTATATCATAGTGCTCGCGCTGACCCGGATCGTTCCGCGAAGGATACGTAAGTACGTGCTTTTGATCGCCAATATCATCTTCTATCTCTCTTCGGGACCGGTAGGAGGTGTGTTTTTACTGGGCGTGGCTGCGGTTGCTTTTTCCCTGGGGATCTTCTTTGAAAACCGTCGCCCCGGCCCCGTTTCGGTATGTCTGCTGGGGATAGTTCCGATCGTTCTCATGTTTGCTTATCATATGACCGGAGCATTCTATCCTCTGGGCTTTTCGTTCTATACGCTGATGGCCATTGGATACATAGCAGACGTTATGACCGGGAAATGCAAGCCGGTCAGGCGCTTCAGCGATCTGTTCATATGTCTCTCTTTTTTCCCGGTGATAGTATCGGGCCCGATCGAGAAACTGCAGGATATCTCGGCTCAGCTCGATGACCCCCGTGAGAGCGACTTCACATATTCGTTCCTGCTCATTCTGTGGGGGCTTCTCGAAAAAGTCTCGATCTCAAATATCGCAGGACTTCTGGTCGGGGAGGTCTTCGATCATTACGATTCACATTCGTGGGCGGCCATAATGGCGGCAACCGTCATTTATGCCTTCCAGCTGTATGCGGATTTTGACGGATACAGCAATATCGCTTTTGGATGTGCCGGGCTCCTGGGCATCAACATCAAACGAAACTTCAGACAGCCCTATCTTGCCGAAGGAGTGCGCGACTTCTGGCGAAGATGGCATATATCTCTTTCGGAATGGCTCAGAGACTATATCTATATACCTCTGGGAGGGAGCAGAAAAGGAAACGTGCGCAAACAGTTAAACGTTCTGATCACTTTTGCGATAAGCGGTCTCTGGCACGGAGCCGGGTTTAACTTCCTGGTATGGGGACTTCTTCACGGCATCTATCAGATCATTGAAAATCTCTCAAAGCATCATATAAAAAACAGGATCGTCCGTATCGTCCTGACTTTCGCTGCCGTCGATCTTGCCTGGTTTTTCTTCAGGGCAAGGGACTTAAGTTCTGCTGTCGGAATGCTTAAAAGGTTCGGATCCGGGATGAGCATCTCTCCGGTGTCCGTCCTCAGCGAGTTCGCATCATCCGGGCTCAACTACATACATATCATGTATCTGCTGGCTGCTTTTGCTGTTCTTGTGATCACGGATGTTATGCGAAACAAGGGCGTGAAGATATATGAAATGTACTTAAGGCTCCCCACAGTCATCAGGTGGGCAGCCTGCTATATCGTGATCTTCTGGATCATACTTGCTTCACTTTCTGTCATGAGCATGGATATTTCGGGATTTATATATGGAAGCTTCTAGAACTGACAATATCAGTAAGAAAAAGATCATATACGGCCGCATAACGTTTGTGCTGGTATTCGCACTGCTCCTGTGCGCTTTTGACTATGCGTCATATAAGGGACCTCTTCGCAGTTACATCAATAAGGTTGCCAACTTAAACGGGAGCCGATACGGATATGAGGAGGTCGCACCCGTCCTCTCGTTCGTATCCGAACAGGACGCGACCACTTCCCTGATCCTCGGAGATTCCGTCGCCAATCAGCTGTTTGACGGTGTGCTATACGACAATCCCGATTTCAGGATCTGCCCCGTAAACAGGGCGATCACATTCGCGGGTCAGTATATCCTCGTAAAGGAATACCTTAAAAACCACCCTGACGCTACCGATGTGTACATAGTCTTTTACTCGGGGACACTTGCATCCGACATAGATCCTCTGCTGTCATACCAGTACATCGCAATGCCCTTTATCATCCACGGATACGGTGATGATCTGGATCCGCTGGTCATGGGAAAGCTTAAAGCGACCTACGGTTCTTTCTTCTTAAAGCCCGCAGTCCTTGACTATATAAATGAGTCCGGTTTAAACAGGGCTCTGTATCTTAATGCCGTAACAAAGATAAACGGCGATTCTCCTAATAAAAAGGAGACACCCGTTATTTCGGATGTCTCCATAGATTATCTCAAACAGATATATGCTCTTTGTTCACAAAACGGTGTAAGTGTTCATCTTGTCTCCACTCCTCTGTGTGATATTCCGTCCAGAAGGAGCGAGTGTGATGAGATCCGCAAGGTCTTCGCTGAAACCGGTCTTGATGAACTGTACCCGGATTACTGTGACAGCTTTGTTTTCTGCGACAGTTCAATGTTCATGGATGAAGTCCATTTCGCTCCCGAATACAAAAACCGCGAAACCTTAAATCCTTACATCCGTCAGATGATCCCTCTCTTACTTGGCAGCGATAGCTAATGCGTGATAATACTCGTCAGCGCCTCTCTGGATAGCCATCTGAACGGTCTTACCCTTAAGAAGCAGAGGGCAGTTGGTATAATCCGTATTCGAATCAAGTCTGATCTCCATCGTACCGCCGCTGGTCTGAAGATGGATCGTGCTTTCCGAAGAACCGTCTCCTACAGTTCCCGTTACGGTTACGGTGTTTCCGTCGAGAGTGGTGACTGCAGCCTGCTTGGATGAACTGTTCACTATGCAGTTGGTGTGGAGATACTCATCGGATCCTTTGTAATAAGTAACGCTTGCAACTGTTTCGGGCATAAGTACATGGCCCTGGGACAGGTCAACATTTGAATCTATCTTGATCTGCATCTGTCCGCCGGTGGTGTTGAGTACCAGTGTGGATGCCGTTGTAGCCTTATCGATCTTGCCTACAGCTGTAGCGGTTGCAGTGGCAGCGGAAGACTGGCCTGCGCCCTGGTAACCGTTCACACTCGTGATCACGGTATATGCGGATGATGATGTATCGGATATAGTCTGTGCATGAAGAGATCCGTCGGTTCCTTTTGCAGCTATTACCTGAAGCTGTCTTCCCAGGATGAACATGCGTACGCCGCTGCAATCGGTATTGGGGTCGATCTTGATCTGTATCGTACCGTCACTGAGTTTTAAGAGCAGCTGTCCCTCGTTGGTTCCCTTGGCTATGGTTCCGGTTATGGAATAGAGCTTGGAAGTATCTACCGCAGCAGCTCCGGGAGTGGAATTACCCTTTATATTGGCTGCATGCCAGTATTCGTCGCTATCGGTAGTGTAGCAGGTACATTCAAGTTTATAACCCGGAAGCAGGAACTTACAATTCTCCAGGTTGGTGTTGGCGTCGATCTTGATCTCCATCGTTCCGCCCTTGGTTATCAGATAAAGAACATCGATCGTGGTCTTTTCGGAAACAGTTCCGATAAATGTTCCTGTTGCAGCCTGTGACTCAACCGGAACGATCATAGCACATATTGTGACCATCACTACTGTCATCAATACGCCTAATGCACGGGAAAACAATTTTTTCATTACATACCTCCTGAGTGAATAACACAAGATATTACAAGTAGACATAACAAGTATACATCATGTTGTGTTTTATGTAAACATAAAATAACAAATGTTTACAATTTTTTTCAGGAAAGCCGTAATTCCGCACAATCAATATATTGTGGTTGCCCCATTTTTCAGCCTTCGATGTATTTCAGGTTTTCGAAATCTATATCCCCGACTCTCTTCGCAGGTTTCGCCAGCGGGAGTCTGTGACCCGGTCGTATGAATACCGCAACTTCGTTCAGGGCCAGATCTATGTGATGAGTACCTTTATTCAATATCTCCGTATCATAATCTTCTGCGCTTCTGAAACGGACAAACTTCATGTTTTCGGGCAGATATACGAAACGGCCTTTTGCATTCTGCTCATATACCGGAGCGATCATGATACTGTCTCCTACCAGGAGCTGGTCTTCGATATCCCTGCAGTTTTGATCCGATCTGTAATCAAAAGCGAGCGGCTTTATGTACATATCGTTTTCCTTGGCTGCCTTTACGAAGGAATCATATATATAAGGGATCAGCGCATATCTCAGTTCGATCAGATGCCTGAAGTCCTCTTTTCTCTTAAAACGATAGAGTTCCTGCTCTCTGGTTCCGAGCGCCGAATGATTCCTGAACAGGGGCGTGAACATGCTAAACTCGACCCATCGCATCATCAGATCTTCCGTGATATCTGCTCCGAATCCGCCCGTGTCGGCACCGCTGTATAAGAATCCGGTCATGTTAAGAGACGGCATCTGCTTGATGTTCAGCAGCAGATGGCTCCACCAGGACATATTGTCGCCGGTCCATACTCCGCCGTACCTGTGCGCACCGATAAAGGATGCCCTGGAGAAGAGCAGTATCTCCTGGCCGGGATTATTTCGCTTAAATGCTTCGCCGGCGGCTTTCGTCATATTGAAAGAATAGAGGTTATGCACTTTGTCATGACGGACTTTTCTGCCGTCCATGTCATGATAAAAACGCCTGTAATCCGCGGGATTATTATCGATGGACTCCGTGAGTTCCTTGAATTTAAAGAAGCCCCAGATATCCATCTCCCTGCCCTTTAACTCTTCCAGTTCCTCATATACGCCGCTTAAGATCTCATCGGTATAGAAGATGGCGGGCTCGTTCATGTCATTCCAGAAACCGTCTATCCCGAGATCGGTCATGACTTTATATTTGTCGCCGAACCACCTGCGCGCATCGGAATTCAGGAAATCCGGGAAGTGGATCTTTCCGGGCCAGACTGCTGCCACGAGCTCGGTTCCGTCCTCTTTTTTGCAAAAGTGCCCGCCCGACAGGCCTTCTTCGTACACGCTGTATCCGGGCTCGATCTTTACTCCGGGATCCGTATTCGGGACCACATGGATCCCACGGGCCTTCATTTCGGCCACAAAATCAGCCGTGTTCGGGAATTTCTCCGGATCGACCGTAAAAACCTTGAAATCCATCATGTAATCGATATCCATATATATCATATCTATCGGGATATCGAGTTCATCGTACTTATCGGCCACTTCGCGGATGTCTTCGGCGCATTTGTAGCCCCATCTGCTCTGTCCGTAGCCGAAAGCCCACCTGGGAGGGATATAGCTGGTCCCTATTATCCGGCGGAACTCCCTCACGATCTCAAGCGGCGTATCACCCTCTATCGCATATACATACAGGTCCATATCATCAAAGGAAACCGTACATGTATCGATATCC
>JAEEGL013778606.1_pt1 | contig 14226 bp, 12 predicted proteins | sample 9134231 | NCBI WGS metagenome assembly JAEEGL01 (sample SAMN16246548, study PRJNA631951) | gut metagenome | biome: gut microbiome; feature: rumen; material: fiber-attached | host: Bos | place: Iran: Karaj | collected 2018-10 | reverse complement strand
TGAAGGCCTGCGGCGTGGAATACGTGATCATCGGGCACAGCGAGCGGAGGCAGTATTTCGGTGAAACGGACAAGACGGTGAACCTGAGAGTCCTTGCCGCGGTGGAAGCCGGACTGAAAGTGATCGTTTGCGTGGGTGAAAACAAGGAAGAGCGGGAAGCCGGATACACCGACGCCCTGGTCGAGTATCAGACCCTGATCGCATTGAACGGCCTGACGAAGGAACAGGTTGCCAAGGTGGTTATTGCTTATGAACCTGTCTGGGCGATCGGTACTGGACTGACCGCAACGGACGAACAGGCGAATGAGACCATCGGCGTCATCCGTAAGGCCGTTGCCCGGAAGTACGGTAAGGCTGCGGGAAACAAGATCCGCATTCAATACGGCGGAAGCATGAATCCCAAGAATGTAAAAGGACTCATGGCCCAGCCTGAAATCGACGGCGGACTGATCGGCGGCGCAAGCCTGAAGGCTCCCGATTTCAGCCAGGTTGTCAATTACGATAAATAAAAAACGATCCCGTCAAAGCGGTCCGGCCGAAATGGCCGGACCGCTTTTAAATTTCCTTTTATCAGGCAGCCCGGGAATCAGGACGGGAAACGTCTGGTGCCGGGCCGTTTTGAAAAAGAAAAGGAATCTTCCATACCGTGAAAACAGGTGAAATATCATTGAATACCGTGTTCCTGCAGCCATCTGACAGATTGCTTTAGTGCTTCCGCGGTTTTTGTTTCAAGGACGCATCTGGCATTTCTCCCGGCAGCATATGCCAGCCTGTTTTTCAGATCGATTTCTCCTTCGCCAAGCGCCAGATGGTTTTTCGGCGGGCTTTCCGTTCCGTCGTGAATGTGGAAATGAATCAAAGCGTTCTGATGCTCCAGCATGAACGGAACATCCTTTTCGCCTGCCGCTTTGGAATGGCCGATATCCCAGGTCAGGCCGAAGCGCGGACTGTCCAGCAGATACTCAATCGCTTCGGTCTCGTAATCGAGGAATCCGTCCGTGTTTTCAACAGCGATCCGGATCTCGCTGTCCCCGATCCATTTTTCACAAAGGGACCGGAAGGCAGAGTAGGATTTCATATATTCATCTTTATTTCGGCTGTACATCTGAACCTTCCGGTCCGGCAGGGTAATATGGATTCCATGATTCATATGCATGTTCAGTATGAAAGGCTGGGTATGATCGCCGAAGCTGCTGCGCAGGCCCAGAAGCTTTTTTGCCACCAGGATGGAACGACGCACTGTTTCCAGATAAGCATCCGATACAAGATGGTTGAAATCCGCAATATTCAGGTTTTCATCCAGATGAATTGTATAATAAAGCCGGTATTGTTCGGCAATGCCCACCAGTTCCGAAACCTGTTCGAGACAGTCCATCCGGTATTCCGGGAAATTCATATTCAGTTCGATAAACCGGAGACCCAGTTCACGGCAGAGGATTGCGTTTTCTTTCAGCGTTCTGTTTTCAATGAGCGTCGGCATTCCAAACTGCATCTGTCTTCTCCTTATCTTTTATCTGTGCTTCGGAATGAATTGTATATTCATCGCATGCAATATGAAATCATGGCACTTGTACTGATCCATCGAACAGGTTAAAAGACGGCCGAAGCCGCTGCTTCCCTGATGCGGTTCCGCTGGGCCGCAAGATGCTCCGAGGGCAGGCGGCCTGTTTCTTTTGCAAATGCACGGCGGAAGGTCCGCATATTGGTAAAGCCGCAGGCATCGGAGATCATGGTCAGGGTATAATCCGGGTCCCTCATCAGCAGCCGTGCTTTTTCAATCCGTAAAGAGTTAATATGCTGGCGGAAATTGATATGCATTTTTTCCGAGAAAAAATGGGAAAGGTGGGAGGCGCTGATGCCCAATGCATGGGAAGCGCTTTCCAACGTGATTTCCTCACAGGCATGGTCAGAGATGTATTGCATGATCCGGTAGCCCAGCCCGCGGTCACTGTAATTATATATCGGATGATACGTGAGCTGATGCAGAGTACAGGCCAGCAGCACATGCAGGTACGCGATACAAAGCGGCAGGTTCTCCTCCATGTTCAGCGCATGGAGCCTTTGAATGACAGATAATGCGTCAGGACTGTTCTCTCCGGAAAGAAGCACCGGGAGATCAGGCTCCAGCGAATGAAAAGTGCTGTTGTATTCCGGTACAATATCGGGAGGGAAGATGGCAACCAGTCCGGAAGCGTCTTCGCTGATTTCAATATATCCGTGAGGTGTCAAAGGAAAAATAACCGCCACATCACCCGGAACAAGCCTGTATTCCGTTTCATTTATACTGATCAGCGCAGTTCCGGCGGTGACCGTAACGATCTCCGCCAGTTCATGAACATGAACAGGAAACGGATAATGGGTCATCTCCCCGATAAAAAGATGCTCGTCGCGATGCTCATAAAAGGCATTCATGGGATATGTCCTCCGATTGAAAGAAAAGAGCTGCCGGAAAACAACGGATCATAATGACGGATCGATTATACAACAGTTTTTGCCGGTACGGAACAGGTTTTACAAAATGAAAAAGATATATTTGTTTTGCGTCGGGGATCCGATTGCGTTGTACAGAGCAGGGAAATGCGCGGATGTGACAATGATGGCCGGGTATACCAGCGAAGAATTCCCGAATGCCCTGGATGTGAAGAATGAAACGGAGCTGAAGACAGAAGCGGAACGGCTGTTCGGCGACAGGGCTGAAGCATTCCAGGCTCTGCCGGAAGCACATCTGAAATCCGAAAAACTGGGATATGCAGCCGTCAGCGGGATCGAATGCACGGTGAAAGGCGTATTGGGAGAAACCGCCAGAAACGGAAAGAAGGGATATTGTTACTGTTTTGATCCCGATATACCGGGCTGGGACAATCCCGGAACCTTCCATTCCTCCGACCTGTGGTTCTGGTTTGAAACTCTGGCAAAATGCTGGAGGCCGTTTGTAGGAAGGCATTATGATCTGGCCAGGCAGATGTGTGATTATTTCAGTAATTTTATCAGGACGCAGAATCCGAACGGGACGGATCTGAACGGAGAAACGCTTCCGAAATGGGATGTGTGGTCGGACGACCGGCCCTGTACGATGGTGTTTACGGCAAACGGATCCGTACCGGTGCAGGAGGCTTTGCCGCCTTTCAAAGAATTCCTGAAGGACCGGATTATGGACCGGATGAGGAACATTCCGGTATAAACAATGAAATTGATCCGCGGGCCGATCAAAAGTCCTGCGGATTTTTTATGAGCAGAATCTGAACTGCCAGGAAACTGTTCATTTTGCCTGTTCATGTGAATCTTTTTACAGAACGGGCTGAATATGGTATGATATATAAGAAAGGGAGGGGTTCAGGTGAATACAGCGACACGAAAAGTAGCCCAGTTCGGCCTGCTGACAGCGCTGGCGCTGGTGCTGGGACTGCTGGACCGGGCGATTCCCCTGACAGCCCTTCTGGGCGGTGCGGCGCCGGGTATCAAGCTGGGCCTGGCCAATACCGTGCTTCTTTACGCGGTCTACCTGATGAACTGGAAAAGCGCTTTATTCCTGATGCTGACGAAGGTGCTGCTGTCCGGATTCCTGTTTGGATCACTGACTGCGATTCTGTACAGTCTCTCCGGCGGAATCCTGAGCCTGATCGTGATGCTGCTGTTCCGGAAGCATCCGGAGCGCTGCGCTCTCATTGCCTGCCTGACGGTCGCCGCGGCGGATGCCGCCTTGCTGCTGCAGAATCCGAATCCGCAGGGGCAACGGCTGTGGATTGTCATTCTCATCGGCATTGCCTGTTTTGTCTGCCTCGGGGCATGGATTGCGATCCGGAAAGGATGGATCCGGGGTATCCCCGGAACGTCCATCGCCGGAGCAATTGCCCATAATATCGGCCAGGTGCTTGCCGCCAGTGCAGTCCTGAGGACGCCGCAGCTTCTGACTTCGTATCTGCCGGTGCTGATCGGAGTCGGCGCCGCAGTGGGAGCACTTACGGGAATTATCGCTGAAAGAGTATTCCTTGCACTGCGAATTCATCCGGAGAAACCGGAGGGGAAGGAAAAATGAAGGGGCAAAAGAATAAAGCTATTCTCTTTACTGCCACACTGATGCTGCTCGTATTTCTGAGCGGATGCTCAGCAAAGCCGGAAACGCAGGAACCTGCAAAGGGAAACAATCCGGAACAGCAAACCGAACAGCGTTCGGAACCGGCAGAAAACCAGGCGCAGAAAAAAGAGCTTCCGAAAGCAACAAGGATCGGATTCTATCTGGATACCGTGATTACGCTGACAGCTTATACGGATATGCCGGAGCTGCTGGAGGAAGGACTGCAGATCTGCGGAGAATATGAAAAGCTGCTGAGCAGAACGATTGAGGGCAGCGATGTCTGGCGGATCAACCACGCGGAGGGGGAAACGGTGACCGTGTCTCCTGAAACCGCTGAGATCCTGAGAACAGCTGTCCGGATCAGCGAACTGTCCGGCGGCGCGTTCGACGTTACAATCGCGCCTGTTTCCGTGCTGTGGGACTGTACTTCCGGAAGCAAAATTGTACCGGATGCGGAAGCCATTAAAAAGGCAGCGGAACTGGTGGACTACAGAAAGATTCATATTGAGGGAGACAAGGTCACGGTACCTTCCGGGATGATGATTGACCTTGGAGGCATTGCAAAGGGGTATATTGCCGATGCAGTGAAGAATAAACTGGAAGCCGCGGGAATTGACTGCGCGATTCTGTCCTTTGGCGGGAATATCGTGGCAATCGGACAAAAGCAGGACGGTTCGGCCTGGAAGGTTGGAATTCAGGATATCGATCAGCCGACAGGAGCTACCATGATGGTGGCTTACAACTACGGAGGATCGACCGTTACCAGCGGGATTTATGAACGCGGTTTTGAAGCGGACGGAACATATTATCATCATATATTGTCCAGCGATACCGGATGGCCGGTGCAGAATGAACTGGCGTCCGTCACGATCTTTTCAGAAAGCTCCATGGTGGGAGATGCGCTGGCGACAGCGGCTTTCGCTTTGGGTACGGAAAAAGGCGTACGCCTGATCGAAAGCCTGGAAGGCATTGAAGCCATGTTTATTGCCCGTGACCGGTCAGCCACGGGCACTTCGGGGGTTGGGCTGTATATGATGGAAGGAGAAAATTATACAACGCTGCCGCTGCTGCCGGAAACTGCGGAAGGGACGGAGGATTAATCATTCAGACTTTTTCCCGAGTACTTTCAGGGCAGCAGTGATTCCGTCGATCGCCGCGGAAATGATACCACCTGCATAGCCGGCGCCTTCTCCGACGGGATAAAGGCCGTCGCAGCTTTCCGCCACACCGGTTTCAAGCCGCAGGATCCGGACGGGTGAAGAAGAACGGGTTTCCGGTGCGGTAAGCACCGCATCCGCCATGGCAAAACCGGGAAGCTGGGAATTCATTGCGCGGATGCCGATCTTCAGGTCTTCAACAATAAAAGAGGGGAGAACCGTGCGAAGATCCGCCGGGGTAACACCGGGCCGATAGGAGGGGTGTACCTCTCCGAATGCTTTAGTGGCGCGGCTGCCCAGAAAATCCTCCACACGCTGTGCAGGAGCCCGGAAACCGCCGCCGGCGGCGTCAAATGCCTTTTTTTCAATTTGACGCTGCAGAATCATCCCTGCAAGGGGATGTGCGTCACCAAAATCTTCCGTATGGACCCCAACCAGGAGAGCAGCGTTGCTGTTTTCCGCGCTGCGCGCATGAAAGCTCATTCCGTTGGTGACAAGTCCTCCGGGTTCGGAAGCTGCGGCGATCACATGCCCGCCGGGACACATGCAGAATGTATAGACGCCGCGATTGTCCGGCGTATGGCAAACCAGCTTATAGGAAGCCGCACCAAGCATCGGATGCCCCGCGAAAGCCCCGTACTGAGCCCGGTCAATCAGAATCCTCGGATGCTCGATCCGTACGCCCATCGCAAAAGGCTTCTGTACCATTTGGATTCCCTGTTCGAAAAGAGACCGAACGGTATCCCTCGCCGAATGACCGATGCAAAGGAGCACAGAATCCGTCCGGTATTCCTGCCTTTCACCGGCAACAGAAAGGACTGCGCCTTCCACGCGGCTATCCCGGATCATCAGATTCTCCAGTTTTGTTCCATATCGGACCGTTCCTCCCAGCGCAAGGATTTCATTACGGATGGAAGCAACCACATTCCGGAGACGGTCTGTTCCGATATGCGGCATGGAATCAATGAGAATTTCTTCCGGTGCGCCGTGGGCGGCGAAGGTTTCGAGGACAGTGCGCACCAGCGGGGATTTGACCCCGCAAGTCAGCTTCCCGTCTGAAAAAGCGCCTGCGCCGCCCTCGCCGAACTGCACGTTGGATTCCGGATCCAATATGCCGTCAGCTGCCATCTTTTCAACATCTGCAGTACGCGTTTCCACCGATTGCCCGCGCTCGATGAGAACGGGACGTGCGCCGGCACGGGCTAAAATCAGAGCCGCAAAAAGCCCGGAAGGTCCCGCGCCTACGACAAGCGGCGGAGCGGAAAACCGGCAGGCGGGAAGAGATAAAGACGGAACCGCAGGAGCCTGGGAAAGAAAACGGCATTTTTTCAGGAGCGCCTGTTCATTTTTTACTTTCAGATCCACAGAAAGAACGAAATGAAGCGAAGCCTTATCCCGGGCATCCACGGAACGGCGGACCACACTGTATGACAGCAGCTGATCCGATGAAAAGCTGCATTTTTTCAATATGAGTGCACGCAAAGAGGAATCTGTGTAATCCAGCGGAACGGAAAGATTGGACAACCGAAGCATGTTTTTTAATTTCCTCCGATTCAATCACCCACATGCCATCTCAGAGAGGCAGGATCAGTAAATGCTTTTTCAGGATAACGCACTTCTGTCAACTCAAGTCCGCAGGGCGGAGCAGTCATCCCGAGATCCAGGCGGTTCATCGATATAAAAGATCTGGAAAACGAATCAGCTTCCCGTTTGTGAAGCCCTATTTCCACCAGGGTTCCTGCAATAATGCGCACCATGTTATACAGAAACGCATTTCCGCTGATCACAAGCGTTATTTCAGGGCTGCTGAGGGAGAGCCCAGCACGCTCAATGGTCCGGACGGTTGTGCGGGCCGTTCCGCCGGAAGCCTGAAAAGCAGCGAAATCATGCGTGCCGGGCAGGAAAGAAAGGGCTTGCTGCATGGCGCAGGTATCCAGAGGAACAGGAACGTGCCAGCGGGTTGCATGCAAAAGAGCGCTGCCGTGACGATTGTTCAGGATCCGGTAAGTATAGGTTTTTCCGCATGCCAGGAAGCGGGCGTGAAAATCCGGGGGCACTTCGCGGGAAGCCTGCACACGGATATCCGGAGGAAGGAGATTGTTCAGGACAAAAGGGTACTTCTCCGGCGGAACGGAACAGCCGGTATCAAAATGGACCATCTGCATACGTGCGTGAACTCCTGCATCAGTGCGGGAGGAACCGGTGACTGTCACCGGATGGGAACAGGCTTTTGAAATGGATTCCTCCAGAACCTGCTGTACCGCAACACCGTTCACCTGGCGCTGCCATCCGGCATACCGGGTACCGTCATACTCCACGGTCAGGAGAATCCGTTTCAAAACAATACTCCCTTCAGGAAGATGCCTTCCAATATGATCAGACCGAGCAGTATGCACAGGATCCCAAGAGCCAGCCAGTCATTTTTCGTGATCTTCAATACACGGAGGCGGGTCCGCCCATCTCCCCCGTGGTAGCAGCGGCTTTCCATCGCCATGGCCAGGTCTCCGGCACGACGGAAGGCACTGACAAAAAGAGGCACAAGCAGAGGGACCATAGATTTCGCGCGGACAATCAGGTTCCCGCTTTCAAAATCAGCTCCGCGGGCCATCTGGGCTTTCATGATCTTATCCGTTTCCTCCAGCAGGGTAGGAATAAACCGCAGGGCGATTGTCATCATCATTGCCAGCTCATGAGCCGGAAAATGAATTCTTTTCAAGGGCGAGAGGAGGTTCTCGATACCATCGGAAAGGGAAATCGGAGAAGTGGTCAAGGTCAGCAAAGAGGTCCCGGCAACCAGGAAAACCAGCCTGAGGGAATAGAAGAGTGCCTGGAGAATCCCTTCCCGGGTGATGCGGATGATCCAGAAGGAAATCCAGACATCCTCGCCGCCAGTGAAGAACAGATTCAAAAGGAAAGTGATCAGAATGATCCACCGTAAAGGGCGAAGGCCTTTCAGCAGAAGACGAAAGGGAACCTTTGCCATTCTGCAGGCAAAGAAGAGGAAGGCAAGAAGCAGAAGGTATCCAGGGAAGGAATGAGTCAAAAAGACTTCAACGATAAAAAGAATGGTCAGAACCAGCTTCATCCGCGGATCCAGGCGGTGAACCACACTGTCCACAGGATAGTACTGGCCGATCGTAATATTGTTCAGCATACGGAGCCCTCCTTTCCGGAGGAGGAGCTGCTTTTCCAAAGGCGGAGAAGATGTTCTTTCAGCTCGTCCGGGCGAAAAAGGTCCGGCGGCAGATCCAAACCTGTTTTTCGGAGAGCGCTGCACAGACGGGCGGCTTCCGGCACCCCCAACCCTGCAGAAACCATCATTTCCTCCTGCGCGAAGATTTCCCGCGGAGTACCCGTTGCAAGGATTTTCCCATCCGCAATGACAATCAGCCTGGTCGCAAGGCGCGCCATGTCATCCATGCTGTGGGAAACCATGACGATGGTCACATGATCGCGTGAATGGAGTTCCTCCAGCATTGTCAGTATTCTGTCCCGGCCGCGAGGATCCAGCCCGGCAGTCGGTTCATCAAGGATCAGGACAGAAGGCTTCATGGCCAGCACACCGGCAATGGCTACGCGGCGCATCTGACCGCCTGAAAGCTCGAACGGGCTTTTGCCGCTGTATTTCTCATAGTCCAGATGCACACAATCCATGGCATAGCGGATCCTGGCATCAATTTCTTCCCTGGAAAGACCCTGGTTTTTGGGACCGAAGGCGATATCCTTCGCAACGGTTTCCTCAAAAAGCTGGTATTCAGGGTATTGGAAAACCAGACCAATCCGCTGGCGCAAAGCACGGCGGTTTACGTTTTCGCCGTTCAGATCTTCACCGTCGATCAGAACCTGCCCGGAAGTGGGCTTGAGCAGTCCGTTGAGGTGCTGCACAAGCGTTGATTTTCCCGAACCGGTATGACCGATGATACCGATAAATTCCCCATCCTCAATGGTCAGGGAAACATCATTCAGGGCTACCGTGCTAAACGCGCTGCCTTCTGAATAGCAATGGCTCAGGTGACGGATTTCAATGGACATAGTATTTTCTCCACCTCCTGTACCATATCGTCGATCGTAAGGATACCGCCGGGCAGGGGTATGCCTTCTTTCCGAAGGGCATTGGCCAGTGCCGTCATCGGGGGCACATCCAGGTGCATATCATGCATCTCATCCACATGATCAAAAACCTCAGCGGGGGTTCCTTCAAGCCGGATAGCTCCATCCGACATGACCAGAACCCGGTCCGCAAGAGCGGCTTCTTCCATAAAATGAGTGATCCAGAGAACCGTAATTCCTTTGGAGCGGTTCAGCATGCGAACGGTTTCCAGCACTTCCCTGCGGCCGGACGGATCCAGCATCGCCGTTGCCTCGTCTGCAATGATAACGGACGGCTCCATGGCCAGAATACCGGCGATTGCAACCCGCTGCTTCTGCCCGCCTGAGAGCATATGCGGTGCGGAATCCGCGTATTTGTTCATGCGAACCGTGGACAAGGCCTGCTCGATGCGGGGAATCATTTCCTCTGTGGGTACGCCGAGGTTTTCAAGCCCGAAGGCAACGTCCTCTTTTACGACCGTCGCAACAATCTGATTATCAGGGTTCTGGAAGATCATGCCGGCACGGCGGCGGATTTCCCACACATATTTCTCTTCCCTGGTATCATAACCGCAGACAACAACGTTTCCGCCCGAGGGAATATAAAGCGCATTGATCAGTTTTGCCAAAGTGGATTTCCCGGACCCGTTATGGCCAAGAATTGCAACAAATTCGCCCTGACGGATGGATGCATGAATATCCGAAAGCGCCGGAGACGGTGCTTCGTCATAGGTAAAAGATACATCCTTCAGCAGGACCTGGGCTTCTGAATGCATGAAAGCAGCTCCTTCACAGCGATTCTCATCAGTAGGCAGTAACTTCAATCAGGTGGATCTGGGGCGGACAGAAAAGACGGGCAGGGAACACAGAGGTTCCGACGCCGCGGGAAACCAGCAGATTCACCCGGTTTTCGGTAAACCAGCCGGAAAGGTAACGATCCGGTACATCTTCCGCAATCTCGAGGAGGCTTGAAAAAAACATCATCTGGCCGCCGTGTGTATGGCCGAAAAGCCCAAGATCAAACCATCCAAGCGATCCGGAAGCATCGCGCAGCAGCTGGGCTTCCGGAATGACAGACGGATTATGGGCAAGAAAGATCACAAAGTCATCCGCAGACACTGATGTAACAAGAGCGTTCAAGTCCGGTTTTCCGCCTGAAACGTCATCCAGCCCTGCGATACAGATCCGGCCGGAACCGATCTTGACATAAGCGACCTGGTTCAGCAAAGGCGTGACTCCCGCATTTGTCATCGCTTCCGAAAGGAGGATCCTGTCCTGATCGCCGCTTCCGCAGTCAGCTTCTCCGGGTACACCGAAAATACCGTAGCGGGCGTGGATTTTCGGCATGCTCTGCAAACGGCGAAAAAAAAGCAAAGCATTTTCATGATCCGTAGCGTAATCACCGCCAAAAAGCACCAGGTCCGGCCGGAGAGAGTTGATTCTTGTGATCAGCCGGCTCAGGTCCCCGTCATTAAACCAGAATCCCCAATGAATATCACTCAGATACACGATACGAAGCTGGTCGGCATCTGAAGGCAGATCGCCGGAACGGAGGGAAGTGGTTTCCGTGACGAGAATCCGTGCTTCAGCAAACGGATAAAGCAGCATACAGAGCAGAAGTACAAGAAGAAAAATGATCCGGATATGGCGGCGTTTATTCCTTTGCAGATGACGGGCGCGCCTTGCCGGGACCGATGCAGTGGAGGAGATTGCCCATGGCGCAGAAGAAGCATGCTTTCCACGATATTCGTTCATGGGCGGAGCCTCCTTCCTCTCTGCTTCAGGCTCAGGAATCGGTGCGAACGACACCTGACCTGGCATAATATTTAATTATATCGAAACGGGCGTTATTTTTCAAGGTCAGAGCGTAGGACAGCATATAATACAATATCCACAAATTCTCCTTTGTTTCGGATTCTTTGACGGAGCAGGCCTTCTTTTTTCATTCCGCATTTTACCATTACGCGGCCGCTGGCCGGATTCCTGGTATCGTGCTGGGCCTCAATGCGGTTGACCGGGAGTGAGGAAAAAGCGGAGGCAAGGACTGAACGCAATGCTTCCGTGGCATAACCTTTATTCCAACAGGAACGTGCAAAGCTGTATCCCACTTCAGCGGAAAGGTTTGCTTCAGAATACCACATAAAGCCAATCGTACCGATCACTTTGCCGGTTTCACGGCAAACGACAGCCCAGGAAGAGGGAAGCCCTCTCCGGCGGAAGCTCTGAACAGAGCGAAGATATGATTTCGTTTCGCTGACAGAACGGTGTGGATCCCAGAGCACGTATTTTGCGACCTCCGGATCTGAAGCCCATGAAAAAATGTCAGCCGCATCCTGCATCCTGAGCGGGCGAAGCAGAAGACGAGCGGTTTCCAGAGAAGGAAGCGATGAAAAATAAAATGCCGGAGATGCCATTTCGTCACTGCCGACAGAAAAGAAACGGGTCCAGCCGGAGAACATAAAAAAACCACCTTTCGGGAATGGACAGACAGGTGTGTTCGTTCCATAAAATGTAGACCGTTTTCTATTCGACGGCGGCAGACACAACTCCTTCCGGACCGGGGTTTCATTGACAATCCCCGCGGAATGGCGATAGAATGTGCCTGTCGCATAAAAAACCCGGAAGGACGGATATGCACATGAAGAATATGATTTTCAGAAGATGGATTGCAGCGATCGCAGCATTGCTGATGGTTTTAGCTACGACACCTCTCTCGCAGGCAATGACAGATGACTGGATGCTGCTGCAGATTACTGTGAACTGGACCGATCAATGGGGCAATTCCATGTCTGCTTATGCGAATCCGCTCACGGATTATGACAACACTTTCTGGGCCAGGATTCCGGCAGAAGCTTTTTCTGCGGATGTAACACTGGATGCTGTGCATGGGAATCATCCGGAATGGCAGTATTATATAAATACAGATCCGATGGGCAGTGATGTGTATCCTGTTCCGATCGGAACACTGCTGGATTCTGTTCCGGATGCCGGAGACAGCCTGGATCCGGGAACACCCTATATCGAGATTCAGGCCGCCGATCAGGGAGTGACAACGGAATTTTTTTATCTGTACCTGTCTTCCACAACAGACCTTGCTGCGGAGATGACACCCGAACCGGCGGTAACGGCTGAGCCAGTGCCGGAACCTGTCATCACGGAGGAACCGGTTTATGAACCGGTGATCACAGATGAACCGGTTCCGGAACCTGTTTATCCGGAGGAACCGGCCTTTGAACCGGTTCTCCCAACTGAAATAATACCGGAACCAGTATACACGGAAGAAACGACTCCGGAACCGGTGTATACAGAAGTTCCAACCCCTGAACCCGTATATACGGAAGTTCCGACTCAGGAACCGACGCCTGTTCCTCAGGAAGATCTTAGCATTCCGCTGTACACCATGCTGAATTGTTTCGGCAGAACAACTGCAAATGTCAATCTGAGGACCGGATCCGGAAAAGATTACAATATCATCCGTGAGCTGACAAATGGTGAAACGGTATATCTGATTGAAAACGCTCTGAATGAAAACAACGAAGAATGGACGCGGATCCTGGCGGATGGTACAGAGGGGTATGCCATGACGGCATATCTGGAGCTGCTGCCGTCGTGGGAGAGCGCCCAGATGGCTGACCAGCTGATGCAGATGCCGTTCTATACGGCAACACCGGTGCCTGAGGAAGTGCCCACTCTGGAACCTGTGTTTACGGAGGAACCGACTCCGGAACCGGTATACACGGAAGAACCGACTCCGGAACCCGTGTATACGGAAGAACCGACTCCGGAACCGGTATACACGGAGGAACCGACTCCGGAACCCGTATATACGGAAGTCCTGACTCCTGAACCGGTGTATACAGAAGTTCCGACCCCGGAACCCGTATATACGGAAGATCCGACTCCGGAACCGATGATTACGGAAGAACCGACGCCTGTTCCTGAAGAAGACCTCACCATTCCGCTGAACACCATGCTGAATTGTTTCGGAAGGACAACAACGAATGTAAACTTCCGGAGCAGGAACAGCAGAAACGGCGGATTCATCCGGGAACTGAGGAAAGGCGAAACAGTATACCTGATCGAAAACGCTCTGAACGAAAACAATGAAGAATGGACGCGGATCCTGGCGGACGGTACCGAAGGGTACGCGATGACAGAATACCTGGAGCTGCTGCCGTCATGGGAGAGCGCCCAGATGGCTGACCAACTGATGCAGATGCCGTTCTATACGGCAACACCGGCGCCTGCGGAAGCGCCCACTCCGGAACCGGTGTATACGGAGGAGCCGACTCCGGAACCGGTACACACGGAAGCTCCAACCCCGGAACCTGTGATTACAGAAGAGCCGACCCCGGAACCGATGATCACAGAAGAGCCGACCCCGGAACCGGTGTATACGGAAGTGCCGACGTCGGAACCGACGCCTGTTCCCGAGGAAGATTTGACAATTCCTCTGAACATCATGCTGAACCGCTTCGGGAAGACGACCGATCCGGTTAATTTCCGGACCGGTAATGGAAAAAACACTAAACTGATCCGTGAACTGAAAAAAAACGAAACCGTTTATCTGATTGAGAACAGGCTGAACGATAAAAATGAAGAATGGACCCATGTTCTGATCAATGGAACTGAAGGGTATGTCATGACGAAGTATCTGCAGCTGCTCCCATCGTGGGAAAACGCTGCCAAAGTGGCTGAAGCCGGATCCATGCCTGTTTATACTGCCACACCGACGCCGGACCAGCCAACATTCGAACCAACTGAAGAGCCTTCAGTCCCTCCGACGGCAACGCCTACAGCGGAGCCGACAGCAATGCCTACAGCGGAGCCGACGGCAACGCCTACAGCGGAGCCGACGGCAACGCCTACAGCGGAACCGACGGCAACGCCTACAGCGGAACCGAC
>JAEEGL012614821.1_pt1 | contig 14226 bp, 8 predicted proteins | sample 9134231 | NCBI WGS metagenome assembly JAEEGL01 (sample SAMN16246548, study PRJNA631951) | gut metagenome | biome: gut microbiome; feature: rumen; material: fiber-attached | host: Bos | place: Iran: Karaj | collected 2018-10 | reverse complement strand
GGTTTTCATCGGCGAAGACCATCTCGGAGCCGAGGACAGAACCCTTGGAGGCAGCACCCTGCCAGAACTTGCCCTGCTTGTTGGCTTGGTTGTAGATAACCTCGGAAGCAATGCTCTTGGGGTTGACCAGTGTAACGGCGATGCCAAGGTCGAGGAAGAGCTGCTCATTGTAGCGAGAGATGGAGAAGTCGGACCAGATAGTGTCGCGATAGGTCCAGTGGCCATCGATATAGGTGGAATCGAGGTGACCGCCACCATCGCGGACGATGCACCAACGAGTGGCAGACTCGATGGTAGTGGTATCATTGTCGGCATTGTTGAAGAGGATGTTGAAGCGGCCTTCGTGAATCTTGAGCGGGTCGATGACGCGGACATTGATGGGGCCGTAGTTCTCCTCGTAGACAGGATTGGCAATGATGCAGGGGTTGTTCATGACGCTGTAGTCGGCACCCGAAGCGAGAACGCGAGAGTTGAAGAAACCGGGAGCCTTGGGGAGCAGACCCTGCGCAGGATCGCCCATGATAGAATCGATGGAAGCCTGGCTGAGACGGAGGATGGAACCACCGTTACCATAGCCACCCAGACGGATGATGCGGGGGTTCATGCCAAACTCGGACTGGGCCAAACGGCCACCGGCTTCGGCAGAGGGGCTGTGAGGTATGACGGTGATGGGAGTGATGCTACCGCCACGCTCGTTCTTACGACCAGCGAGGTAGGGCTCCTTCTGACCATCGAGGTAGGCACCTTCGGTCTGGGAATACTCCTTGTAGCGGTTGTGAGCATAAGCGATGGCAACATAATAGTATTCGCGGTTGTTGACGAGCTTGGTGTTGTTGCCCGAAGCAAAAGCGTCGTAGGTGAGGCGGAACACATGCTGGATACCAGCATTGGCGCCCTGGACCTTGACAGTACCGGAAAGGATACCGGTACGAGTGTCGCTGGTATAGTTGACGAGGGTTCCGATAGGCAGGTTGGGGTTGTCGACAGGAACAGGAACATCAATAGTGTCACCATTCACGACCTGTTGTTCATAGGTAACAGAATCATAGTAGTTCTCGATATCGCACTGGGCGACAAGGGCGGCCTTGGTGGGATCCTCGATATCGGCAACGGAGCAGTTAGCATCCTTCAGCTGATAGATCTGGTAGCCCTCGAAGCGATAGAAAATATCGTAAGAATGGAACTTGTTTTTGTCGTCAGTGTAGCCGTTGGGGATGGCGGGAGAAGCCTCGATATAGGACTCGCCGTAGTTGTTGGAACTGGGGTTGTCATAAGTGAGATAGAGGATAACCTCGTTCTCGAGTTCCTGAGCGGTGAGCGTGGGAGCATCGGGACCATCAAGAACTTTGAAGCAGTTCTCGAAGAGGCGCTGGCAGATATCATCGACCTGACGGAGCAGCTCGACAGAAGACCAAGCGTTGCCGGAGGTGGCCTGAGCGAAAGGAATACCAACGGTGATATAGTTCAGAGCACCGGGTTTCAGGGTGAAGGGACCAGCGGACTGCATGAAACGACGGTCGGCAGGAGTGTTACCGGCAGAAACCTCGTTCCAATCATTAGGATTGATGGAGGGTTCGGTACCATCCGTACCCCAATGCCAAGGATCGCTGTCGTAGGGGAACATGAAGTCGCAATCGAGGTTGGTCGTACCAGTGAGATAACCGTCACCACCAAACTTCATGCGCTGATTGTTTTTCCAACGACCGGTAAGATAGTTGTAGTAGTCGCTAGCCTTCGAAGGCTCACCGTTGTTACCAGTGGAGTTGTTATAATACACGAAGCGGCGCATACCGAAACGCTCATCGTCGACAATGTTGTTGCCGAAGTTGACACCATTGATAGCGCAGTTTCCGATGACGTCACCGGGAACAAAATACCAACTCTTGACATCCAAAGCGAAGAAGTCGTCGGCATGGTAGGAGATGTCGATAGTGTCATAAACCTGACGGCCATTGGCGTCGAGAGAATCGACATTGGTGCCCTTCTTCTTCATCTTATACTGGTCGAGGAGCTTGCGGACAGGCTCATTGGCAGGACGAGAGAGGATATAAGCAATGTCAATCTTGGGGTTGTCTTTGCCATCGGCATCCATGTAGGGGCCCTGGAAGAAGTCGATACCGACTGCAGGGGGGATGCCGGAGTAGCTACCGGAACCGGGGCCATCGCTTTCATCGCCGTTGTAGCAGTAGCCGAGACCACGACGGACATCGCAGCCGACGAAGTCGTCATGTGCGTAACCCAGATCGGGGTCCACCCACTGGCTGAAATAGGTTTCCTGCAACTCATAGGAGGAGCGGTTGATAATCTCGTAGGAGTAGAAGGTCATGTCGTTGATACGGTCGTTGGTGGCGAAGGCGAAAGCCTGAGCACGGATTTCAAGACCGATAGGCTGACCGTTGGTTTCGGTATGGACGTTACCCATATCGTTGAAGACCCACCAAATGGTCTGGTCGCCCTTCAGCACCTGGTCGGAGAGAATACCGCCTCTGACGATCTCCTGCTCGGTTTCCATCGTGGGGATGGAGACATTGGCGCGCTCAGGGAAACGCTGCTTGATGGTGCGAGGGCAGAGGTCGTTGTTGAAGTCGTAGTAAGGATAGTCGCCATTGTGGGGATTGTAGACACCGTCATCGTCAGCATCATAGAAGGGAGCAAGGTAGCTGGTGAGGTCTTCACCGCCGTCGCCCTTAGCAGGCCAATTGAGGATAACCTCAGTGAGGTCTTCACCGGGATCGCTGATCATGGAAACAGAATGGTGTCCGTTCTCGTCAACGGAATACTCAAAGTGATCCATGAAGGCGAGAACCTCAGCCTTGGTGATGATGTAGTGCTTGTCATAATAGTTACAGACGGGAAGGTCGATAGAGGCCGTACCGTTGATTTTCAGAGGGCCGGGCCAGTAGTCATCACCTTCCGAACCGAAACGGAGAGCGGCAATACGCAACTGGGAGTTGACGTCATTACCACCAATCCACAGAGCGGCGCAGAACATGGGGCTCGTGTTGCTGGTCTTGGGCAGATGGTACTGAGCGATACTGCCGTCGTACCACATGTTGCCGTAGCCATTGATAAGGGCACGGACGTTGTTGATGTTCAACTCAGCGGTACTCTGTGCACGCTTACATGCAGCAGCCTTGGTTTGAACAGCAGCGTTTCTCGCGTTGGTTTTCTTGCACTCGATGCACTCGCGTGCAGAGACTGTCGGCGCGAAAGTGACGAGTAGCAAAGAGACCAATACTAATTTGCTATATATACTTTTCATCTTTATAATATTTTATCACGTTAGGATTAGAAGTTATAAGATACAGATACGCGAATGGTACGAGGACTGGAGTAGTTCCAAGTGGAATTGCGGTGAGTGATAGCGTAGATGTCGCGATATGCCAGCGGGTCGAGGTAGGCATTGATGGTCTGCTGCATTTCGGGGTCAGTCAGATAGCCATTGTCCTCGGGGTTGCCGGTGACATTGAAGACATCGAGCACGTTGCGGATATCGAAGAGGTTGTTGATGGTGATGTCGGCCTTGATGAAGGTGGTACGCTTGCCAACCTGGATGGGCCACATTTTGTCAACAACAATATTGAAGTAGAAGCCCCACGGCAGACGGGCACCGTTGTAACCACCAACGATGGTGTACTGCGAGTTGGAGAAAGCCTTGGTGTAAGGACGGCCCGACTGGGCAACAGCCATAAAGTTGACACCGAAGTTCTCGAGGAGCTTAATCTCTTTCTTACGTTTTTCACCCGTTTCCTTGTCGGTCACAACGCGCTTGATGACGGGGCCGTTATACTGGGCACCCATGCCATAACGGAAGTCGACATTGGCTTTGAACTCGTGACGGCGGTCGTCTGCGATGGGGTTGAGCATCTTAAGGGTAGTGTAACCTTCCTTGATGAGCTCGGTCATAGTACCGCTGGAGAGGCCGGTACCTTCAGCATACTGGAGGGTGTAGTTGGCGTTGATACGGATGTTCTTGGTCTGACGGAGGTCATAAGCCAAGGTGACACCCTTGATGGTACGGAAGTCCTTATTGTCGTAGCTGTAGTAGTTGGGGTTGGGGTCAGCACCGGCATACTGGACAAGCTGAATCAGATCGCGGGTCTCTTTGTAGTAGGCCGAAGCGCTGATGGCAGAGTTGTCGTTGAGAGCCTGCTGGAAACCGAGCTCATAGTTGGTGATACGCTCAGGTTTCAGGTTGGGGTTGTTCGTGGAAGAAATCTGCGACATGAAGAGATAGTCCACGTAGTTGGCAGCCCAACCACCGGAAGGACGGCGGGCGATAATGTCGTAACTGGCTTTGAACTGGGATTTCTCACCAATGGGGAAGGAGAAAGCGATACGGGGCATAGCCACAATCTGGGGGGTGTAGCGCTCGAAAGCCTCGGTACCGACGGTACGGTTGGTGATGGCGGCAAGACCGCGATCCGTATAATAAGGAGTAGGCTTACCGGAGTTACCATTGATAGCAGAGGTGTTGATCTGCTCGACACCATCGGCGTTGTACCATTTGCCAGCCTGGTCACGATAACCCTTGATGACGGGTTTGTTGGAACCTTCGGCATTGGAGACCTGGTCCACATAGGGCACCCAATCGTCACCAGCATTGTTCAGGTACTGTCCGCCACCACCGATAAGACTGGGATTGGCACGGAGGTCGGCAACAGTGTAGGACTCATAAAGCAGGTAAGGATCTTTCAGCACATACTGGTTACCGTTGAAGTAGTCAACACGGACACCGACGTTGAAGATAAGATCCTGGAAGTAGAATTTATCCTGGATATAACCAGCGGCATAGATGGGAGAGAAAGCGGGGAGGTAACGATACTTGCCATCGGAAGGATTGAAGAAATCGTTGAGGCTCCAGTTGGAACCGCTATACTTCTCACCGGTGTGGTCATAACCGATGTAAGAGACATAGGCGCCATTACCGCTGTTGAAAAGTTCATCGGAGGAGAACATGCTGAGACCGCCGGCATTGGCAAAATCGTCAGGCATGTAACGGTCGATATCGATCCAGGTGTACTCATCGATGGGGCTGCCATTGGTCTGGGTGAAGCCATGACTGATAAGGTAATTACGGAAAGCCTGGTCGAAGTGGGTCTGCTGGTCGGCGTCAAGCAGACGGTTGTAACGCACATAGAGCTGCGAGCCGCGAGTCTCATAGATGGGGTTGTCGAGGTCGAGCTGCTGGATGTGAGTATTGGCATTGTTACGCATGAGCGTCCAGAGGCCATAGGCATTCACACCGAAGGAGGAGTTCCACATCTGGTCATACTGGAAACCGATCTCGATTTCGTGTCCGAAGACGTCGGCAGAAGCCTTTGCGGAAACGAAGAGATAGTCATCCTGGCTCAAGGAGAAGGAACCCGTCTGGACACCGACATTGTTGAGGCGACCATAAATATTGTTGGGATAATCGCCATTGTACAAACCCTTGTACATACGGATGTAGTCCATGGTGAAGAGGTTAGCACGGATGTCCTCAAACTCGGAGCTATTGAAAAGCTGCTCATTGTAGTTGGCGAGAATCGGGTTGTAGATACCGCTACCGGAGACATAGGTCACATTGTCGCGCCAAGCATTCTGGACCTTGGCCAGACGCTGAGTGCCATAGTAGTCGATAACCTTGTCTTCCCAGCTGGGGGTCTGCTCGGTGATAAACTTGCCGATGTAACCATACTTGAAAATGTCATCAATCGACGAACCAAAGGCCTCGTTATAGGACTTGGAAGTAGCACGGTTGACCATAGCGGTGATGTTGTACATCACGTTCTTGATGGGCGAAGAAGCCTGAGCCTCTTCTTCGTTGGAGACCTGGGCGTCTTTGAAACGCTGGGTGAAGTCGACCGTGAGGACCATGTTCTTGGACTCACCGACACCATTACCGACAAGAGGCATGGTCAGAGGAGAGATTCCGCCTCCGGGGGAGTGGGAAGCGCTGAACTCGCCAGTGACAATGAGGCTCGTATACTCCGAGAAGCGGAAGTCGAGAGCGCCTTCGAGGGCAATGCTATAGGCCTGGAGGTCGGGGACACGGCTAGCCGTAGTGAAATCGTCGGAGGTGAGACGAGTAATACTGTGGAACGAGTTGCGACGGAGGATGGTCTCAGCCGTATAGTTGGTACCACCCGTCAGGGGGTCGTAACTCAGAGGATTCTGTTCGATATATCTCACGATGTCGTCCTTGACGATCTGGAACTCGTAGCCACTGGCACGATAGTAAGGCCAATTGCGATAGGAGCCCTGACCCGTGAAGCGGAAACCGACGAGGGTACGATCGCCAGTGACGCTGCCATTCTCATCCTTGATGGGGATCTTGTAGACAGGACCTGTCAGATAAACCACGAGGGTGTTGAGCAGACGATAGTCGAGGTAGCCTTCCCAACGGACCAAACCCTGGAAAGTGCTGGTCGGAGGTTTGAGGGTGATAATCTGTGTACCACCGATAGCCTCACCGATGCTGGCGGGCGTACCACCAAGGATAACCTGGATTTCGGCGATAGCGTCCTTTGGCACATTGATACCGGTACGCTTGCGGACACCACCCTGCATGGTCACCATGCCGCCCTCACCACGAGCCGAGCTGGTACCACCGTCGTTGTAACCCATACCACCAACGGCAGCAACGATAGCGTCGACGGAGTTACCTGGCATGTGCTGGATATCTTCAGCAGACATACGCTGACCCGACTCAGGCGTACCCACTTCAATGATGGGCACCTTGTCGGCCTCAATCGTGACTTCATCAAGGTTAGTGGCGCCAGACGAGAGCTGGATGTCGACCACGGTGAAACCCGAAGCTTTCACTTGGATGCCGGTACGCTGGTATCGGTTGTAACCCACCGAGGAAACCTCGATGTCATACGAGCCGACAGCCAGACCCTTGATGGTGAAGATACCATCGAAGTCGGTCGTAGCGCCTTGCACTTGTTTGCCATCTTGCTTGACGACGACATTAACGAACGGAAGTGGCTCGTTAGTCTTCTTGTCGGTAATGGTTCCCTTCATAGTGCCTTGAGCGAGGGCAGCCATTTCCGCCATCAGCAAGAGTCCGAATGTCAATAGTACTTTTCTAAACATTCTCATTGCGTTTACATGTTAAGTTATTGATTTTATTGATTTATTTCATTAATATATTTATTGTCCAATATTACCTGGGCGATGACGGCCTGTCGCAGGTCGAACTGCGGGGCAGCGGGCTCTTCCACTATCGCGGCAGCTGCCGGACGGGGCTTATACTCGCTGACTTTGCGTTTAGGGGTCGTCGAAACCTCAGTCTCATAGGTAAAGTATTCGTTGTCGTTTTCAGGCAGCGGGGTTTCGTTAAAGAGCATACCATCCTGCTCCTCTTCGGAAGAGTCTCTTCCGGTGGACTCCATCGCAGCAGCGGCGGTCTTGCTGGCTTTCGTATAGAGCGAATAGCCAACAACCAGCAGGAGGAGCAGTATGGTAGTAAAACTCATTTTGTTCTTTACTTATTATAATATTGTATACAATAATATTTATTTCTCAACCACAGCCTTGATCTTTTCCTTGCCGGAAATCTCATACACCACGGCGCAAGCGATGCACAGCGAGGAGAAGACACCGACGAGGACACCTGCGAGGAGGGCGAAGATGAATCCACGGATCACCTCACCGCCGAAGATGAACATCATCAGCAGGGTGACGAAGGTGGTGCCGGAAGTGTTGACCGTACGAGCCAAGGTGGAGTTGATAGCATCATTCATGTGGGTCATGAGGTCGCGCTTCGGATAGAGTTTGCGATACTCACGGACGCGGTCGAAGATAACCACGGTGGCGTTGATGGAGTAACCAATGACCGTCAGCACTGCCGAGATAAAGTACTGGTCAACCTCGAGGTTGAAAGGCAGGAGGCCATGGAGGAGGGAGAAGACACCGATAACGAGGAGTGTATCGTGAGCCAGAGCGGTAACGGAACCGATACCGAAACGCCAGCTACGGAAACGGATACCGATGTATACGAACATAACGAGCAAACCGCCGATGACAGCCCAGATGGAGTGCACCAGATTGTCGTGGGCGACGCCCTTGCCAAACTGGTCGGCCTGGATAATGCCGAGAGGATTGGTCTCGGTCGACTGGAATTCGGCTCTCGTGATGGGGTTGGCGTAGTACTTGCTAGCGGCAGCATACAGCTTGTCGACGATCTCGTCCTTCACCTCGTCACCATCCTGATCAATCTTATACTTGGTGGTAATCTTCAACTGGTTGGAGGGGCCGTAGGTCTTCACCTCGGGAGCCTCATCAAACTGCTTGGCGAGGTCGGCGCGGACATCGAGCATATCCACCGACTGGTCGAAGCGCACCACATAGGTACGACCACCGGTGAAGTCGATACCGAAGCTCATGCCACGGAAAGCAAGGCTGGCAACACAAATAACGATGGCGACAGCGGCGATGGTATAGAACATCTTGCGCTTGCCAAGGAAGTCGAAATGAACATTACGCAGGAAATTCTCCGAGAACGAGAAGGAGAAGTTCATCGAGCGTTTGTGGTTCAGACGGGAGTCAATAATCAGTCGGGTAATGAAGATGGAGGTGAACAGGGAGGTCACAATACCGATGCAGAGCGTCACAGCAAAGCCCTGGACAGCACCCGAGCCGAACATGATCAGCACGATACCCAGCAGGAAAGTAGTCACCTGACCATCGATGATAGCGGAGTAGGCGTTCTTGAAGCCGTTCTCGACAGCAGTGGAGAGGCTGGCACCAGCGCGAAGCTCTTCTTTCACGCGCTCGTAGATAATAACGTTGCCGTCGACTGCCATTGCCATTGTCAGCACAATACCGGCGATGCCGGGGAGAGTGAGAACAGCGCCAATCGAAGCGAGAACACCAATAAGAAGGAATATATTAGTAATAAGTGCAGCCACGGACACCCAACCGGCACGGTTGTAGAAGATGACCATGTAGATCAGCACCACAATGAAAGCAAGGATGAAGGAGATAAGACCGTTGTGGATAGACTCCTGACCCAGCGAAGGGCCAACCACAGCCTCGGAAACGATATTGGCGGGGGCAGGGAGCTTACCGCTCTTCAGGATATTGGCGAGGTCCTTGGCCTCGTCGAGCGAGAAGTCGCCAGTGATGGAGGAACGGCCACCGGCGATCTCACCATTCACGGTGGGGGCGGAATAGACAAGGTCGTCCAGCACGATGGCGATGCACTTGCCGACATTCTCGCCGGTGATGCGTTTCCAATCGCGCGCGCCCGCGCTATTCATTGTCATAGAGACCTCGCTCTTGCCGTTGGTGGAGAAATCCTGACGGGCGTCGGAAATGCAGCTACCATCCAGGAGGGCAGCACCGTCACGGGTCGTAATCTTGATGGCATAGAGGGTGAAGATATCGCCACCCTGGAAATGTTCGTCGGCCTTATTGGACCAGAGGAACTTCACCGAGCGGGTGTCGAACACCTTGCGGGCGGCAGCCTGAGCCAGCATGGCATCAATGGCGGCGCGATCCTTGTCGTGGGCGAGACCCACGATGGGGCCGGGAACGGGCTGATTGTTCTGCGACACATAGGGCATCAACAGAGAGAACAGCGGGTTGGTCTTAGCCATATTTTCGGAACCGGCGTTCTGGGTCGTAGCATTGTCAACGGCCAGCTGGTCGACCAGCGAGTTGCTGTCGGCGACCTCAGCCTGGTTGGTGGTGTCATTCTCCACCGTTTCGGCACCGGCGTTGATAGAGGCGAGGTATTGGTCGGCGGCCTCGAGGAAACGGATGGCTTCGGTATTGTCGTAGGTCTGCCAGAACTCGAGCTGGGCAGTACCCTTAAGGAGTTTGCGGACACGCTCGGGCTCCTTGACACCGGGCAGCTCGACGAGGATGCGTTCCGAAGCGCTCAGCTTCTGGATGGTCGGCTGAGCGACGCCGAACTTATCGATACGCTTGCTGATAATCTGGTAGGTGCGGTCGTAGGCATCGGAAGCCTCAGCGCGGACAGCCTTGATGACGTCATCGTTGTTGTCACCCATTTTGATTTTGTCGCGGAGATCGCCGCTGCTGAAGATGGAGGCCAGAGAGACGTTGGGGTCGAGAGCGACGATCTCCTCGTAGAACAGGGAGACGAAGTCGCGGTTGGTGGTCACCTTCTGTTTGGCGAGGGCGTTGTCGACAGCCTGCTTGAAGGTGGGGTCCTCGGCATTGGTGGTAGCCAGAGCACGTACAACGTCGACTGTGGAGACCTCGAGCATCACGTTCATACCGCCCTTAAGGTCAAGACCGAGGTTGATTTCGCGACCTTGACATTCGCGGTAGGTATAGCCGAGATAAACTTTCTCAGTAGCCATGGAGTCAAGGTAGTGAGCTTCGCGGGCATTCTGGAGCGAATCGGTAAGAATCTGAGCTTCGACCTGATCTTTGCATCTGTTGGCAATCAGTTTTTGCACCTGCTCACTGTTAACGTAGTTTTTGGCATCAGTTTTGGCCTTGTTCTGAACAACATTTGTCGCAATCGTAAACGACAATTGGAACAAACAAACCAGAGCAAAAGCCCAAGCTAAAAATTTGATAAGTCCTTTATTCTGCATACTTTATCTATAAATTTATGTTTTTTATTATATTCACTTTGAATGTGCAAAAATAAGAAAAATATTTGACATAGCAATGGAAATCGAAAAAAAACATGTATCTTTGCACAAAAATTATAGAGTTACAGCAAGATATGATTGAAAATTTTTCTCTCACACTCAAGGAATGGGCCGACGAGGACAAACCCCGTGAAAAGATGCTCAACAAGGGCAAAAAAGAGCTGACCAATGCCGAGCTTCTAGCCATCTTATTGCGAAGCGGATTGCGAGGCAAAAGTGTCGTTGAGGTTGCCAAGGAGGTCCTCTCCTCGGCAGGCAACCGCCTCACCAACCTTTCCCAGATGGAATTCAGTCAGTTGAGCATCATCAAAGGCGTAGGGCCAGCCAAAGCCACCACCCTCATGGCCGCCCTTGAGCTCGGATGGCGTATGCATGGTGAAATCGGAGATGACAAAGAGGTGATTATCAACGACAGTCGGACCTTTTTCACTTACATGTCGCCCTTCATTGCCGACCTCGACCACGAGGAGTTCTGGGCCGTTTACCTGAGCAATCGAGGCAAGGTGTTGGGGCGTCAGCGGATCTCCATGGGAGGCATCACCGGCACCCCTGTCGACTTGCGCGTGCTTTTTCGCGGTGCCATTGAGTGCAAAGCCGTGTACCTCATGGTTGCCCACAACCATCCCTCCGGCTCACTCGTTGCAAGCCGCGAAGACAAAGACTTGACAAAAAGAATACAAGAAGGAGGCAGACTCCTGGAAATCAAGCTACAGGACCACCTGATTATAGCCATTGGACCTGGGGGCAAGGCCGACTACTACAGTTTCCACGACAACGGACACCTATAGAGAAACTTCGACGCTCACCGACTCCATCTGTCCACCCAAGGGTGGATTGAGTTTGCTGACCTTCACCCGCACCGCCGTCACGGACGGGAAATCGATCCTTATCCCCTCCCCTATTCTCCGAGCCACATGCTCGAGCAGGTTGGAGGGGATTGCCATTTCGCGCTTCACCACCTGATAAACATCCAGATAGCTCACCGTATCGCCGATATTGTCAGACACTTCCGCCTGCGATGTATCGGTCTCGAAGACCACATCCACGCGGAAGTGGGTACCGATGGCCCGTTCCTGTTCAAAACAGCCATGATGCGCATAGAAGCGCATATCGTTTATTGTGATGGTAGCCAATGGGTTCGATTAGATGATATTGTCAAACTGGTGCAGGAAGCGCAAGTCGTTCTCGAAGTAGAGACGGAGGTCGCGGATCTGGTATTTCAGCATAGCCATGCGTTCCACACCCATGCCGAAAGCGAAGCCCGAATACTCCTTGCTGTCGATGCCCGAAGCCTCGAGGACATTGGGGTCGACCATGCCGCAGCCGAGGATTTCGAGCCAGCCGGTGCCCTTGCAGATATTGCAGCCCTTGCCGCCACAGATATTGCATGAGATGTCCATCTCGGCGCTAGGCTCGGTGAAGGGGAAGTAGCTGGGACGCAGGCGAATCTGGGTATCGGCGCCGAACATCTCCTTGGCGAAATAGAGCAGCGTCTGCTTGAGGTCGGCGAACGACACATTCTTGTCAATATACAGACCCTCGACCTGATGGAAGATGCAATGAGCGCGGGCGCTGATGGCCTCGTTGCGGAAGACGCGGCCGGGCATAATGACCCTGATGGGGGGCTTCTGGCGTTCCATCACACGGACCTGGACGCCAGAGGTATGCGTGCGGAGCAGCACGTCGTTGGGTTTATTGACGCTAGGGTCTTTCTCCACGAAGAAAGTATCCTGCATGTCGCGTGCCGGGTGATCGGGGGCAAAGTTGAGCGCTGTGAACACATGGTAGTCATCCTCGATTTCAGGGCCGTCCTCTATGGTAAAACCTATCCGGGCGAAAATCTCAGCTATCTCATTCATTGTCACCGATAGTACGTGGCGGCTGCCACGTCCAGCGAAGTCGGCGGGGAGCGTCAAATCATGATGCTCTTCGGCATCCATTTTCTCCTCTACGAAATTCTTGAATTCCTCGACGCGGGCCAACGCGGCGTTTTTCAATTCATTGAGGGCAATACCCATCTCCTTTTTCTGGTCGTTGGGCAGTGCTTTGAACTGTTCGAACAGCTCGTTCATCACCCCCTTGCGGCCAAGGAACTTCACTCTGAACTGTTCCACCTCGGCAGCCTTGTCCTTGAACTCCTCGATGCGGGTGGAACGAATCTCTTCAATGTACTGAGAAATAAGATCTTTCAACATATTGCAAATAACTATTTTATCACTCTGACTTTTTTAATGACGACATCCTCCAGTGGGCGGTCGTACTTATCGCACTCCACGCCGGCGATTTTGTCCACAACTTCCATACCTTCAATCACTTCGCCAAACACCGTATATTCGCCGTCGAGGTGCGGGGTGCCGCCGACGGTGGTGTAGATCTCGCGCTGTTCAGGGCCAATTTTTTTGCCCATGCGCTGCTCCATCATGTCGAGCTCCTCGTCGCTCCACGTGCGGCCCTGGACGATATAGAACTGCGATGCCGACGACTCCTTCTTGGGGTTCACCTGGTCGCCTTCGCGGGCGGCGCAGAGGGCCCCGCGTTTGTGGAAGAGATTGGGACGGAACTCGGCGGGGATATTGTAGCCTAAAGTGCCTTCGCCCAGCATCCGGCCAGGCTCAGCATTGCGCGAGTCGGGGTCGCCTCCCTGAATCATGAACTTCCCTATGACACGATGGAAAAGGAGCCCGTCGAAGGTTCCTTTACCAGCCAATTTTATGAAATTGTCGCGGTGCAACGGGGTCTCATCATACAACAAAAGCATTATTTTGCCATAGTTGGTGGTCATTTCCACACGGATACCTTTAATCTCTTTAGCCTTCTGTCCCACAGCAACTTGTGAGTTCCCACAGAGAGCTGCTAACAAAAAAAATGCACAAAAAAACAACTTTTTCATTTCTCTATAGAATAATTTTACTAATTTTGCATGCAAAAATAAGAATAAAAATAGAAACAACGAGCAAAAAATCATAGATTTATGAAGAAAAAAAATTTGTTATTCTCCGTCGTGCTGTTTTTCAGCATTTTACCGATGGCACTTTTCACTTCTTGCGACAAGGACACCAACTGCTATTTGGATGTCAAAGTGGTTGACGAAGGCACGATAAATCCAATTTCGGGCGAAATGATTCCCGGTCACGGCATTGCTGGAGCCGAAGTAGAGGTCTACCAGGATGGCGGCACCGTGTATGCCAAAGGCATCACCGGTAGCGACGGTGTCTATTCCACCTATTTCAACGCCCCCGCCATTGTGAAAATCAAGGCTCGCCTCCAGCTCTACAACGATGCCGGACAGGCTGCCGGCGAACGTCGCGGCGAGACCTCCGTGCGCCTCCAGGAAGGCGAAACCCTTACCGCCCAGATCACCCTCAGCAGCCAAGTATACTACTAATACTAACCACCATAGAACATGAAGTTTACACCGACTGAAAAAGACCTTGAACAGCTCGGACAGATGGGTTTGACCCCCGATGCTGTACAGCACCAGATAGACAATTTCAAACAAGGCTTCCCCAAGAGCCACCTCGATGCCGCTGCCACTCCCGACAACAACGGCATCATCCGTTTAAGCGACAAGGAAATAGCGCGCTACGAAAAACAATACAGCACCCTT
>JAEEGL015160894.1_pt1 | contig 14227 bp, 5 predicted proteins | sample 9134231 | NCBI WGS metagenome assembly JAEEGL01 (sample SAMN16246548, study PRJNA631951) | gut metagenome | biome: gut microbiome; feature: rumen; material: fiber-attached | host: Bos | place: Iran: Karaj | collected 2018-10 | reverse complement strand
TTGCGGATGCCTGGGCTTCCGGACTTCTGTATACAGATGTAACCACTACACCGGGCAACTGCGCTCTGGACAAAATGTAACGGATTGTGTCCAAAGTAATTTCTGACAAATCGTTTGCACCAGCTTCCGCGTAGTTAAGGATTCTATAGTCCTTCGGGTCAATCGGCATCGGAATATTCTTGTTCTCATAGACACGGATTGTACCCTTCATGAGCCAGCCGAAATTTCGTTTAAGCAAGTGCGGCATCGTATGGTCTGGCTTTACCGGCTTACCAAATTCGATAGTTTCCAGACCGCATTCCGTATAGATTCGATTAGCCTCTGCGACACGACGCTTTCTAAGTTCGAGTGCATTCGGATTAGAGTCATACGTTAGATGGCTGAGGATGTCGGCAACCATGAGGAAATGCTGATAGGCAAGCTTCTTGTCCTTCGGCACACCGCCCTTCACTATGATATTCTTGCCATAGTCCGGCGTAGACGCGTAGGCAACGTTTCCAAGGTCATCAAGGTAACTCATACCCGGCATCATGTGAAGAGTCATAGTCTTTGTCAAACCGGTGAGATAAGCCATTCCGACGTTGACACAATAAGAAATGAAGCCAGATTCAGGACAGATGCTCGGGTCTACAACGAGACCGTTTGTCTTCAAATAACTGCAAATCGCAGTCTTCACCGCTTCCGGGCAAGAGTTGTGAGTAATGCAACCCCAGTGCAAGTAAGCCCAGTTGTTCGAGTTCTTGATTGCACCCCAGAGGAGAAGCTGAACCATCTTGAAATATGCAAGCTGTAGCTGACCCTCGGTAAGCTCAAAATCCTTGTACTTTTCGTTGTCCTTTATTTCAGAGAACTTCTTATCGGACACTTCGTACAGCGTATTGAACTGTTCGGCAGTCAGACCGTTAGTGGCGTCGCCAACCGGACGGCCTTCCTTGTCGATGTCCGGAACCGCAAAAATCATCTTGAGTACAAGCAGTCTTGCAATACCGCCGGTATGGAGATTGATACCGGCACCGATTGCCACGTATCCGTCATCGGCTTCGTAGAACTTGTTCGACTTGAACGTTTCCTGGTCATAAAGGAACGTCCAGTCAGGCGGATAAGTTCCCTTCTTGAAGGCATTTGCAAAGCTGATGGGAAGACCGCTGAATCCGATACTGATAGGAGGGATTACATCAGGGTCAAACGGATTTCCGCCTTGGATAGATGCAACCAAGCTAGAGATAGACTTTCTAGACGCTTCTGACGCACCGCCGGTAAGACCGCCAAGAGCTCCGCCGACTACGTCCATTTCGGCAGCCGTCATTGAGCCTCGCTGGTCGAGCTTGTTGATAACAGTTTCGACGCCCGGAGTAAGGACACCGTATTCCTCGTTGCTGAGGAAGTCTTCCATCATTTCAGCGAAAGCGTCGCACAAGTCAGATATTCTGTGCTGATTGTACTCGGGAACGCCAGCACGTTGCCAAGCGGTCAAGTTATTCGCCTCGTCCGCAATATCGAAAAAACCGTGCTTGGTCATGATTTCGTAGAACTTACCGGAAGTGCCTTTAGCCTTTTCGGTAGCCTTTTCGACCATTCCCTTGGTTCCGCCAGAAAAATGTCCGTTAGGAGTACTCATATTTCGCAGTTTATATGATTTGGACGGTTGACACTGAAATTAGCTCAAAAGCACAAAAAGAAACCGCCCCTTGCGGGACGGCTTCTGAGGATGAGACGGAAATTCAATTAAGCATTGCGAAGCTTGTTCACGATTGCGTCAAGTTCGGACTGGAGCTTGTCGCCTTCGCTAGCAACTGATTCAAGAGCGGGCTTGACTTCAGCAGCCTTCGGTGCTTCCTTCTTCACCGGCTGGATGGATTCGAGAATACCACCGAGCTTCTGGCTCAAGGTCGGAGCCTTCTTGACCGGCTGAATAGACTCGAGAATGCTGCCGAGCTTATTCTTGTATTCGGATTCCTTCTTAGCAACGGCTTCCATCATAGCCTTTTCATGGGCTGCCTTGGATGCCTGGGCGAAGTTGGTGATAATGGATTCAACCTTTGCGGACTTCGTTTCGGAGTCGGTCTTTGCCTTGAAATTCTTGATGATAGACTCAATCTGTGCCTTAGCCTTCTTCTGCTTTTCCTTCTTGTCGTAGGATTCAATCTGAGCACGGACACGTTCAGCCATACGGTTCACACGGAATTCGTTAGCAATGGATTCAACCTTAGCATTAATTTCGGCTTCGGTAGATTCCTGCACGACCGGCTTTTCGGTAGCGTCGCATTCAACAGTCTTCGGAGCTGTCGGAGCTGCGTTACCGCATTCTTCAAAATTTTCACCTTCAGTTTCGGTAACTTGGGTTTCACCTTCCGGCTGGGTTTCAGTAGCAGCGGAGTCAGCAGCCGGAGTAAGAGTATCTTCAGCCGGAACGTCAGTACCTTCAACAAGGGCGTTTGCCTTCTTAGCAACTGCTTCGAAGTTGAACTCGTCATCGTCGTCGGCAGACTCGATGGATTCACCAGCTTCATCACCGCCTTCGGTACCAGCGTCGTCGCCTTCAGCCGCCGGGGTCGGTGCAGATTCATCACCACCTTCGTCACCGAGACCAAGGTCACCATCGCCTTCGCCTTCTGTACCAGCGTCGCCACCTTCATCGCCGAAACCGAGGTCATCGCCTTCAGTGCTTTCATCACCGAGACCAAGGTCTTCGTCACCGCCGAGGTCGTCACCGACGTCCTCATCAAGACCGTCAAGGCTACCGGCATCAAGGTCATCACCTTCAGCACCAGCTTCACCGCCTTCGTCGCCAAGACCAAGGTCGTCACCGAGTCCGAGGTCGTCACCACCTTCTCCTTCGATACCGGTGTCTAGACCACCAAGAGCGTCATCAGCATTCGGTTCGAGAGACGGTTCAGTCGGCTCAACGGTAGGTGCGAGCGGTTCCATAGCCGGAGCGGATGCGTCGAGTGCGGTCGGGTCTTCAGTCTGATGTGCTTCGCGTTCAGCTTCCGGTTCGATATCTTCGGCAACCGTACCGTTCGGAAGGGCTTCAGAAACGTTCTGGGACTGCTGGGCAGCACGAGCCTTCTGGATGGTCTGGTTGATGAAGCTCGGCATGTCGCCCTTGATAAGGTCGCCACCGCTTGCCCACTGGGCGCACTGGACGGCTGCACACACGTCGTCAAAGTCTTCGGTCGTGATACCGCTACCGCCACGCTTCTCAGCGATTGCGGCAAACTTGTCAATCACGAACTTCTGAGTCTGGTTGTCCTGAAGGTCGTCGCCGAGGTCGCCAAACTGTTCGGACGATTCACCGTAGTTGGGATCCGTAGACGGATTGACCGTCATGAGGTCATCGAACGACTTCGGTTCGTAATCTTCTTCAGGAGGCAGACCAAGATCCAACTGGCTACCAAACGACTCCAGCTGAGCCTTCGCATCATCGATTGCGAAGATGCTCTTCACTGCTTTCTTGTTAAGTTCTGCTTGTGTCATAGTAACAGTTTCCTTTTTTGTAGCCAAATTGGCTCATTTTCGAATAGTTTATTATGTGGCACCGATTTCTAATTTTCGTCGTACGCGATAGCGATATCCGGAACACAGTAGCCCGGACTTGTATTACCGCTGACTTCCAGCTGTAGATACACATAATCGGTCTCGCCAGCCTGAAGCGGATTGTAAATACCGCCATCGACACGGCAAAGATTGTACTGACCACACATGAAAAGTTGCTGGTTGAATACGAAACTTCCCATTCCCGGTCTGGAGACGCACTGGTAGGCATTGATACACTTACCACTCTTCAGGACGCGTTCCGGGTCTACCTCGAGCACCTCGTTGTTCGTACCGCCCTCGAATACATAGACACCGTCGACAATCACGTCATTGATGTAGTTGGCAATAGGGGAATGCGGATTTCCAATGAAACGGAACGGGAACTGACCGCCGGAATGGTTGACGAAACGATAGACCTTGTTCAAGTCAAGCGTAATCATCGGACGGCGGACACCACCTACGATGAAGCTGAACTGACCCATGTCGTCGCACTCGGCATTGACCTCATACACTTCCATCGGCTTGCCGTGGTAACGGTCTTCCGGGTCATAATAGGGACGTTCGTTTTCTGGTACATTTTCGTAATGATAGTCGCCGTTGCTGTCGACGGTCGTAGTAAACCATCCGTCGTTCGGGACATAGAGGTCGTGCAACGGAGTTCCCGGACGGACAAATGTCGGAACGAAGCTCTGTTCCTTGGTATTGAGAAGCTTTGCTGGAACGATGATGTGACCGGTATTGAAGTTCGGATTTGAATCAGTAGCCGGAATCTTGTAAATCAGTCCGAATTGTCCATCATATTTCATCAAGTCAATAATTTCACCGGTCGTTTCATCGTAGCCATACACTATCAAGCTAAGCTTGTTGCCCTCGACACGGATATACTTTGATTCAAGTGGCTTATCAGGCACAAACTTGCCATCTTGATATGGAAAAAACTTAATCATCTCTTCAGTTGGATTTGTCGTATTATTCACGAACTCGATAGTAATCGGCTTGTTTCCAGATTCTTGATAAATACGTTCCGGGTCAGTATAGGACGGAATCGGAATGAGAGGCTGGCGGTCACCGTTGAGATAGATGACGTTGCCGTAACCGCAGTCCTTGTACTCGACGATGTACTTCTTCTGAGAGAGGCGATGGTCAGGGTACTGACCATAAAGGCCGGCGACAGTCAGATAGAACGGATGTTCCTTGCTGTAGTTCCAGATGTCGTTCACGGCGATGCCAGACTTCTGGTTGGTCGGACGGCTATATGAAACAGAGTTACCGATGTACAGCCTTGCAGCAAGAGGATCAGTAGGGCGTTCGCCAATGGGATAAATACGGATATTGCTGAGCTGTACATCGGGAGGATTTGTCAAATGCAACTTGAACACGCTTTCCATAGAATAGGCGTAGCAGTTCGGGTCGTCAGGTCTGTAGATGCAGTAAAGGGCGGCTTCACTGGCGTCGTCCGCCGGAACCGTCATTCCAGTACCTTGAAGCTGTTCGGAGCTGTAAACGGAAGGTACGCAAGTATCTACGCGCTTGATGCCGATGGTGGACACCGGAGTACCGAAGTCACCATCCTTGCCAGTATATTTCTTGATAATAACGCCAGCTGACATAAAACCTACGACAATCTTTTACCGCAGTTTATATGTTTCTGTTCATTAACGGCTCAGCAAGTCGTTCGCCGAGGTCATCTTGCCCTTGGTAATCAGCTTGTACATCTGTTCCGTGGTCAAAGCGTTGGCTCTCGCGGTTACTTGGACGTGTTCCTTGGTCAGCGACGCCTTTCGAATACCGGCAAGCTCGGCGTTGGACACGACCTTTTCGTAGATGGACTCGGAGCCGTCCTCCTCGTTCGCACCGGCACCGAGAACCGTACCGTCTGGCGAAATCGGAGCGTTGTCGTTGATGTCCTTCTGCTGGAAAATCGTCTTGAGCTTGTCAAACTCGATCAAGTCCTGACCGGCAATCAAGCCAAACTCGTTTTCGAGCATTCCTTCCATTTCAGCGTTCGGACTGTCCTTGAAATGGTCGTACATCAAGTTTCCGGAGAAATTCTCGAACATGTCACGAATCTTGTCAAACTCGGTCTTAATCTGGGCAGCCATGAGAGAATGAACCATCAATGCGTCGCCACGGACAACTTGTCCGTTCTCGAAGCCCTCCATAAAGCTTCCATCGCTTACGGTCTCAATCTGGTAACCCATCTTCTCGAGTTCTTCCTCGGTACGGAATACCCCATTTACCCACATTCCACGCTTCATGTTCTTGACACCGGCTTGCTTCTCGCCAAAGAAGTCTTCCTTAGTGTTCGGATTGTAGTCCGGAACAAGGTCAGTAGTCTTGATATGGATTCGACCGTCCTTGACAGAAATCCATGCACCGCCATCACCTACAGACTCGATGTAAATCTTGGCGTCGTCATACAGCGACCCAAGGAATTCCTGAACCATAGCAACATAGTTCTCGGAGAACTTCGTGTCTACCGTGTTGCGGTACTTCTCGACGTAGTCACCGGCGACCAACGCCTTTGCCGCAGAAAGGCTTCCAATCATTCCGTAGTACATGATGAGCTGCTTGAACGACTTCTCGTTCAAAGCCTTCCAGTCGTTCATACTGGCTCCACCAGCCAGACCGGTTCCGTTTGCACCTTGCTTCGCCTGAACCAAGTTGACGAATTCGAGAACATTTCTGAGAACAAGGTCATGCGGAACCTTGTAGTTACGGATTTTTGCAGGGCTTACGTAATGATGTCCATTGACAATCAATGCGTCTTGGTACGTACTGCTCTTGCGTAGGACATACGGTATCTTGTCTTTCGGAACAGTATTGTAAACGTAACCGCTTGCGTCGACGTCGATAAATCCTAGCGATGCCACCGGGTCTTCCTGGTTAAACAGAGCGTCACGGAACTTCGGGGCATCCTTATGATTGATTCCTATCGGCAAGAACTCCCACACAAAATTGTTCGCACCCATCTTTAGACGACCACACCAGACAACGTTCAACGGCTTTCCGAAAGCACCGTTAAGGCAAGCCGTCGTAAATCCCTCGGCAATGTCGATGAGCTTCTTCATGTCGTCACTGCCGTCCTGAATAGGCAAGCCGGTCACCGCATCCTTAACCAAGATCTTGACGGCAAGACCATAATTGTGCCAAGACAAGAACGTACTTTCGGCACTGCCAGAACACATCAAGTCTTGGTCGTCCATAGAACGCATAGTCTCGACAATTTCAACCTGACGAGCTCCGTAAGCATTTCTCAAGATACCGACAAGGATGGACGCCGCATCATATATGCCCAGCTGAGCCCTCAAGTCACCGATTCTCTTGGAACTCGGCTTAAAGATACGCCAACCGTCACTCTTGTCATCTGACGGCGGAACTTCACGAGAAATGCTGGAATCCTTGCTCTGGTCAAATGCACCGAAGCTTTCAAACGCCCAGCGACGGATTTCACTGTCGTACGGCAAGTACGGCATCTTGTACTCGACTCGAACCGGAGTACGTTCGTCGGATTTGTTAGTCGGGTCTAGCGGAAGATATACGCCATAAACCCAGACTGTTCCGGACTGTACATCGTCGGTAACAATCTTGAACTTGCGAGATGACTTGTCGACTTCAACACTGATTTCGACACCATCGGCGTCGTTAAGCTGGAAATCAGCCGTGTTGAATTTCGTAATTGTCTTGACTTGAAGCTGTCCGGTCTCAGAGCCTTCCAAGTCAGTGTCGAAAATCAACTCCTTATTCGAAATACGGGCAGACTTTCCGATTGCGTAGAACTGTCTCGGCTCATTTGAGTTCTGCGGATATGCCTCGTAAACGTCATTGTCTACAAAAGCAACCTCGACCCAACGGACACCGATAGAACGCTTCACCATCTTGTGCCGGGTTCTGAAGAAGCGTTTGTACTTCACACGCACTTTCTTGTACATGGCTACCGGAACCATGAAACGAGCAGGCATGTAGAGATACGGACACACAATTTTGCTGCGGTCGCCGACGTATGAACGGTTCGTGAATACCGATTCTCCGGTATATATCTGATACCAGCGAATCTTGTTGATGGTTGTCATCAAGTCGGCATAGTTTTCCTTGGCATCACCAAGATTAATCTTCTGGATAAGGAGATATGTAACGCCCAAGAATATTCCCTGCACATTCAGAATGGTATCGATTTCGTCAATCGCATCCTTCATCACATCGGTAGCGAAACTGATGCACCCATCAATATCGTCATTAGGAATGTCGCCGACATTGTCGTACGTTTCATAAGACGGCTCAAAATTGTAAAGCTCTATGACTTTGCTTTCGGTAGAAGCGTTATCCCATGCAACTACAGGTATTTCTTTATCATCTTCAAGTCGTGCCGTTGTTGGATCAACATAATTCGTGTCACGTTCAACATCGGTTTGCGTAATGACATACAAGAAACGTTCATACTGGTCAATAAAATGACGGGCAGTCCATTCATACTTACTGCAACTATACACATTCCACGCATTTCCCATCTCCGCTACCCATGTTGTCGTATTAGGAAGTGCCGTATCACCCCATAAAGTATTACTAGAAGAAGGAACTGTGCAAGTTCTGACCACAGCGTCGCCGTTTGGCGAAATAGCCGTGATATCTACAAAAAAGTCTTCAACGTTACTTTCATTTACACCGTACCACCATTTCGAATAACCTTGCTGTCCTTCAGAAAGACCGTACTTTTGGTTAATCATCGTGGTGAAAGCTTCACATAGCTGTTGCTTTATGGAACGCCATGTCATGCTAGTCGAACAGACAATCCAGTCACGATATTGATTATATAGCCCACGAGTACGCGTATTGTAATAATACAAATACGGAGTTTGTTCAAGATAACCTTCATCCGACATCGGTCTGTATGAATTTACCGGTAAGATTGAATTGATATTAATAGTCCGATCGCTTTCGTTATATGGATAAGCGAACCGAACCTTACCGGACGTATTGGAAATCGCACGGAAATATTCCTTTTTATTTCCATCTAAATACGACCGCTTAATATAACTAATCTTATTATTGTCCAGCATCCGCTTCATCACGTTGTAGCAAGACGCGATGTCAACAAAATAAGACATCTTCGTTTCAGCAGTGGCTTCCTTGTGCAAGCGAGCAACTTCATTGGTGAGCTTACGCTTCAAAGAGCCAGACATGAAACTGCGAACCCCGCGAATCGACATGATACTGCGATACGTTTCGAAATACTTGTCGTTGAACTCGTCGGCAAGGTCTTCAGCCGGATAGTAGAACTTCTTGAACGCATCGGACACGTTCGGAATGACGGCGGTCGTTTTCGCAATGGTATTGGATGTACCATCTTCGCTGACAACAACTTCATTGCCACTAAGGTCGGGAAGCGGATTATTGTCGCCCTTAGCCTTGCAATCAGCAACAAACTTCTTCATGCTGTCATAATAGCCGTTCTTGTCAACCCACTTAGTACGACCAGTCATCTGTGTACGAGTCCAGTCGCCAGCGTCCTTCACGGTGCCATCATCTTTATAAGTCGGCTCGGCAAGAGCGTCGTCATAGTAAGTGACCTTGAGTCCCATGTTGTTCGGCTCAAGAATCTTTCCCATCTCGGCAATACGCTTTCTGAAAGCGTCATAACCCATGACACAGTTTCGGTTTTTCGTAGAAGTCTTGTCGTACCACTTCCAGCCAAGATAGCGAGAACCATAAAAACCAAGACCTCCAAGTGCACGGTTCACAGTGACCCAGTTGAAATTCAAGTCCCACGGATTCTGATTCGTGTTGGTGAAATTGGTATCTGCCGGATTCATGTAAAGGCATCCGGCGGTCTGTACGTGTTCAGCTACAGAAACATTGGACACATTCTGCAATCGGACACGCGGTACATACTCGAACGTAACGAATGTTACCTGATATCGTTCATTGCCAACAACCAAAAAGATTCCGGTCGGCGTCGATGCGGTCTTCTTTTCGTTCGGGTCTTCCTTATAAGCAACTTCACCAGTTATAAGCGTAGACGACGTGAACAAAGCACGCGTTTCCGGAATCTGCACCAAATTTGCCCCAGCAAGGACATCAATAGGACAGCACTCAGTGATAGTAACTTCTTGTCCACTGACACCATCGGCATCAGTATACTCGACAATGATACGGTCGTTGGTTCCAATGAACGCATTGCCGTTCACCGATATGCGGGAAACCTTGTACATGACGTTATTGGTCACGTACTCATTCATGCCCACGTTATCGGCGGAACCGTCGTCGTTACCGGCTTCGGAGCTGGCTGTGCTCTTGAGTTCGATTCCGCTCAAATCGAGCTGTATCTCGGTCTTGACCGATTTTTCGGTATAGAACTTTTCGAAATCAAACAAGCCAGCCATTGCGACACCATTTTTAACTATTTCGCAGTTTATCAGTTCACTTTCTGGTGCATAGGCAAAATATCCCCAAGTCTGGAGTAAATGCCATTGTAGGTCACCTCAAGATGGTAGTCGAACTGATCGGCAACAACCTTGCCACGGTGGGTGATAATCATGGCACAACCGATGTCCTCCATCAACAGCTTCGCAATTTCGAGCATTTCCCTCATGGCGTTGTCGTCAGTGGAAATGTCAAGAACCTCGTCAAGCGAGAGGAAGTTCACGCTGAAGTTACCGACCATAGACACGAAATCACGGAAAGCCATAGAAATGGCGAATCCTAAACGGCGTTGCTGACCCTGAGAAAGCATAGTGACATTCGGCGACAGACCCGGCAATGTCTGGAACGTATAGTCCATAGCCTCGTCAAACTTGACGATGAACGGCAAACCAACCTTTGCAAGATTACGAGCGACAGTCTTGTTGAAAGCCGGTATGAACATACCGAAAACCATCTTCTTCATGCCGTCATCGGCACAAATCTGGGTAATCGTGTCGCACAAGGCAATCGTATCGGCATTGGTTTCCATACGCTTCTTGGCGTCGGCAAGCATCTCGCGATTCTTCTCAATCTTCTTTTCCATGACGGCGATGGAATCGTCGTCGGCTGACTCCGCCTTCTCGATTTCGGCGTTCAGCTTTTCGGCAGCTTGCTCCTTCTGGTTGATAGCCTCGTCAACCGTAGAGTAATCGCCGACCGCTTCGTTGAGGGCATCGGTCATTGCCGAGTAATCCTCGCGGAGCTTCGGGAACTTAGCCTTTTCAGCCTTGAGGTCATTGAGCTCGCCAGTAAGCTTTTCGACATCAGCGTCACCAAGCATTTTCTCATACTTGTCGACGGTTAGTAGTGCCATGTTGAACGCGGTCTGTGCCGGTTTAAACATTTCGAGGTCGATGGCGTTGATTTCATCAATCTTCTTCATCAACTCATTCTGCTTTTCAGAAAGCTTGTCAACCTTTGCTTGGATATCCTTGTTCGTCTGTTCCAAGGTGGCAAGACCAGTCTTTAGTGGTGTAAGCTCCTTGTTTACAGCCTTCCACTTTTCCCGTAGTGCAGCCTTGTGGGTATTGACCTCTTCCTCGGTAGCGAGATGACCACAAGTCGGACACGGCTTTCCAACGACAAATGACTTCCCCTCCTCGGCAATCTTGTCCAGTTCCTTCTGCTTGAGACGGATCTGGATATTGCACTCGTTGATTTCGTCGACAATCATCTTGCTCTTTTTCTGCTCGTTCAAGATGTCGCCGACAACGTTATTCAATTCAAACTTGAACGTTTCTCGTTCACTGAACTTGGGGTCGAGTTCAGTAGAAAGCTTCTTCAAGGTCGCCTTTTTCTCTTCGGCATCCTTCTTGGCTTCTTCAAGCATCGGAACGGCGGAAATCTTAGCGTTGATTTCATCGATTTTAGAATCGACTTCACTCTCTTCGGCAAGATGTGACTTCAATTCACGAGTTTTTGTACGAAGCTCGCTTACCTTCTTAGCTTTTTCATCGCGTTCAGTCGTCTTTTCTTCAATTTCTTTTAGAAGGTCAGCATAGTCTGACTTCATCTGGGCAAGGTTATTGGCATGTTCATTCTTCATCTGGATATGGATAACCTCAAGTTCGCGGATTTCATTGGAAATCTGACGGATATCGGATTCCGCAATGCTGAAAGCGAGCTTGGCATCGGACAAACGCTTGCCGTTAGCCTTCTTCCACTTGTCAAGTGACAATGAAATGATGGATTCGAGCAATTCACGCTTCTTCGCAGCCGGCAACATGAAGAACGGCTGTGTCTCCTGCGTGTTCATGGCGATAACATTTTTGAACAAGATGCTGTTGAACTGGAGAATGTTTTCCTCGAAGTCCTGCTGGGTAAAGCCAGCTCGCTTGTTCTGGGCGACCCATGCGCCGTCCACCTGTTTTTCAAGCACAAACTTGACCGTAGACTTTGCACCTGAAATGGTTCGTGTCACTCGGTAATTTTCAACCACTCCCGGCTGGGTCTCGATATCGAAGACCAGCTCAACGACGGTCGGCGGTCCCTCTTCAGGGCGTTCCGGGGTGAAATTCTTCGTGTTTCTCAAGTCGGTCTTCGTACCGCCACGGTATGAAGTACCCAGCAAGGCGAAAGTCAACGCCTCGATAATGGTAGACTTGCCAAACCCGTTGTCGCCGTGAACCCAAGTGAGACCGTCGTTAAACGTAAACTTGTTCAGCGTCGCGCCGTAGCTCATGAAGTTGCGGAATGTCAGTTCCTTAAAAATCAGCTTGTGCATATTTAACCTAATAAGAACACCACCAATTCTATTAAATTGGTGGTTTAAGTTCAAGTTTTGCTATTTCTACTTGTTGATGAAGGCAGAAAGGTCGACATTGTCAAGCAGATTCGTGCTTTCCTCTCCAACTTCGTCGTCAAGGGACTTGTCAAGGTCATCGACAACCTTCGTAATCTTTACGTCGACAACCGCACCGTTCTCTTCGATGGGAGGCGTCGGAATCTCCTTGCACTCCTTCACGAGACCACGGAGTTCCTCAAGCTCTTCCGGCTTTGAAGAAATTGCCGACTTTTCGGATTTCTTCTTGTCACGGTACTTCTTCCTGGATTCGCGAGCCTTCTTTCGACGGACTTCATCCTTGTCATCAATAGCCTTCTGCTCTTCGGCAGTCTGCTTAGACACGTTGACAGCCTCGTCAAAATTGGCGGTCAAGGAGGTAATGTCGTCATTCTTGACGACTTCATCAGCCTTCTTTGTCTCTTCCACCATTTCCGGCGTAGGCTCGTCGGTAACCATGTCCTCGATGGTCTGATTCATTTCCTCCTCATAGGCGTCGATGTCCAACACCTTGAGGCAACGCTTCATGTTCTCGAGGGCATAGCCACCCACCTTGAGAGCACTCATGAGAGAACCGCTCGTAGCGTTCGGATTCTCAGCCATCAAGTCATGGAGCTTGCGGTACTCCGGAGCGGACTCGATAATCATGCGACGCTCACGCTGGTAAATACGCTCGATGGTCTTGCGGTGTTCCGGAGTGTCCTGATAGGATTCGTTGCAGACGTAGCCAACAACTTCCTCAAGAGTACGACCGTTCAAGATTGCGGAATCGAATCGAGCGAGCGGAACCGGAATCTCGTTCTCGGCAATCTCTTCCGGAGTCAGCTTGCGAGTCGTAGACTCGGTAACCGCCACCGTCGTCGCATCCTTTGCGAACAGCTCTTCGGTCTTCGCGTTCATCGGAATGCGGAGCAAGATTTCACGTGCCTTCTGCATGGACGGATCATAGACCGTGTAACCAATCGGCTTCGTTCCCGGCTTGCGTTCCATCTCGACACCAGACTTCAAGGCATACTTGTATACACGCAACGGATAGTTGGTCGGCTCAAACCCATCGCAAGCAATATAGGCATTGAACTTGGCGTCGTTCTGGAGAACTCCACGCGTGTCCGTCCAGTTCGGAGCGGTCGGATGAAGCGGATCACGCAACGGTCTGAACTGGTTATTCGGAACATGGAAAAGCGTTACCGCCGTATTCGGCGTATTCTCGTTCGGAGCCACCTTTCCCTGCGGATTCGGACGGCAGTGCTGGAAACAGTCGATAAGCGTACCGACACGGCTATTCATAGGATGTTCCGATGAAAGGTACTTGACATAAATGGAAATCGCCTCGCATCGAACCATAGACATGTACTGCTTGAGACTCTTGAACTGACCGAAGTCGAGCCAGAGGAACTCGTCATCGTCAAGACAGAGAGCCCAGCACGGACACGTACGTCGAGAGACGTAACTGCTAATCATACGGCTCTTGAATTTCCAGTCGTCGTTCCTCGGAACCATCGTCACGTGTTCGCGATACTTCTCGCACACGCCGTCAAGCCAGCTACGGTTTCCGGTATCGAAAACGAAGATACAGTCGAAGCCCATCGCGATATGGTACTCAAGCCATTCGACAAAGTCTTGCTGGCTGTTTGTGGTCACGCGGACTAGGCAGTTGATTAAATCGGTCATAATTCCTCACTAAAGTTCTGAAATGTTGAAATCTGGCATATTGAACATACCGGTAACCTCATCTACGTCTATCGAACAGCTGCTGTTGATGAGCTTGGACTGCATCGTAGCTTCTTGCTGTGCAAGGATATCCCCCTTGAAGTTTTCCGGGGATGCACAGTCACGGTCAAGCACGCAGAAGAATCCGAACTGCTGAAGCGTCTTGTAGTAGTCACGCTTGGATTCCGGTACTCCCCACTCGGCAAGCTGTTCCCAGTCTACCGCATGTGCCGGTGCCGG
>JAEEGL014748760.1_pt1 | contig 14227 bp, 13 predicted proteins | sample 9134231 | NCBI WGS metagenome assembly JAEEGL01 (sample SAMN16246548, study PRJNA631951) | gut metagenome | biome: gut microbiome; feature: rumen; material: fiber-attached | host: Bos | place: Iran: Karaj | collected 2018-10 | reverse complement strand
TTCAGAAAGAAGGTCGAAGAGTATACCGGCCTCATGAACCGCTGGTATCTGATTCCCCACTGGGGATATGACTTTGAGAATCTGTGTTTTGTTGAGATCAGCCATTCAAGGGAATACTGCAGCGATTTTGATAAATCGGATGAGATCAAAGATGACAACATCATTGGAGTGGTAGACTGACGAATTCCAGTTTGAAGAGGTGAAACCATGACATGGAAATGCCCCAAATGCGGCAGAGAATTCAGCAGACAGAACCAGGACCATTACTGTGTTAGGCCACAAAATATTGATGAGTATATAATTGCACAGGATGAAAAGAATCAGTCCAGATTAAGAGAGATCCGGGAGATCATCAGGACTGCGCTGCCAGATGCAGAAGAACGAATCTCCTGGTCTAAGAAAATCGCAAAAGAATATTTGTTGGAACATGGATATGAATCTGATTTGATAGATTACATGTTCAACTCTGAAAACTGCATAATTGAAGACTCTTATTCGAGAATGATTTTGCTTAGGGATCGTCTTCTTGTAATTGACAGGGCATCTGACACGGTGGTAAAGGACATATCTTTTGAATATGAGATGGGAGAATTCTTTGAAATCTATAAGCACGGAAAGGGATATGTTGTATGGGGTGAGCTTGAGGTTTTATATCTCACAGAAGAATTAATGATCGACTGGACATTTTCCGGCAGAGATATTTTCGTAAGAAGAGACAAAAAGAAAGCAGTTGCTTTAACCGATAAGGAGATCATAGTCATTGACTGGCTTGGCTGGTGCTATCATATTGGTTATGATGGAAAACTTATAAGTGAGTCAAGGAACAAATAAGAACAGGTGAAGTTTACTGGTAAAACTATTAGAATTAGGGAAGAAACTTAATAAAATATTTGAGAGAATAATAAATAGTCTTTCTATTGGTGTTAAAGTATTTGTTTTTTAGCAACCTATGACTTTTAGGTAGTGGTCGATTGATTAAACAACAAACCGGGCAAATTCGCCCGGTTTACATCATTTATAGGTATAATCATATCATTTCTTCCGCTAACCACCATTAACTATAGTGATAAATTAGTGATAATATTGAGAACAAGACATTGATTTTGAGAACAGAAAAAGCCTTGAAACTCTAGGAATTTCAAGGCTTTCGGTGGTGGACCATCAGGGGCTTCGCAGCCTTGCCTTAGGCAAGTCTGCCGTTCTGCGCCGCCTCGCACAGGCGGCTTGAACCGCTCCCTGTTCGACAGGCCGCCGGACTGTCTCACGACTGTCGCGCCCTTTCGGGTTCTCGCCCCTGATGACAGATTCTACAGCATTAATGAAACAGGACGCCATATAGGCGTCCTGCTTCATTAATAATGGTGGACCATCAGGGGCTCGAACTCGACCAGCCGCTCAAAAACGCGATGAATAGGAGGTTTTTACGCACTGCCTTTTATGTGTTCTCAAAAGTGTTCTCAAAAAATAAGCGTTACCAAAAAATTGCACGTTTGACAGGACCTATTTAATACTTTTGCCGGAATAATGATGATCATCATCTTCTTGAATTCATTATATATTCTGTGATTCGGAATGGAATTATACAAAAGCAAGATGATTCGCACATTTGTGGAACAATCTTTTGTGTATTATTCTTAAGATGAAATCAATAAGGAGGTGAGTCATATGTTCGGTAACAAATTCAAATTCACTTATGACGAGATCAAGATCATAGTTATGGCCCTGGTTGAACTAAAGAACAAGCTTATAGAGGAAGACCGTTATACCGACAGTGTGGACGATCTCCTTGTACGTTTTATGTCCTGATCGTTTTCTGCTATTAAGCGGATATCATACTCTGCACGATTACTTGTGCAGAGTTTTTTTTACCGGGAATTCCGGAGGAAGGAAAAAAATGACAAAGAAAAATACTGAGACAGAGTGGGACAGATATGGCATGACCAAGAAGGAGTATGAGGTTATCTGCGCTGCAGGACAAAGAGTTGCCCATGAACTCATCGTGCTTGATGAACAGTACGGAGAAATCAGCGATATAGTTCTCGGGTCCATGGATATCTGGAGAGCTATGTGGTACGAATGGCCTGCCTTCTATGCACTGGAGATGATATTCCGTGTTACCAAGAATGGGCTGGCATGCAAGATTCTGAACCTTATAGCGGAATTAAATAACGTCGAAATTACAGAGTTATTCCTGGACGCATTCCAGAAGGCAATGGAGAGCTATGGGGCTTATGATGATTATGAAGATGAAGACGATGATGAGTATGACGAAAAAGAATATATCGACATGGATCTGATCAACACAGATCTAGCCAATCTTCTGAACATGAGGTGATTACCATGGCGATAGTTATTTCTATTTGCAATCAGAAGGGCGGAGTAGGAAAAACAACAACCGCTTTGAATCTTGGAGCTGGGCTGGCGAGGTCAGATAGAAGAGTGCTCCTGGTGGATGCGGATCCACAGAGTGATCTTAGCACTTCACTTGGAATCGACGGCGAGAATCTGAATAACACATTGGGTACACTTATGTATGTGCAACTCAAAGGCCACAGACCTCACATCGAGGATACAATAATCCACCTGGATGAAGGAATGGACCTGATACCTTCAAACCTCTATCTATCCTCTATGGAGACAAGATTGGTGAACGCAATGAACAGAGAGTCTGTACTAGATTCAATAATCAGTCCTGTGAAGGATGACTACGACTATATCATCATAGATTGTATGCCATCCCTGGGAATGCTTACAGTAAATGCTTTGACAGCATCGAATGAGGTGATCATACCAGTCCAGGCACAGTATCTTCCTCTGAAAGGTATGACTCAGCTAATGCGGAGCATTGATCTCGTGCAGAGTCATACAAACAAGGACCTGAAGATTGGAGGAATCCTAATGACGTTGGTCGATAACCGGACAAATCTTTCGAAAGATGTCATCGATGCTATCAGGACAAATTACGGAATGTCTATAAGGATATTTGATGCAGAGATTCCAATTGCTGTTAAAGCTGCTGAAGCTGGGAAGGCAGGGAAGAGCATATTTGCATATGACAATTCAAGTAAGCCTGCTTTGGCCTATGAAAAGCTCACAAAGGAGGTGATGGAGCATGCCGAAAGACAGAGAGAACGAGATCAGACTTCCATCACTAGATGAATTGTTTTCATCTCAGAAGGAAAGAGATGAGGCGCACCTAAAAAAGATATATGAAATCCCGTTAGATCAGATAGACCCTTTTCCAGACCATCCATTCAAGGTGAAGGATGACGAGGATATGATGAATCTGGTGGAGTCGGTGAGGACAAACGGAGTACTTACTCCAGCGACCGTCAGGAAGAAGGAGGACGGAAGGTACGAACTGCTTTCCGGCCACAGAAGAATGCGTGCCTGCGAACTGGCAGGGATCGATACATTACGGTGTGAGATCGTTGAGATGTCTAGAGATGAAGCGACGGTTTTTATGGTGGAATCCAACTTCCAGAGGACCACGATTCTTCCAAGTGAGAAGGCCTTTGCTTACAAGATGAGGCTGGAGGCGATGAAGAGACAAGGACAACGTAACGATTTAACTTCTATGCCACTGGCACAGAAGTCCAAAACGTCAAGAGAAAGTCTTGGTGAACAGGTTGGAGAAAGTCAGGACCAGATTCGTAGGTATATTCGCCTCACTGAACTCATCCCGGAACTTCTGGAGATGGTCGATGAAGGAAGCATGGCATTGAGACCTGCGGTAGAGATCTCCTATATCCCAAAGGATCTTCAGCGGGAACTATTAGAACAGATCGAAATGGAGCAGTGTACTCCCAACCATGCTCAGACGATACGTATGAGGAAACTCTGCAATGAGGGCAAGCTGACACCGGAGTCTATCGAGGCAATCATGCTCGAGGAAAAGCCAAACCAAAAGGAGAAATTTGTGCTTCACGCAGACAGATTCAGGGATCTTTTCCCGAAGAATCTACCAATCTCCAAGAGGGAGGATTACGTGGCAGCTGCCATGGAGCATTACGGGAGGTATCTCGCGAGGATGAGGGAGGAGGACCATGAGAGATAGTTTCCTCTCTTCCTCTCCCCTGTAACCCCTCTCTTTCTCTCTTTTATTCAGCTTAGCCGAAGAGAGAAAGTATAAATAAATATATATAAATAGATTTGGCAACAGAGACGCTTGAGATATTATCCCAGGCGTTTTTTATTGCCGGAAAGGACAGAACATGAACTTTGAAAAACGAATGAATAAACCAATCGTTATCGTTTTGATCGCATTGATGATCCTGTGTTCGGTCGTACCGCTTATGGCGGATAAGGCCTTCGCATTCAGCGGAAAGATAGGCAGTGAGTACTACACTACTGATGGTGGAAGGATAACATACGCCCCTGGTGACGGTGGATACTCCAACTCAAGGAAAACTGATCTGAACGATACCATTGGAAACAGATATGCATACTGTGTTCAGCCCAGCAAGATATCACCTGTGGTGGGCAAGATGACCGTAGATAGGGTGATAACTATCTACAGCTATGACGAGTATGAGAATCTCTTAAGTTTCGACAACCATGTCTACAGATCCGACGTCCAGGGAACGAAGATAGGAGATTCAACATCGGAAAGACTGTCATATGTGCCCTTTACTACAACAACGAAAGGATCCAAGCCAAAACAAAATGGATGCCTCCTGTAAAATACAGGGAAGCATCCATATGCTCAATCTAGTTCATATTTCTATGTGTCCAGGATTCTGGGTACATATCATAACCAGCCCGGGTGTTTTGATGTTGTTTGTTTTGTGGAACTAAAATAACTCATTTTCCAGGACATTTACACCCTGACCCAGCTGAACCGGATATCCGCATTTTGCTAAAGTTCTCTCGATTGCTGCCATAACGGCGACAAGATCGTGGATGTCTATGTTGCCCATATGTCCAAGTCGGAACATCTTTCCGGCATATGGCCCAAGGCCTCCCGCCACCTGCACACCCTCACTGGACAATGTGTTTCTAAATGCCGCGTCATCAATTCCATCCGGGTAGATCACGTTGCTTAAGGTATATGCTCTGTGCTCCTCATCTGCCAGGATCGTGAAGCCCAAGGATTCCAGTGCCTTCTGAACTGCATGGGCATATTTGATGTGCCTGGCATATCTGTTCTCCAAACCTTCTTCGGCGATTATTCTAAGAGATTCCTGCAGAGCCCAGATCATGTTGACCGAAGGCGTGGCGAAGTACTTTGACGGATCATGCATGATGGGAAGCCACTTCTCGAAATCACAATAGTATTCAGGAATGACACCCAGTGATTCACGTCTTTGAATGGCCTTTTGGCTTGCCCAAAGAATGGCAAGTCCGGGAGCTACGCCAAAGGCCTTTTGCGAACCTGTAAGAAGGATATCGATGTTCATGGAATCAACCTTCTCTTTGATTCCGGCCGTCGCGCATACTCCGTCCACGATATAAAGAGTTTCCGGATATGCAGACACGAGTTTACCGATTGCTTCGATATCTGCCATGGTACCTGTCGCGGTGTCTACGTGAGTGACGACCAGAGCCTTGTAGTCTTTCTCTAACAATTTCTGTGAAATAAGGTCAAGATCAACATGCTTGCCCCATTCAGAACTCAACACGTCGACATTTCTTCCTTTGCGAGTAAATATTTCAGCAAATCTGTCTCCAAAATATCCGTGAGAGATAAGCAGCACATCATCATTAGGCTTGGTAGAATTAGCTGCGGCTGTCTCCATCGCAAGAGTTCCTGTCCCGCTGATAACAAATGCTTCTCCGGAACAGTCAAAAAGGGCCTTCAGCTCGCTGAGAACAGAAGAAAAGTCACTTACAAAAGCAGCATCACCAAAGGCAATGGTTTCCCGACCCATTTCATCTTGAATGCTCCTCGCTACCGGGGTAGGTCCGGGAATCATCAAGTACTTTTTCATATTGATCCTCACTTTCGTATCAAAAGGTAATCGTAAATAAATATTTCGTATACTGAAACTCAATTTCATTATAGCACGGTCTTTTTCTTTGTCAACTCCTGCAGAAAAAAAAGAGCGTGAATTTTATATAGTGAAATTATTATTGCGTTTTTTCATTATTTGTGATATAAAAGACTCGTTATAAATTAGTAAATCAGGTATGGGAAATGGACAATAAAGTAACTAAATTCAATCAATCAGTTGAGAAAACGATGCGACTTGTCGAGATTATGGCCGAACATAATGAGCCCATGAGACTGCAGAACATTTCACTGGAGGCAAATATTCCCGCAAGTACAACATTAAGAATGATTGGCACGCTGCAGAAAATGGGATATGTGATCCAAGATCCAGATTCTTTGAAGTACTCTCTTTCTCTTAAATTTGCTTATTTGGGCGAGCAGGTAAAAAGGCAGGTCAACATTACTCAGGTCTCGCATCCTTATCTTATTGAACTGTCAAACAAAGTGGGTGAATGCTGCTGCCTTGCAATCAAGGAGGGCTCGCAAATACTGTATATGGATGTATGCTCAAGCCAGTTAAACAACATTCTCAACACGACTCAAAGAATCGGCAAAAGTGCGCCAATGTACTGTACCGGCATCGGCAAACTATTATTGACAAACCTGTCAGCTGGTGAACTTGCAAACTATACCAATAGCAATAAGCTGCTTCCATATACACATAACACCATTACGAGTCTGGGCGATTTGACCATTGAACTTCAAAAGGTGCTGATCCAGGGATATGCAGTTGATAATGAAGAATGCGATCAGGGGGCGAAATGTGTAGCGGTGCCTATTAGAGATTATAGCGGAATTATAGTTGCGGGAATCAGTATTACTGCACCTGCGGTCAGGCTTGGCGAGGAAAGAATAATTGAAATACTTCCCTTGCTCAAAGAAACATCAGATTCTATTTCCAAGGCTTTAGGATATAACGAATAATAAGAACTATTATTAGCGATAGACCTCTTCCTTTAAGGGAGGGGTCTTATTTTTTAAAATATTATTTCACTTTTCAAAAAAAGATTTGACAAATTGAAATCGATACTATATGCTCTAATCAGGAATCATCATATCTAAAAGAATGACGAAAGGAGGCAATAATGATAAAAGACTGGGAAACACTATATGAAGTCAAAGGCCCCAAATCCTTATTGGAAATGACAGCCACAGAATTAGAAGAACGTCTTAAAGAGACGGACACGGTTATCCTTTCTTTTGGCGCGGTAGAAAACCATAGCTGTCATCTTCCGCTGGGAGCAGATTATTTCCAGGCCAATGTTCTTATCAGAAGGATAGCTGAGTGCCTGGAAGAAATGGGCCATAAGGCTGTTCCGGGATTGGCAGTACCTTTTGGAACTCAGACCAACAAGTTTGAAAGGGACAAATTAAGAGGTAATTGCTATCTCAACGAAAAAACATTTATTGAAATGGCTGAGGACCTCATCCTCGCACTAAACGAAACTGGCTTTAATAGGTTTGTTTTAGCTATCAATCATTCAGAGAATCATTCCGCATTGAACGTAGTCGCAAAAGATTTGGCCAACAGGAAGAATATCAAAGCTATTGTTACTGACTGGGTTCCTGCACACAATGATTTTTGGCCGACAGTATTAAAAAACGCAGACCATCAAGGCCACGGAGGAGAGGACGAAACAGCATGCTGTATGGTTGCAGTTCCCAAACTTGTCAATGTTGAGAACGTACCATCCTGGTATCCACCTGAAGATAATAAACCGATAAAATTCAGTGGATTGTACTACTATGGGGGATCAGTCGGAGTATTCATGCCTACAAAGGAAGATAAAAGTCCCGGCTATATTGGAGATCCAGCTGATGCAACTCCTGAAGAAGGCATTCTTTGCTATGATGCATACGCAAAATGGATTGCAGAGTGTGCAGACAAGTATTTGTTCGATATGTAGCAAAATTTGATGTATTTGTTTTAGAGGTGACAAAATGAACGAAGATAATAGAAACAACGCAAAAATGCCATTTGGTTGGGCGCTATTCTGTATAGGTTTTTTGTTCGTTTCGATGGTAGCATCACTTATTTGGCTAGACATTCCTATCCATATCAATCTTCTTATATCGATAGGAATTTGCCTTGGGGTGTCGTGGCTGAATAATGGCAAAGACTGGAAAAAACTGTCCAATGCAATTGATTACGCAGGATCCATTGCAATGCAGCCCACGATCATTATGATGTTGATCGGAGCACTTATTGCTTCCTGGATTGCTTGCGGAACAGTACCGTTTATCATTTACTGGGGATTGAAGATCATTAGCCCTTCGGTATTCTTGGTCACTGCATGCATCATTTGTATGATAGTATCAATAGCTTCCGGATCATCGTGGTCAACTGCAGGAACAGTTGGTGTTGCGCTGATGGGAATCGGAGCAGGATTAAGCATCGCTCCTGCAATGACAGCAGGTGCTGTAATATCCGGTTCGTATTTCGGAGATAAGATGTCTCCGATGAGTGACACCACAAATCTTGCTCCCGCAGTAGCTGAGGCAGACCTGTTCGACCATATCAGAGCAATGATCTATACAGCTGGACCTTCTATGGTAATTACTCTTGTCATCTATGCTGTTTTGGGAATAAAGCATGGCGCTTCAGGAGTTAATTCTGAACTGATCGACCAAACGTTAACAGCAATAAGAGATAACTTTGTAATAGGGGGATTCAATGGGATCCTGGTATTGATTCCTGCTGTTGTCGTAATAGTGATGGCAATAAAAAAGTGTCCTTCAATTCCAACTCTGATGCTTTCAACTCTTGCAGCTTGCATAATCGCAATTCTTTTCCAGCATGTATCATTTACCGGCATGGTAAATATCTTAAATGATGGATTCAGCATTGATTCGGGATTTGCAGATTTTGACAGACTGATGAACAGAGGTGGTCTTCAGAATATGCTGTGGACAGCATCCCTCGGAATGCTCGGTATGCTGTACGGAGCAATAATGGAAAAGACTGGTCTGTTAGAGTCATTCCTTGAGAAGATGAAGGCATTCACAAAGAGCCTTGGCGGATTGGTTACTACAGTAGTATTAACAAACATCATTCTTCTTGCTGCAACTGCAAGCCAGACTTTGGCAATAGTTGTAGGGGGACGTATGTACATCACAGAGTTCAAGAAGAAGGATCTGCTTCCTCAGACACTATCACGTACGCTCGAGGATTCAGGCACAATTGTTTCTCCTCTAATTCCTTGGAGTTTATGCGGAGTATACATGGCAGGGACCTTGGGAGTAGACGCAATCCAGTTCGTTCCCTATTCCTTCTTCTGCTGGATATGTCCGCTCATCGCTATTGTTTATGGATTCACAGGCAAGTTCTTCTGGAAGACAGGCGAGAAGGCCAGCCAGCGTACATACAGACCGTTGACTGAAGAAGAGCAGCTTAAGTTAAACAAATAATAGGGTGTTCTGGCGAAATTGATGAAAAGAATCGTCAGATGAATGCTTCTGAATAATAACTGTAATTGACCATTAACAGCACAACTCCCGGGCCCTTAGACCCGGGAGTTGTGCTAACTTGGGGAAGTTTTTGTGAAGTTTGGTATGATGTAGTTGATGGTAGCCGAAGAAAGAAAGTATAAGTAAATATATATAACTAGATATGGCAACAGAGACGCTTGAGATATTATCCCAGGCGTTTTTCTTTTGCCGGAAAGGACAGAACATGAACTTTGAAAAACGAATGAATAAACCAATCGTTACCGTTTTGATCGCACTGATGATCCTGTGTTCGGTCGTGCCGCTCATGGCAGATAAGGCCTTCGCATTCAGCGGTAAGATAGGCAGTGAGTACTACATTACTGATGGAGGAAGGATAACATACGCCCCTGGTGACGGTGGATACTCCAACTCAAGGAAAACTGATCTGGACGATGCCATTGGGAACAGATATGCCTACTGTGTTCAGCCCAGCAAGATATCACCTGTGGTGGGCAAGATGACCGTAGATAGGGTGATAACGGATGAAGATGACACTGGCAAGTGGAACGCACTTCGCAATATTGTGTTTTACTCACCGTCCTATCCGGGTTATGAGAACAATGTGAAGAATATCCAGAGTGAGCCGTACTACAACGGAACTTTCACACATGACTGGGCTGTGGCACATCTTGCGATGTCATATGTCTATGCAGATAAGCCTTCAGATATGGAAACTTTTGGAAACACCATGGCATCAGGCCTTGGGGAGATTTGGACGAGCGCAAAAAATATGGGAGATGCCATGTGGAAGAGCGACTCTTCACTGGATGATGGAGTACCCGAGAGATTCAAGGTGTTCATCAGTTTCCAGGAGAATGCTCAGGATGTGATCGTTGGATATATGGAGGATCCGGGGACACTTAAGATGAAGAAGTCTAGCAACCTTACAACCATCAGCGACGGCAACGGAATGTATGACTTCTACGGAGCTGAATACACCGTCTATGATGCGAGCGGCAAGGAAGCCGGCAAACTCATAACAGATTCTGACGGCACCAGTAACGAGATCGAACTTACAGAAGGAACCTACACCGTGAAGGAAACAAAGGCTCCTCAGGGATATGCAAAAGATCCGGAAACATATACTGTCAAGGTTGCGTCTGGGGAAGTGACATCTTTCAGCCCTGTGGAAACACCAATCACCGCAAAGATTGGGATACTCCTTGTAAAGAGAGGTGAAGGATACTCGCAGGATCACGGAGAGGGAGATGCTTCCCTCGAAGGTGCGGTGTACAAGGTTGAGTATTATGATAGAGAGTCAGAACCGAATCTCCAGGTCAAAGCCAGCGTTGAAAATGACAATCCAAAAGCTGTCTGGCACTTCGTGACTGATGATAAGGGAGAAATCAGTGGTTCGAATCCTATTTTGTCGGAGGACTATGAGAATTCAGAACTATACAGGGACGTTGAGGGCAGTGTAGTCTGGCCTCTTGGTGTCTATGTCATCACTGAGGTCAAGGCCTCCGAAGGGTACCTGGTCGATCCAGAAAGGATCCTTGTAACAGTAAGAGAAGATGGTACAGATAACGCTTACACCACCGCATACAACACCGCTGATTCCTCCGAGATGATCATGAGGGGAGGAGTCAGAATCTGCAAGATCGACAGTCATATGAGTGACACAGCACCTCAGGGCGATGCTACACTGGAGGGGGCAGAGTTCACAATCTACAACAGATCTCAGAACTCCGTTATGTCAGATGGTGTTGAATATGGGTTGGATGAAGCTGTGCTCACAATAGCGACAGATGAAAACGGTATCGCAGAGTCCGGAAATGTACTTCCTTACGGCAGCTACACCATTCGTGAGACGAAACCTTCTGAAGGGTACCTTTTGAACGAGACCTGGGAGAAGAACTTCGAGATCCGTGAAGACGGTCAGTTGGTCGATCTGATCGAAGATAAGGTGTTGGAGACCGTGATGCGTGCCGGAATACAGATCCAGAAACTTGACATTGAACTCGGCAAGTCTGAAGCACTTGGCCAGGCCACACTGGAGGGCATTGAGATGACGATCAGAAATATATCTAACCACGATGTGCTAGTGAGAGCAGACATAGAATCAGACGAGATTGTGGACTGGAACGACTATGCCAGAATGGCAGAACTCCTTGAAACAGGAAAGATCAAACTGGTTGAACCAAATGAAGATGTAGGCACAATTACAGTTCGATGGAACAGCGAGAAGGAAGCATATACAGCAGAGACCCTCGCTGACGACCTTCCGTACGGCACATATGCTATCAGAGAATCAAAGACCAATGATTCCTACCAGAGGACCGACAAGACCGAGCACAGGCTCGAAGTACGAGAAGACGGGACGATCTACAGTTACGATGATTATGAAGAACTATTGAGCTTCGATAATCATGTCTATAGGTCCGATGTTCAGGGGACGAAGATCGGTGACTCAACTTCAGAGAGACTGTCATACGTGCCCTTTAAGATCATAAGCGTGTCGACTGGCGAGACTCATGTGGTGGTTGCCGACAATAACGGTTTTTTCTCCACGAAGGACAGAAGGACTCAGGATATGTTGGACGAAGACGAGTCCGGAGACACTACCTTCAAGGTCAATCCATTTGATGATCTTCTCGATTCAACTGAAATCACAACTCAGATGATCGATGATAGAAAAGATGAGATCCTTATGGGCGTGTGGTTCGGAACAGGAGAGTTCGGAACACTGGCTGAATATGATGCGAAGCTCGGAGCTCTTCCCTACGACTCATATATTCTGGAGGAAATGAGCTGTGAAAAGAACGAGGGACACATACTCCAGAGATTCTACTTCACAGTTGATGAGAAGTCGCTCAACGGCATAGTGGATCTTGAAACGATTACGGATGATGTGCCTGAGATTGAGACGACAGCTGAAGTCAACGGAGAGAGTGTCAATGTCAAACCAAGCGAAGAGATCGCCCTGATCGACACTGTCAAGTATGCGAACCTTTTGAGAGGTGAAACCTATACTGTGAAGGGTAAGCTTATCGACAAGTCCACCGGAGAAGTGATGAAAGATGCTCAAGGGAACGATATCACAGCCGAAACAGAATTCAAACCTTGGAAGTCCTCAGGCAAGGTCAAAGTGGAATTCAACTTTGACGGATCAAACATGTACGGCAAGGATACAGTGGCATTTGAGACTGTATATGATGCCACGGGACACATTGTCGCAAAACACGAAGACATCAACAATAAGGATCAGACCGTTATGTGGGAGAAACCAAGCGAACCGGAGACACCGGATGAACCTTCTGTTGATACTCCAACCAATACTGATCATCCCAAGACAGGGGACACCACGAACGTACTGCTGCCTACAGTAGTTTTGGCTGTATCGGGAACAAGTTTGATCTACGTTTTGAGACGCAGAAAGAAGCACTGATCATGTCGGAGGGACAGTTTTCGCTGCCCCTCCGAAAAGGCTTCAAATGGATTGGAATGTATGGTACAATCAAATTAACAAATCGGTAATTATCATTTATGTTTAACCAAATAATGGGAGGCTTTACAACTATGTCATTTATTGATGAAATGCAACAACTTAGTGCAAAATATGATACAGAGCATCCTCCAAAAGATGAGGTTGATGTAAAAATTGAGCTGACTCTTCGGAATCTAAAAAAGGATATTTCGGAGTTAATTGCTAGAGGGCATAAACAAATATCATCTAGGGAGTTCCCTGTGGCTTGCATGTATACACCGGAATACCAAGAAATACATGTATATGGAAAAATGTTTAATGTAGATATCACATGGGATATTAAAGAAAAGCAACGCTATTTTTTACAACGGCTAAAAGCTGCCGCCGCTGAAGAAGGAATTGCAATTAAGAGTTATTATTTTACACTCGAGGCAATGTGTGAGGCTGGTTACGATAGAAGTTTTTTATCGAACATTGAAGAATATCAAGGGACGTATTCTATGCCAAAAAACGGAATATATAGTACTTACTATAATAGGCTTAGCGACCCCGAAAACTGGAAGATTACCACTACCGGCATTTATGAATTCTCGGTTTTATAATAACGGTCATTTTGGATTGACAAATATATAAACTGATACCTCTTACGATACGATACATATGCATTAGTTCTAAAAACGAATAGAATAAGACCTTTAGGTCATCTACCTTACCAGCCGGTAGGCATAACGCTTACCGGCTTTTGTTATGCCCTGAATCAGGAGGAAAAGAAAATGATCAATTATGAAAATGAAGTGGCAATCAGGTGCGGAGTCAATGCTGCGCTGATTGCTGATTATTTATGGGATCTGAGACACGATCACCAGCATAGAGGTAAAAGCGTATACCACCATGGGAAGGTATGGGTCAGATGCTCGCAGCCCATGATCACCAGTGAGATCAGATATCTCACCATCGACATGGTAAAAGGAGCGGTAAAAGAGCTTGTAGACAAGAATATTTTGCGCAAGGCGTGCTTCAACGAAGACAGATTCGACCATACCAATTGGTATACCTTCACCGAATACGGAGAAAAATTAGTAAAGAGAGGAAGGTACGTACCGTGAAGATATTTTGTGAAGAAGAATGTGCATACAGAAACAGATATGCACCGTTTTGTGGCTATTGCATGAAAGGAATACTGGAAAGCGAGGGACTGTTTGATGGGATTAGACAAAAGAAAAGTGTTGATCTTAGACAAGGTGATATCGTCTGGTGCAGATTCAGTAAAGAAGATATCTGCGCTGGATGCCAGAAGGATCTTTGAGATAATGATGGAT